>Ga0247727_10010902_pt1 | contig 15990 bp, 15 predicted proteins | sample WisWelCaveWW1625_FD_202498 | JGI IMG/M metagenome (GOLD analysis project Ga0247727, IMG submission 202498) | Biofilm microbial communities from Wishing Well Cave, Virginia, United States - WW16-25 | ecosystem: Environmental > Aquatic > Deep subsurface > Groundwater > Cave microbial mat | place...
TTTTCCCATTTAGTCCCAAGATATCCGCATTGGGCTCGAGCGCTTCAACAGCCCTGTCTCCCGCCGTGAGTCCTGCCATGGCAGCATTGATAACATGCTCACCATCTGCGATATACCAACCCAATATCGGAACAAATTTTAATGGGCGGATGCGCTTGTATTTATTTTGGAGCGTTACTAATTCGGTTCGGGTAGCAGATAATCCCTCTTTTACTTTCACCAAGTCCTGACTTTTGACATACGAACCCAATTCTCTTGCCTGGGACGCGACCACTTTGGCCTGCACTATCACCGATTTAAGTGGCAAAAGTAGTATTCCCAACAAAACAAAAAGAACAATAAGAGATATAAAAACGGTCTTCCATTGAAAACGTTTTTTTGGGGTTAGCGTGACTGGAGATGGAGTCGTATCTAATTCAATCTTCTTCAAATCCTCATCCATATATGTATTTTCAAGGGTGAGTAAGTAATTGTCAACTACACAGCGCCTTTGCCGGAGATCATCGCCCAGGGGCTTTTGAGAAGAATTGCAATGTCATGCGCAAGCGAACTTTTTTTTACATAATCCGCGTCCATTTTGATTCGTTTATCAAAATTTACTTCACTTCTGCCGGACACTTGCCAATGACCCGTAATACCAGGCTTAGCGGACAACACAATTTTTACTAGTCCGTGTGTCTTGGGATACTTTCTTTGCTGCTCGGTAAGCTCGTCGGGATAGTACGGACGAGGTCCCACAAGGCTCATCTCGCCTCGCAATACATTAACAATCTGGGGAATTTCATCGATAGAATGCTTTCGAATAAACCGACCAACTTTTGTAACTCTGGGATCCTCTTTCAACTTATAACTATTCTTCTTATATTCCCCATATAGTTTTGCCAGTTTAGGGTCGTTTCTGAGTTTCTCATGAGCGTTCACTACCATAGAGCGAAATTTGAATAGCTTAAACAGTTTTCCATCTTTTCCTACCCGTTGTGGCGTGTCGGCGAGAATTGGCCCCGGACTGTCCAGTTGAATGGCTATTGCCGTCAGTATCCAAACCGGCGAAAATATAAGCCCCAGCACAATGCTGCCCAAAATGTCTATCAAGCGTTTCACAAAAGAATACGGCATAGAAAACTTACGTGAGATGATCGAGTTTTGTTCCATTGAGACTTTCAACAAGTTTTTTTATTTTGGATACAGAACTTTTTGGACATACAAGAATCACGTCATCCGTATTTACCACCAACATATCGTCCAAATCAATCGTCGCGACCATCTGGCGGGTATAATTGTATACCAGAGAATCACTCGTATCCGTCAAAAGAACTTTTCCTTGCGTCACATTGTGCACCTTTGAATCTTCGAGTGCTTCTTTAAGTGCTTCCCATGCACCAATATCACTCCACTGTATATCCTCTGATACGACAAGCGCGTCAGCCGGATTGAGTTTTTCGAGAATTGCATTATCAAAATGAGTCTTCTCAAGTGTCGGATATATGCTAGCGAGAACGGAACTAAACTCTGAAGTCTTCCATGTGCTCGCTATCGTACGTAAGCCGTCATAAATATTTGGAGCAAACTTTTTATACTGGCTCCAGAGAAATGCTGGCGTCGTCACAAAATATCCTACATTCCACGCGTGTTTACCACTGGCAAAGTATCTTTTTGCGGTTTTCGTATCGGGCTTATATTGAAAATCTGCAAACGCATGAAAGGAAATGCCCTCCTTTTTGGCTACCACGCTACCATATTCAATCCATCCCAGATTGACACTTGCAAATCGGGGCTTTTGTGAAACGAAGATGATTTTATTTGGATCGTGTTTAATATATTCCCCTGCTACAGCCAAAACCTTTCGGAAAAGCGCTTCGTTTTTGACCAAATGATCGCTCCACAGAATCACCATTGGCTCCATTGAAGACTCACGGGCAAGAATGCCGGTCATAAGTCCAACCGCAGGCCCTACATCGCGCATTTCCGGCTCACCTACCACATGATTTACCGGCAACTGTGGTAGCTGACTCTTCACTGTATCTACATGAATAGCACCTGTTGCCACAAAAATATCTTCCCAGGAAAAATCCGGCTGAATTCTGCTCACTGCTAACTGAAGTGTTGATTTGTCACCGACGATCTTCTCAAATTGCTTAGGGGATTTTTTCCGCGACAACGGCCAAAGTCTGGTTCCTACTCCTCCGGCGAAAATAACAGCCTTCATATGTGTATAACTTCTTTCATTTGGTATTTGAATCTATCCATGTTAAAACGCTCGGCATTCTTTCGACAAGAATCGCTATCATACCTTTTTTTCTCAAATATATGCAAGGCGGTTTCTAAATCGCTCTCAAAAAGCTCCCCGGTTTTTCCTTCTATGACTGTTTCTGCCATTCCTGAGTTACGAGGACAGATAACTGGCTTTCCGCACGCTTGAGCCTCCAAGCTCACGATGCCAAAATCTTCATCGCCTGCAAAAACAAACGCACGGGCCTTTTGATAATAGGTAACGAGCTCTTGGTCTGTCAAATCAGACAAAAATTCAATATTGGCATGTGCCTGACGTTTAAGCATACGCTCCTGACTCCCTTTTCCAATAATTTTGAGTGGCCAGCCGAGGCGGTTAAATGCGTCGATGACGAGATCAACGCGTTTGTAAGGAACGAGACGCCCGACACATAAAAAATACGTGCCACCCGTGCGCGGAGTAAACGTACTCATATCCACAGGCGGGTAAATAACTTTCAAGGAGTCACGGCGATAATATTTTTTTATGCGATGGGCGACCCGATTGGAAATAGCAATGTAGTCATCCGGGCGTGACGCCGCCACCAGATCCCATTTTTTTAATATCGGACTCATTACCCGTAGCCCATACCCCATAACTCCCTGCGACTCATATACTTTTTTAGCACTCCATAAATACCGAGTCGGCGTAAGACAATAACACACATGTCGCGTGCCTGGCTTCGTAATAATATTTTTGGCTTCAGCTGATGTGACAGAAATCACTACATCAAATTCGTCGAAATTGAACGTCTCAAATGCCATGGGTGTAATCCAAGGTAAAAATTCATGCGGAAGATTTTGCAAAAAGGATGAACGCACGTCGAATACATCTGCCCAGACGGCCTTTTTCTTATCGTATACAGCGGTATAGAGCGGTGCATCTGGCCAAATTTCATGAAGCGCAAGAAGCACCCGTTCCGCCCCCCCCCATTTATTTACTCTGTCATACACGAGCGCTATTTTCATTGTTGCGTCGTTATGCTCTTGAAAAATTCAATATCAATACTCCCAAAAGAGCAACACAAATGGAAAACGCTATGAAAACTTTACCAGAACGTGTTGTGACCTCTTTAAAAAAGAACATACCCCATAAAGTATTTACGATAATTGCCATTTGCGTGAGTGGGTATCCTTGTGCGACACCTAAGTAGTTCGTCGTAAGCACTGCAGTATAATTTCCTGCGCCAACAAGTAATCCGGACAGGAGCATGCGGGCGACGGCTTTTAGCTCATATATCACTGAAATTCTTTTATACAGAACAAAGAAGGTCATAGTTAAAACCATCCCCACTGTGAAAGGTACAAACGTAACAAAAACGGGGAGTGCGGATACGCGCATGGGTACAAAAAATGACCCATGAAAAATGCCCAATGTAATAGCTGCAAAAACACCGATCGGAACATTAAGCGATTTTTGTTCTGTCTTGGTTGACAAAACAACGGTCACAGCTGCCGATATCAGACAAACGACCGCCACAAAGTTCAAAATCAACTTTTGGACTGAGAGTGCAGTTATTTCACCAAAATACACTAGACCCCACAGCACACTCACAATAATTATGACGGGCATCCAAACAGCCACTGCCCGAGAAATTCCCAAGTGCTTAATGGCTACATATCCTGCGGTAATACCAATTGCCCAAAGTACTCCCCCAATAAAGGGGAATACCATTTGACTGATTGATATAGGCTCGATTACGAACAAAAAAATGCTCAACGATAAGATGCAATGCCCGACAGTAAGCCAAAAGGATTGAACAATAGGATCAATTTTTAACGTTTTGGTCGGCACTGGCCAAGAACCAAAAAATAATATTGTCAGTAGAGCAAAAAAATATCCCATACTACTTGTTGTTAGAAGCTCCGCGATAAATAGTCATTGTTTGCTTTACCATAGTAACCCAATTAAAGCGCTCATCAAGCTCAACGTGCTTTTTGGGTATGTCACCTCGTAATTTCGTAGCTAAATCATGCGAATCATGTGGGTTAAAAAATATTGCGTTATCACCCAGAATCTCATGAAAGACAGGGATATCCGAACAAATGACAGGGCAACCAAGAGATATTGCTTCAATTGCAGGTAAGCCGAAACCTTCCATCAGCGATGGAAATACGAGCGCTTTTGCGTTTTGGTACAGATTTGCAAGCTCCTCATCGGTCACGGTAATCGGAGTAATTCCTAGCCGTCGGTAAAAATAGTCATCTTTTCCTGCATATACGACACGGAGGCCAGTTTTAATTAAGACATCCAGATTCTTATGCGGATAGGCATTTCCTACATAAAGAAAATATTCGCCAGAAATTAGCGGTTTACCTGTCGTTCTCTTCAAATCTGCCCCTTCATACGTCACAACAATTTTATTTGCATCGACACCTAAACTTTCGACAATATCTTTCTTCGTTGTTTTTGAAACAGCAATTATTTTTTTTGCACGCGTAAGACCAATCCACAATACCAAACGGTACCCTAAACGTCGCAGCTTATACAAAACCCATGGGAGCGTCGACGCTTTACCTGTATCAAAATGCAGAATTGTCAGATCGTGGATTGTCACCACTATTTTGCCCGGATAAAAAATGGGAACATTAAAGTATGGAATATGCAGAAGATCTAATTTTGCCTGAAAAAATATTCCAGGCATAACTAACTGTTCTGTCACACTATGCCAAGGCACATATGCTAAAACTTTCGTCCACCGGGCATTCGGAAGGTGAAACGCATCAAAACTCTTTTTTCGCAAAAAAACTACATATTCGTTTTGGGTATCAAGAGACACTAGTTGTAAAACTAAATTCCGGATATACCGCCCCACCCCGGTTTCTTCTATTAATCGTGCATCAATGCCAATCCTCATAATGAAAATCGCTCAAGAAGAAATAATCTTGCCGCATAAAAAAGATTCACAAATGGGGTTACAATCGGATATTTTTGGGCATAATGCTTTTTGTAAAATAGCCAGTTGTATTGATGAAAATATATTTCGGTGGTTACTCGGCGTTTTTTTAAAATATTTGCCCGGCCGCTTTGCTTCTTTTTATGTAAAATGGTGACGGACGGATTATAGAATATTTTCCATCCGCTCTTGCGAATTCGATACGCCCAATCGATATCTTCACCGTACATAAAATAGTCTTCATCCATGAGGCCAACCTGTTTGACCGCTTCCCGTCGCACCATAAAAAACGCTCCCGTGATACAATCCACTTCGTGAATCGTGAAAAGATTTTTATATCCCTGGTGATATTCACCGAATAATTTTGTCCTCGGGAACAATTTTTCTAGTTTCGCCAAATACGTAAAAGCGGCCCAAGGCGTGGGAAATCCACGATGACACGCAGGATCCATGAAGCCATCAGATAAAAGTAGCTTGCAGGTTGCGGCGCCGGCCTCGGGCCGATCATCCATAAACGCAATCATCGTAGCGAATGTTTTTGGAGGCACTTCTGTATCGGTATTCAAAAGTAAAATATATCTGCCGCGGGCGCGCTGAATACCAGAATTGTTCCCGGCGGCAAACCCAAGATTTTTCTTGTTGTTTATGAAAATTACCTGTGAAAATTCTTTTTGGATCATTTCTACGCTTCCATCGGTGGATCCGTTATCGCACACGATAACTTCCATGGAAAACTTACCGGGTTTACTTGCTAACACGGTTTTCAAACACATTCGAGTCAGCTCGAGTGTGTTGTAATTCAAAATAACTATGGACAAATCAATTATTTTTTCCATACGCTATCAAGTGCTTGTGCTATATGATCCCAACTATAATGATCTTCTACGAGTTTCCTGGCTTTCTCCAATACCTTCTTCCTTTGGGTGCCGCCAATGATATCATGGATTGCCAGGAGGATCTCCGCACTCGTCCTACCAATCCAAACCTCTTTTCTATCATGAATGTTCATACCCTGAGCGCCAAGCGGAGTGGTCACCACAGGAAGTCCCGTCGCCATCGATTCTAGTATTTTATATTTCGTCCCACCCCCTACGCGAATAGGCGCCAACATGATATCAGCAGCATACAGTTCATCCTGAATATTCTCTACACTGCCGACAAAATAGGTGCTGGACGGAGTATTCTTCCCGACTATGCGGAGTGTCGCTTTTGGATATTTTTCTTTAACCGCTGGCCATATGTCTTGGATGAGATGCTGCGCTGTATCTCTATTTTCCATCCATCGAAAATTGCCAACGTAAAGAAATGTAAGATTTTTTGACACACTTTTCTTTGGACGAAAGGCAAATTCCTTTATGTCTACACCATTAGGCACGACTGAAGCGTTTGATTGGCCTATAATTGCTCGATCACTCTGCGAAACAGTAACAATTCGGTCGGCTTTTGCCCATATATATTTCTCCCACCTGTCCATCTTCGCTACATCCCAATTCATAAACGGTCGAAGCAAAAAATTACCGTGGTGTGCGTATTTTTTGTATACTTCATGCTCTATATTATGCTCTGATACGACAACTGGAAGTTTTGTCTCCGGCAGAGACAACCAGACATAGCCAGGCTCTAGATGAATAAGATCATAGGTATTTTCCAGCTCCTGATCTAATACGGTCTTCATTTGCCGATTGTTATACGTTGCATACAAAAAGGGGAAACTCGTAAATAACGATTGGAATATGTATCGCACCTGCCAGGCCCGACCTCGCAACACAGTCACGACTTTTTTACAAAACGAAAGTTCGCGGATACATTCGTTTTCTTTCTCATCGCGAATAAAAGCATAAAGCGTAATATCATGCTTTTGGCTTAATCGTTTCAGAAGATTGTAAATACGCACCTGACCTCCTGAGTGGAGCGGATACGGCAGGATGGCAGAGACAAACAATATCTTCATTTGGTAGGCCTCGTCAAATCAATAATGGCATATTTTTCGTTTCGGATAAGTACAGTATATCTTCCTGCTAAATCTTTCGTCTCACCGTTTGCATCAGTTGGACTTACGGTTACATAATGCGTCGCGCCCATCCTAATTTTATCCTCTATATCAAATCCCTGCGGCCATCCCTGACGTTTTGTTTGATACAGAAAAGTCGTGTCTCCACTATACGGCGCTATAACTTTTGCTTCACTAGGTAATAATCGATCTGCCACCTCTCCCGCTTCCACAATTTCCGGATGATTAATCCAATAATAGGTACGTACCGTATACCAGGAAAACGCGATCATAAACAAAAAACATGCCACGGCTAGCATCGGTCGCATTTTTTTAAGCCCTCGACCCACAAATACAGAAACTGCCGGAATGATAAGAATTTGATAATAATCATGCTGCACATTGCCACTGGCAAAGACAATAAAGTATAAAAGTACACCAACTCCCCAAAAAGCGGAAATACCAAGCGCAAACGGCACAAGTCCCCAATACCCCAGGATAAGCTCACCAATACGTTTGGCAAACAACCAATGAAACCAGGCGCCTTTAAACCGTATTCCATTCCCGTTTAGTAACCACTGGCTTACAGGAATGCCTTCCGGAAAATTAAGTATCCACATCCGCCAAGCCGCAAGGGGTAATACGCTAATAATCGAATAAACGAATAAACGAATAGGATTTTTATAAAGGAGAAACACCACGGGAAAAAGCAAAAAGCCTGCTGTGGGTTTTGCAAGAAGTGCTACTGCGCCTGAAATTGCTGCGAAAAAAAGATGTTTTGGTATCAAATATAGGCTCAATATTGCCCAAAATACCATAAACTGGTCCGGAAGAGTGGTTCGTCCATAAAAGACACTAAACGGCAACACAGCAAAAACAAATGCAGGGAGTATTCCAGTCATAAAACCTAAAATTATTGTCGTTCCAATGGACGCTGCGATGGTCAATAGTCTGAGCCAAATCTCCAGAGGCAATTGAGGAAATAATTTGCCGAGTATCGCTCCCATTGTTTGATAGAGTGGAAACTCTACCATCCGCCAGCCCATAGGGTTATCTTTTCCTGATTGGATATTTGATAGATCATCATATCTAGGACGAAGCGGGTCTATGCCAAACTGCAAAAAATTGCGTGCTACTGCAGCCGTATCGCTTTGCCTCCAACTATGCCAATCTGCAATAGGATAGTGTATGTGCCACAGTCGCAGTAGACACGCTAAAACAGCAATAAGAATAAGTAGTATAAATCGGGATTTTTTCACTTCACACTCCGAACTTTTTTCTTTTCAGACACAGCTCCAGTTTCGTCAAACAAAAATACTTTTTGCGTTGGCGACTCGTACTCGAGAACGGCCAGTGCCTCTTCTACAGTAGCATCCTGAAAAATCCTCAAGTTTGGATTTTGCGTGACAAACCACAAAGCGTCGTTTAGCCCCACTGGAAATATCCAAGCCTCCCCTGCCCTAATAGGCACATTCACGAAATGAAATTCCATGGGGCGCTCTCTCCACGTGTCTTCAAACGCCCCATCGATCGAGACAATAAACTTTTGAACCTTTTCTCCGGCCTCATGCCAATTGTCATGTAATGACATTATCTGAATAACCTGAAACAAACTAAAAATACCAAGGCCAAGGACCACAATTGCCCTGGATACCTGTTTTCCGCTTGGCAAAAGATGCGTATACATTTTTTGAATAACATAGGCCATACCGATTGCAAGGCCTATGGAAGCCATGTACCCATATCGCGGAGAAATGTTCCCCAGGCCCAAGAATGGGAGGAGCGCAATGATAAAAAACGCAGCACTAAATCCAAGCACCTTCCGGTTGTAACTACCCGAAATTCGTATTGACCTGCGAAATACGATTATGACTATTCCAAGTGCTCCTACAAGTAGCAACGAAATCACAAGATGCTCCCTAAGGACATTTCGCAACAACATATATACTGATGTGCCCAGAGATCCACCGGGCATTGTTAACATATATCCGAGCACATTTCCCAAGGCATTAAAGGGAAGCTTTAGGAGATTGTAATTGTAGTCACCGCTAAACCAATGGCTTCCTGCTGCATATCGAGCCATCAAATAGATAGGAATAGGAATTAATGTGATAAACCGAAGTGGCTTTGCCAACACGAATTGATACGATAAGAATAAAAGGGGCGCCACAATTCCAAGTTCATGAAACAATGGGGCCACAAGAGAACACAAAAGTCCTATCACAAAAAATTTAAATTTCCCCGAATCTTCCCATCTGATATAGCTAAGTAGGCTTCCCAGTGCGAAATTTGTGGCAAATAGAAATCCTGTTGCAGAAACCCAAAACACCGCTTCGCCGTAGCCACTCATAAGGATAAATAGCATCGCCGTAAGAAGGGCAAAGAGCGTTCGACCGAATATTTTTCTTGCAAGGAAAAAAGCAAGCACGACGGTCATGCAATGCAATATGAGTGACACAATATGATACATGGATTGATTAAGCCAAAATACGTTGTACATGAAAGAAAAATAGAGCTTGGCTCCCGGACGATAGAAAAAACCCGCCGCATCAGTAAAATATGTAGGAATGTCGGATAGCTTACTTTCAGCGGCCCAACGAAGCCACGTAAAATCGTCCCCTGTAAAATAATTCCTACTCAGTTGTCCATAAAGAACCATGGTCATAATGATGAGCATTATGACGACTGCAGGAACTGAGGAAACGATCCGAAGAATGCTATTATAAAAATTCGTAGCACTTTTACTATAGAGCCCTAAAGTTCCCACGATAAGTCCCACCATAATCCACAGGACAAACGCAATTTTAGAAGCTTCAAAAACATCAATAAACAGCGCATTAACCAATAATCCAAAAAATCCGGCAATACCCCCAAGAGTAATGCTTTTCACCAAAGGCGAATCAATGGAGGGCCAAACTTTTTTTATATACACGCCTATACACACAAAAATGGCCGCAAATGCCAGAAACCCCGCGATTCCCACTTCTCCGAGCATTCTCAAGTAACTGTTGTCAACAGCCAAGCTCACGGATCCATATCCACTTCCCAGAAGAATATTTCTTTTGAATGCAGCAATCGCGTTTGGCCATTCTCCCTGAAATCTCGTCGTAAAAGATACATCATACGCAAGCGTTCGTTTAATAATGTATGGGCCATTAATGATCTGTACTTCGGTGGGTTCACTCCCCTTTGACTTCACTTCATAAAAAAAGTTATTCAATTTCCTGATAACCGGCGATAGTGTTAAATTAATATATCCAGTGCCCTGAGGAAGATCTTCTCCTGTTGGCGCATCCTGTGTGGCTAAAAGCACTACTTCGTCCGGCAAATCAGTGTAGGGTATAACAATTTCTTTTCCAGTAATTTGATCATTATTGGCCTCTGCCGTACTTCGAAAAAATTCTTGTTTTACGATTTTACCTTCAAAATAGGTTTTTGGGACAATGCTCACCTTCCCGATGGGAGCTCCATTTGTAGCCGAAACCAACAAATCAACTTGCTTTACCGTACTGGTAATGCGGTCAATAATAGTCGGAGAAAGTCGAATAAAAGCAAAAAAAGAAATAATGATGATAGGAATCATGTACAAAATAAATTTTCGGTTTCGAGTGGCAAATAACATTCCTAAACTCAGAACAAGCGCCACAAGCGAAATTCGAGAAACAGTCATAACAAGAGCAAACGATCCAAGCCCACAAATAATAAGGAGAATGGCTTTTAGAAACCATGATTTGACGGACAGAAGTAAACTTACGGCTATTGGAATGACAAGAACGAGAAATGCCGCAAAATCATAGTGTCCAGCAAATGTGGAAGGCACACGCGAAAGCGCTGAAAGCTGTATAGGAACGCCCTTGGCGAATTCCTCGTTCATGGTAAGGTACGCCGGCAAACTAAAATATTTTTGTCCTATGCCATACACGCTCACCAAAAAAAGCGTAACCATGAGTACAACTGATGCCCACGGCAAAAGCCATTTGCCTCGCACGCTAGAAAAGGCAATAAAGAATAAACTCATGTACTCGATTCTTCGTATAAAACTAAGCAGGGCCACATTGGGAAATACATTGGCTACAGTTGGAAAAATAAGAAGCACGCCATGAATAGTAGCCAATACGCCTATGAGCCAAAAACCTAAAATTGGCAGCGTAAGCGGAGTATTGAGTGTCACTTTTTTTCTAAAAAATAAAATTCCCCACACGAGGAGCGCTCCAAATACATAAAAATCTTCGACCCGCACGTACACCCATGTATTTTTTATATCAACGAGTGGCAGTTTTGGATACAGAGGGATAAACGCGAGCAAAAAAAGCGTAATCAGTCCTAGAATATTGTCCTTACACCATCCGATAAGCTTCTTCATAAATAGATTTAATTTCAGGATTGCCTATGCGACGAGCAATTATGGCTTTTAATTTTAAAAATATGCGTAAAACACCAAAAGAGGCATCGGAATAGTGTTTTTTGTAGAGATACAAAAACCCTCTATAAATATTAAGAACCGGGCCTTTCTTTTTATTTGTAGAAGATCCGCCACCAAAATGGGTTATATGTGCTTGATGATAAAACATTGTCTTGTATCCGCGGTTTGCCGCTCGCATTAAAAGATCTATTTCTTCCATATACATAAATATACCCTCATCAAACAAAAGATTATCCAAAAAAAGTTTCTTGGGAGCGATAATGCAAGCTCCTGATACCCAGTCAATAAAGCGTGTTTCATCCGGTGACTGACGGGTCAATCCGTTATAATCGCCCTTAAGAAAGAGTGCCGCAAATACGACAGGCAAAGTAAAAAATGGGCCACCGGAAGTTTGAGGTGAGCCATCTGCATTAAACAGTTTCGGGCCCACAAATACATTTTGATGATGCTGTGAAAACCTGACTAGTTTACCTAGTGCATCCCCCTGGCAAACCGTATCGGAATTTAGAAGCAATATGTGCTCTCCTCTGGCTTTAACAATACCCTGATTATTTGCGCGACCAAACCCTACATTGTCTTTATTTGCGATAAGGACCACCTTTGGATATTTTTTCTTAACCATTTCTTTTGATCCATCTTTAGATAGGTTATCAACGACAATTATTTCTTCTTCAATGTCACTTCCCTTAAGGGATTGGTAGACTGATCTCAAACAGTCATCTAGTAATTGTTTGGTGTTAAAACTGACAATAATAACAGAAACATCCATATGTTATTGGAACAGTCGCGCAAATTTGAGGGTGTATTTTAAATTTTTGTTTCTATCGCGGATATATGTGGCCGGCACGCCCCCGACAACGGTGTAGGGTGCAACATTTTTTGTAACAACCGCGCCGCTTGCAATAACAGCACCCTTGCCAATAGTCACGCCTGGCAATATGGTCACCCGAGAACCGATTACTACATAGTCCTCTATAACGACGGGCGCCCCTATCTCTGCAAAATCGAGAGAATCAATATCGTGTTGCATGGTGTAAATGCGTACTTCTCCTGCAATAGAAACATTATTTCCAATAACAAGTGGCGGTCCATGCGTTTTAAGATACGAAATAAAGTGTTTCATACGTCCATCCAAAAATGCATCGTTGCCGATGATTGTATTGTGCCCGATACTGACGCCCGCAGGTTGATTAAATTCAGCTCGCCAATGAATTGAAGAATCCTGTCCGATTTTCACTCTAAAAAGCGTCCGATAAAGAAAAAGTCGGATAGCGTGACTGGGGATATACCCGGTAAGTGTACATAAATAGACCCAAAAGTCGATAATAAATCTCATTTTTTTCCCACCTCCTCTAAAACTTTTAGCGTGTCTTGTGCCGCCTTTTCCCAACTAAATTTTTTCACTTGCCTGCGAGCTGCTTCGGTATTTTTCGTAGATAAACCCTCGCGAAGCCCTTTTGCAATGCTCTCGATGCTCGTGGGGTCAACATAAATCCCAGCCTTGCCTGCTATCTCTGGAAGGCTTGAGACGTTACTTACCACAACGGGACACCCATACGCCATGGCCTCAAGTACGGGCAACCCAAATCCCTCATACAAACTCGGGAGCACGAAGCACCGCGCGTCTTTATATAACGCCGATAGGTCACTATCCGGCACAAATTCAAGAAACTTCACCCGCTGCTGTACGCCGAATTTTTCGGGAGCCGCCAAAATGTCTTCATACAGCCACCCTTTCTTCCCAACAATAACAAGCGTCAAAGAAGAATCTAATTTTGAAAACGCTTCAATAAGACGTACGTAGTTTTTTCTCGGCTGCAAGGTGCCCACGGTCAAAATATAATTAGTGTATGTACTCTTTTTTGTTGCAGTTTTCATGGTCAATCCCGGATAGGTTACCGCAATCTTCTCCGGATTCACACCGTATGCTTTAATTATAGCATTCTTACTGAATTCACTTATTGTCAAGATTTTCGCGGCCTTATGCACCGAATATGCAGTCCAGGTGGTTAACTGATACAAATCTTTTTTTCGAAACATTGCCGGATACTCCAAATACGATACATCCATAATCGACATGACTCGAGGGATAGTAATAAATCGAGGAATATAATGTGTGGGTGAAAAAACTACATCAAAAGTTTCCCTGCGCAGCGCGAGTGGTAAGCCAACAAACGTCCAAAGCCTTGCGGGTCCGACAATTTTATAGTGCCAGTTCGTATTTTCTGCAGGCATATCGCTTCTTGCAGTACTTGGCAGAAATACTGTAACGTTTTGGCGGCTAGCAAGAGGATAGAGATGGACAAGTATTTCGTAGGCATATCGGCCAATGCCGACTCTGTTTGCAACATTAGCTTCGTACCCATCAATAGCTATATTCATATACCCGGGTATACAACATGCAATTTAGTTTCAGAAATTCTCAACAATGTAATTACATCTTTTTTTGTCGCTTCACTGTCGCAAAAAATTGCCTGACACTCTTTTTTAACCCACTTCAGCCGTCGTAGGTGAGTCGCAACAATTCGTGCATTCATTTCTTTAGGATGCCGAAATGTTGTAAGATCATGCACCGTAGTCACACCTTTGGCATGAGTAAGCGGAGGCTGTGTCCAGTCACTACTCCAAAATATATCGACGCTGCCGATAAACCACTCTACAGGAATGATGTGAAGCACATTCCACAGAATATCCAAAACTGTAGGAGGAATTGGTGCAACTACTAAAGTTGCCCTGTTGTTTACAAATTTTTTAAATTCTGTTCTTCTCCTAAGGGAGGCTCCAAACAAAACGTACTCATTTTTTTTGTCGAGTTTTAGCAGAGCGTCCACCATCCGTCGCATATATGTTGCGACCCCTGTGCCTTCATACACAATCTGACTAATATCAATCCCTATTCTCATATCCGTTGGGGTGAGAACTATGCCATTTCCAGGCGCTTTCTACAATCGTTTTAAGGTCGGAGTATTTGGGATTCCAGCCAATTTCTTTTTTAATCTTTGTGGGATCAGCTACCAACACACCTGGATCTCCTCGCCTTCTTGGTGCTTCTTTTACGTTGAAATCAACACCTGTTGTTTTTTTTACCTGAGCCACCAACTCTTTATTCGTGACTCCATTGCCTATTGCCACATTATACACATCAGTTTTGTGACCATTCATAAGAGCATCAAGCGCGACCATATGAGAAGCACACAAATCTTCAATATGTACATAATCCCGCTCACAAGACCCATCGCGTGTTTGATAATCAACTCCGTACAAAGAAAATTCTGTTTGTTTACCTAAAGCCGAAGCAATAGCAAGGGGAATGATATGCGTTTCTGTTTTATGGGCTTCTCCATGCGAGCCGTCAAGAGCTGCACCTGCTGCGTTAAAATATCGAAGACTCATCGAACGAATACTGTTACTTTTCTCATATACGCGAAGCAATTCTTCAAAACACCATTTGGTAAGACCATACGGGCTTTCCGGATTTTTTGGGTGACTCTCGGGAATTGGCACAACTGTAGGGTTTCCATACACAGCAGCGCTTGAGGAAAAAATAATCCGCGTGCAACCAAATTGTGTCATCGTGTCTAATAACGCTATCGGTGAAATAACGTTATTTTGGAAATATTTAATGGGATCGGCAACGGATTCCTCGACAAATAAATAGGCCGCAAAATGAATAACTGCGTCCACCGGATTCGCAAAACATTTCTCAAGTGTTTTTTTATCCCTTGTGTTCCCATGAATAAAAACCGCCTCTTTAGGAACTGCCTCTCTATGGCCTAGCTCAAGAGAATCTAAAACCGTCACTTTCGCACCTTTGGCGATAAGCATCCGCGCCATATGGCTTCCGATATACCCTGCTCCTCCAGTTACGAGAATATTCATATGAGCAGTGCCCCTAAGAAAAAAGCAGCAGCATACCAGGTCAGTCGCTCTGCGGTAAAAAACGTCCATGTGGCAAAAAGAGGAATTGATAACCCTAAACAAATTAAACCTATAATCACCAACCACTTCGGTCTATTCAAGAAAATCAATACTGCAAAAAGGACGAAAAACACGGCGTCTTGAATTTTCATGCGGATTTGTAATACTCAATTATCTTTTTGAGTCCTACTTCAAGAATAACGTTCGGTACCCATCCCAATAGGTTTTTTGCTTTGGTTATATCAGGGCGTCTCTTGACTGGATCATCTTCCGGAAGTTCACCATAGGATATTTCTGATTCTGAACCTGCGAGATTCTTAATTTTTTTAGCTAAATCGATCACGGAATGTTCTTCGGGATTTCCAAGATTGACTACCTCAGCTCTACTTTGATCAGAAAACATAAGCTTTATTATTCCGTCTACAAGATCGGATACAAAACAAAATGATCGGGTTTGTGATCCGTCTCCGTACACGGTCAACGGCTTTCCCTCC
>Ga0247727_10010903_pt1 | contig 15989 bp, 14 predicted proteins | sample WisWelCaveWW1625_FD_202498 | JGI IMG/M metagenome (GOLD analysis project Ga0247727, IMG submission 202498) | Biofilm microbial communities from Wishing Well Cave, Virginia, United States - WW16-25 | ecosystem: Environmental > Aquatic > Deep subsurface > Groundwater > Cave microbial mat | place...
GCATCCTGAATTTGCCAGATGGCGTTCATGGTCAATCCTTTCTGTCTAGTCTGGCTAGATTTTACTCTCTGCAGGCGCGTACGTCAAATGCAATTTAATGGATGGGAGTTTCCACCCTCCTCAACCAACAGATTAAACATGTTACGCCTTCAACTTCTCGCCCTTTGGGTCGTACAACACAGACGAAGTCACTTCCGCCACGCGCATACCTTCAATTAACTCCACATCCACGCGCGAGCCTGTCTTAGCCAATTCTAGTGGCAAATACGCGAGCAGGATATTTTTCTTCACGGTATATCCATATCCCCCACTGCGGACGCGGGTGAGCACCTCGCCTTCGTGGTAAATCGCTTCGCCGCCGTAGATTTGGGTGAAGTCTTCGCCATCCAGAACCAGAGTGCAAAGTTTCGTCGTGAAGCCTTTTTGTTTCTTCTCAATCAAAGCAGACTTGCCAACAAAATCGCCTTTATCAAAATTGACACAGAATCCCAAGCCCGCTTCAAACGGAGTTTCGAGTTGCGTCACGTCCGTTGTGTAATAGCGATAGCCTTTTTCCAACCGCAGAGAATCCAATACTTTGTAGCCGCCCACTTCCATGCCGAATCCCTTGCTCGCTTCGCGCAACATATCCCACACCATCGAAGCGCGGTTGTTTGGGATGTACAACTCCCAGCCCAGTTCGCCGACGTAACTGACTCTCTGCGCCCAGGCGCGGACTCCGTTGACCGTGACGAAGCGCGCTGAAAGGTACGGGAACGCTTCATTCGTGACTGAATCAGGCGTCACCTTCGAGAGAACGCTTCTCGCTTTAGGTCCCCACAACGCGAGGCAAGCCCAGTCTATTGTGATGTCGCGCAGAGTCACGTCTTCATCCTGCTCGGTGTGCATTTGTAGCCACGCAAAATCGTTGGCGATGAATCCCGAACCCGTGACGACCCAGAATTTATTTTGCTCGATGCGCGTCACCGTGACATCCGCTTCAACGCCGCCGCGCGTGTTGAGGAACTGCGTGTACGTCGCGCTTCCGATGGGCTTATCCATGTTTGTATCGGTGACGCGTTGCAACAAGTTCAACGCCTCGCGACCTGTCACTTCGATCTTGCCGAATGAAGTCAAATCAAACAGCGTTGCGCGTTCGCGTGTGGCGCGATGCTCTTCGCCGACGCGCTCAAAATACGGAGGCTTGTTCCAGCCCCATTCCTTTTGGTCTGCGCCCGCGCGCCGCCAGGGTTTGTCGGGCTGATAATACAGCACACGTTCCCAGCCAAATTTTTCACCGAACACTGCGCCCAATTCCTGCGTGCGATGATACACAGGGCTTACGCGATGCGGACGCGTCCACTCGTTTTCGTCGTTGGGAAAACGAATCGCATAATAATATTTGACGCTCTCGCGCGTACGCTCCGCCGCCCATTCGGGATCGGTGAAATAATTTCCGAAGCGCGTGGCGCGAAAGGCATTGACATCCATCGGCGGCTCGCCTTCGATGATCCATTCGGCGAGCAGTTTGCCCATGCCGCCCGCGCCGCCATAACCATTCAACGACATGCCCGCCAACATCCACATGCCGCGCGCGTTAGGGATAGGTCCTAACATGGGTTGGCAATCAGGTGTATACGCGCCAGGGTGACAAGTGATGTCAATGATGCCTGCGTCTTTCAAAAACGGGATGCGGCGAATGGCGCCCTCGAGCAACATTTCAAACCGTTTGTAATCATGCGGCACGGTTGCGTTGCCATGTTCCCACGGCGCGCCATCAATCCAGCGCGCGGGCGGATTGGGTTCGTAGCCGCCGATCACGAGTCCGCCCTGTTCTTCGCGCATGTACACCAAATTATCAGGGTCACGCAAACATGGCGTGGTTTTGGGAAATTCGTGTCCTGTCACTGCTTTCAACGTAATGTGTTGATGGTCAACAGGCGTGGTCGGCAGAGGCACACCCACCATCGCGGCAATGCGCGGCGCCCACATCCCCGCCGCGTTGACAACGATGTTCGTTTTAATTTTGCCTTTATCCGTGATGACCGCCTGGATTTCACCGTGCGGCGAAAGTTCAATCCCCGTGACGCGCGTGTTCGTATTCACTTCCACGCCCATCTCTTTGATGAGCCGCGCCATCGAAGTGGTGACATCGTACGGGACGAGATGCCCGTCGCGCGACAGGTAAATCGCGCCGTACAGATCTTTATCCGTGATTTGCGGCATGACTTTGACCGCTTCGGCTGGCGAGATGATTCCCACCTCCATGCCGATTGCGCGTGCCCGACTCACGCTTCGCTCCAACTCTTTGAGTTGCTCCCGGCTTGACGCGACTCGCAAACTCCCAACGTGGCTGAACAAACCAAGTTCGCTGTACAACTCGATGGAATATTTCCTGAACTGCATCATGGTCTTGGACGTGGCAAACTGCGTCACCACCCCCGCCGCGTGGGAGGATTCTCCGCTAGCGATATCGCCCTTTTCAAGCAGGACAATGTCGCGCTTGCCCATTTTATATAAATGATAAGCAACGCTCACTCCATAAATCCCCCCGCCGATGACGACGATTTCCGCTTGTGATTTCATTTTCACCTTTTCAAATATAACTCGGTGGTCGAGTAGTGGCGCTGAAAGCGCCACGTATCAAGACCACCACAACGCAAAACAACTTTTGCTACAAAATTAATACCATCTACTTTCAACCAATGATGTTGCGATAAATTCTCGTAAACTTGTGGCTCTCCATATAATCTGTTCATCTGGAAATTTAGTCTCATGGTCGCTTTGCCAAATTTGATTTTCATCAGGCTTGCCATCAACTATCAAGTAGCCATAACTGTTTCCCGAAACCGAACCACCAAAACTAAACAACTTTGACATTATTGGAATTGTCACTGAGAGCTGTTGCTCAACAATAAGAGATAAGCTCCAAATAATTGACCCAACTTGAATTCTTTCGCCGAGGTCTGTAATAGTGTATTCATGGATACCGTCGAATTCCATCAATAACGATTTCAGTTCTGTTGGCAACTCAAAACCAAGCTTTGTTTCCGCATTGTGTAAATCATCACCAGATACTCCAGCAGGATATACCCAAGAGTAATTGCGAGTCATTGCCAATCTTTTTTGCCCGCCTTCAACAATTGCAGAAATTAGGGGAAGCCATTTCTTTTCCATAACAAGTATTTCTCCGCTTAATTGTGGTTTCGATACGCTCGCAACAAACGCTCGCTACTCAACCACCGAGTTTACCTTTAACTCTGCACATCCCTCAACCACCCCTCGAACTCCACCGAATCCATCTTCTCTACGGCGCGCCCCCAACGCTCGATTGCCCAGCCCCAGAAGTCGAAATCAATCGTGGATATCTTCGCCTGGATCGCCGCCCACAAGCCCCAGCCCACATCGGACATGATCATGTTCAACTTCATGCGCGCGATCATATTTGGTTTTGCTTCGCCAAAATACGCCGCGCAGACCTCTGAGAGTTGAGAATTAGAGAATTGCATTTCCTGACAGGTATTACCGAGCTCGAAAGTCGGGTCGTTGTTGCCGCTGTATTCAAAGTCAATGAGCCATAGTTGTTTGCCGTCGTCAATGTAATTTTCGGCGAGCAGGTCGTTATTGCATGGAACAGTCGGCAATGGATTAACCAACATGGCTTGTTCGATCTTCTCGATTGTTGACAACCTATCCAAATACCCGTCAGGGATTTTGATGTCGCGCTCTTTGCAGAGGCTGAGGTAATATTCCGTGAGGCGGAACATGTTGAAGTCCAGCAGGAAGCGTGGACCTTGATTCAGTTTTTTAATCGTCTGTGCCATGCGAGTCGGCATCCCAGGCTCATTCAGTGAATCCTTCGACATGGTTTTGCCGTTCAGGAAATCCAACACTATCACGTTATATTCAGGCAAATGATATAAGACTTTCGGTCCCACACCAGCCTCGAACGCGGCTTTGGAGTTTTGATATTCGTTGTCACGATTGACGGCGAGGAGTTCTGTGCTTGCCCCTGGCACGCGGACGAAATAGGGAGTCCCGTCCACCTCCACCTTGAAATTAGAGTTGGTCAAGCCGCCTGAGAGAGGCGTAATGGAAACATCTTTTCCTTTCCATTTAGAAATCTTGGTTACGACTTCTTCGATGATGGACATGGAGATGGCCTGAAAAGTGGACAGGTACACAAGTATAAAGGTACACACGTGTCTACTTGTCTGCGTGTCTACTTGTTTCCCTCTACACTGACCCCAATATCAACACCGCCTCACGCGAGCAAGTGACCTGTGTCTTTTCCCCAATATGAGGGAGTTCAAGGAAGGGGTTGTTGAACGTATCCATGTTGAATTTGGTTTTGCCGATCATCACCTGAATACGAACCACCGAGCCGAGGAAAGTGATATTCTCGATGATGCAATCCACAACGTTTGCTTTCTTTTGCTCGGAGGCAAAACTAAACCGCTCAGGGCGAATCGCAATGTGGACTTTATCGCCTTTGCGAAGGTCATCCATTTTTTCAGCAGAGTCGAGTTGCATGCCGCCCAGACTGAGGAGACCTTTCGACGGATCAATCACTTCGGCTTCCGCTGTATTCAATGAGCCTACAAAGTTTGCGACGAACTGTGTCTTGGGAAAGTTGTAAATCTCGAATGGCGTGCCAACCTGTTCCACTTTGCCTTCATACATGACAACGATACGATCAGAGATGGACAACGCTTCTTCTTGATCATGCGTCACAAAGATGGCGGTGATCCCCAATCTTTTTTGGATAGCGCGAATTTCGGCTCGCAGGGAGACGCGTATCTTTGCATCCAAAGCCGAGAGCGGTTCATCGAGCAGAAGCACCTGGGGACGATTTGCAAGCGCACGCGCCAACGCCACGCGCTGTTGCTGTCCGCCTGAAAGCTGGTAGGGATATTTATCGGCATGCTTCTCCAGGTTGATCAGGCTGATCATTTCCTGCACGCGTTCCTTTACCGCTGATTCGGCTTCCTTGCGAATGCGCAGACCGAAGCCAATATTTTGCGCAACGGTCATGTTTGGAAATAATGCGTACGCCTGAAAGATCATACCGACATTGCGCTGGTTTGGGGCGTTGTTTGTTACATCCACGTCATTGATGGTGATTTTGCCAGCGGTGGGAATTTCAAACCCGGCCACCATGCGTAATGTTGTCGTCTTTCCACAACCTGATGGACCAAGGAAGGAGACGAATTCGCCTTTTTCTATATCAAGGTTGAAATCCTCCACAGCGAAGGAATTTGCAAATTGCTTGGAAATATTGGAGAGGGTTAAGTATGCCATTTAAGTACTCCGTTGTCAGTTAGTGTGCGCCCGCGCCCTGGCCCTGTTCACCAGTGACCAGTTGGATGACACCCAGCGCCGCCCAGGTCAGCAGGAAAGTCACAAAGGAAAGCGCGGCGGGTTCATAGGCGCGGTGCTGTCCGATCAGGAAGAGGTAGGGTCCAAACGCGTCCACACCCAGGAACGAAGCAAGCGTCACTTCACCAACAACGATGGCAAATGTGAGCAACGCGCCGCTCAACAATGCCGAGCGGATGTTTGGCAAGATGACCTGCGTAACAATCGTAAACCACCCAGCGCCCAAACTTTGCGCGGCTTCAGTGAGGGTACGAATATCAACCGTGCGCATACCGGTGTCCACCGAACGATACATATAAGGCATTGCCAATACCATATACCCTGCCGTGATCAATGCGTAGGTGCCTAATTTTGAGGTGGTTAAGGGTTGAAGCAAATCAATATTTGTGAAAGGGATTCCAATCGGCGAACTATAGATCCGTATCAACCCAAACACCAGGATGATCGCCGGGATCACAAACGGGAGAAGCGTGATGAATTCGGTAATGCGCCGCGCTTCGGGCACGCGCAAACGAATCCAATAGGCGGTTGGCACGATCAAAATAACGCTTGCCACGATCGTTGCGACTGCCAGCATATTCGACAACAGGAAAGTTTCCCAGAAGTTGCTATCTTCAAACGCGCGCACATACGCTTTGAAGCCAATTACATCGCGCTCCATGCGAAGCGAGTGCCTGAGCGTCGCATACAACGGAACGAGGAAGTACAACGCGCCAAAAATAAACCAGACCCAACTCCAAAACGGGAACTTGCGAATCCGCGTAAGGAAATTCATCGCAGCCACCTTTCGGTCTTACCTTGAAGCCAGGAATATCCCGCCAAAGAGATTGCCATGATGACCACCATTCCCATTGCCATCGCATACCCCAGCCCGGGATTATGAAGAACGTCGCCTCTGATCTGCGCCCCAATCTGAATCGTGACAATGGGCAGACTCCCGCCTGTGAGTGCGTACGCTGTGGCGTATGCTCCAAAAGCGTTCCCGAATAACAGGATCATCGAACCGAGAATGGATGGAAACAGAACGGGCATTGCAATACGAGTCCAGTATTGCAAGCGGGTCGCGCCAAGATTTTCTGCCGCTTCGCGCCACTCACGCTTCAATCCATCCAACGCTGGCACCATGATCAGAACCATCAACGGGAATTGAAAGAACATGTAGATCGCGCTCAAACCGGCAAAACTGTACAAATCAAATCCCCCCGCATACAAATCTATATTAAACCTTTCTTCGAGAAGAAGGGTAACGAATCCTCTGCGTCCTAGTGTAGCGATGAAGGCAAATGCCAGCGGAACGCCTGCAAAATTGGAGGCGACGCCGGAAAAAGTGATCAAGGCAGACCGAAGTTGACGAGGTAACCCGCCTACCGTTATGGCATACGCCAGCAGGAATCCGAAAATGCCGCCGCCGATCGCGGTCACAACGCTGATCTGCAAACTCAATTTATAAGCATTGATGATTGTTGGAGTTGAAAATAGATCAATATAATTTTTAAACGTGAATAGACCTTCCGGATCCAGGAAACTTCCCTGCACGAGATAGACGGAAGGCAGGGCAATAAAAAGAATGGCAAATAAAAAGAAGGGTGAAACACCCAGCCAGTTTTTTATGTTGGGCGGCGCTTTCACAGCGGGTAATGAGAGCGAAGTTTGAGCCATGGCTTAAGTACCTCAAACGATCATCTTGCTATGGCGAGACCCTGCCAGATGGCAGGGTCTCGCGTATGTCGAGCAATTTATATTACTTACGGAGCGGCTTGAATGTTGGCGCCTACAACTGCATCCCAATTTTCGGTGATGAGCAGTTTAGCGGCATCCAATTGCGCAACGGTCGGGAAGACCGCGCCAGAGACATCGGGCAGTTTCGCAAGCAGGTCCGCGGGGATCACACCGCGTTCGCGCATGTCGCCTTCACGGATCGGGTGGCAATAGCCCTTCAACCAAAGGTTTTGTCCTTCATCCGAATAAAGGAATTCCATCCATAATTTGGCGGCATTGGGGTGTGGAGCATAAGCGCTGATGGCTTGAACATACACGCCTGCAAAACGACCGGAAGCAGGAACCACGACTTCGGCTTTTGGATTCCCTTCGAAGGAATCAACCGCGGCGAGGGCATTGTAGTCCCAGGTTATGCGGACGGCAGTTTCACCGGTGGCTACCAGGCCGTTATTTGCGATCAACGGAACAATATTTCCAGCGGCGTTCAGCTGAGCGAAGAAATCCAAACCAGCCTGGGCGTTATCAAGGGAGCCGCCGTTCGCAAGCGCCGCGGCAAAGACTGACTGGATCGCCTGGTTGGATGTGCGAGGATCACCGGAAAGGGCAATCTGACCGTTGTACTTGGGATCGAGCAAATCTGCCCAATCCTGCGGCACATCCGGCTGGACATCGGTGTTGACGAGGAAAGCCAACACACCATAATAATCACCATACCAATAACCTTCGGCGTCCTTGGCGTCAGCAGGAATGCTATCCCAGGTAGAAACCTTGTAGGGCTGAATCAATCCTTCAGCTTTGGATGAAGGTCCAAACGCGAAGCCTACGTCAATGACATCGGGAGCCTGAGGACCGGGATTGTCCTTGTTGGCTTTGATCGCTTCGATTTCATCACCGGAACCTGCATCGGGATTCAGTTCATTGACCTCAATGCCCGGGTATTTGGCTTTGAAAGCGTCAATAACGCCGCCGTAATTGCACCAGTCATGCGGAAGCGCAATCGTGGTCAACATGCCTTCGGCTTTCGCGGCGGCGACCAGGTCTGCCATTGCGTCAACGACGGGCGCATCCGTCGCGACAGGCGCAGCCGTCGCGGCGGGACCACATGCAACGAGCGCCATGCTGACAAGCAACAGCATCGAGAACAGGTGGAACAAATTCTTTCGGGTTTTCATTCTCTTCTCTCCTTTGGATTATCTTACTTGTAGAGAGCCACGCGCTCTCCATCAATTCGATTATATACCCAACAAACTAAACAAGGTTAATCATTTGTAAAGACTACTTTAACGGGCCACTTCTTCCACTTCTTCATACCAGCGAACGCGGGTGCCGACCTTATCGCGCATCTTCCACTGCATGGATTTTGGCATGGATTCAAACGTCTGCTGGATTTCGCCGATTCGCTTCTTGATCAACCCGCGTTCTGATTCCGTCAAATTAAGAGTTTCCTCGCTGACAATTTCTACAACGCGCTTCAAGTTGATAGATGTGGTTTTATACAGCCCCCAATCTTGTGAACATAATTGAGCAATGCGGTCCAGGTTGATTTTGTTATCGTCGTCCTTGCCTGTTTCATTGTAGAGAAGTATGGATGCAATATCGAGCGCGTCCTTGCGGTTGAGTTCCACGATCTGGGCTTTGGATAAAAGCAACTCGGCGAGCGGAACAGTGATCGGGTCCAGGTGGAGGCGGCTGTTCATCGGCAGTCTGTGGCACATCATGAAGTCGCCGATAAAAATATCCACATGCCGGCTTTGGGAAGGGTCCCGATAAATTTGACGTTGTGCGCCATTCAAGATATTGAACTGCTTGTTGGACTCATACCCCATTTCCTTGAAAAAGTTTTCGAGCGCGCGCTGGTCTTTTTCCGCGGTGACAAAATCAATATCGGGATATTCGCGCGTAACAAATTTCCGGTAATCATCGCTCTTCACACGCACTGCCAGCCCGCCGATGACGCGCAGAAGAATCGCCTGTTCACGCGCCGCATCAATTAGTCGATTCATTTCATCGAGAATATCGGGTTGTATGGGCATGAGTATCAATTCCCCTCTCCCCGCGAAGCGTGGGAGAGGGGTGAGGGGTGAGGGAAAGCTATTCTACTGGAATTTCAGCTGTGACCTTATCCAGATCAATGCCTTTGCTCTTGCGGTAAGACTTGAAGCCATAGTAGAGAGCCGCGGCAACCCCATAGAGCACAGCCATCAAAATCAGGGAGGTTGTGTTCTTCAAGCCAGCCTCGTTGATGCTATAGCCGATGCCAAAAAGCGCGTTCGGGTCGAGGAACCACTGGAAGAGCAGGTAACCGAGGAAGCCGGCAAAGATCACACCAGAGACGGTGATGAGCGGGATGCCGGCAACTTTCATCTGCGCGATGGGCGAAGCATTGAACAAGTCTTTCTTCACATAGGGCAGGAAGATCGCCGCGATCGCGGTGCCGAAGTACATGATGGCGATCACCAGCGTGCCGAACAGGGTGAGAGAGCGGAAACTCGCCGTGTTATAGGCAAACAAATAGGAAATGATGATCGAGGGGATCACCATTAACAGAAGAGCATTGACCGGTGTGCCAGTACGCTCATTTAACTCGGCGGCTTTTTCAGGGAGCAGACGGTCAAACGCCGCGGCGAAGATCACGCGCGAGGAGGAAAGGAAGACCGTGCCAGCCCAGCCGAACCACCACAGGCTCATCAACAGGATGACCACCAATTGAATAAGGCGACTGTTGGTGAGGAAGACCGCGAACAACGCAGGATAGGGCCATACAGGCAGGGGCGATTCCACTCCGTACCATTGGAAATTCCACCAGGCGGCATTGGATTGCATATAAAAATCCCAGCCGATGGTCTTGTTCACGCCTAGGAAGAAGAGCACCCCAAGCAGTGTGGTAACGCCAAGCGCCCAAGCCATGCCGGCAAAGTTGCGTTTGTAGTCTGTAGCGCCCCGAACTTCACCATAGAGCGTCGCACCCCAGTTGGGCCACAGGTTAAAGAATACGATGTATGGAAGGGTCAGCAAGATTGCATTGAAGGAACCGCCGCTTAATGGAGTAACGGCGCCTGCATCTGTACCTGCTGTTACCGTTGCATCATACACGCCAGGCTGAGCGTTAAACAACTCTGTGGCATTCTTATCCAACCCGGCTTTAAAGGCTGCCTGGCTTCCGGTGAACAGCAAAACAACAACAATCGCCAGGCCCAGCATTCCGCCATAGAATGACCATTTCTGAATGCGAGCATAGGATTTCATGCCAAGCACGACGATGCCTGTCACAATCGCCAGCGTGATCAATGTGGTGACAAACAATCCAAGCGATGTCTGCCCAAACCACAATGCCGTGCTGGTCGCGCCGAGAATTCCAAGGATGGGCGTGATCACAATATGACGAAGCATATCTCCGTACAATGGGACCCACGTCCACAAGGTGAACCACCAGCCCGTGATGGCAAGGATAAAGCCGATGCCGCCGCCGAAGATGCGGGTCTGCCAGACGTAATCGCCTCCTGAACGCGGCATGACCGCGATTAAAGAGGCGTATACGATGATTTCGAAGATCAGGAAGAATCCGCTTACCAGTATGGATGGAAGCAGTCCGCCTTCGAAATAATACATCTGGCTGAAAATATAGAACCCCAGCGTCACCAGATTGATGGAAAAGAACGCGTACACGAACGCGTCGAAGACCGACCACGAACGCACCATGCCGGTCGCCTTACGGACAAACAAGTTGCTCATATGAAATCTCCTCTGTTGAAATAAAGTTTTTATGAAGTGTGTCATGCTGAGCGAAGCGAAGCATCTCTACCATGGCACAGGAGACTCTTCGGTCGCAAAAGGCGCTCCCTCAGAGTGACACGTCAAAATTAACAACACTGAACCGCCGAGAGAGTTATCCTGTTGTCAGCACGTAATTTTGTTGCTCCCTACGCCGTCCCCGGCGTAGGGATTACTCTACAAACGCCGCCGGGGACGGCGGCTGGAGCATATGTTATCCTGTGGTCAGCACGTAATTTTCGATCTTGTTCCTGCCAAGTTTCACAATTGCGCCCAAAAGCGTCCCCTGTTCATACATCGAGCCGGGATTGATGCACAGCGTCTTGCCGACCCGCATCGCGCCGCGCCCTTCGTGGATATGGCCGTGCAAACCCAGCAGAGGTTGTGTCGTTTCTATCGCTTTTCGCAATGCGATGGATCCAACAGGTTTAAGAGATTGCCCTGCAAGGACGGGCCGCAAGTTTTTATCCAACTCGGGAGCCTCATCTAAACCAGATTTATACGGCGGCACATGGACGTTGAAGACCGCGTTCCGCGGGTCTTTGAGTTTGGATATCATCGCTTCATACCGGACCTTGAGCTGGTCCTCGTCCTCTTCGCGGTGCGTATCCCATGGTGTTCGATTGGACCAGCCTGAGGCGATCATCTCGTGGTTGGCATCCAGGGGAGTCACCTGCCCCTCGACGAGGAGCACGCGTCGGGACGCGCGAACGATCTCGTCCACCTCATCCATATCATCGTTGCCCGGCGAGCAATAAACTTTCATATCCGTGCCTTCAAGTTTTTTATCAGCCAAATCCATCCACTGTTGAACGACTCTGAGAACCTCATATAGAAAAATTTCATGTACCAGTTCGGGTTTATTTTGAAGGTCAAGCAATTCATCAGGATTGGTGACGTAGGGATAATAACCGCGACTGCGGACGCGCTTGATCATTTCCTTCATCTCTTCGTCCGTAGAAATATCATAGACCTGCTCAAGCAGTGTGATGCGATAGTGATCACCCCCCTGATGGATAAAAGGCACAACCGCCTTGCCCGTCATATCGCCGCCGAGGATGAGCACATCGGCTTCGTAGAATTTCCCCGCGTTGAGAAACTTGCTCCAGCAAATATCCGAACCGTGAATGTCTGTGGCAAAAAACAGTTTTGTCACGATCTTATCCTTTGAAGATAGATTGATTGGCTCACTCTGATATTGCATTCCCATTATACACGCCAAAGTGTACGCAATAGTTTGAATTTATTGAAATTCAGGGATAAATTTCCATCAATTTCCTGTACAATCTACATCCTGGTATCATTCGCGAAAAGGAGAAACAATGAAACTCAATCAATCGTTCCGGCTTATTGTCGTTTTCTCTCTCATGGCACTGGTTATGACCGGTTGCCGATTCACGCGCGGGCAGGGACAGGCGAAACCGCCGTCCGCTGAGACTCAGCCCATCGTCGTTGAGGCAACTTCAACGTCCGCGGTGGAGGCGTTGACATTCCAAACAGGGCGCAATGATTACGTCACCCGCATAGACGGCGACCCGCGCGAGTTCATTCTCTACGTCCCAGCCAGGTATGACGCGAGCCAACTCACCCCGTTGGTATTCATGTTCCATGGAAGCAATCAAAGCGGCAACATCATGTACGAAAACACCCGGTGGAAGGAAAAAGCGGACGACGAGAATATCCTTGTCGTGTTTCCCACAGCCTGGAAATATCCGTTGATTGGGGAAGGCGGCGTTCACGAAAAATGGAATGATGTCACTTTGAACATGCTGGTTGAGCCGGGGACTGAACTCAAGGATGATGTGAACTTTGTGCGCGTCATGCTTGAACAGATCAAAGCCACGTTCAACGTGGATGAAAAGCGAATCTTCGCGACTGGCTTTTCGAACGGCGGTTCGTTCGTCTCGACCCGCCTGCTGTTTGAGATGAACGATGTCTTTGCCGCGTTTGCTATTTGCGGCTCAGGCATCAAATTGGGATTTGACATTGAAGGGGTGGAATTGCCGAAAGGAATTCTAAAATCCTTGTATACAATTATCGGGAACAGTGATGACAAGATCGGCGAAGGTACAGGTCACGCGCAACCCTTCCCAATGAAAGCCGAGGACATCTTCAACGACGAGCTGTTTGGTCCTATGTTGGTTAACACTGCGGGCATTCTTTCCCTGGATCCAACATACGATGTGCAATATCATGAACCGGCTTACACCATTATGACATTCAACGATAGCATGGCCGATGCGGACAACGAATACATCTTTCAGATGGTCAACAACATGGGGCACGTCTACCCCAGCGTGGACAACAATCGTCATGGACTGGACGCCGCGCCGTTGTTCTGGGATTTCTTTATGAGGCATCCGTTGAAATAGACGGTAAACCATCGGGCTATAATTACAAAGCCCGCTAAAGCGGACTAGCCAACTTGAGTCGGCTTCGCAACACTAGCGCGGACGTTAACCTCCGTGCGGACATCAATGAGGCAACCATGAAAGCCTGCCTCAATTCCACTATCGTGATTTGATCGAACGCCACAAAGAGGTTGTGAACACTTCCATCACTGGTCAGGAATTCAATAGCAATAAAAAAGAATACTTTAGTCTACACCATATGGTATAATGCGGCGAAGGAGATTTATACATTGTACTCACCTACTGTTATTGATTTATTCAGCGGTTGCGGCGGAATGTCGTGGGGGTTGCACAAGGCTGGCTTCAAAACGCTTGCTGGTATTGATAATACAGCTTATGCGCTAAAAACCTTCAAACACAATCATAAAGACGCGTTGGCTATAAAAGCCGACATGACCAAACTAAATCCTGAACGCGTTATGGAAGAACTTGGATTAAAAGCGGGGGAATTAGATTGCATTGTTGGCGGTCCGCCATGTCAGGGTTTTTCAAAGAACGTACCTTCAACATATCGTTTTCTGGAAGATCCTCGAAACCTGCTTTTCGTTGAATACATCAGGTTTGTGAAAGCGCTTAATCCCAAAGTAGTTGTTATGGAAAACGTCGCGGAGATTTATAACGCCTATTCGGGAGAAGTAAGAACTGAGATAGAAACGTCGCTTGAAAAACTTGGTTACAAAGTTTCAACAAAAGTTTTATACGCTCCTGACTATGGTGTTCCTCAAAGAAGAAGAAGATGTATATTTTTTGCGTCAAGAACTGGTATTGACCCTGTTTTTCCAGAACCTGCTTTTGCCGAGGAAGAATCAAGCACATTATTTGGTGAAATAAAAAAATATCGGTCAGCGTGGTCTGCAATTTCTGATTTGCCCATTCTTCAAGACGGCGAAGGGCACGAGCCTATGACCTATGACAAAGAGCCTGAAAATGAGCTCCAAGCCGAAATGAGAAAAGACAGCGAACATCTTTACAACCACGTAGCAAAAAGACTTAGACCGACTCAATTTGCAAGAATGTCATCAATAAAAGCGGGGCAAGGATTGAAAGATCTGCCGCCAGAATTGAGACCGAAATCTGGCTATAGTGGCGCGTATGGAAGACTCGATTTTGAAATGATTGCGCCAACAATTACACGCTGGGTATTCCATCCTGGTTCTGGGCGTTACGGACATCCAAGAGAAGCGCGCTTACTAACAATAAGAGAAGCCGCCAGAATACAAACTTTTTCGGACGACTTCAGGTTTATGGGAACGTATGTGGAAAAAGCATCTCAGATTGGAAACGCAGTGCCCCCACTATTGATGTTTAATTTCTCTCAGAAAATTCGAGAGATTCTAGGCTTGAAATCAGAAAGTCCATCACTGTCTTTACAGGCAACCGTTTCGGCATAACCTTGATTACATCAATACCATCTGGTATTACAAACCGCTCAAACAATTGCGCTCGGATACCAACGAAATTTCAATTTGCCATCGGCTTTTCTTCTTCCCTGCAAGCCTTTCTTTTCTTTATTGGTCCAAGTCCACTCAATTTCATCTGGCGAGTATTCTTCCAAACTTTCTTCAATATAGGCAAATCTATCATTATCCTTTGATTTCAATAAAATACAGACTCGTTTTTCCTCAACCCCTTGTGCGATTGCATCTTGATAAACTTTGTTATACCAATGCCCGATAACCGCTTTGCCAATAGAATTGGGGTTTGACTTTTTAGAAAACTTGTTATTCTTTCCAAAAATATCGGCTCGTTGAATAACAAGTTCCACCTCATGCCCACTCTCAAAGGAAGTCGTTAACCCTGTTTTTGCCGACCAGCCTATTTGCTTTCTAGCATCCACCACATCAAACAGTAATTTTGCTCTGGTTTCGCTCAACGGGTCAACCAACTTTAAACTTTTGACATAAGCAAAAATAGCTTCCCAAATGAAATCTTCAATCCCATCAACGAAAAATGTAGCCATTGCGGCTTGCAAGCCCTTTTGCAGTAACTTGCTTTCTTTGGAATTAAGTCTGTATATCATTATTTCATATCCTCCTGAATGGATTTTACAAATTGTGTAAGCGAAATATCCAAAACATCCGCAAGAGTAGAGATCGTGTTAAGCGTTGGGCTCTTTAGCCCTCTTTCAAGTTGGCTAATATAGGTTCTATGTAGATTGGCTTTAAAGGCTAATTCTTCTTGACTCAAGCCTTTTTGCATTCTCAATTTTTTTAGCACATTGGCAAAAGATTCGTTGAGTGGCATAATTCGATTATCCTTTCGCTGAACACTATTGGTCTACATACTAAAGTATTCAAATCACTATGGATAGATATTCAAAACGAAAGCGGTCGGAAGTTATGTCCGCCGTTAAATCAAAGGGGACAAAACTTGAAAACAAATTCAAGTTGGGATTGGACACTCTTGGAATAAAGGGGTACAAACAAAACCGCATGGAAATTTTGGGCCACCCTGACTTCGTTTTCAAAAAAGCAAAATTAGCAATTTTTCTGGATAGCTGTTTCTGGCATGGATGTCCAAAACACCTGCGAATGCCTTCAAGCCATCAAGATTACTGGCAAAACAAAATTGCACGCAATCGAAAAAGAGATCGCGTTGTAGCAAACTAGTGGTGCTAGTTTAGAGAGAAAACTCAGCAATGCTCATGGTGAAGATGTCGGCTTCGGGATGGAGTTTGTGGAATAAATCCAGAAGGACATTGAACATAGCGGCGACATAAGATAGGCGAGC
>Ga0247727_10010904_pt1 | contig 15989 bp, 9 predicted proteins | sample WisWelCaveWW1625_FD_202498 | JGI IMG/M metagenome (GOLD analysis project Ga0247727, IMG submission 202498) | Biofilm microbial communities from Wishing Well Cave, Virginia, United States - WW16-25 | ecosystem: Environmental > Aquatic > Deep subsurface > Groundwater > Cave microbial mat | place...
CTCAAGATACTGCCAGTTTGCGGCCGCCAATTTCTACCGTCGCTGTCAATTCCGAAGCGTCCTCATCGTGTTGATGATACGTAACGGTTGACGCCGGAGTTCAATCGCATACCGGAAACTTGTCTCCGGTCTGACAAATTCGGGCAAATTCGGGCAAGCCGCAGTATAGCAGCAGCTTTACGCATTGTCACACAAGCGGGGGAAAGAAGGCTGTGCGGGCGCGTGGCAGACGCGCCGGCCCGATTTTCGTTAAATTACCTGCGGTAATTTATTGAAACGCGGGTTGATCTTCAGTAAGCTACCGCCGCATACCTAAGGGGCTATTTGAAAAGTTCATGCAGCCTCGGCCAAAGCCTGTTGAGTCGTCGCTTTGGCGGCTCGTTTGGCTGCCAACCGACGGATCACCAAGTGTGCCATCGAGGATAAATCGGCGCTTCACTGCTCGTTGTGAGATGCTCAACGACGGGAGGCGACCGTCACCGGCGGCAGACCGAAGCGTGGCCGCGAGCAGAGGACTTTTCAAATGGCCTCTTAGTTTTCAAAAACCAGTTAGTCTGAACCCGGATTATCCGTGGCATCAGTGTCGGCGTGACAACCGACGGAGGGAGCAATGAAAAATAGAAACAAGCTCGGAGACAGGCAGCAGGGCTGTATCGAGCCGGTAATCGGCGGAAAGGTCTACGATTACTACAATGGCGTTCTCAGCTCCGAAGAGGTTCGCGGGTTTGAGCGCCATCTGGTCAGGTGTCACCACTGTGAAAAGGTAATCCTGGAGCTGGATCACGCCCTGGCTGTGTTGAACGACGAGCAAGGTGTTGATTCGGCCAGCGCAGGTGACCCATCTTCCGGTATTAAAGCTGTCGAGAGGAAGGCGGCACGGAAGACGAAACGCTAGAAGCGAGTACGGATGGTTTTTCTCCGCGCGCTGGCTGCGCCTGCGCAGCCATTCAAACAACCCTGGCCGGGTAATAACGGCCAGGGTTGTTTTGTTTATAGGCTGCCCGTGATGGCCATTCCGGGCGCGATCAAAGTAACTCAGCGGCCGAAAATAAAGATTCGTCAGCCGGCAAAATGTTACCAACCGAGCCGTCTATACCAGCGAAAAGGCCGGGAGCTACTTCAGTTCTCGAGCTTTGAACGCACATCGCATAAGCGCAGCCGGGCTTCACAGCTAATGCGGAACGCGATTTCGCTGATTGACTGGCTGCTAATCACAACTCTCATTCAAACGAGCTAAGCTCAATTGGTTGTTCACAGGTAGCGCTGCGAACGCTCTCTTGAGGTGAGTAGAGGTGCGCCGTGTGCCTGGCAAGACAACCGATGGAGGAATCAATGAGCAAAAGAAACAAGCTCGGAGACAGGCAGCAGGGCTGTATCGAGCCGGTAATCGGTGGAAAAGTCTACGATTACTACAATGGCGTTCTCGGCCCCGAAGAGGTTCGCGGATTTGAGCGCCACCTGGTCAGGTGTCACCACTGTGAGAAGGTAATCCTGGAGCTGGATCACGCCCTGGCTGTATTGAGCGACGAGCGGGATTTTCACTCGATCGTCAAAAACAGCGAGCAACTGAAAGACACTCGTCCGCCGCCTTCTTCCAGGCGATACCATAACTGACGTTTGTTTGGCTATGGCAGTTGTTCGAGCATTCAAACAACCCTGGCTGTGTAGCAACGGTCAGGGTTGTTTTGTTTATGGGCTGCCTCTGATGGCCGTTCCGGGCACGATCAAAGTAGCTCAGCAGCCGAAAAAAGTTTCGTCAACCGGCAAAATGTTACCGGCAGGGCCGTCTATACCGGTGAAAAGCTGGGGAGCGGCATAACGCTCAAGCTTGGGCTGTGGCTGGAACGCATTTTACGCCCGCAATAAATCGAGCGAACGAGTACCTCGATGATTACCTGATGTAACAGGCTGTGCATGAATAATGCTACCCGTCTGTTCTCTCTGGAGAAACCAAATTATCAACTACACGCAGCTCAAACTAACCAGTCTCACTAAACAAACATTTGAAAGGAAAACAACCATGATGAACACACACCAACGCGTACCAGCTCTGCTGGCGCTCGTTATGAGCATTTTGGGCGCCAATCCCGACCGTTACTACCGGTCCAATCTCATCCGACTATTCTTTGCCGGGATAGTGTTGGCGCTGAGCGTCGCTCCGTTGAGTATTGCGACCGCGACTCAAGCCGCGATGCAGCCGGAACTGCCGCGCGTGTTTTTGAACACTACCTACGCGCCGCCGACCGGGCGGACAATCACTGTCAACGCTGGCGACGACTTTCAAGCCGCGCTCAATTCAGCCGCGCCCAGCGACGTGATCACGCTCCAGGCTGGCGCGACCTTCATCGGCAACTTCGTCTTGCCTAATAAATCGGGTTCGGGCTGGATCGTCATTCGAAGTTCGGCGCCGGATAGCAGTCTTCCTCCGCCCGGCACGCGCCTTACACCGGCCTCTGCAAGTGCGCTACCCAAGATCGTCACTCCGAACAGCCAACCTGCCCTGAAAGCTCTCGACGGCGCTCATCACTTCCGTTTGATCGGGCTGGAATTCACCGTGGCGGCAGGTGTACAGCAGACCTTCAGCTTGATTGAGCTTGGTGATAATCAAACTTCTCTGTCCCAATTGCCGCACGATCTGATTCTGGACAGGGTCTACATTCACGGCAACACTGCAGTCAATCTACGGCGAGGCGTTACGCTCAACAGCGCCTCGACCGCCGTCATTGACTCTTACATCTCCGACTGCCACGAGGTCGGCGCTGATTCACAGGCGATCGGCGGCTGGAATGGGGCCGGCCCATTCAAGATCGTCAACAACTACCTCGAGGGCGCAGGCGAGAATGTAATCTTCGGAGGCGCTGATCCGGCAATTCCCAATCTCGTGCCGTCCGACATCGAGTTCCGGCGCAACCACTGTTTCAAGCCGCTCTCGTGGAGGATCGGCGATCCGAGCTACGCCGGGACGCCCTGGGGAGTGAAGAATCTCTTTGAGCTGAAGAACGCGCAGCGTGTACTGGTTGATGGCAACATCTTCGAGCACAACTGGGCGCATGCGCAGAACGGGTTTGCGATCCTCTTCACCGTCCGCAACCAGGATGGGGCAGCTCCCTGGTCTGTAGTTCAGGACGTGACCTTCGTGAATAACATTGTGCGCCATAGCACCAATGGCATAAATATGCATGGCTCAGATAACAACTATCCAAGCCAGCCCACACGCAGATTGCTTGTTCAAAATAATCTGTTTGACGACATCGGCGCATTTGGTGACGGTTCCACAATGTTCCAGGTTGGCGGCAGCAGCACCCTGCCTCCGGCTGTTAGCGTGATATTTAACCACAACACAGGCGTACACCATGACGGCGCTATTCAGTCCGGTCTCGCACTCTCATTAGGCGATACCGGCAAGGTAGCTCAAGGCTTCATCTTCACCAACAATCTTGTCACTCGCGCCCCCTTCGGAGTCAAAGGCAGCGGTACTGACGAAGGCAAAGCTGCTCTGGACACATTTTTGGACGGATATACCTTTAATAAAAACGTCGTCATAGATAACCCTGCTTACCCTTACGGTTCATTGCCAGCAAGCTCGTACCCGACCGGCAACTTCTTCTCCGCCAGCCCTAGCGCTGTTGGCTTCACTAGCTACAACGGCGGCAATGGCGGCAACTATCGTCTGGCCACTACGAGTCCGTACAAAAATGCAGGGACTGATGGCAAGGATATCGGCTGCGACTTCGATGCGCTCAACGCGGCGGGTAGCGGCGGACCGGTAACTGTTCCGGAGGCCGATTTGCGAATCGCGAAGACCAACGGCGTAAGCTCGGTCAATGCTGGCGGCACGACGACCTACATGATCGTCGTCACCAACAACGGGCCGGGCGCGGCCAACAACGCGGTCTTCAGCGATCCGGCGGCGACGGGCTTGAGCGTGAGGGGAGTGATGTGTGGCTCGGAGTCGGGCGGGGCGGCATGTCCTGCGCCAGCGAGCGTGACGGTGGCGGCGATGCAGGGGGCTGGGATCGCCATCCCGACCTTGCCCTCGGGCGGGAGCGTGACCTTCACGGTGACGGCGACGGTGACGGCGGCCTCGGGCAGCGTGGCCAACCTGGCGACGATCACGCCGCCAACGGGAGTGACCGATCCGACGCCCGGCAACAACACGTCGAGCGACACCGACCCGGTCAATCCGCAGGGCGGCGGATCGGTCACTGTTCCGGCCGCCGGCCCGGGTCAGTCTTATCCGCCCAAATCAGAAGCCAGCGACGACAAGGCCGGCTCGCTGCTGATCTATAACCTCTATAGCTCGAATGCAGCGTTTCCCGAAGCTGACAACACGCGCATCAATCTCACCAACACCAATCCATATACCGGCGTCGTGGTTCACCTCTTCTTCGTGGATGGCTCGACCTGCTCGGTAGCCGACACTTTCGTTTGCCTGCTTCCGAGCCAAACCGTCACTTTCACGACGGCGGAAGTGGATCCGGGCGCCAGCGGCTACATCGTGGCCGTGGCCGTGGATGGGCCTAAAGGATTTGCCGGCGGCACAAACACGGGCCGGCCGGTGAGCTTCAACTATCTGATCGGCGACGAGTTCATCAAGTTCTCTGCGGTTCTTTATCAAGCCAACCTGAGAGCAGTGGCATTTGCGGTTGTGGATAACTACGGGAGGCCGGTTGATCCGAAATACGATCCGAACTCACCGACGGCCGAGCTGATTTTTGACGGCGCTCCCGGGAATTACAACCGGGCGCCCCAGTCGCTGGCAGTGTCGAACTTCCCAAGCCCGGCGTCGGGTTTTGTCGGCGAGTACTTTACGCATCTCGTCATCAACCGTGTCGGAGGAGACCTGACGAGCAGCGCTGCCAGGATCGGTTCTATCTTCGGCCTCTTGTACGACGACCTGGAGAGGGCGCTGAGCTTTACTTTCACCTCCGCCCAGTGCCAGTTCCGGTCAACCATCACGGCCAGCTTCCCCCGGACTACGCCGCGACCGCATCTGTTCATCCCCGATGGCCACAGCGGCTGGATGAAGCTCTTTTCGCAGAACCCGGAGGTGGCCCTGGTCGGTTCAGTGATAATCGGCACTAACGATCGCACGTTTCCCAGCGGCGGACGCAATATGCATCATCTGACGCTGGCAAAATCAGCCGTCTATACCATCCCCGTCTTTCCGCCGAACTGCTGATCGGGAACATCTGCTCCTGGCGCAATCGAAGCGCCCTTCATACAACCTATTTTGATCAACGTTATTAACCAGACCATTGAAAGGGGAAAACGACAATGCAGACCACACACAAACGCACAAACTCTCTGCTGGCGCTCGCGGCGCTGGTCATTCTTTCGGTAACCGCTCTGGCCGCCGACCCCGGCCAGGCTTATCCGCCTCAATCCGAGGCCAGTGACGACAAGGCCGGCTCGCTGTTGATCTACAACATTTACAGCTCGAACGCCGTGTCCCGCTCGCTCGAAGACACGCGGATCAACATCACCAACACGAGCACAGGCTCGCCGGCGTTCGTTCACCTGTTCTTCGTGGAAGGCGCGACCTGCTCGGTCTCTGACTCATACGTTTGCCTGACTGAGGCTCAGACGGCCAGTTTCCTGACCTCGGACATTGACCCTGGCGTCGCCGGTTATTTGATCGCGGTCGCAGTTGACGGGGTCACCGGATGTCCGCGCAGCTTCAACTTCCTGATCGGGGATTTGCTGGCCAGGTTTTCTACCGGCCACAAGGTTAATCTCGGCGCGGTGGCGTTCTCGGCGCTCTATGACGGCGTTCTTCCGGGTTGCAACGGCAACTCGGCGACGGCGACGATTGTCTTCAACGGCACGACAGACTACAACGTATTGCCGCGGGCCTTGGCGTTCGATAACATCCCGGCTCGCGCGAGCGCCAATGACACGCTGTTGATACTCAACCGCATCGGCGGCGACCTGGCATCGAAGGCGGATACGTTAGGCTCGATCTTCGGTATCTTGTACGACGACGCCTCGAAAGCCTCCAGCTTCAGCTTCACTGCGGGGTCGTGCCAGTTCAGAAGCTCGCTGACGAACAGCTTCCCGCGCACGACGCCGCGAATTGACCAGCTCATCCCGGCTGGGCGCAGCGGATGGATGAAGCTATGGCTGTCGTCGGAGGCCGGCTTGCTGGGCGCGATGATCATCTGGAACCCGAATGTTGATGCAGATGCGGACGCTTTCAATGGCGGCCACAACCTGCATAGACTGACGGCGGCGACAAACGCCGGTAATGGACTGAACACTTTCACCATGCCTGTCTTCCCGCCAAACTGCTCATCACTGTGAGCTATTTGGCCGGCGGACACGGCAAGGATTATCACCCCCGATGACGGAGTTCGCGTGAGTCTGACGCCTTGCGAGTCAGGCTCGCGCGAAGTCTGTTTAGGGCGACACAAGCGCGCGAACACGACACACACCATCTCCCGATCGGAGTCCGCGGAATCGCCAGCCACAGTGCGGTGAAGCATTAAAATGTCGGATGCAAAGGGTGAGAAGAGATTTTTTGCGCGTCCCGCTTGCAAATTTGACCGGGCATAATTTATAAAGCTGCTTGGTCCCTGCATTACCCCACTAGCTAATCGCCGATTCAAGTCTGCCTGATCAATTTGCGCCGAATGAAGCGCAGGTCTTGGTGAACCGCCGGGAGATCGTTTCAGGCCGCTCGAGGTTTGAGTTGGATTCCGGCGCAGTAAAGAAGCAGGCAACCGTATCAGGCTGAGGAAGCGCCCCCGTTACGAGCATCATCGCCCCGGAATGAAGCGATTGATCGCGCCTTTACTGCTCTCAGCAGTTGATGCTCATCCCGCTGGATAGTTTTTCCCCGAAGGCGGGAGCGAGCCGGCCAGGTCAACCGACAGTGAGAGACTGCCGGGAACTGCCGGAGACTGGCTGCCCCCGCTTCCAGCCAGGCATAAAAATTTTGCGGGGTGAGACAAAAAACGCGCGGGCGCATCGTCTATAGAGATGCAGAACGAAAAGCTGCTGTAGTGATGAGACACGCTCTTTGAAACGCACGGTGACCTGCAAAAAGGACGGCCTCATAAAACGGCACTGGATAATTCATCCGCTCCCCCTGGTATTCGGATGCCAGGATGATCATCAAGATTTGTCGAAATGGAGGTTCGATGCAATGGACTCATTGGTTAAATCCACGGTGAGGTGGAGAGAGCATGTCACTCGTAATGGTGATTCTGAATCACCAGCGGGAGGGCCGGCTGACGAGTTGACCGCGCTTGGTTTGGCGGCGGCGAGCGGCAATCACCGGGCTTATGAAATGCTGGTTAATCGGGAAGAGTTTCTGGAAAGATTGGCGAAAGCCAGCAGGTGGATTTGTCGCAGCTCAACCATCCCGGCAGACGAGCTGTTATCGGAATTCTTTTTGCGGCTGCCGAAAAAAATCCGCAAGTATAGCAATAGAAACGGCGCCTCTATTCTGAGCTGGTCCAGCCTGGTGTTGAGACATCTGCACATAGACCTGCTCCGCTGCAAGTGGCGTGAAAACGATCGGGTTGAAGGTCTCGACTCGCTGCCGGCGAAACGTGAACGCACGATTGACACTCCCGACAGCCGGGCGGCCTTGAATCAAGCCTTCAATGGCTTGACCGACCGGGAGAAACGGCTGCTCGCGCTGCGCTGGCAGGAAGAGACATTGGATCGAATCGTGGCGGCGATTGACAATCTCTCCGATCCCAGGGAGATTCAGAACCGCCGGCCTAAGGTGAGCAGGGAGTTGAAAGCCATTGAACAGAAGTTGCGACAGGCGCTGGCTTGTATGAACACCGGGCAGCTTCAAGGGCGGAGAGGGCAATCAAAAGCCGATTATTAGCCCAGGATTCAAAACGAGCGCGGCGCGCGCTCGTTCCTCATCTGCGCCGGAAACCCGAATTCGCCTCTTGCCCTTCGGCTATTTGTTTTTCTCTCCTGTCTCCCGGCCGTGTTACACTCCGCCGGACACAAAATCATCTCTGACTATTCGCGCCCCAATCGGTTTTTACCAATCGAACAGGTCCAGGAGTATTTTCAGGAGGCTTCGGATGATCAATCTCGGATTGTGGCGCACGCTAAAAAGAGCATTTCTGATCTTCGTCATCTCGATCGCGGGAATCTCATCGCCCCATCGTGTGGATGCTGCGAACTTGAATTCCGGAGACGCTTTGTACTTCTCCTTCTCCCTGCTACCTAATTCGCCGCTGCCCCCCCTGCCATCCAGTCTGCTGATTCAATCGCCCAGCTACTTTGATGTTCCGGCAGGCGCGCTGCTCTCGGTTCATTTGCTGCGCGGCGAGAGTCTGGTTTCGACCAGCAGGCTGACCTTTACGCAGCCGGTTTTCAAGGATTTCATGAACCCGCTGGTTCCGCCTGTGCCGGTGGCGTCTTTTGTTCCAATTGGAACGCCGACGAATGCGGGACAGCCTTTGCCTGGCGCCACACTCACAGGTGGTGAAGCGGACCTGGCCAGAGTCGCAATGGAGCCGGCTCAGTATCGGCTGTTGTGGATATTGTCGGCGGGGGTGATGGGCACGCCGGGCCGCGCGGTCGTCACGGGAGTCCCGGTCAGCTTCGTTGATCTGAAATTGAGCGCGGTGTCGTCCGCGACGATCATCGGCGATCAAAAGCCAGGCTCAGTGCTGTTCTTCAATCGTTACACTTCGAGCGCCAGCAATCCCGGGCGCGAAAACACCACGCTCAACCTGACCAACACCAGCCCGGTCGCCAGCGTCTTCGTTCGCGTCTTCCTGGCGAACTCGGCGACCTGCCAGACTCAGGAAGTCGGGCTTTGCCTGGCCGCGCAACAAACCCTCAGCTTTCTGATGAGCGACCTCGATCCGGGCGTCAAGGGCTACGCCGTCGCCGTGGCCGCAAACCAGGCGGGCGAACCGATTCAATTCAACTGGCTGACGGGCAACGCAATCGTCAAACAATCGGCGGCGAATATCGGCGGGTCGTTCACCTCGGTGCTGAGCGCAATTGCGATTGCGAAGCGGAAAGACGGCGCAGTGACGGCCAGTTCGGGCAACGAGGCCGAAATGATCTTCGATGATGCGGTTTACGATCGTTTGCCCGCCCAGATTGCCTACGACGGCGTGCCCAGCCAGAGCAACGCGATCAACGCGACGGCCATTTCGCTCTATCGCCCGCTGGCAAACCTGGGCGGCGGCGCGACCAACAGCAGCGTGCAGATCACCGGCTGGGGCAGAAACGATCTCAATCAGGTCGTCACCTCGAGCGGCAATCTCTCGGTGGCGTGTTACAGCGATTTCGCAGTGTCGGCTCTGCGATTGACGCCGGTTCCGGTCTCGCAGCTTCTGCCTTCGAGCGCCACGGCGTGGTTTGCGGCTTCGACCACTGACTTGCAGCCATTGCTCGGAGCGCAGCTCAATTCCGGCGAATTCAATGGCGGGGGCAATGCGCGCGCATTGAGCTTCAGCTCGGACTATCGGATTCGCATTCCGATTTCACCCGTGACTTGTCCGCAATGATTCTTCAGAAGCAGGGCGTGAGAGAGATGATCAACCGAACAATGCGCCCCTGACCCGGTTGCGATAGACGATGCATTCTTCCAGAACCCGGCGATATTCCTCTACCTCTACGTCGCGCTCGCAGCAGAACATCATCAACAGACCGTCGTCGCGGAAATTCCCGTCCCATTCGACCGCCTGCTCGTCAGTCCACGACGGATCGTACTGCCGCATCTTTTCGTCATCCATTCGATCAAAATAGGCGCGCAGATTGACGCCGGTTTCATCCATCGGTTCGGTTGCCGGTTCCTGCTCGAAGTTCCAGATCGGTTGTTCCATATCGGTGGTAAGTTTATGATCACGCTCTGAAGACTGTCAATTCAAACAACTGGCTTATCAGGCCATCGTTGATTGGGGATCAGTACCGCGAGCGGTAGCGAGCGTGGCTCTGCAAACAAACCCATTGCCCCAAGCCACGCTCGCTACCGCTCGCGGCAGCGGATTCGATTATGAGGTGCTCTCGATATGGACGCTCTCACTCTCTTCCTGTCGTCGCTTTTGTCAATCGCAGTCATTGCGATCATGGTTCTGGTTTACCGGTTGGCCTCGCTCAAATCGCGGTTGCCGGTGTTGGTCCAGGAGCAGTGCGAGCAGTGGCGGCGCAGCGCCGAATCGGAGTTGCAGCGGCGTGTGCGAACCAGTGTCCAGGAATGGCGCGATAAAGAAGCGCAGACGATCCTCTCCAACGCGCAGCGCGATTCGCTCCTTCAGGCCCGGCAGCTTTTCAAGGAATGGTGCGAGAGCGAGCTTGAAAACGTGCGGCGGGACCAACGCGAGATGGCGATGCGCGAAGCCTCCAACCACGTCGTCGAATGGAAACAGAAACGCGAGAAAGTGATCCGTCAGGACGCCGTTCAGCGCAGCCAGGCCGTCACCGTAGGCAAGATCACCGAACACCTGGTCCCGCACCTTCCCAATTTCAACTACAACCCGAAAGACGCCCGCTTCATCGGCAGCCCGGTTGATTTCGTGGTCTTCGACGGAATGAACGACGAAGAGTCGGATCAAATCCGCGACGTGGTCTTCATCGAAGTCAAAACCGGAGTCTCCGCGCTGACCAGAAGGGAGAGGTTGGTCCGGGACGCGATCAGAGCCGGGCGCGTGAAATGGGTGGAGTGGAACGCCGGACGCGAACTGCTGCAGGCGAATCCGGCTCTGTTTGAATAGGGTGGGCGGAAATATCGGAATGAAATTGTCATTAAACTCTTCGCGCGCGCGGCGAATCAGCTAGACGAAACCCGCAAAAATACGTAAACTGCGCGCGTCTGGTGTTGATTGCGCTCTCGGCTCACTGGGCTTGGCAAACCGGCGCGTCAACCAACCTCACTCTTCATTCAAGACATCTCTCAAGGCGAGCTTCAACTCATAATCCGATTCGGAGGCGCATGCGAAGCAGGCGGTCTGGCATTTCGGCCTGTTGGCCGGATCGCGGCTGGCGGCGCTTTTGATCGGGAAAGTGGAGTATCAAACAATGAACACCCTGAAACGAATCAACCCTCCTGTCCAATTGCTGAAATCCTTTGCCGAACAGCGGCTGCGATTGATTTCAATCGCTGCGCTGATATTTGCGATTGCCGCCATCGCCATGTTCGCGCTCCATTACGGTGCGAAGACTTCGCAGGCGGCTCCGACCGAACTCTTCTTCTCCGAATACATCGAAGGCTCATCCAACAACAAAGCTCTGGAGATTTACAACGGCACCGGAGCGGCCGTGGACCTCGCCGCCAATGCCTACAAGGTCGAGATGTATTTCAACGGCAGCACATCGGTTGGGTTGACGATCAACCTGACCGGCACGGTCGCCAACAACGGGGTCTTCGTGGTCGCGCCGACCAACGCCGGCGCAACGATCCTGGCCGCAGCCAACCAGACATTCGGCACAGCCTGGTTCAACGGCGACGACGCGGTCGTGCTGCGCAAAGGAACCGCCATCGTTGACGTCATCGGCCAGATCGGGTTCGATCCCGGCACGGAGTGGGGCACAGGTCTGGTCTCTACGCAGGACAACACGCTGCGCCGCAAAGCGACCGTCTGCCAGGGCGACACTGATGGCAGCAACGCTTTCGATCCCTCGGTCGAGTGGGACGGATTTGCGACCGACACCTTCGCTGGTCTCGGCTCGCACACCGCCAATTGCGCAATGGGCAATCAACCGATCACGCCCACCTGCCCGGCCATCCTCGTGACCGACGAAGGGGCGGCCACTTCGGGCAATGTCAGCGCGACCGATGCAGACGGCACGGTCACCAGCGCCGCGATCACCAACATCGCTCCCTCGAATCCCGGAACAATCACGCTCACCGGCTTCAGTCCGGCGGGCGGCGTCGGCGGCACAGCGACCGCGACGCTCAGCGTTGGCGCGACCACTCCGGCTGGCGTTTACACAGTGACCATCACCTGGTCGAACAACGATTCTCCCACGCCGCAGACCGCGACCTGCAACGTCATGGTCACGGTCAATTCGCTGACTCCGACTTTGATTCACGACATTCAGGGCAGTGGCGAAACGCCCAACTTCGCCGGTCAGAACAGAGTCATCGAAGGCATCGTCGTCGGCGATTTTCAGGGCGTGAGCAATCTGAACGGCTTTTTCGTCGAAGAGGAACAATCCGATTGGGACGCGAATGCGAACACGTCAGAAGGCATCTTGGTCTTCGCTCCGAGCGCGATTGATGTGAGCGTCGGCGACAAAGTGAGGGTCACGGGCACGGTGACCAACTTTCCTTCGACGCCCGGTTTGACCGAATTGACCAGCGTCAGCAGTGTCACTGTGATCAGCAGCGGCAATCCGCTTCCGCCCGCTCAAAACGTCGCGCTGCCTGTTCCGACTTCGCCCGCCGCCGATTTGGAGAAGTTCGAGGGAATGCTGGTGACGATGGCGAATCTGGTTGTTAGTGACAACCTGGACCTCGGGCAATTCGGCGAACTCTGTCTGGCCGGCAGCAAGCTCTTCATCCCGACCAATTCGATTGATCCGAACGACGATCCGGCGAGCGGCAATTCGACTTCGGGCAGCGGCAACGTCACCGCCGTGACCGCCCAGCAGACGCTCAACAACAACAGCCGGATCATTCTCAACGACGGGAAGACGGGGTCGAACCCCAATCCAATCCCGTTCATCGGCGTGGGCGCGAACGCCACGATCCGACTTGGCGACACTGTGGCCACGCTGTCTGGCATCCTCAGCTTCGGCTTCGGCAGCTATCGCATCGAGCCGACTGCGGCGGTCGCGTTCACCGCCGCCAATCCGCGACCGGCGACGCCGGATTCTGTCGGCGGCTCGTTGAAGGTCGCGTCTTTCAACCTCGAAAATTTCTTTTTCACTCTGGGCACTGGGCGCGGAGCCGATAACGTCGCCGAGCGTGATCGTCAGCGCGACAAGCTGGCCGCTGCGATTGCCGGGTTGAATGCCGACGTGGTTGGACTGATCGAACTGGAGAAGGGGACTGCGATCACTCCTGATGCGGCGGTCAATGAATTGCTGTCGAAGCTCAATACACTCGGCGTGGGGACTTACGCTGCGGTGCCGACTCCGGCTGCCGTTTACGATCCGACGAATCCCGTCGGCACCGACACCGAGATCAAATCGGGAATGATCTATCGGACTTCGACCGTGACGGCTGTCGGAAACTCGTTGACTGACACTGCGGCTGCGCTCGGCACGTACAGCCGCGCGCCGATTGCGCAGACGTTTCAATCGAACGCCAACGGCGCGAAGTTCACCGTCGTCGTCAACCACTTCCGCTCGAAATCATGCGCCGGCGCATCCGGCGCAGACCAGGATCAGGGAGACGGCCAATCCTGCTTCAACGCGCGACGGCGCAGTCAGGCGCAGGCATTGGTCAGCTTCATCAACAACACGCTCGTACCGATTGATCCGGATGTCGCCGCCATCGGCGATTTCAACGCTTACGGGCAGGAAGACCCGATTGATGTTTTGCGCGCGGCGGGGCTGACCGATCAGATCGGCCAGTTCGTTTCTGCGGCCAGCCGGTATTCGTTCACGTTCCAGTGTCAGGTCGGGCAGCTCGATCACGCATTGACGACCGCGAGCTTCAATTCTCAAATCACGGGCGCGACTGTCTGGCATATCAACGCCGACGAGCCTGAAGTCTTCGATTACAACACCGAGAACAAACCGGATGATCGTTACGCCGCGACGCCATTCCGTTCGGCGGATCACGATCCAGTGTTGATCGGGCTGAGCCTTGCGTGTCCGCAGATAACGATTGAACCCGTGACATTGCCGAGTGGGACGACGACAGCTTTTTACTTCCAAGCATTGACGGCCACCGGTGGAACCGCGCCCTACAGCTTCGTAGTGAATTCAGGCTCATTACCAGGTGGAGTATTCCTCCGTGGGGATGGGTTGATTAGCGGGCAGCCAATTGCAGTAGGCACGTTCAATTTCACCGTGACGGTTACGGGCGCTGGAGGATGCACGGGTAGCAGGGAATATGCGCTGACAATTGGTTGTGCGACTATCAATCTGAACAGCCGTAATCTTCCGGATGGTTTGGTAGGCGCTCCATACCGCGAAGTCATTTTCGCCGGAGCCGGTGTCATCCCGACCAACTTTAGCCTGGTCGCCGGGACTCTCCCACCCGGACTGGAACTTGTGCCGATTACCGGGCTTTCCTCGGTGCTAATCAATGGGACTCCCACACAAGCTGGCAGGTTCAACTTTACGCTCAAAGCGAGTGACAGAAACAACTGCATGGGCACAGGTGAGTTTACGATTGTCGTTCAGGGCGCCACATCGCCGGTCAGCGATCAGAGGGCAGGCTCGGTATTGATCTACAACCTCTACACCTCCTCGACCGATCCCAACCGCCAGAACACGCGCATCAGCATCACCAACATCGAGCCTACGCGCGCCGCCTTCGTGCACCTGTTCTTCGTTGACGGCGCGACGTGCGGAGTGGCCGATTCTTTCATCTGCCTGACGGCGAATCAGACCGCGAGCTTCCTCGCCTCCGACCTCGATCCGGGCACGACCGGTTACATCGTGGCGGTGGCGGTTGATCGCACAGGCTGTCCGGTTGATTTCAACTTCCTGATCGGCGACGAATACGTGAAGTTCGCGTCGGGACACGCGGCCAATCTCGGCGCCGAAGTGGTCGCGGCGATTGCCGGCGGGTTGCCGGTCTGCAACGAGAATTCGACTACGGCGGAGCTGGCGTTCGATGGAAAGAGTTACAGCGTGCTGCCACACGCGCTGGCGCTCGACAACGTCGGCAGTCGCGCCGATGGCAACGACACGCTGCTCATACTCAATCGCATCGGAGGCAATCTGGCGACGGGGGCGGCGACGCTCGGCTCGATCTTCGGGTTGCTTTACGATGATGCAGAGAACACGTTCAGCTTCACGTTCTCGTCGGGCGCTTGCCAATTTCGCGCTCCTGTCGGACCGTCCGGCTTCCCGCGAACAACGCCCCGCTTCGATGGCGTCATTCCTGCCGGCCGCAGCGGATGGATGAAGCTGTGGATTGCGAGCGAGACTGCGGCGATGACCGGGGCGGCGATCAATTTCAACGCGAATGCTGCGGCCAGCGCCGGAGCGTTCAATCAAGGCCACAACCTGCACGTGCTGACGACGACCAACGCGATGGTCTACACGATCCCCATCTTCCCGCCGTCGTGTTAGGCCAAATCCGGGCGCGGCTTGGGTGAGGCCAGCCCAAGCCGCTTTCTTCTGCCCCGCGAAAATTCCCAAACGAGGAGACTGCGGCCATGAACACAAACTTCAACACACTGCGAAAGAGCCTGTGGCTGCTCGGCCTCGGGCTGAGCCTGATTGGATTGAGTATCAGCGGTTGGCGCGGCGTCGCCAGCCACCAGAGCGCGGCGCCGGCGAGCAATCAAAGCGGCCTGGCTGGGGCGCTCAATGCGGACGGGACGCTGCGCGCGGGTGCGAGCGGCAGCTTTGACGCGAGCGGCTTCCAAATGGAGTTGACGGCGACGGGCGCGCCCCGCTTTGTGGCGCAGGCGGCCTGCAATGGCTGGGACACGCAGTTCTCGCTCCCCAACGGGGTGAACGGCAGTGTTAGCGCCCTGGCGGTGAGCGGGACGGACATTTATGTCGGCGGAGGCTTCACTGCCGCGGGCAACGTCGCTGCGAACAATGTGGCTAAGTTCAACACGCTGGCCAATACCTGGAGCGGGCTCGGCACGGGCGGCGGCAACGGAGTTAACAACCCGGTCGCTGCACTGATGGTGAGCGGGAGCGACCTCTACGTGGGCGGGATCTTCACGGCGGCGAACCTGGGTGGCGCAACCGTCACCGCGAACAATGTGGCGAAGGTCAACACGACGACCGGCGTCTGGAGCGGGCTCGGCACGGGCAGCGGCAACGGGGTGGACGGCACTGTCTTTGCCCTGGCGGCGATCGGGAGCGACCTCTACGTGGGCGGGGACTTCTTTACGGCGAACGTGGGCGGCGCGACTGTCAGC
>Ga0247727_10010905_pt1 | contig 15989 bp, 20 predicted proteins | sample WisWelCaveWW1625_FD_202498 | JGI IMG/M metagenome (GOLD analysis project Ga0247727, IMG submission 202498) | Biofilm microbial communities from Wishing Well Cave, Virginia, United States - WW16-25 | ecosystem: Environmental > Aquatic > Deep subsurface > Groundwater > Cave microbial mat | place...
GTGGTAGAGTTGAAAACCGTCTTGAAGGCCGGCAGAATCTACCTTGGCACTCATTTTGGAAGCGTAAACCAAATTACTTAAATCTTTGCCGAGTTTTTCTCCCACAGCCTCAATTTCTGACGGGGTTTTCCTGCTAGTCCCGCCTTTGCCTCCTCCGATAAATAAGCCAAGATCGTTCTCAAGCCCCTTGATACCAAGTTTTAGAGCTCCAGTGGTAGTGGTTGTCAGCCCAGAGCTATGCCAGTCGAAGCCGAGGACACAACCCAAAGATTGGAACCAATAAGGGTGAGAGATCCTAGTTAAAAATTCTTCCGCTCCATATTCCAAAACAATAACTTGAGTAATTTCTCGGGCAAGTTTGACCATGCGGTCGAAGAGCCAACGAGGAGCTTTGCCACCGTGTAGAGGAAGATGAGCAGAACCAGTCTTGGACATATGGTTAACTTACCCCAAAGGAAGCCGAAAAGCAACGGACTTATAGTAGTACTTGACACAATACTATAAGACGTGTATAATTTTTCACCAAGATGTTTAAAGCCACTCTTATAGGTCTTTTAACTGCTGCTTTCTTATTCGCCGCTCCAACCGCGGCTTTTGCTAGTTCTGGAAATTCTCAAGGAAACTCTCAAAATTCAAACGGAAAAGCTCATCAAGAAATTGTTTACGATACTCCCGACGAAGGTGACAACGCTCACCCATCAGGAAAGGATCGTTCTGTTGAGCATGGAAAATCTTTAACTCAAGGAAAATCTCAATCTGACCCAGATGACAATGGTAAAGGACCAGAGCGTTCTACTGGCAAGAGTGACAAACCAGTAGACGGCAACGGTGGAATTGACCGTGAAGATCAGGATGGAAACAATGGTTGCGGAAATGACGATGATTTCGAAGACGACAACGAAGGTTGGTGTGGGCAGAAACCAAAGAACGACAAACCTGATTGCAGCGGAAATGACTGTGACCCAGGCTGTGAAAACGACTGTGACGAACCTTGTGAAGAGGATTGCGATGAGCCATGTGACAACGACTGCGATAATCCCTGCGGAGAAGACTGTGAAACACCTGAGGATCCTAAAGATCCAGAAGTAAAAGGGGCAACTACCCTACCGGACACTGGTATAATTTCCAACGACTCTTTGATCGATGCTCTCTACGCTTTCTTCATTGCTTTGAGTGTTTTGGAAGCTGGTTTGATTCTTAGCTTCGTTACCAAGAAACTTGATAGAGTTTAAAGAAGCTCTCTAATTTATCAAAAAGCCCTCCGATGAGTCGGGGGGCTTTTTTGTTGGCAAAGGGTCCCAAAAAGTATACAATAAATTCATGTCCTTGCTGTCAAAATTCTTGGGAAGAGGTAGCAATGAGTACGTTTATCTAAGAGAAGCCTTTGCTTCCCACCACCACAAAGTTGAGGAAGATCTGCATGCCAACCATCCCCACGCTGTACCAACTCTAGAGCAACATGGTGTCGATTTGAAAACGGTTCGTCGTCGAGCTGCGAGTGTGGTAGCAGCAGCAGCGATAGCGGGTTTACTTTTGGCCAGACCGCACCACGTTGGAGCCCCTCAATTAGACCGACAGCAAGCTCAAGAGCATACCCAACTCGCGGCTAACAGCTCTGAGAAAGGTTCTGCTGCCAATAAACTTTCTCACAGTAAAGCGGTTTCTCTTAAGAAACCTGCATCTTCGGGTTCTTCGTCGACTACTTCTGAAACAAATGAAAAACCATCAAAGAAAAATGTTGGTAAAGGTCATAAAGGGCATATTCGGGGACGCAGCTATCTCGCTCCACCGAAGGAACATGGCTTACATGACTTGGGTTTGCACAAGGGTGACAAAAATGCGCCCCACCCTATCAAAGAGAAAGGAAAGAAGGCATGAGTCTTTTTTACGATCACTTAATTAGTTTGACTGACATTGATCGTGAGCTGGAAGAGCTTATTGTTGAGTACCATGAAAGGGCCCACCTTCTTGAAACAGTGGATTCAGCCCTTCATCACGCTGTCATGGATACGATCCTTACGGAGCTTCCCAGTGAGCATCATCAGAACTTTTTGAGAGAATTCTCTATCCGTCCCCACGATCCAGACCACTTAGTTTATCTAACTCAGTTTAGTCCGGATATAGAAGCTAAGATTCGTACCAAAGCTGATGAAACCAAAAAGAAATTTAAAGAAGAAATTGGTAAGGTAAAGAAGGCTAAGAAGAGTTAAATTTTCCCAACGAAAACGGCGTATCGGAGGTTCACGTCAGCTTTTGGCTGAACGGAACGCAACGCGCCGGTTTCGATCACTTCCTTCTCCCTTTAGGCTCCCTCTAAGGCCAAGGCCGCTTGACGGTAGACCTGAGGGTCAAATCCCATGCCAATATGACTTGACGTGACTCGTCGGTTGCGAGTGGGGTCAGTGGCGTGCTTGGTTCCCTCCCCATCTGCAATGCCATCGAAAGGGCTGTAGATGCATCGGTCTGGATTGATGCCCTCTTTGAGCGTCTCGACGAAACCGCAATTGCAATCGGCGGTCCAGCACTTCGGCCGTCCCGTTTCTCGCCTGACCGCCTCACCAGCACGATTTGTTGACCAAGCCACCAGCGGGTGCACGGCCGAAGTGAGCTGCTGTGGAGTGCCGAGAGTGATCAGTTTGCCGATCTTCTCAGGGAAGAGCCTTTTCAACGCCCCTCCTAGTAGCCCTCCTTGACTCCAACCGATGATGTTGACCTTCCGATCGCGGTGAGCACGTAAGCTTCTGATGTAGTCAACACGCCGTTCGCAGTGTGAGACCTGTTCTTCGAAGCAGGTAACGTTGCTACCTAGCTCCGAGAAGTAAGGCCGCTCACCCTTCAGGTTTAGAGCCCACCACATTGGTTGCATCGAGAGATCGTTGGCACGGTGACCGGGAAGGAGCAGAATTGGCCTTCCTTGACCCCTTGGCACCCCAAACCCGTAGGTTGTTGGTGAGAATGCCATGGAACATGCTTCCCAGAAGACTCGAGCCTCGAGCCAGATGGGAGTGTTTGCGGTCCGCAATCCGATTTCGCTCGTCGAAACCATGACTCCCCCTTTCTGAAAGTGCTTGATCCCCTGAAAGTTCCGTTCTTTCAAGGAAATTATCCTCCTCGCCTAGCCTGCTTGTCAATAATTCCTTCCAAACAAAGAAAAAGGCGCTCCGTCGAGCGCCTCCTTCTAGACTTCTTGTGCTTTTATTTAATTCGTTTCGGCTACTGCAGTGTGCAGCTCTATTGGCAACGGAATTGGGTCAGGTAGTGGAATCGGTCTTGGCCACGGAATCGGCCAGAACCTGCGCCAAACATCGATTTCCCAGCTTCCTCGGTAGTTACTTTCCCCACAGCCGGAAGCATTTGTACTTCCCTTACCGATGAATTTAAGATCTAGTGAAGTGCCTTTAGCATAAAGGTTTCCTTTACCTTGGAAGACAATCCAGTCCCCACGGCGATTTACTCGTCTAAAACCAGCCTTTTTCCATTCGGTTCCGGTTTCCTTCTTGATAGCAACTATACCCTTGCCTTTGATTGAGACATTGCCGGCGAAATCAGTATAACTGACAATACCTCTACCCTCGCCTGTTTCACGACGACATCCAGCTAAGTTGACAGGATGGCCAGGTTTTGCCGTGTAGTGTTGGTGCCAAGGCACGTATAGAATTTCTGGAGGCTCGATTGGTGTTATTTCAATTGGTGGTTCTACTAGTTCGACTGGTTTGATACCAATCGGTTCGACTAGCCTGATCGGCTCTAGGGTTGCAGCAGCGACACCACTTGGAAATAAGGCAAGTAGACTAACACTAATAAGAATTTTTTTAATCATTTTTTTCACCACCCCTCTGATATACGAAGACGAGATTTTTTCAACTCTGTTACGGAGTTGTTCTAGTTGGAGAGTTTGTATTTGGTAGAGGTTGAATTTCTTCCAGGGTGACTTCTTCGACTTCTTTTTCGATTTCTTTGAGGGAGTCTATCAGAGAAGTTACTTCTTTCTGTTCAGTTCCGGCTAAAACAATTTGAATTGAGCTCAGTTGTTCTTGGCTTTCGTTTAGAGCCGGCTTGAGTTCAATTAGAGTTCTTTTTACTTGGGTTGTGTCTTGTCCAGTTTGGGTCAAGCTTTGGTACTGCGCTTTGGCATCGGCGATCTGTTCGCGAACTTGCTTGACCGAGGCTCTAACTTCAGAGATGGCCTCCTGGACCTGATCTTTCTGCATTTGTACTACTTTGGTAAGATCGGCTACTCGTCTCTGGGTAAGTTCTTGCTGAACTTCTAGGTTGCTACGGTTTCCCAGGGCGGAGAGCTGCATTTCCTCGAAGCGACGTTTGAAAGGATAGAGACTGTCTCCAGGTAGGCTAGACGAGGCAACCACGCCAGTGCCAAAAAAGAAAAGTAAAACCAAGGACCCAACCGCAAAAATCTTACCTCGCCAAAAGATTGGGAGGGACCCTCGGCTAGGACTTACTTTTTTGATAGCAATAGTACGCAGTCCTGCCTTCCAGACAGGGTTTGGCTTAATTTGGCGAAGTTTACGCACCTGCTTTTCGATTGTTTCTAGTTCCTGAGTGTTGTTCATAAATCTAGTTTCTCTTTCAGTTTTTTGAGTGCCCTGTGCTTGATAATTCGCAGGGCTCCTTCTTTCTTGTTCATGACTTTCTCAATCTGCGCAAAACTATACTCCTCGATCGCGTGTAGGCGAAGAACTTCTTGTTCCTCTTGCGAAAGTTTGCCCATCTCCGCAAAGGTTTTCTCGAGGAGTTCCTTTGCCTCTAAATTCATAGACGAATCTGGGCTGGAAATGTTTTCGGCCGCCGCTAAAGAGAGTTTCTTGTGATTCGTGCGGTAAAAATCGGTGATAGTGTTGCGGGCAATAGTAAAGAGCCAGGAGGCAAAACTACTCTCCCTTCGGAAACTCCCCAGTCTTTCGAGGGCCTTGAGGAAGATAGTCTGGGTCAAATCCTCGGCTAAGTGTGGGTTGCTTACTTTAAAAAAAGCAAACCGGTAAATTTGATCTACAAACTGATCGTAAATCCTCCCAAAAGCCTCGCCGTCACCGTTTTGTGCTCTCGACACCAAGGTTTCGATGTCGGCAGAGCTGGATTCTTGCCGCCGAAAAAATAACATCAACTTATTTTAACTTATAGTGCAATATATAAGGTTTGGGCTAAAAGTTATAGACGAGAGAGGGCTAGGTTCGTTACTTGGTTTTTGACCCCTGCCGCCCCGAAGATTTCTCAATCGAGGCGGCAGGAGTTGTACTGATCAGCGTCCGAGCCAGACTGAGAGCAGGAATGCCCCAGTAAGGAGAATCCAGAGGACGGCAGCGATCAGCCAGATGAGAACGGTTCCGTTTTCGAAGTCTGGGTCATAAAGCCTTTTTCTGTCTGGGTCAACCACGAACTGGCCTGCAAGAAGCAGGAGTGAGATTACCAGTCCAAGCACCCAGCTCCAGGTAGCGAGGTCCGTACTGAAGGTCAGCGCGAAGATCACTACCAAGATGACAGGACTCAGCATGGACAGGATTCTTGACGGCGAAAGCACAGATCCTCCTAAATGACAATGCTGGCTATGGGTAGCGCCAACGTTGTGAGAACGAGACAGACGAAAACTACTTCGATCGGGTTCTCGGTAGCAGGTTGGGATATTTCACCAGTTGGTTCAACTTCCGCCGTCATGAGCGCTCGGTAGAGGCAGAAGACACCGAGGAGAAGGGCAAGCGGCCAGCTTACCACCCTCCATGTGGTTAGTTCGAACTGGGTGTAATGCACTCCCAGCAGGATCGCTACGCAGATACACAAAGCTGTCAGAAGTGTCCAGACGCGGGCTTGAAAGTCCAAGGTCATCCCCCTCCTTCAATCTAGCCAGTCTTTGAAGATGCCGTAGAGGAAGATCACGACCCCAAGCATGCCAATGACGGCTAGAAGGATCAGTGTTGCTTGCGGGTCCCCTACCTCGGATTGGGTCAGAAGATTCGTAGTAGCACCTCCTCCTAGTGCATGCGGAGTAAGAAAATCGTGATGGTCACGACCACCAAACTGAAAAGTGCCCAGGCGAGAAGTCCATAAGCCTCGCCAGCACGCAGTGCAATTGACAGCTCTGGCACGCTCCCCCCTCTTTGATCGCTACATTATACAACTTGGGGAAAGCTTTTAGGGTTTGTTTGATTTTTGTGGAAAGATGACGAGGACTTTGGTGCCGGTGTTCTGGATACTCTCGACGAAAACCTTACCCCTCATCATTTCAATCAGTTGTTTGGTGATCCAAAGCCCAAGTCCAGTTCCTCGGATTGAACTAGTGGCCGCGTTGCTTGCCCGGTGGAATTTTTCAAACATGTGGGGTAGTTCCTCTGGCGGGATGCCCATACCAGTGTCTGCGATATAGGTTTTAATCTCGCTTCCAGAAAGCTCATGAGAGATGATTACACTACCTTTTTGGGTATACTTGATTCCGTTGCCGACAAGATTCACAAAAACTTGTTTCAATTTTTGTTCATCAGCCTCGATCACCAAAGGTACGTTGAAAGCTTGATACTGTAAAATTAATCCTTTTTGTTGGGCTTGAGCGGAAAGCTCGGCTATCACCATATTGAGCACACCTCCTAAGTCAGTATCTTTTATCTCCAATTTAAGCCTTTTTTGTTCAATTCGAGAGACATCCAAGAGGTCATTGACTAGATTGGCGATTCCTTCGGCAGACTTGTTGACCATGTCCATGTCTTTAGCGGCTTGGAGGTAGTTGCCCACTTTTGTGTTCTTCAAAGCAAGGCTCGCAAACCCCATAAGGGCAGTAACTGGAGTGCGAAGCTCGTGCGAAGCAAGGGAGATAAAGTTGTCCTTCATTTCATCAATTTCCTTTAGTTTTGTGAAAGTACGTGCGTAACCAAAGAAGCGGAAATGGTTGAGTAAGAGAAGAATTACGACAAAGAGAGCTGCAATTGTAAACATAACTGAATCACGGGTGAGGTTGGCAATCAGAATGTCGCTTTTTTCTCCCGAAACTTTAAGGTTGACGACGGCAATGTTCTTTTCCCCATCGCGTACCGGTTGAGCTACCTGCCAAAGTCTGACAGTTTTGCCTTGATCATTGAGAACTTCGTGTTTGGTGGTGTAGGGCTGTCCAGTAGTCCAGGCGAGTTTTGATTGCAAGATAGTGGTGGAAGAAGTGGCCTCTTGAGCTTCTGAAGAAGCTAGAACGATGGGATTGTTTTTGACGAAACTGAGCACGGTAAGACCCTTGATGTCGGAGGAGCCCTTGGTGGTCTCCTGAACTAGAGAGTTTAGTTTGGCTGAATTGCTGGCTTCTTCCTTCACCACAGGGGCGAAGACACTGGTAGCCAAATTAGCCTTGCCAGTAAGTTCCGTATTGAAATCATTGTTCAGTCTTTGGATAAGAAAAAAAGTATTGGCAACAAACGCTGCTGGAATCAAGAGTATTAAACCGACTGCGTAGATAAATTCTCGATTTTCGGAAAGCTTTTCCATCACTGGGGCACTCATATCTTCACCTGCCTCTTGGAGATGTACATACGGTACATGACTAAGATCACTATTGATAAGAACAAAGCGATACCCAAGATGTAGGCAAAAGGAACAAAGCGTTGCCACTCACTCCCACCAAGGAGAAGACTCCTTCCCCCAGTTTCCGATTTGGCGATGTAGAAGGCTTTAACCCCGCTTCGCCTCGTGACACTCTCATCATAAATAGTTGCGAAGGCACTGTGTTTTCCCGTCTCGATAGTTCTTTCTCGGTCGTAATTCCAGTAGCCGGTGTCGTCACTTTTTACAGTCACTATTATTGGAGTAGAAAAAATGTAAATTGTCACCAGGGTGTTGGGTTTAGTTTTGCCTTCAAAACGAAGCAGTGTCTTGTCCCCTTCTTTGATATTCTTTATGTCGGTAATTTTTATATTGCTGCCTTTGAGAAAGATATCCGGGTCAAACTCACCAATACTGACCGGAATGTCTTCCTCGACGATGATTTTGTCCGCACTTGCCAGAGTTTCTGCGGTAATTATCTCAACAGTTGAGGCGTCGGTCGTGCTGCCAGACCCACCGCTAGACCCCCCGCTTGAGGAAGGAGGTGAGCTAGAGCCGCCTCCCGAACCTCCACTGCCCCCAGATCCTCCATCATCTGGTGGAGGATCTTCTACATTGACCGTCACTGAATTGTTACCGAAACCTCCAGGTCCGTTGCAGTTTGCGGTGTAGGTAACAGACTCTGTTAAAGGTCCGGTTGATTCGCTGCCTTCTAGTCCACTCCAACCGGATGGGATTACATTGCAACCAAGAGCATTACTACTTTGCCAAGAAATAGTTGCCGACGAGCCAGATGTGATAGTAATCGGGCCATCTGAACCATTGGCTTTAATGTCAACTGTGGGTGGGTTTGGCGTTTGGCAAAGGTCCCCACTAAAGCCGTTATCGATAGTAAATCTTGCGTAGCTCTGAACTGAAGGTCCGGTTGGAAATCCATAATTGTTTGTAACCATAATCCAGTAAACACCATCACTAACCTCTAGAGTATTAAACGGTGGAGATGTGTAGGCAGCAGTGTTTTTATACAATCCCGACCAGAGTGTTCGGCAATCGCCGACCATGTCTCCGGCAAGCTTCATGGTTACGTAGTGCGGGAAAGGAGGAGCTGGATCATTAATTGAGAAATTGATGGGGCCGTTTTTTATAGGACAGCCTAAGGGGTTGTTAATTACTAAGGTTCCATTGTTAACGTTGCAAGGGGGGCTTGTCTGAGCGTGAACCTGTTTTTCATTTGAAAAGCCCTCGGTTAAAAGTAATACAAATACAACAAGAGAAAGAAGTGGAAAAAAAAGTAAGATAAGCTTTTTAGACAGCATAGCTATAACCCAATTATCTGATAAATCTTGCCTCCAGGTCAAACAGATACTTTACTGGTTGTATTTACCCGTTTAATATTCAGTTATGCCCTATTTTGTCGAGGAAACTAAGAGTTTCACTACCTACCGAATTGAGGGTTTCTTTTCTTACCAAGATCTTGAGGGGTTGATCGGCCATTTTGACAACTTAATCAAGACTGATCCCTACTCCAAGCTACTTATTGATTTTTCGAAACAAACTGGCTATGAAGAGGTGACGATCAAACGAGCCTTTCACCGGATTGAAAAAGGTTTTCCAAAGACAGTCAGGATTGCCGTAGTTTATCAGGGTAAAAGTGGTATCTACAAACATATCCTCTCCCAGGTTTCAAGAGCGATGCCTCAAATCGGAAAGTTTTTTGAAACGCGTGAAGAAGCAATCAAATGGTTTGGTGAGGAGAGCTAGTCGTCCCAAAATTGTCGATCAGATATGAAAGGCCCAAAGGCAAACCAAACGCCATGAGAATAGCAAAGGTCACGTGGTAAGTGCCCCGCGGAAACTACTCCCATCGCTCCTTCCCTTTCCTTTATGTCTTTTTCACCAGTAATTTCATCAATAACTACTCCCATCTCCTTACCAGCGAGAATTTCTTTGATGAGCTTTCCACTGGCCTGGAAACGAGCGGAAGATCCAAGCCCGAGCTCGCCATCTTTGTTGACAATTGCGACCCAACCACACTCAAACCACCGCTCCCCGATCTTTTGCAGGCCGCCCTCCATACCAATCGAGTAATCAGCTTGAGATTGATCATGAACAAACTTGGCTCGGTTGATAGCACCGGTAAGCGCCTCTTCATCAGTTTTTGGTTGTTCTGAGACTCCGGAAGAAGCTTTCATGGTCTCTACTTTCTCACCTGGAAAAAGTTTATTGATCACCATCTGCGCTGCACGAAGTTTAGAGGGATTTTCCGAACCAACAACGATTTTCATTGTCCTTAACGTTAGTAAATTCTGGGGAGTTTAGCAAGCAAGAGTACTTAGCTTTAGCTGAATAGTTGTCAAACTACTGCTAAAGCGCAGGATGCGCAGTAGCTAATCTCTGACAGAAGATATTAGCTACTAGCATACTAAGACAGCAGAGCTGGCGCAGCATTCTGCAAGAATGCTATAGGTTGATTTAGGTAAATTTATTTGCTAGAATTCCCTCTGCCGACGACTACCTCTCTTGCCTCTTGGCGTGAGAGTTGAATGTTCGTTGGTGGTTGAAAGGATGTGGGCAATGCCCAGAGAATCGGTAAGGGAGTTGGTGTGTTCCTCGATCAGGTTGCTCGAGGAGTGCGGAGAGGAGGGTCAGGTAGCTCTCGACGATGCTTTACTCTTAGAACGAGTTGTCGATGCGCTGTCCGGAACCATCAAGTACCTCTCTCGTCCGGCCCCAGTCTTCGACGGACCGCGTAGTATCCTGCTCGGCACGGCTCGGCGCAGGGGAAACGGTCGGTACGAATACCACCTTGGGGTTGATGGACGGTTCCGGGTTTACGAGCACAACCCAGATTGGGTGCACTCGTACTGGAATCGAGGGGAGGTCTCCGTGCAGCGGATGATTGACCTTTTCGGTCTGGACCCTCTTGTCGGTCACCTCGCTCGGCTGATTGAGAACAAGATCAACCAGCGTTGGACCATCCGTCGGACTTGGTACGCCATTCGTCAGCAGATTAATACCCTGCTCTCGGCGAACCGAGTGTAAGCAGCCTGTTGACCATCTTGGAAGGATGAAGTTGGATCTCTGCTAATTAATAACTCAATTCAGGACTTGACCCGGGTCTTGGATGCGAAAACTCTTCTCTGGAAGAGACGGGTACCAAGAAGGAGATTAGACCAGCCATTTGGTATGGAGTTCTGGTTTAATAGGATCAACAGGCAACGTTAATGATGAAATAAATTCATCAGAAACACGTTGCCATCCCTAAGCTAATCATTATAAATGGTTGATTTAGGAGGATAAACGACTCTGAAAGGGGTCGTTTTTCTTTGGTTAAGTTTATTAACTGGCTACTTGTCTTGGAGGTTTGCGAAGATTCTGCAGAGCGAGTTTCTTGGCTATCTTGTCGGCAATTTGGGCGTCGACAATTTTTTGGCACTCTTTATCGGGACAAATGTAGACTAGACGAATAGTTGAAACGGTGTTGATGATAATCTTGGTTTCTTTGCCTGCTATTCTTTCCTTGCCACAACGAGTACAAAAATTACTGATAAATTCAGTCATAATAACCTTGCTTTTTTGGGCAGATGGGCAGGTCTAGATCTTAGAATCGTCCACCACGACCGCGATCGCCGGCTGGGCGCTCTTCGCGAGGTCGGGCTTCATTGACGACGATAGCTCGTCCGTCCATTTCTTTACCGTTCAATTCAGAGACCGCTTTGTTGGCTTCTTCATCAGAAGACATCTCGACGAAACCGAAGCCTTTGCTTCGACCTGTCATACGATCATTGATAACGGTAGCTGACTCGACTGTGCCAGCTTGAGCAAACAGCTCTGCGAGCTGTTGATCGGTAACCGAATAAGGGAGGCTACCGACAAAAAGTTTCTTAGCCATTTGGCTTTTTCCTTTCAATCTTCCACTTCTAACTTCTGAAAGCACTCAAGGGAAAACTTGGAGGTTCTTGACGCTAGAGGGAGATAACTATTTTAATAACATCTGGATTATATAGCTTAATAGCACAGTTGTCAAAAAATCCGCACCTGGCTCAAACCAATTCGTCTGGAGCTGGAGTATAAGTGCCCGTAGGTGTTTGAAGTGCCTCTTCCTTTTTTTCGTCGGCAAACCTTTGAACCCTACCTATGATTCCGGTGTCTAACCGTACTTTGTGGCCTCGTGGGTGGAACTCTTTGCTGGTCAAGACATCTCTGACGATTCCGGGGGTGAGCTCCCCAGTGAAATAGTCTTTTTTCTGCACAACAAAGACTTTGTCTCCTACTTTGGGTTTGCGGCTGCCAGGTTCGTAGCTCATTTGCGCCCTTGCTTGCTAGAAAAGATAAAGGCTAGAAAGAGGCTTACTGTTGCTAGAGCGAAAAGATAGAAGCTGGTCTGCAAGAAAGGGAAACAGTTCTGAAGAGTTCCAGCCGGTATTAATTTGAAAGGTATTTGGCCTTCGCAGCTTGCCAAGAAGGCGTAGTTGATAAAGGTAAAGATACCCAGAAGAGCGCAGGCAGTAAAAAAGAACCAGTGTCTCATTAGATCTATTTTAGCAAATTCTTAGTCAAGAAGCTCAACTTTGTCGCCGATCTTGATAGAGTACCTATCAGTAAACCCAGTATTGACTTCAAGAACGTGAGTTACCAGTCCGGGAGAATTGAAAGTAGGAATATTGGTTCCGGCTGGAATGGGAGCGTTCTTTTCGATAGCAGTGATTTTACCGTCATTAATCCAGATGATGTCCAGCGAAAACTTCATCTCCTTCATCCAAAAAGTCGCCTTTCGGGCTTCTCCAAGAACAAAATACATCCCAGAATTTGCCGGCAAAGATTCTCGTCCTGAAAGTCCTTGTTGTATCTTTTTTTGAGTCGAAACTGTTTCTATTTCTATTTGTCTCGAGCCGATTTTCAAGATTTCTTTGGTCTCTCCCTCCGTGCGACCAAAGACAAAGAAAGAAGCCAAGATGGCGACCAAAAGAAAAATTAAGATAATAGTACGTGAAGCATTCACCAGCTCTATTCTACCAAGAAATAAATCCTAAATTTGATATAATCTAGCCAATCAAGCGCTAGCTCACTGCAATCCGCAGCGTGTAAAGAGGGAGATCAAAATGCAGGCCGTAGACTACGGGACTTACAATCCCAACTACATCTCACCCAGGACGCACGCAAAGCTCGAGAGCTTGGTGAAGACGATCATCGCGAACCCTGGAGCGATGATGAAGTTTGGCCAGTTCGATGAGCTGACAGCCAAGATCGATCCCAAGGTCGTCATCGCCCACCTTCCCAAAGGTGTCGGTGAGGAGCAGCTCTTCGGCATGGCCATGCTCTCTCATGACACGGAGTGTGCGACGCCGATCTACACGCGTGAGTTGACAGAGCGGGCGCTCCGATTCGAATGGCCTTCGCTCGACTGGTTCATCAGACAGGTCTGGGATCCGGACGAGGAAAGCCACTTCCTGCCTTACCGTCTGTTCGGTATGGGTATGGGTGCTTCCGAAGCACACATGGACGAGCGAGTGAAGAGGGCTCGTGCAAGTAGCTTCACACACCGTGGCGTTGACACGCCGGCTGGTGTGGTGATGTTCGGTACTGAGCAGGAGTACTTGACAGGCAACTGGCATCGCATCATGGCCAAGTTGATCCGACCCGCCTGCCCAGAGGCCGCCAGCGCGATTACTTGGGTGGCCCAGCGCGAGGTGCTCCACAAGCAGTGGTATCGAGAAATGGCCGCCATTCTTCTTGAAGAGGAACCTCGGCGGGTGCAGGAGATGGCTCACGCCATCATCCGTTTCGAGATGCCTGGAAACCAAATCTGTCCCGAGCTCGAGCATCAGGTCAGTGGTTGGCTCACCAACATGGGTGCCGACATCGACCAGATCGTCGCCGGCATGGTCCGCGAGATTTACAAGATCTCGAGTAGCACAGGGATGGCTGGGAAGATGGCGCTCGAAATCGGTGAAGCGAAGGGTATGAAGATGGGCTGGATCAAGGTCGCCCACGTCCATCACGCGATCAACCGTCTCGGTCAGCCAGGATCAGGAATCGTCGGTGAGGCCGTCATGGACTTCATCCTGACGTTGGTTGGCGAATCACTTCTCGAGAAGTTCCACCTGTCCAAGCTCTGGACGCCAGAGAAGAACAGCGACCCAGCCTATCGCTTCTACACTGGTCCGGTTGAGCTTGTACGTTCGCTCCTTCGCAATTGGGTGGCGAGCAAGATCAAGGTTGACCTCGGCACAAGCATTGGCTAACGGAAGACAACGAGAGGGTACCCGTCTCTGCCGCTGTTTAATTACAGTGGGGCAACAGAGACGGGTCTCTTCATATTTTTCGGTTAATTTTCTCTCTTGATCTAGTTTGTCCCAATTGACTTCTTCGGTAAATATTCGGATACTATAATAGTATGTCTGCTAGAGCTGCTTGGATGCATCTTGATCTTGATTGTTTTTTCGCTTCGGTTGAAGTTAAACTCGACCCTTCTCTAAAAGGCAAACCCGTTCTGGTGGGTGGTGTAAATCCTCAAGGAAAAAATGTTCCTCGCGGAGTGATTGCGACCGCTTCTTATGAGGCCAGAAAATTTGGTTGTCGGTCTGGAATGCCTCTTTATCAAGCCCTGCGGCTTTGTCCGGACGCAATTGTGGTCGGTGGGCATTACGAAGAGTATATTGCTGCTTCGGACGCGGTCATGCAGATTGCGGCTCGTTGGGCTCCGAAGGTCGAACAAATTGGTATCGATGAAGCCTTTTTGGATTTTTTCCGAACAGAACTTATTTACCCAGATTTAAAGTTAATTGCCGAAAAAATTAGACAAGAAATTAAGGACGAAATTGGTATCACGGCTTCAATTGGTCTAGCTCGAACGAAGGTAGTGGCCAAGGTAGCCAGTGACTACCATAAACCAGACGGGCTCACTTCTGTCCTGGCGGGAGCGGAAAAAAGGTTTCTTGCACCACTCCCGATCAAGGATTTACCAGGAATTGGCGTGAAGATGGAAGAGTACTTCCATCGTTTGGGAGTCAGAACCCTTGGGGAGCTCGCCGCCGTTCCTTATTCAAGAATTGCCGCTTGGGGTAAGTTTTCTATGAACTTGTGGGAAGCTGCAAATGGAGTCGATAACATTTGGTTTGTACCGAGAGTTGAGGTCAAGTCTGTTTCCCGTAGTGAAACTTTTTACAAAGATACTCCCGATGAAAATTTTATTTTGGCAATGTTGCGCAAACTCACCGAGAGGGTTGGTGAGGAGATGAGAGCGGAAAGTTATTCTGGACGCTGTGTCTGTCTCGTCGTTCGTTACAAGGATTTCCGCACCGTCTCTCGCCAACGGGTTCTTCCCTACCCTACTAATGTGACCAAAGAAATTTATGACATGGGGGAAATTTTGCTGAAAGAACTTTGGGATGGCCGAACTCCTCTAAGGTTAGTTGGAATTGGGATCTCACAATTTGGAGAAACAGTTCAACCCTCACTGTTTGATTCGGTTCGGGATAAAAGATTGGAATTGGAAAATAGGATTGATCGGCTGAGAGCCAAATTTGGAAAAGAAGCGGTGATTCCGGCGAGTTTAATGTATTTAAAGTAGACCCCCTACCTTTTTGAAAAGGTAGGACCAAAACTTTCCGCAGAAACTCGCTAGCTATCGGTCAGTTCCCGTTTCCTCTTCGCTTTTTTGCAAGTTCAGTTAGGCTGCGCTTGTTACAGCGTAATAAAGGATAAATTTAGCTAGAAGGAATATTAATTACGTTGAAACAAATTTTAGAAATGAAAGAGCCCGGGCGTAATCGCGGTGAAGCGAAACGTGTGTCCGGGCTCCAGGCATCCGATGACCAGCTCCTCGCGCTAGCTGACCAGTGATGCAAATAGAACCTGACAGTCTGCAGCGGGTTTAGACGCGCATTGTCAGGAGTGATCTCAAATTGGAGGTTCGCCCTACCTTGCGCATGCTCAAGGTGTCGACCGTTTTCTCCCGCCGAATGAGCGAGAAGGGCTAGACGCTGGTGCATCTCCTCCATGGTCTCTTTGTGCGGGTTGGCGTTTAGACCGTTAACCTCACCGCTTCGTAAGTCGGTCAACTCGTTAGCAATGGGACTGACGTGCCTTCACCAGTGCACGTGTGTCAGGAGTGTCGTCCGGGCCTACGACTGCTCCCCTCGTCCAAATCTCCCTTGATTAGTAGGACATCCAATGGCCCGGTCTCCTCTTGCGGTCGCCGACTCTTCAGTGCCGATGCACAAGTCGGCCAACCGACTATTGATTCCCAGGACGGCGGCAGGAGCGAAGAACTCCACGGCGTCGGCGCAGTTGCGTCGTCCGAAGACAGACGCCCAGTCGCCGACGGAAAGGACGCGGAGCAACACGTCGCCGATCCCCAGCAACCGCCAGCAGCTGGGGAGTTGTCGAACAGAGGCGACAGAATCGGGCTCCTCTCGCACGCCGTCCTGGAGAATCCGTATAGGTAAGCGGCAACC
>Ga0247727_10010906_pt1 | contig 15988 bp, 15 predicted proteins | sample WisWelCaveWW1625_FD_202498 | JGI IMG/M metagenome (GOLD analysis project Ga0247727, IMG submission 202498) | Biofilm microbial communities from Wishing Well Cave, Virginia, United States - WW16-25 | ecosystem: Environmental > Aquatic > Deep subsurface > Groundwater > Cave microbial mat | place...
GCCAACCTGGCTCCAAGCCTCACGCACGGCCTTCGTTTCAACGCCGGCAGCGCCATAAAGCCGCGTCGCGTTGCGCAGGGTCAGCCGGGCGAAACGTTGAAAACCGGAATTAGGCCGCAATTGTTTGTCGCGCAGCGCTTCGTACCAGATCAAACCGGCTTTTTCCCAGGCATAGCCGCCGAGGTTCGTTGCGGCATGATAAAACGCGTGATTGGGAATGCCGGAATTGATGTGCACGCCGCCGTTGTCTTCAACCGTCCGCACGAAATTTTTTATATGCGCCGGCTGCGGATCTTTGCCGAGCAGCGGATCGTCAAAAGCCGTGCCCGGCGCTTTCAGCGAGCGCAGCGCCACGCCGTTGATCTTCGCCGTAAAAAGCCCGGCCCCGATCAGCCAGTCCGCCTGATCGACGGTTTGTTGCAGCAGATGTTGTCTGACCAGCGAGCCAAACACATCCGCGATCGACTCGTTCAACGCGCCGGATTGATAAAAATATTGAAGCTGGCCCTCATCGGCAACAACGCCGTGGGTCAATTCGTGCCCGACGATGTCGAGCGAAATCGTAAAACGATTGAAAAGGTCGCCATCGCCGTCGCCGAACACCATCGCCTGGCCATCCCAAAATGCATTGTTATATTTTTTTCCAAAATGAATGCTCGCCTTCATGGCCATGCCTTCGTCGTCGATTGAATTGCGCGCGTAAATCTGCCAGTAAAAATCATGCGTCGCGCCGAGCGCCTCATACGCCTCGTCAGCCGCGGGATCGCCGCACGGCGGCGCACTTTCCTGGCGTATGATGTCACCGGGCAATTCGGCGGTGTTGTGAGCCGAGTAAATTGTCCGGTGTTTATAACCCTCGACCGGAACGCCGCGCGTGAGAACGGCCGGCTGCCGCACCGGAGCCTGGGTAAGCCGGAGCGACCGCATGGTGCTGTCGGTTGACATGGTTTGCAGCGCTTTGGCGCGCTGTTCGTCGGTGCCATTTTGCGAAATTCTGTTGAGAACATACGGGGGCAGGATACAAAAAATCGGATGATGACGAAAAATCCCTTGACACATAAGCGCAGTCTCCTTTTCATGTCGTGATGAGTTGCCGGAATTGAACGCTCAGAGGGTATGCAGCCGTTTCCATAGTTTTGCCGCCACTTCGCGAGATTTTTGATAAATATTTTCAATCTCGATGCCGATCAAAGTTTTGTTGCGCAAGACAAATTTTCCAGCGATCATGACCTCGGCGACATGATCGGCTTTCATGCCGAAGAGAACGTGGCCGGCGAGATTTTCTTCAGTTAACGGCGTCGGCGAGGGGTAATCGAGAATAATGAAATCGGCAACGGCGCCCGGCTCGATTTTGCCAAACGGCGCGCCGAAAAGCTCGGCGCATAGTTGATGGCCGGCGCTTAAAAACCTGAGATAATCCGCCGGACCGAGGCCGTTCTTCGCGTCGCGGCCTTTGAAAAAAGCCAGCCGCGCTTCTTCAAACATATCCGCCGGAAAGCCGTCAGTGCCGAGCGACAAGCGCCCGCCGAAATTCTGCACCGGCGCGTAACCGACACTGTTGTTCATGTTCGAGCGCGCGTTGTGCATGAGCCAGCAGCGATGCTGTCGGATTGTGTTTAAATCAGCGTCCGACAAATAAATGCCGTGGGCTAAAATAGTTTTTTCAGAAAGCACGCCGAACTCGGCAAGCCGGTTGACGATGTCACCGCGCCCAAAATCGCGGCGCGAAATTTCCGCATCGCAGCCGTCTTCAGCGAGATGGATGTGCATGCCGCAGTTATTTTGTTGCGCCAGCTCGGCGCAGGCGCGCAACGAATGATCGGAAAGCGTAAACGAGGCATGCGCGCCCACCAGCGCGCGAAATTGGGAATTGGTATGATTTTCAAAAAAGCTTTGATTCTCGCGCAAGCCCGCCTCTCGTCCGGCTGCGCCGTTGCGGTCGGTGACTTCATAGCACAGCACGCCGCGAACGCCAACCGGTTCCAACGCCTCTCGAATAATTTTTAATGAACCCGAAATATAATTTGGCGAAGCGTGATGGTCAACGAGCGTGGTGGCGCCGGCTTTGACGGCTTCGATCGCGCCGATGAGCGCGCTGTAGTAAATGCTTTCCTCGTCAAGCGCGCGATCGAGCTTCCACCAGATTTTTTGCAAAATTTCCAAAAAATTCTTCGGCGCTTCTTGCGGGCCGGACATGCCGCGCGCGAGCGAGGAATACAGATGCGTGTGCGCATTCACCAGGCCGGGAAGAACGAGACGGCCGCTGAGATCTTCCACTTGCTCGCCGGGTTCGGGCGTTAGGGCTTTGCCACGGGCATCGATTTGACCTGATTGAATCCGCAGATCAACCTGCTCGATGGAGGGCGGAAAGATGTGGACGGTCGTGGCGTTTTTCAGTAAAATGGATGGCAAAATAAAATCGTCCTAACCCTTCTTAAGCTTTTTGAGAATCTCATAAAATTTGCTCGGACTCACGATGCGTATACCCTGATAAGTTTTGAGCTTTTTCCAAGCCTGTTCTTTGGTAATGATATAGTTCGCTTCGCCTTCGACCGCTGCCACAAAAAATTTGCCGTCGGTCGGATCCTTGGCGATCACGCGGAGATCAAGAGCACCGGGAACGAAAATGGCATTAGCATCAAGTGCTGCAAGTAGATCATTTATTTCGGTTTCAGTTGCTCGACTATCTGAAAGCACTTCCGGCAAAAACAAAACCCGCCGATACTCTTGTCTGATCGCCGGCGAGGCGATGATTTGGAATTCCTCTTTTCGCCAAGCGGCAAGGAGTTGCGCGGGATAGCCTTTGGGATTGATGATCGCGGCTACCACCGGGTTGGCGTCGAAGACCGTTCGGATCATAAATCAGCGGCTCAGTGTCTTCCGCTCTTCAGCCCGGACTTTACGGACAGCCCGATTGATGACGCGATCAAGAGCCTTGGAATCGATATTGTGATTACGCGCCCATATCTTCTCAACGATTTCAAAAAAATATTCCTTTGTCAATTTCTGTTGTCCGTTCTTCGGGATGAAGACAATACCGTTTCCAGCATCGCAAACATCGAGAACATCGCCTTCCTGCAAACGGTACTTTGACAAGATGCTGGGTGGGATTTTCACTTGTCCATCAGAACGTACTTTAACCTGTGGCATAGCTCGTCTCCATTTGGATATTTATTGTCTCAAAAATTCTCTTTTAGATTAGTACCCAAAGATACGCCTCTTTCGCTAAAAAATCAAGTGTGCGAAATCAGTCTTTTAAAAACCGATCGAGCCTCTCCATTTCTCCTTCTATCGCCTCCGGCATCATCATCGTCCGGCGCACCGCCGAAATATCTTTTAACCCGCTTCCCGTCACCACCACCAGAGCGGTTGCCGAATTTGGCATCACGCCGGAGGCAACCGCCTTCTTGAGTCCGGCGAATCCCGCGACGCCGGCCGGCTCGCCAAAGACGCCGCCGAGACGAGCCGCCAGTTGTTGCGCCTGTAAAATTTCTTCGTCGCTCACCGCAATCATCGTTCCCTGAGAATCACGAATCGCCTGAATCGCCTTCCGCCAATTGCGCGGCTTGCTGACGGCGATGCTCTCGGCAATGCTGTCGCCTCGTGAAGGAACAAGCTCGCCGCCGTCAAAAAATGTTTTCGCAATCGGCGCCGCGCCTTCGGCCTGCACGCCAAGCAGCCGCGGAGGTTTCGCAATCCAGCCCAAACGCTGCATTTCTGCCAAGCCTTTGCCGACGCCGGCAATCGTGCAGCCGTCGCCGACCGCCACCACGACCCAATCGGGCGGATTCGCTTGCATTTGCTCGGCGATCTCGAGTCCACAAGTTTTTTTGCCTTCCACCAAATAGGCGTTGATGGCGCAGTTGCGATTGTACCAGCCGTAACGTTCGCAGGCTTGCGTGCACAGATCATAAGCCGCTTCGTAGGCGGTGATGCCGGTCATGGGTTTTTTGACACGAACCACGCGCGCGCCAAAAATTAAAAGCTGCATCACTTTCGGCTCCGGCGCATTTTCCGGCACGAAGATCGTGCTGCGCAAACCGACTGCCGCCGACGCGCCGGCTAATGAGGACGCGGCATTTCCGGTCGAAGCGCAGGCAATATCGCTGAACCCGAACTCCTGCGCTTTCGCCACGCCGACGGCGCTGGCGCGATCTTTAAACGAGGCGGTCGGATTGCGGCCTTCATCTTTGATGAACAACCGCGCAACGCCCAAAGTCGAAGCGAGTTTGCTTGCTTCGAAGATCGGCGTCCAGCCAACTCTGGTTGCCGGCAGCCGTTCGGTTCCGTTTATCGGAAGCAATTCTTCGTAACGGCGAATATCGCGCGGGCGATTGGCGAGAGTTTCAGGCCGGAAAGTTTTTTGTAAATTTTCGTAATCATAAAGCACATCAAGAATCCCTTCGATGCCGCACGATGGGCAGGTATAGAGAATATCGGGATTGTAAATTTTCCCGCAAACGACACAACGCAGTCCGAGCATGGTTTTCATAAATTTGGTCAGGCTGATTTTTTGGTCAAAACAAAAATAGACGCCAATCATGTTCATTTACAAGCATCGCCGTCTATTTATTTGGCCGGGAAGTTTTATAAAATTTTTTTGCCGCCAACGCGATTTCAGGCATGGCCGTTAGGCCGGAGTTTTGTCATCGCATCTTCGAGAAAACGCGGCATCACCGTGTTGCGTGTCTGCCAGAGCAAGCCCGGATCCTCGAGCCGCTGCATCAACTCAACATATTTGTCGGATCCGAATCGCGCAATAATATCCCGCTTGCGCTCCGGTTTGACGGCGTGAACGCGCATGGCTTCGGGATCGGCTTCCGGGTGAAACTGCACGCCGACGATTTCCGGAGAAACGCGGATGGCCATGAGCGAGCGCTCTTTGGGAACGTGCGGCCGGATTTTCTCCAACGCTAAAATTTCCGCGCCGAGCTCTTGGAGACGGCTGTCATTCGGCTGCACCACCTGCCAGTCCCGAAAGTCCGCCGCATAAAACGGATCGGGCAAGCCGTCATAAAGCCATTCCTGCGCGCCGGCGGGTGTTTTATGCACCGGCATGACGCCGAACGATTTTGAGCCTCGCCTCGTCACCTCGGCCAAATCAAAATAACGGCACATCATCTGAAACGAATGGCAGATGGCAAAAACGTATTTTTTAGTGGCATGATTTTGATTGTAACGCCATACCGACTCCCACCAGTGAAAATATTTTTTTTCCCATTCCTTGCCTTCACCGTCAAACGGGCTTCCCGGCCCGCCGGAAGAAATATAAATGTCATACGACAAATCGGGAATCTCGGCTTTGGCTCGCGTATCGAAAACCTCGTACGTCACGGGATGCCCATTCACTTTTTTGTCTTGCTGCGAAACAATTTCCTTAATGCAGCGCATGCCTTCATTCGGCAGATTATCGTAGAGATCGATGATCGCACCGCGAATGGGAGATTTTACTTTCGTCATCGGCTGTCCGGTTAAAGAGAGTTCGGTGTTTTATTTTGTCCTCCATGAGTCGGTTTTAAATCCTTTTTGCTTACAATTACGCAGCATTTACAACAACCGCAAAAATTTAATCAAGAGATTGCCCACGATCGTCCGGCGATAATGCTCCGTCGAGCGCACATCCGTGATCGGCTTGACTTCCTGCATTGCTGTTTGCCGCGCGCGCTCGATGAACTCGTTGGTGAGGGTCTGGCCTTGCAAAAGCGCTTCGGTTTGCCGCAAGCGTATCACCGTCGGTGCGACGCTGCCGAGGCCGATTTGAATATAATGAATTTTTTTCTTATCATCAACCCCGGCTTGGGCCGCCAAAACCACTTTGGAAATCACCAGCGCCTGGCGGCTGCCGACTTTTTGAAAAAAAAGTCGCGCGTTCGGCTCGGGCTTTGGAAGACGAACCGCGACAACCAACTCATCCGGCGCGAGAATTGTTTGCCGGTAGCCGGTGTAAAATTCGTTGAACGAAACCACACGAATGCCGCGCTGGCTGCCCAATTCAAGCTGCGCCTCGAACGCCGCCAGAATCGGCAGCGTGTCGCCAGCCGGCGAAGCATTGACAATATTGCCGCCAATCGTGCCGCGATTTTGAATCTGCGCGCCGCCGACGGTTTTCGAGGCCTCGATGAGAATCGGGCAAAATTGTTTGACCAACGGCGATTTGATGATTTGCCTGTAGGTTGTCAGCGCGCCGATTCGCACATGATCACCGGCATCTGCAATACCGCGCAGCTCGTTCAAGCCCCAGATATTGAGATAAGCTGGCGCGACGCCGACGCGGTCATGCAGTTGCACCATCAAATCGGTGCCGCCGGCGAGTAGTTTAGCGCGGCCATTTAATTGAAACAAATAGGCGTAAGCCTCGGGCAACGTTTTCGGGGAATAGACTTCAATAGTGCTGATCATTTTACTCAAGGAAATACAAAAATATTAGATAGCAAACATATGACTTCAATAACAAACACCAAAGCTGATTGTATAGCTTTACTCAGATGTCCCAAAATCAACGCATTCAACGTTTGCACAACCGGAGCATCGTCTGTTGTTGCTTGTGGCTCTGTTTTTTTGTATCTTGCCATTGGCGTATCCTCCCGGGGTTAATGGTTTTGGTAAACACACACCCTAAGGTACGGACGCGCCGCTTTTTTTCTGCTAAAATTTACACAACATTTTTATTTCGTTTTTAAACTAATAAGATTTTGTCAAACTGTCAACGATAAATTTCAATAATCAAGCCAACCGCATGCCTGAGATTTTCAATTCCCGCCAACACCGCGACCGCTGGATCGCTTACGCTTTTCTCCTGCCGAACATCATCGGCTTTCTGCTTTTCATGCTGGGGCCGATCATTGCCTCGTTGGTGATGAGCCTCTTCCGCTGGGATATTTTTACCGCGCCCACCTTCATCGACTGGGATAATTTCAGCGAGATTTTTTCAGGCCGTTCCGGATTTTGGCTGTATTTGCAGAACACCATCTTTTTCTCGCTCAGCGTGCCGCTGGGATTGGTGTTGGCACTTTTTCTCGCCATCATTTTGAATCAACCTTTGCGCGGCATGGGCATCTTCAAAACGGTTTATTTCCTCCCCGTCGTTTCTTCAGCCATCGCCGTCGCTATAATTTGGCAATGGCTGTTGAACAAAGATTTCGGCGTCATCAACGACCTGCTGATAAAATGCGGTTTCCCTACCGTCGACTGGCTGGGCAGCCCGCTCATGGCAAAAATCTCCATTGTCTTGATGACGGTGTGGAAGGGATTGGGCTACAACGTTCTCATTTATCTGGCGGCGCTGCAAAGCATTCCGGATGAACTGTACGAAGCCGCCCATCTTGACGGCGCTGCGAGCTGGCGGAGATTCCTTCACATCACGCTGCCGCTGTTGGGGCCGGCGCATTTGTTTCTTTTTATCACCGGATTCATTGCCACTTTCCAGCTTTTCGGCCCGATCTATGTGATGACCCAAGGCGGCCCGCTGAAGGGCACGTGGTCGCTGGTTTACGAAATCTGGTGGAAAGCCTTCCGTGAATTTCGCATGGGCTACGCCGCCGCGCTGTCGTGGATCTTGTTTGCGATTATTTTTGTTGTCACGCTCGCTCAGTGGCGGTATGCCGAACGCAAAATTTATTATTCGTAATCGACCCATTTTATTTTAAATTTAAAATTGTAAATTTTCAATTTAAAATTTCAAATGCAAAAATTTCCGAATTGGCACAAGCTTGCTGTTTATTTCGTACTGATCACCGGCGGCCTCCTGATGGTCGCGCCGCTTTACTGGAGTTTGATCACCTCGCTCAAATCGCCAGCGGAGGCGTTCGATGGCAAATGGATGTTGCCGATTGAGAAAATCCATTGGCAAAATTATATTGACGTGGTGAAAATCCTGCCGTTTGGCCGTTTCTTTCTCAACAGCTTGTTCATCGCCGCCAGCATCACGATTTTGCAAGTGTTCACCAGCTCGCTCGCAGCGTACGCTTTTGCGCGTCTGCGCTTTCCCGGCCGTGAGCGAATTTTTCTGGTTTATTTGGCCACGTTGATGGTGCCCGGCCAAGTCACCATCATTCCGCTTTATTTCATCATCAAGTATTTCGGCTGGATTGACCACTATCCCGGCGTGGTCTTCCCCGCTGCTTTCACAGCGCTCGGCACGTTTTTGCTCCGGCAATTTTTCATGACCATCCCGCGCGAGCTGGAAGACGCGGCTTATCTCGATGGCGCCGGCCGCTTCGCGGTGTATTGGAAAATCATTCTGCCGTTGTCTTTGCCCGCGCTCGCCACGCTGGGCATCTTCGTTTTCATCAATGCCTGGAACGATTTCTTTTGGCCGTTCATCGTTCTCTCCGACACGCAAAAATTAACACTGCCCGTCGGATTAACCAAATTGGCCACGGCTCATGCTACGGATTGGACGCGGTTGATGGCGGGCGCGATGATCGCCCTGCTGCCGGCCTTGCTGGTTTATGTCATTTTTCAAAAGTTCATCAACAAAGGAATTGTCTTGACGGGTTTCAAGTAGAACAACGGATTACGCGGATTATACAGATTAAATTCTCGATGTCAACCGACAAAATTAAAATTCTTCTCATGCTCGGCGGCGTGGCGTATATGATCTTGTTGATGGCGGTTAATCAAAATCAACACGACGACGCTTTGATTTTTTCCGCCTGGGGAACGGTCGAAGAGACGGAAAATCTCGTGAACCTCGTCGCGATTTACAACGCCGCACATCCACGGCAAAAAGTCAAGTTTGTTCACATCGACCATCGCGAATACGACCGCAAAATTCTCATTCAAACCGCCGCCGGAAATCCGCCCGATGTTTTTTTGTTGAGCAGCACCGATCTCAGCACATTGGCTTATCGCGGCGTTTTGGAAAATCTTACTTCTTGGATTGCAGCCGACACCAGCTTTCACCTCTCCGCTTTTTTTCCGGCCTTGTTAAAAACCGCCGCAATTCGAAATCACGTCTACGGCATTCCGATTGGCTACACGCCGATGGTGATCTATTACAATCGCCGCTTGTTTCGCGAAGCCGGTGTGCCCTATCCGGATACGTCGTGGACGTGGAATGATTTTTTGCAAACCGCGATCAAACTCACAAAAAGAGAGGCCGATGGCCGCACCAGGCAATTCGGCTGCATGATCAGCATGGCCGGCTACACGTTCGTTTATCCGTTCGGCGGCCATTTTTTTGACGAGAGGCGGCAATGGTTTCAACTGGATCAACCCAAGACGCTTGCAGCGCTGCAATTTTACGGCGATCTGGCGATGAAATATCACGTCACCACCTCGCCGACGGAAAAGCTTTTTAATTCCGATCAAGGTTTTCGCCAGGAAGCGGTGGCAATGATCGCGGCCGGGCGCTGGCAGGTTCCAAACTTTGCGCGCACCAAGCTCGCCTGGGGCGTCGCGCCCATGCCGCGGGGGGAAACCTCCGCCACCGGCGTGATCGTTTATAACCTCGTCATGTCAAAATTCAGCAAACGGCAACAACAGGCGTGGGAGTTTATAAAATTCATGGCAAGCCCGCTCGCGCAGCAGGAATCCGTCAAGAGCGGAAATCTCATTCCCTCGCGCCTCGACATCGCCAACTCACCGGCGTTTTTGCGCGACACGACATTCCGCGTCGACAATCGGATTTTTTTGCAGGGCGTCGAAAACGCCAGGCTGTGGCCCCTGGAAATTGCGCCTGAAACTTCGTATTTAAATCAGTTGGTGATTTTGAATGAGGAAATGGAAAAAGCCATGCTCGGCCATCAATCTTATGCCGATGCCGCCATCAATGCGCAAGATCGCATCAACACCATTCTTCGCAACGAGCGGCAGCAAACGCAGGGGAAACCCTTTTGGGGCAGCCGGACAAGCTATTTGATTGGAATCACGGTTTTTGCAAGTATCGTGGGGTGGATTTTAAAATCTCGAAAATATAATTTGACGATTAGATAACTGGACGCCGACTTTCGTCATGTAATCGCTCAGTTATCGGTGGACGACTATCATGTCATGCTGCAAGCCTCTGGTGTGATTTCATTGACTCTGAGTATCATGGCAATCATTTTTAGTCAAATCTCAATACAAAATTTTCTTGCCGAGCTTCCCGTCGTCGTGCAATTTCCCATTGCGTGGGGTGACATGGATGCTTTGGGCCACATCAATAACACGGTGTACTTTCGTTATTTTGAAAGCGCCCGTGTGGCCTATCTGACGAAGATCAATTTTATTGACCCCGGCGCCAACGGCGGCATCGGCCCGATTCTCGCTTCCACGCAGTGTGACTTTCGCAAAGCGCTGGTGTACCCCGACACGGTTTCGATTGGCGCGCGTGTGACCGAAATCGGCAGCGACCGTTTTGTCATGGAATATCGTCTCGTCAGCCATCATTTGCAAAAAATAGCCGCTGAAGGCGAAGGCGTCGTGGTGGCGTACAATTATCGCGACCGGCGCAAAGCCGAATTGCCGGAGGCGGTTCGCAAAAACATTCAGATGTTTGAAAATCGCCCGGCATGAGATTGACGATCCTAAGGCCTTCTTGAAACAGAAGGCTTTTTTGTTTGGCAAAATCAAGAATCGCCATTGCTTTTATATTTAATTTTTGTTAATTTTTATTGTAAATTTTGAACAAACGGCATGACTTGAAAACCAACCCCAGCTTTGTTGTATAATGAACGCTCAAGAACTCTTCGAACATCTCGGCGGAAAACTCAACAACGATTTTCCCGCACTGCACGCCTCTGTTTTTAAATCAACGCAAGGCACGCCGTATCTCTCGACGCCTGGCGCCGTGCTCATTGCCAAGCCGCAGGTCGAGCTTTCCGGCGTCAAAAACTTTTTGGAGGGGTTTGATTCCGGTTTGGCGTTTGCGAGCTATCCGGATGACCCGACGGCATTATCCTCCGGCGCACAGCTTTGCAAGATTGCCGGGCAGACGTGCTACGCGAGTTTCAGCCCGAAGCGCACGATGAATCGCGAAGCTGCGCGGTATTTCCAAAATATCATGGAGAGCGGACACGGCTCGGTGTTGGAACATGCGAATTTTTCCTTTCTTTTATACGGCATCTCGCGCAGCCTGACGCACGAGCTGATTCGCCATCGCGCCGGATTTGGATTCTCTCAGCTTTCGCAGCGTTACGTCTCGGGCCGCGTTTTGCGATTCGTCGAGCGCCCGGAATTTCAAGACGGCGGGAAATTTCATCAACTGTTTTTAGAAAGAATCGACCGTGCTTATGCGGAGTATCACAAATTGGCGGACGCCCTGTTGGCGGAGCAGGGAAGCGGCGCGACGATTTTAAGCGCGGAGGCCAAAACCGATTTGCGCAAAAAAGTGAACCAGGCCGCACGCGGGCTTTTGCCCAATGAAACCGAAACGATTATGGTGATCACCGGCAATGTGCGCGCGTGGCGACATGTCATCGAAATGCGCGCCAGCGACCATTCAGAACTGGAAATTCGCGCGCTGGCGGTTCGCCTCCTTCTCTGCCTGCGTGAGATCGAGCCGATTTTGTTCGGGGATTATGAGCTGCATGAATTGCCGGATGGAACCTATTCGGTTTCAACGCCGAACCGGAAGGTGTAAAAATGTCTGCATTGCTCGCAACTTACCAAAAAGTCGTTCGCCGGCAATACTTCTTGATCTGCCTGATTCTCGGCCTTGTGCTTATCGGTGAAATGGCGTTTGACATTGTCGAACGCGCCATGGGCCGCTATCTCGTCTGGCAAAACGCCGGGCGGGAAAAAATCGGCCGCAGTTGGGAACAGGCGCAGCAGCGGGGAACGGCCGGCGTGCAATTGGAAAGCGTGACACGCGAACGCCGCCGCCAGGCTCTGGAATTGGAGAGTATCTCGAACTTTGAAGAATTGGTGCAATATGTCGAAACCAATCAACAGACCATCCTCCCTCCTGCCCAGTTTTTACAAATTTATCATCAACTGCCGTATTTCCTGCAGCCGCTGCTTTTCAATCCGGACTCGCTAGTCGCAGACGCGCGCCTGCAACGCGTCACCAACGTCGTGGTCGACGGCAATCGTTCGCGCTTCAACGTGGTGATGCTCGGATCCAACAATCAAACCGTCCGGCGCGCTTCGCTGAGCATCGAGCAAATGAACCTGCTCATTAATTACGGCAAGGAGCGCAATTTAAACGTGCGCAGCGAGAGCCGTTTTGCGAATTACTTTTTCAGCGCCGGCGAATTTTGGGATTTGTACGAGAGCCTCCATCCGCTGCGCCGCCGCCAATTCATTCAGGAAGTGCCGCTGCTCACCGAGTCGGCCGGAGAGATCACCGGCGTCGGCATTTCCAATCAATACACCAATGAGTTTGTCGAAGTCGCGTTTGCCGTGTCCGGCATCCGGGCCTACGTCTACTATCTGCCCGAAGATTACGTGATGGATTTGCTTTCGCCGGATCGCGAGAAGGCTTATGAGTTTTATCGGCTGCGGCGGCAACAGATATTTGATAACCGCTAAACGCCATCTTTTGACGGCGACTGTATCAGCCACTATTTCAAATCAGCATCTTATATGCGCCAACGTCTTCTCTTCATCCTGCTGACGATTTTAACCGCCATACTGCTGATTGCCGGCATCGGTTTCTTCGTGTTGATCGAAGACCTGCCTCACATTCCCGACGATCTGCGCAATCTGGTTTACAGCCAGCCGACGGAAATTTACGCCGCCGATGGCTCGTTGGTGCATCGTCTCGGCGGCAGAACTTACGTGCCGCTTTCGCAAATCAACCCGAATTTTCAACACGCTTTGCTGGCCGCCGAAGACGGCGAGTTCCATGCGCATCACGGCATCGACAAGATCGCGATGATGCGCGCCGTGGTTTTTACCTTGATGGGCCGGCGCTTGCAAAGCGGTTCCACCTTGACCCAGCAGCTCGTCAAAAATCTCTTTTTCTCTTTTCAACGCTTGTGGTCGCGCAAATTCAGAGAGATTTTGATCAGCCTGCAAATCGAATCGACGTTCAGCAAAGAACAAATTCTCGAGGCCTATTGCAATCTCGTCTGGTTCGGCGGCACGGCGTATGGCATTCAAGACGCCGCGCAGCAGTTCTTTGGCAAATCCGCCGGCGACTTGACCATACCGGAAGCGGCGATGTTGGCCGGCATCGTCAATTCACCGATTTACTTGAATCCGTACTCGCATTATGAAAATGCGCTGAAGCGGCAGCGCTTGGTCTTGCGGCGCATGAAATCGAAGGGCTTCCTCGAAGAGGCGGCTTACAATTTGGCGATGGCGGATTCGGTGCGGCTCACCGGACGTCCGGCCTACGGCAATGATTTTGCCGACTACGTCATTTCGGAAGCTGAAAAGCGGTATGGCCACGAGGCGGTGTATTACGGCGGGCTGAAAATTCATACGACGCTGGATCCGCAGTTGCAAGCGATTGCCGAAGAAGTTGTCGCGCAAGGCGTCGCGCAATTGGAAGCCACGCTGGATTTCACCGGCGCGCCGTTGCAAGGCGCAATCGCCGCTGTCTCGGTTCCCACCGGTGAAGTGCGAGCGCTGGTTGGCGCGCGAAAATATGTTCCCGGCGGTTTCAATCGTGCGGTGAATAGCAACCGTCACGTCGGTTCCGGCATCAAGCCTTTTGTCTATTTTGCCGCGTTGGAGAATTTGGGCGTGACGCCCATCTCCATTGTGAATGATACCACGGTGACGTTCAGACTCCCAACCCGCCAACGCTGGAGCCCGCGCAATTTTGATCGCCGCCATCGCGGCCGCTTGACGCTCAAATCGGCGCTGATGCAATCGATCAATGTGATTTCGGCGCAATTGACCGAACAATTGACGCCCAGGCGCGTGATTGAAACCTGCCAGCGTTTCGGCGTCAGCTCATTGGATACGAGGAAAGACGCGTTGCTGTCTTTCTCGCTTGGCAGCGCCGGCATTTCGCCGTTGGAAATGGCCGCGGCGTATGCGGTTTTCGCCAACAACGGGGTTTATTTCAAGCCGATCACCATCAAACGAGTCGAAGACCTCAATGGCGTCATTCTTGATCGCGCCTATGCTTTTGGCGACACGCGTTTCGATCCGAAATTGATCTATCAAATGCTCAACATGATGCAGGGAGTTGTCGAGGGCGGGACGGCGCGCGTGATTCGAGCGATGGGATTCGAGGCGCCGGCCGCCGGCAAAACCGGAACGAGCACCGAATTTACCGACGCGTGGTTTACGGGTTTCACCACGGCGCTTTCGGTTTCAGCCTGGGTGGGTTATGATCGTGATTATCAAATGTACACGCGCAAGCCGCGGCGCGGCGTTGATGGAGCTCGCGGCGGCGCGCCGATTTGGACGGAGTTCATGAAACGCGCGCAAACTTTCTATCCGCCGCACGAATTTGAGATGCCAGCCGGCCTCAAGATTTGGTACGTTGATCCGCGCACCGGCATGCAAGTTCCCGATCCGCAGTTCGGCATTCCCGTCGCGTTGCCGGATAACCTCGTGCCGGGCTTTGCGCCATTCTGGGAAAGGCAGGAAGCGGCGCCGAAAAGTGATTCAACCGAAACGGGATGAAAAAAAAGTTAGCCGGTTGGCTGGTTTGCCCGTTGGCTTGTTAACTGGCGAACGGCCTAACTGGCAAATCAATGAACGATCATGATTACTTTTCGCTGGTTCATTTTACGCTTGTTTTGGAGCCTGCTCCTGCTTTTTCTGCTGGCGTTCCCGCTGCTTTGGCTCCTGCACGAAGTGTTGTTTCCCGGCGTGCCGTTGGCGGATGAACTCATCATTTTCCTGTTGTGGATTTTGCTCTTTGCCGGAGTTGGCCTTTTTTTAAGCCGCCTCGGCGCCAACAGATTTTCCCTGCTCGCAGAAGCCGGACGCGAAGCGATTGCCAAAAATGAAAACGGCCAGGCTGAAAACGTTTTGGCGCTGATGCAATCGCTTTTTTCGAGCGGCTTGCCCGCCGCCAATTTTCAACAAAAAGTGAAACACCGCATGCTCCGGCAATATTTTTCATTTTATGCCGCCCATCTCGAAAAGGAAAGAAATCGCGAGCAAATCCGCGAAGCCTGGCGCGAAGGCATTTGCGCGGAAGAAGGTTACGAGCTGCTCAAAAATTATATCCTGCAACAACCGGCGTTGACGCTTCCCACCATTGATTTGGCTGAGGAGCTGTTGGAGCGCCAGCCCGATGACAGCGATCTGCTGGCGTTCATGACGCGCCAATATTTGCGCGACCGCCAAACCCATTTTCGCGCCGAGCATATTTTTCGCCACTATCTCAGCCGCAACGGGCCGCTGGTGCCGGAAATTATCTCATTGTGCCTCGGCCGGCTGCTGTCCCGCCACGCGGGACGCCGCCAGGATGATTTTGCGGCCTGGTGTTATGTTCGCGCGTTTCAACACGGCGAAGAAAAGAACGCCGGTCTTCGCCAACTTCTGCATGAAACGCAGCAGCGCTTTCAGCAGATGGGACGTCACGACGCGCTCGCCAACGCGATGACAACGATTGCAAGGGATTTTTCGCCGGAAGAAATTGCGGGCTGGACCGTTGCAGGGCAGGAGAAGCAAACGGCGTCGTTGCGATTTCGCGCCGCCAGAATTATTTTTTATCTTCAGCAGCAGCTTTTGAAACTTTATTCGCGCCTGCGCGAGCAGCGCCGATGGGTCTATAGCCTCATCGGCGCATCTATTCTGATCGGCGCCGGCTACTTTGCCTTATCGAGCAAACCCGCGAAAGTGCAGCCTCAGACGGCTTCCGCGCCGCAGGAAGATACGACCACGGTTTATTTTGCCTTGCAAGTCGGCGCCATGCGCAGCGCGCAAATCGCCGAGGGTGAAGCCGAGAAATTGCGCCGCCGCGGGCTGGAAGTGCATGTGATCAAGCCGGCGCCGTCGCAGCGCTTGCATCGCATCCGCGTCGGCAAATATCGCAGCAAGCCAGCCGCGCAAATGGCCGCCGACAGTTTGAAAGCCGTCGGCATCGTGCGGGATTATTTTGTGACGGAGTATGAAAAACAGTAAAAAATTGGAATTTTTTTAAAATTTGAAA
>Ga0247727_10010907_pt1 | contig 15988 bp, 14 predicted proteins | sample WisWelCaveWW1625_FD_202498 | JGI IMG/M metagenome (GOLD analysis project Ga0247727, IMG submission 202498) | Biofilm microbial communities from Wishing Well Cave, Virginia, United States - WW16-25 | ecosystem: Environmental > Aquatic > Deep subsurface > Groundwater > Cave microbial mat | place...
AGATACTGAGGCCTACACCGACCGAAGGGAATGGGAATGACGCGGGGTGCAGCTCTCATCTATCCGCCGGAGGCGGATTTAGTTCAACTCATGTTTCGCTAGACCAGCGTAAGAACCCCGCCGGTCAGCCTAAGACGAAACCGCAAGGCCGGCCGAGCACTGACCATAACTCCTTACTTAGCAATGACCTCCACTTCTTTGGACAACCCCCCCTGCGGAGTCTGGGCGGACCGTTCGGGCAGCCTAAGCCCCCCGGTCTCGACCCCCATGGGTTTCCGCAGCCGGTCCAGTGGGCTGTGGTTCAATTCGTGCGTGTAGATTATACCGTTCCCCCCCCGGAAAGCAGTTCGCGCACCCGCTCCCGGGCCTGCGCCGCCAGCGCCCGCGTATCGCGCTGGGTCATCCCGGTAGTCGGGATCGGCCGGCCGATGCGCAGCTCGACGCGTCCCGGCCGCACCACCACCGAGCCGATGGTGTGGACGTGCCGCGTTCCAACGATGCAGAACGGGGCCATCGGGGCGCCGGCCTTGATCGCCACATAAGCGGCCCCGGGCTTGAACTCGCGCAGATTGCCGTCCGCGCTGCGGCCGCCTTCAGGGAACACCAGCACCGACATTCCCCGCGAAACCCGCGCCGCCGCCTCGGCCAGGTTGCGCAGCCCGGCCCGGGCATCGTCCCGGTCCACCGGCATGTGCCCGGCCCGCCGGAGATGCCAGCCGAGAAACGGGATCCGCCACAGCCCCCGCCTCGCCAGGATGCGGAACTCCCACGGCAGGTAACCGAACACCAGCGGCGTATCGATCAGGCTCAGATGATTGGAGCAGAACACGTAGGCAGTCCCCGGCGCCAGGTGCTCGATCCCGCTGACGGCAATCCGCACCCCCATCACCTTCAGCACCATCCGTGCCCACCGCCGGGCGATGCGGTGTTGCAGCCGGCCGGAGCCGTCCACCAGCGACGCCCCCAGCGAGATGCTCCCCATCACCGCCGTCAGCAGGTAAAACACCGGATCGGTCCACAGCAAGGAGCGGAGAAGACTCATGCCACTGATTTCGCCTCCCCGACCAGGAACAGGGAGCCGGCGATGAGAATCACGTCGTCGCCCGAGGCGCCGGCCCGCGCCCGCCCGAGGGCCTCCTGCAAGCTCCCGGTGACCTCAGTGCGGGGGTGGTGATGGCCGGCGATCGCCTGGAGGGCCCGGGCGCTCAAGGCCCGCGGTTGGCCCACCTGGGTCAGCAACACCTGATGCGCCGCCGGGAACAGGATTCCAGCTACCTCGTCCACTGCCTTATCCCGCATGGCGGCGTAAATGAGCCAGACCCGGCGGCCCGCCAGGTGCTGCTCGATATAGCGCGCCAGGACCCGCGCGCCCGCCGGATTGTGAGCCCCGTCGAGCAACACCAGCGGATCCCGCGCCATCGCCTCGAGCCGTCCCGGCCACCTTGCTTCCCGCAGACCGTCCTCGATCGCCCCAGGCTCGATTCCCAGCAGGTCGAGCGCCGCGATTGCCGTCAGAGCATTGGTGACCTGGTGTTCCCCGGCCAGCTCCAGTCTGGCCGAGATGCGCTTGCCGGACCGGTGAAGCGCGGCGAAACGGTAGCAGCCGTCCTGGTGGCCGATCTGCTCAGCCCGCCAGTCTTGGCCGGCGCGGACCACCTCGATCCCCAGCGCTTGGGCGCGGGCGTCCAACGTGTCGCGCGCCTCCACCCGCTGGGGCGCAAACACCGCCGGGACTCCGGGCTTGAGGATGCCGGCCTTCTCGGCCGAGATGGACGCCGCCGTCTTGCCCAGGAAGGCTTCGTGATCGAAATCGATCGGGGTGATCACCGAGACCGCCGTCCTCACCACGTTGGTGGCATCGAGCCGCCCTCCGAGGCCCACTTCGACCACGGCAATCTCTACCCCGGCCCGCCGGAAGTGTTCGAAGCCCAGCGCCGTCACGCACTCGAAGTAACTTGGGTGACAGTCGACGGCCCCTTCCGCCAGCAGTTGCTCCACCGCGTCGCGGACCGCCGCGAATCCGCCGCAGAGCTCAGCGTCGGAAATCTCCCGCCCGAGCGCCCGGATCCTTTCGTTGATGCGGACCAGGTGGGGCGAGGTGTACAGGCCCGCGCGCATGCCTCCGGCCCGCAGTCCCGACTCGATCATGGCGGCGGTCGAGCCCTTTCCGTTGGTGCCGGCGATATGAACAGCGCGGAAGCTGCGTTCCGGGTGACCCAGGCGCTCGAGCAGCTTTTCGATGCGGTCCAGGCCGAGCCGCCCGCCCGTCCCCTCGTTTCCCAGGGAGAGCAGGTAGCGAACCGCCTGCGGATAGGTCATCCGGCAAAGAACTCCAGCGCCCGCGCGATCCAGGCCTTCAGCTCGGTCCGCGGCACCACGGCGTCCAGCATCCCGTGCTGCAGCAGGAACTCGCTGCGCTGGAAACCCTGGGGCAGCTTTTGCCGGATGGTCTGCTCGATCACGCGAGGGCCGGCGAAGCCGATCAGGGCTTTGGGCTCGGCCACGTTGAGGTCGCCGAGCATGGCGTAGCTGGCCGTCACGCCCCCGGTGGTGGGGTCGGTCAGGATGCTGATGTAGGGGATCTTGGCCTCGTCGAGCCGCATCAGCGCGCAGGAGATCTTGGCCATCTGCATGAGGCTCACGGCTCCTTCCATCATCCGGGCCCCGCCGGAGGCCGACACAATCAGCACCGGCCGCCGCGTCTCGATCGCCCGCTCGATGGCCCGCGTGATCTTCTCTCCCACCACGCACCCCATGCTCCCGCCGATGAAGCGGTACTCCATCGCGCACACAATCACCGGACGCCCCTCGAGCATCCCCTCGGCCGTGATGATGGCGTCGTTCAATCCCGTGGCTGCCTTGGTGGCCTCCAGCCGCTGCTGGTACGGCTTCTGGTCAATGAATTCCAGCGGGTCGCTGGTCGCAAGCTCGGCGTCGAGCTCGGTCCAGGCGCCGCCGTCGAACAGATGCGCCAGCCGGGTCCGCGCCTCGACCTTAAAGTGGTGTCCGCACTTGGGGCACACCTGGAGGTTCGCCTCCAGATCCTTCTTCCAGATGATCTGGCGGCACCCGTCGCACTTGATCCACAGCCCTTCGGTCCGGACCTTGCGCGGCTCGGGTCCTTCCGCGGGCGGATCTTTCTTGAACCACGGCATGGGGTCAGTACTCGATGCCTCTCTGCGCCAGGACGCCTTTCTCGTAGGGGTGCTTGATCTGCTTGATCTCGCTCACCAGGTCGGCGGCCTCCACCAGCTTGGGGTGGGCGTTGCGCCCGGTGCAAACCACGTGCACTCCCTCCGGCCGGGACTGGAGGTCCGCCACTACCCGGTCGATGTCGATCATCCCGTAATGGATGGCGTAGTTGATCTCATCGCAGACGATCATATCAAACCGCCCGGAGCGCATCTCGGCGGCCGCCGTCGCCCAGGCCTTCTCCACCAGCGCGACATCCTCAGGGTCGGGTTTTTCGGCGCCGATCTTGACGAAGCCGCGTCCCATCACCCGGATTTCGAACAGCTCCGGCGGCAGCATTTTGGCGGTATCCAGCTCCCCGTAGTGCCAGGAGCCCTTGATGAACTGCACCATCAGCACCTTCAGCCCCTGGCCCACGGCGCGGAACGCCGTCCCCAGCGCGGCGGAGGTTTTCCCCTTGCCGTTGCCGGTGTAGAGGATGAGCAGACCCTTGGTCTCAGGCATCGGTAGCTTCACCTCGCGTAGGGATGCCCTCGCAGAATCGTGAACGCCCGGTAGATCTGCTCGGCCAGCACTACGCGGGCGAGCTCGTGCGGCAGGGTCAGCCGCGACAGCGCCAGCAGCAGGTCGGCTTTGTTCCGCGTGGCCTCGGAGACGCCGTCGGCGCCGCCCACCAGGAACACCAGCTCCCGCACGGCGCCCAACGCCGACTTCTCGACCAACGCCGCCAACTCAGCCGAGGTCAACTGGCGGCCGGCCGGGTCGAGCACCACGTGGTAGGTCCGGTCGGCCTTCTGGAGCGCCTTTTCGTTGCGGACCTCCCGCATCTCGAAATCGCAGAAGCGCGAGATCCGCCGGGCGTACTCTTCCGCCATCTGGTTGGCGGCGCGGTCCCGGGGCCGGCCGACGAAAAGCAGGCTGAGCTTCAGAGCAGCTTCTCCACCACCACCACGTCGCGGGCGCCGTCGCCGGGCGGCCCGTGCCGCCGATGAATCCCCACCACCCGGAATCCCAGCTTCTCCACCAGTTTCCGGCTGCTGAGGTTGTGCTCGAGCAGGTATCCCACCAGCTTATGCAGCCCGCGCGCCCGGGCTTCGGCGATGGCGGCATTGGCCAGCAACTGCCCCACCGCGTGCCGCCGCCAGGAACGGTCGACATAAACCGACATCTCGGCGATGGTGCGAAACACTTCGCCGTGCCGGTAAGGCCGCAGCGAGGCCCACCCAGCCGGCTGCCGCCGGGCTTCGGCCAGCAGCACCAGGCATTGCGGGTCGCGAAACCAGCCCTCTACTTCTTCGAGCGGCCCGATCTGGGTGGCGAAGGTGGCCACGCGGTCCTCGATGCCCTGGTTGTAGATGCGCCACACCAGCGGGGCGTCCGCCCACCCGGCCAGCCGGATCTCGAAGCCCGCTCCCGAGGTGAGCGCCGCCGACATCGTCAGCCCGCCTCCGGCAGCGCCACCCGCCGCGCCGTCTTCCACAGCCGCTCCAGGTCGTAGTAGCTGCGGGATTTCGGGGAGAAGATGTGCACGATGAAATCCCCGTAGTCCATCAGGATCCACTCGGCCTGCCGGTAGCCCTCCATGCTGGCCGGCCGGATTCCTTCGAGCTTCAGTGTTCGCTCCACCTCGTCGCTGATGGCCTGGTTCTGGCGGGGGTTCAGACCGCTGCAAATAACGAAGTAACTGGTGAAGCTGGCGACGCCTTCCAGGTCGAGGACCGAAATGTCTTCCGCCTTTTTTTCCTGGGCCGCTTCGACGGCGACCTGCCAAGCTTCCATCCAGCGCTCCTGTCCCCTCATTGTAAGATAGAAGATCATGCGCCGGGTGGTGATGTGGTGGATTTGGCTGACACTGGCGGCCGGTCTGGAGGCTGCCGACGTCGCCGCCGCCGCCGCCCATCTGCGGAAGGTCGAGGCCCTGGTCGAGGCCGGCGCCGCCTCACGCAACGCCCTGGAGGCCGCCCGGAAACAGCTCCGGGACGCCCGCGACGAACAGCTTCTCGCCGACACCCTCTATTCCGGCAACGTAACCCTGGAGCGGGTTCCCGAGATGCTCCGCGCTGCCGAGGCCCTGCGAAACCGCGCCGCCGAAGCCCTGGGCATGCAGCAGAAGCTGGCGGCGGAAGGCGTGGTCGCGGCCAACACCCTGGAGCGTCCCAAGCAGGACCTGGGCCACGCCGAGCGGCAGTGGGAGCTGGCCCGATCCCGAGCCCGGCTGATCGAAGAATTGGCCGAGATGGCCCGCCGCGAGGCCGATTTGGCCGAGCGCCGCAACCACGAGCTGGCCCTCCATGTCGAGGGCAAGGGAACCCTCACCGACGACGACTTTTTGCGGGTCGAGACCGCCTACTTCGAGCAGTTCTCCCGGCCCCTCCCGGTGAGCGCCCGGGGATCGACCGCCGTGCACCGGAGCCTCGGGTTCGATCATCGCGAGCGGTTCGACGTGGCCCTGAATCCGGACCAGGAAGAAGGCCGCTGGCTGATCCGGCTGCTCAATCGCCTCGATGTCCCTTACATCGTTTTCCGCCGGGCCCTGGCCGGCCGCTCGACGGGGGCGCACATCCACGTCGGCCTGCCCAGCCCCAGGTACTAGGCAAGCGTCTGTAACGGAGCCGTCGCTGACGGTAGGCCGGGTGTTGGCGCAGGCGGTAGAACCGCTGTACTCGCCGTGTTGGTATTGCTTCCACTCCCGCTTCAGGATCTGGCGCGTGGCGGGGCCGTTGAGCGTTTCGTGGGCTTCGCACCTGTGCACCGGGCCGGAAAACGATGCCGCCGGCTGGCCGATCAGCCGATACGGCGCAACAGCCCCTTGCCCGCCCTCCCTTGCTGGCAGTAGCCCTGGCACGGAGCAGGCGCGTCACCCAGGCGTAGACTTCCGCCCGCTCCTGGCCTGGAGCATCCTGCACGTGGATGGTCGCCTCCTTCAGGCCCGTCTTGCATTAGACAAGACTCTGCCTGGGCGTTTGCCCGGTTGCCGTGTTATGATAGCCACAGCTTGTTTTCAGGGAGGAAACGAATGTTTTCGCGTAAGGTCGCGTTGTACGCGCTTGCCGCCTTGCTGGTTCTGCCTGCCGGGCTCTCGGCCCAGGCCGTCACCGGCACCATCCTCGGCACCGTGAAGGACCCCAGCGGCGCCGTCGTCGCCAGCGCCCAGGTGACCATCTCCAACAACAACACCGGCCTGGTCCGGTCCTTGGCCAGCGACACCGCCGGCAACTACCTGGTCCCGTTCCTGCCGCCGGGCCGCTACACGGTCTCCGCCGAAGCCGCCGGGTTCAAGAAGGTCACCCTCACCAACGTCGAGGTGCAGGTCGACCAGAAGGCCCGCGTGGACTTCGCGCTCGAGGTCGGCGCCGTCACCGAGACCGTCAACGTCGAGGCCAACGTGCCGCTCGTCTCCACCGACACCTCCGAGCTCGGCGCCGTGGTCAACGAGCACCAGATCAAGGAGCTGCCCCTCAACGGCCGCGACTTCGTCCACCTCACCCGCGTCATCCCGGGCGTGCTGCGCGGCATCCCCGGATCCAACATCGACGGCGCCGGCTCGCTCGCCTGGCGCATGTCGGCCTCCTTCGCCGCCAACGGCAACCGCACCCGCGACAACAACTTCCTGCTCGACGGCGTCGACAACAACGAGACCTGGCTCAACTCCGTGGTGGTGTTTCCCTCGGTCGACGCGATCCAGGAGTTCAAGGTGCAAACCTCCACCTACTCGGCCGAATTCGGCCGCTCCTCGGGCGGCGTGGTCAACATCCAGATCAAGAGCGGCACCAATGATATGCACGGCAGCCTGTTCGAATTCCTGCGCAACGACCGGCTGGACGCCAACGACCTGTTCAACAACAAGTTCGCACGCGCCAAGCCTCCCTTCCGCCAGAACCAGTTCGGCGGCACGCTCGGCGGGCCCATCCGCCGCGACAACACCTTCTACTTCATGGACTACCAGGGGTGGCGCCGCCGGGAGGCCCAGACCTACCTGTCCAACGTGCCGAGCGCCGCTATGCGCCGCGCCGACTTCTCCGAGCTCAACCGGCCGATCTATGATCCGCTGAACCCCGGCCAGCTCTTCGCCAACAACCTGATCCCGGCCAGCCGCGTCGACACGCCCTCCCGCAACATCGTCAACGAGCTTTACCCCGAGCCGAACGTTCCCGGCCAGCGCGGCCCCACCGGCCAGACCATCAACAACTACCTCAGCAACCCGGTGCTCAAGCGCCAGGACGACCAGTTTGACGTCAAGATGGACCAGAAGATCTCGGCCAGCAACCAGTTCTTCGGGCGCTACAGCTTCGAGCGGACCGAGCGGTTCCTGCCGGCCAGCATCCCCCATGGCGACGCCGGCTTCGTTTTCGGCGCCGGCACCGGCCTCATCCGCTCTCAGGGGCTGGCCCTCAACGACACCCACGCCTTCAGCCCCAGCTGGCTCAACGAGTTCCGCTTCGGTTTCAGCCGCATCGCCATCAAGGTGCTCTCGATCGATAATGGCCTGAAGCTGGCGGACAAGGTCGGCATCCCCGGCGTGAACATCACCGACGTCTCGACGATGATGTCGCAGATCACCTTCGCTCCGGCCCAGGAGATCCGCCACCTGGGGGCCAACTCCAACCAGCCGCTGCTGACCTTCCTCGACACCTTCCAGTGGTATGACAACGTGACCCACAACGCCGGCCGCCACACGCTCCGCATGGGATTCAACTTCACCAAGCGGCGTCGCAACATCCTCAACATCGACAACCCGGTCGGCAACTTCAACTTCTCGAACAACCTCACCTCCAACTGCGCCGGCATCCCCACCGGCTGCACGATCAATCCCGCCAGCGGCTTCTCGTTCGCCAGCTTCATGCATGGCTACCCGGCGACCGAAACGCGGGGCCTCATGCTCGGCGTCTACGGCGAGCGGCGGCCCGAGTACGCCGCCTACTTCCAGGACGACGTCAAGGTCACGCCGCGCCTGACCTTGAACCTCGGCATTCGCTGGGACCTGTTCGTCCCCTACGTCGAACACCACGACCGGCAATCGAATTTCGACGAGTCGACCGGCCGCTTCGTGCCGGCGTCGGAATCGGCGTCGATCGGAGGCGTGAAATACGGGCGCACCCTGCAAGTGACGCCTTACAAGGACTTCGCCCCACGCGTCGGCTTCGCCTATAACCTGTTCGGCAACGGCAAGACCGTGCTGCGCGGTGGTTACGGCATCTTCTGGAACAACCCGCTGACCGGCACCTCCTCGTCGAAGGCCCAGAACCCGCCCTTCTTGCTCTCGCAGTCCTTCAGCACGACGCTGGCGCCCGGGCGGCGGCTGAGCCAGGGGCTGCCCCCGCCTCCGGCCCTCGACCCCAACGCCGCGCCTTCGGGCACCACGCGGTCGTTGTTCGATCCCATCTTTCTCGATGGCTACGCCCAGCAGTGGAACTTCAACATCCAGCAACAGCTTTCCCGCGACGTCATGCTGGAGGTGGCCTACGCCGGCAGCCACGGCACCCACCTGGTGATGAAGAAGGATGTCAACCAGGCCGCGCCCCGCGTCGGCGTCACCAACCAGGACGTCAACCGGCCCTACATCACTATCTCGCCGTTGCTGCGCGGCCTCTCCCAGGTCAAGTCCACCGGCTGGTCTACCCACAACGCCTTGCAGGCCAAGCTGAACAAGCGCTTCTCTCGCGGCTTTACCGGCCAGGCCAGTTACACCTACGGCAAAACGCTCGACATCGTCTCCGACACCGAGGGCGCCACCCTGAACGCCTACAACTTCAACTACGATCGCGGTCCGGCGCAGTTCGACGTGGCCCACACCCTCGCCCTGAGCTGGGTCTACGAGCTTCCCTTGGGCAAGGGCCGGACTCTCGGCTCGAGCGTGCCGGCGGTGGTCGACAAGCTCATCGGCGGCTGGGAAATCAACGGCATCTGCCTGGTCCGCACCGGCTTGCCCATCAACATTACCCAGTCGCAGGGGCTGCTCTCCACCGGCACCGGCAACCGTCCCGACCGCATCGCCAGCGGCAAGCTCGACACCCCCACCCCCGACCGCTGGTTCGACACCTCCGCCTTCACCCCTACGCGCGACAACACCGGCACCTACGGCAGCACCGGCCGCAACATCCTGCGCGCGCCCGGGCAGTGGCAGTTCGACATCAGCGTCGCCAAAAAGACCCGCTTCCGCGAGCGCTTCGAGCACCAGCTCAAGTTCGAGTTTTTCAACGCCTTCAACCACCCGCAGTTCGGCGCCCCGGGCACCGCCATCGGCACCGCCAACGCCGGCGTCATCTCGGGGCTGCTGTTCAACACCCCGATGCGGCAGATCCAGATCGCAATGAAGTTCGCGTTCTGAATACCGCGCATGCCATCGGCTGTCCGCCGGGCGCCGCAGCCGGCGCTTGACCTCCGCCCAGGCCACGCCAGGCTCTTGCTGGCGGCTCTCTGCGACAAGGTTGTCGTAGATGTCCTCCCACAGTGCGCGATGGCGCCGCAGGTCGATCAGGACTGCAGTCCTGTTGCCGGCCGGGTCCGAGAGAAACGGAACGCCCTTGATGCTCATGGAGTCCGCCTTCCCCCTATGATTCTCTACTGCTTCCGGCGCAGCTGCTCGAACCGGGCCATGGCGCGCTCGGCGTCGGGCTTGCGTCCCAGGGCCAGGTAGGCGCGGCCGAGCTGGTAGAAGACAGCGCCCTGCTCCGGGTCGAGCTCGGCCGCCCTTTCGAGAAACGGCGCCGCGGCGGCCGCCTCCCCGAGCTGCAGACGGGCGCGGCCCAGGTAATACCAGGCGCCCCAGCTCCGCGGGCGGCCGGCTCTTGCCTGCTCAAGCGGCCGGATCGCCTCGGCTTCGCGGCCGGTCTGAACCAGCAGCGCGCCCAGGTAGTGGGACGCTTCCGGGAGGTTGGGCTGCTCGGCCAGCGCCGCGCGCAGCTCGCGCTCGGCGGCCTGCTGGTCGCGAAGGCTCAGATAGGTCTTGCCAAGCTCCAGGGCTACCCCCGGCAGCCGCGGATCGAGCTCCCGCGCCTTCCGGAAGGCCTCCCCGGCGCCGTCGAAATCCGCCGTGTCGTAGTACGCCTTACCCAGCAGGAACTGCGCCTGCGCCGGGCTGGCCGAGGAGGTGAGCAGCTCCTCAAAGACCCTCTGAGCCTCCGGCTTGCGGCCGGTGCGCAGGTACCCGATGCCCAGCAGGTAGAGCACCCCAGGGGAGCGGGGCAGCTTCTCGAGCGCCGCCACCGCCGCGCCGGTTTCGCCGGTGTGGAGCCGGCAGGCGGCCAGCAACTCCTTGGTCCGGGCCGGCGCCAACTTGCTGCTGTCCGCCCGCGCCAGGAGCGGCTTCGCGGCCGCGTAGTCCTCTTGTTTCAGGAAAACCAGGCCGAGGTTGAGCAGCAGCCCGGAGTCGTCCGGATCGAGCCGCAGCGCCTGCTGGTAGGCGCCCGCCGCCTCTTCCAGCCGCTCCATCCGCGAGTACACCACGCCCAGGTTGCCGAGCGCGCCAACATGCTTCGGCTGCGCGTCGAGCACCTGGCGGAACCCCCGCTCGGCGGCTTCGAGGTTGCCCGCCGTCAGAGCCTGGGCGGCCCTCTGAAACACCTGCTCCGGAGACTCGGCGGCCGGCAGCAGCAACGCCAGGACGGGCCACAGCATCTTCTGTCAGAAAAGCAGCTTCAACCCGAATTGCAGCGTCCGCGGATCGCGGGTGGAGTTCACCTCCCCGAACGTGCCCCGGGTGGCTTCGGTCGGCGCCGTGCCCGGATTGGGGACGCCTAAGCCGGTGTTCACGCCGCCCCACTGGGTGTGGTTGAAGCTGTTGAACGTCTCGAAGCGGAACTGCACGTTCACCCGCTCCGTCAGCCGCGTGTTCTTGAACAGCGACAGGTCCCAGTTGTTGATGCCGGGCAGGCGCAGCGTGTTGCGTCCCAGGTTGCCGAGGTCGCCTTCGGCGGGCCGGCCGAACGCGAACACGTTGAAGTAGTTGCGCCGCGTGCGCTCGGACGGGTTGAGATCGCCGCCGATGTAGTTGGCGCGCTGGCCGCCGCCGAGGGTGCCCAGGTTCCCGTTGGCGCTGACGGTGGCGGGCGGCCCGGTCCAGAACCGCACGATGCCGTTCAACTGCCACCCGTTGAGGACGAACCCGGCGGCCTGGCTCGTCTTGACCAGCTTCGGCAGCTCGTAGACGAAGTCAATGGTGGCGATGTGGGCCCGATCGAAGCCCGCCGGCCCGTACTCGCGCCGACGATCTTTGTAATACCCGATGGCCGTCCCGTCGCCGTCCACCTCGTCCATCGCCCGCGACCAGGTGTAGTTGAAGTTGCCCGTGATCCCCTGGCCGAACCGCCGGCTCAGACGCGCCTGCAGCGCGTTGTAGTTGCTGATCGCTCCGAACTCCGTGAACGGGATGCCGATGAATCCCTTGTAGGGCCGCAGCGCGTTCTGGGTGTTGTTCACCGACGCCAGCACGCCCGGCCGCAGCGTGGTCCCCAGGTCGAGCTGGTTCAGGTCCCGCCGGTATTGCAGGTAACGGCCCTGGTTGCCCACGTAGGCCACGTCGAGCGACATCTGACGGGTCAGCTCGCGCTGCACCCCGAACGACCAGGAGTACACCGTCGGGATCTGGCCCGCCGAGTCGAACGTCGACAGCCCCACCGGGAACCGCACCCCCTGCGCGATCAGCGCCGGCGAGATCTCGTCAATGCGGCCGGAGTAGATCGACGGGCGGTAGGCCAACGGCGGGTTGCCCAGGCCGTCGAAGTTGTTCACGTTCTGGCGGATCCGCTCGTAGAAAACCCCTCCCCCGCCGCGGATCGACGTCTTGCCGTCTCCGAACGGATCGTACGCGAAGCCGAAGCGCGGCCCGAAATTGTTCCAGCGGTGCTTGGCGAAGCCCTTCGGGATGCCCTTGCCCTCCTCGATCAGCCCGTTGAACGGGTCGCCGATCCCCGGCACGATGCTGCCGTTGCGCAGCCCGGGCCGGGTGTCGATCTGCACCGCCTTCGAAGCATCGTAGCGCCCCGGGTCAAAGTAGTTTTGCAGGTATTTTCCATATGTATAGGTCGGGCCGAGGTAGGCCCACCGCAGGCCGAACTCCAGCGTCAGCTTGCGGTTCACCTTCCAGGAATCCTGCACATACGTCTCCAGGCCGAAGAACCGGAACGATCCGTAGAACCGCCCGTTCGACTGGCCGATCGAGGTGTAGTTGCCCAGCAGCATGTTGGTGAACGTGTTGCCGGTGTCGCGCGGGTTTTCCGGATTGGACCCGAAGTTGATGTCCACTACGTCGGTCCAGGAGGGCTGCTGGCCGTTGACGTTCATGTTGAAGAACACCCCGAACTTCAGCGTGTGGGCGCCGCGGTTCATGGCCACGTTGTCGGTCCAGGCGAACTGCCGCGCGTCGGAGGCCCACCCCGCCGGGAACCCCGCGTAGCCGCAGCTTCCCACCCCGCAGTTGAACCGCGGAAAGCGGTTCCGCAGGTTCGACTCCGGATACAGCTCCGGGAACGTGAACCCGAGCTTGGCGCGGTCGTACAGGTCGGCGCTGGCGCCGTCCTTCACGTCCACCAACTGGGTCAGCCGGTTGTAGCCGAAGATCACCTCGTTCGTCGTCGCGGGCGAGAGCACGTTCACCATGTTCCAGGACCAGCTCGACCCCGGCTTCTTGCGGAACTGCGGGAAGATCGGGGAAGGCAGCGTGGCGAATACCCCCAGGTCCTGGGTCTCGCGCTGCGAGTCGTCGGCCCAGCGGAAAAAGAAGTTCAGCTTCGAGCTGATGTTCCAGTCGAGCCGCGCCACTTTGCCGTCCTTGCGGAACCCGTACTGCTGCTGGTAGGGGTAGCGGACCTGTTCGGGGATCCCCGGCGTGCCGGGCGCCCCCGATACGTCGAAAAGGCTCAGTACCTTGACGAAGGCCGGGGCGTTGCGGCTCCACTCCGCGCGCGGAATAATGTTGCCCGTGTACGGGTCGCCTCCGATGATGCGCCCGCCCGCCTCCCGCACCACCGATCCGGGCCGGAAGACCTGTCCCACCTGGAATCCGGTCGGGCTGCCGCCGGCGGTCAAAAGCGGCTGGTTGCGGTACAGCCGGCTCAGGTTGCCACCCAGCAGGTCCGGGTGCACCAGGTCGACGAAGTTGTTCCCGATCGGCCGGGTGGCCCGCGTGCCCTCGTAGTTGAAGAAGAAGAACATCCGCGGGTCGGTGCGCCCCGAGACCTTCGGCAGGTAGACCGGCCCGCCCAGGTTGCCGCCGAACTGGTTGAACCGCAGCGGCTGGGTCTTGCCGGTGGTGTCGAACGGCAGCCGCGCGTCGAGCCCGTTGTTGCGGACGAACTCATAGAGCGTGCCGTGGAAGTCCCGGCTCCCGCTCTTGGTGTTGATCGCGATCAGGATCCCCGGATTCCGCCCGAACTCCGCGTTGAAGGTCGATGTCTGCACCTTGAACTCGCCCACCGCATCCAGGCTCACCTGGGTGAACTGGCCGTCGTTGGCGCCCACGTCGGTATTGATGGTGCCGTCGAGGAACACGTTGTTGTTGCTGCCCCGCAGCCCGTTGACGTTGAAGGCGTCGGTATTGTTGAAAGCCAGCCGGAAGTCGGACCGGTCGTTCGACACCACCCCCGGCAGAGTCCGCATCAGCGACTGGAAGTCGCGCCCGTTCAGGCTGAGCTCGGCCACCTGGCGCGCCGACACCACGAACCCCTTGTTGGCCGTCGAGGTCTCCACCAGCGGCACCACCGCTTCCACGGTCACCGACTCGGTCGTCTGGCCGAGCTGCAGCGGCACCGCCCCCAGGTCCATCACTTGATTCTGGTCGAGCTGGAGGCCCGTGCGCTCCAGGGCCTTGAACCCGGCGACCTCCGACCGGACCGTATAGGGACCCGGCAGCAGGTTGCGCAGGTAGAAATGACCGTCGCCGCCGGTGGTGGTCTCGCGGACCACCAGCTTCTTGGCCTCGTCGCTGGCCGTCAGCCTGGCGTTGGGGATGGCGGCCCCCTGCGGGTCGACCAGAATGCCCTGGATGGTGCCCGTTTGGGCGTAGGCCGCCGCGCCCAAAAGCGCCAGCAGCGGTATCCACAACAGTGTCCGTACGCGCATCGTCAACCTCCGGCAAGCCCCTGTCAGCCAGTTGCGGCAGTATACCATTTTTCGTGGCCCGACAGGCGGCTGATTGCGGTTAGGCTGGTTTACCCAAACGTCCGCGTCCCGGTCTTCTTCTTCGGTCCCGCATTCCGCATGCTGTTGTGACCGATCCCCGACTCCGCGATTTCCTTCTGCAGCAGCGCCCGCCGCTCCTCGAGCGTGGGCTCCCGGGCCGGGAAATCCTTCTCAATCCGCGCCCGGATCTCCTGGAAAGCCGCCACCGCCGCCCTCTCCGAGCTGAAGGTCCGCACCTCGTCCCCAAACCGCAGATCGAAGCCCCCCTCCGGCTTCGACTCCAGAAACAGCTTCCCCGGAAAGAACGACATCTTCATGGCCGGACCCTCAGCTCATTCACAACCTTCTTCACGCCGTCGGTCTTGACCGCCGTCCGCTCCGCCCGCAGCCGAAGCTTTTCGGAATCCACCATCCCCCGCAGCGTCACCACTCGCTCCTTCACCGACACCTCAATGGCCGTGGTCTTCATCTCTGGGTCATTGGCGATCTTGCGGATCACCCGGTCGTAGACCAGGCCGTCGGTCAGAGGCGGTTTTTGCGCCGCCCCCGCCCCTATCGCCAGCCCCAGGATCAACACCCCGCCGATCGCCCTCATGACCCCATCTGCCGCCGCCAGTCGAGCGCCTCCAGAAACGACTCGCTCTCCCGCCACCGCTGCCGCACCTTGACGTGAAGCCCGAGAAACACCTTCCGGCCCACCAGCGCTTCGAGCTCCTGCCGGGCGAGCGTCCCGATCCGCTTGAGCCGCTCGCCCCGGGCTCCAATCATAATCCCTTTTTGCCCCTCCCGCTCAACGTAGATCGTTGCCTCGACGCGAATCAGCCGCCGCCCTTCCTCGAACTGGTCGATCCCCACCGCCGTGGCATACGGCATCTCCTCGCCCGTCTCCTGGATCACCTTCTCCCGGACTATCTCCGCCGCCAGCCGCCGCAGCGGCTGATCGGTGATGTGATCGGGAGGAAAATACTGCGGACCCTCCGGCAGCCGCTCGACCACCGCCCCAACCAGCTCCTCCACCCCTTCCCCCGTCAGCGCCGACAGCGGAAGATACTCCTCGAACCCGAACAGCCGCCGGTAGTGCTCGATGAGACCCAGCATCTCGTCCTTCCGTGCCAGCCGGTCGATCTTGTTCAGCCCCAGCAGCGCCGGCGTCGAGGCCGACCGCACCATCTCCACCGCCTGCTCGTCCCCCCGTCCGAACCGCGCCGTCGCATCCACCAGCAGCAGGACCAGGTCCCGCGCCTCCAGCGCCTCCCGCACCTGGCGCATCATCCTGCGGTTCAGCCGGTTGCGCGGCTGGTGGATTCCCGGGCTGTCGAGCAGCACGATCTGGGCGTCGGCCCGCGTCACCACGCCCTGGATGACCTCGCGTGTCGTTTGGGGCTTGTCGGCGACGATCGCCACCTTGGAGCCCACCAGCCGGTTCAGCAGCGTGGATTTGCCGGCGTTGGGCCGGCCAACGATCGAGACAAAGCCGGACACGAACCCTGCGCTCATGCCGCCTGTTCGAGCCGCCGCACCCGCAGGCGTTCCGCGTACAGTCCGTTGCTGGCCAGCACCTCGATGCCGAGTCCTTCGATCTCGAGCGTTTCGCCGGCCTCCGGCACGTGCCCCAGCCGCTCCGTCACCAGCCCGGAAATCGTCGTCGACTCCAGGTCCTGATCCGGTCGGAATCCGG
>Ga0247727_10010908_pt1 | contig 15987 bp, 16 predicted proteins | sample WisWelCaveWW1625_FD_202498 | JGI IMG/M metagenome (GOLD analysis project Ga0247727, IMG submission 202498) | Biofilm microbial communities from Wishing Well Cave, Virginia, United States - WW16-25 | ecosystem: Environmental > Aquatic > Deep subsurface > Groundwater > Cave microbial mat | place...
AATCAGGCAGCCTCAATAGGGGAGATGTCGTTGGCATTTTGGGGGAAAACGGCATAGGCAAAACAACGTTTGTAAAAATCCTGGCTAAAGTCCTGGAAGCAGATTCAGGCGTTTTGGATGAGAAGGTAACGGTGAGCTACAAGCAGCAATATATCGAGAGCAGCGAAGAGCTCGTCATGACTGTCCTGAAAGACGCAATCAAAAAACACAGCAATCAGCTCATTGAGCCTCTTAATTTGCAGACATTGTTTTTGAAAAAACTGAATGAACTTTCCGGGGGAGAGCTGCAAAGGGTTGCTATCGCGGAATGCCTGAGCAAGGATGCTGACCTGTACCTGCTTGATGAGCCTTCGGCATATTTAGATGTTGAGCAGCGGTTGAATGTTTCAAAAGTGATTCGGGATTTTGTTGAGTTGAAGGAAGCTACCGCGCTGATTGTTGACCATGACCTGCTGTTTTTGGATTATCTTTCAGACAAGCTGATGGTTTTTGATGGGTTGCCGGCACAGCATGGCACAGTTAAAGGCCCGTTTTCAATGGAAGATGGCATGAACTATTTCCTGAAGAAGCTTGGCATTACCTTAAGAAGGGACAAAGACAGTTTCATGCCACGCGTCAATAAATTGGATTCTGTTTTAGACAGGGAACAGAAAGCAGCAGGAAGGTATTACTATTCCGCTTAAAGGCTTTTTTGATGATAATTCTAAATTATAATGACTCAATTCAATCAGGAATATTCAATACTATGGATTAATCAAGCGGACTTTTGATGCTGAGGATGGAATTGCTGCTTAATCTAATGTACGCTTGGGTCGTGCTTAATTTTGAATGGCCTAAAAGTTTTTGCACATAGGAAATATCAGTCCCGTTTTCAATCAGATGTGTTGCGTAGCTTGTCCTTAAAGAGTGTGCATGCGCTTTTTTTGTGATGCCTGCTTTTTTTATAGCTTGCTTGACAACGGCTTGAGCAGTCCTTCCCGTAATGTGCGTTCCTTGATTATGATCCGATTCAAAAAGCCAGCCTTCTTTCTTTCCACCAATGAAGGCAAAAAAATCTTTCAAAAATATTGCAGAAAGCGGCACAAATCTATCCTTATCGCCTTTGCCTTGCTTCACATGAAATATTCCCCTTCCAATGTCAAAATCCTCTATCCTGGCTTTTATTGTTTCTCCTAGCCTAAGGCCTGAGCCGTACGCCAGCATGAGAAGCAGACGATGCTTTTGATTTTCTGTTGCCTCAATCATGCACACTATCTCCTCTTTTGCAAGGACAACAGACAAAGGATGCGATTTTTTTGGATACTTCAGATGAAAACGCCTTTTGAGGACATTCTCATAATAGAATTTCAACGCAGCGCAGATGAGATGCCTGGTTGCGGAAGCCGTGCCTTTGTCGTATAATGAAACGAGATATTGCTCAATATCATGCTTCGTGATATCCCGCGGGGATTTTTTGGTGTATAAGCTGAAACGCTGATTGTGATAGCGGTATAGTTCAATCGTATTCCTGCTAAATCCCCTCACTTTCATTTCATCAATGAGTATTTTGAAATTATTTTCCTGGTCCATAATGGTGTTATGGATTGATTCAGTTTAAATATCTCATCCGTGTTTGTCCAGTGTCCAGTGGCTTACCTGCCTTGCTGTATTGCAATCACCGCTATGGCATTCAGGAGCATTCATTATCATTTCTCTTCAGAAATAATATGAGCCCCGTCATTAAAGGAGGTTTGGTGATTCCAATGACAGAAAACAAGACAGATAAAGCCCTCGCGGACATGGAGATGAACACGATTCTCTTCTATAGGGACATGAAAAGCATCCTCACCTCCAATAAGGGCAAAAGGTACCAATTCATGATGCTGAATCGGACATTTGAAGTCCTCATGTACCGGTCATCGCAGATCAAAAAGCAGCACTGTTTCCAGCCGGAAATAAAATCCCCACTGGACACTTAATTGGTTTAACTGCGTTAAACAGGTGGTTATTTCAATTAAAGCGAACTTTGAAACCCCCGACCACCCACCCCTTAATTACAAGATTGTCACCTCATATTTACGGGAAAAAACTTCGCTTATCCGACCAACGAAAACGAATCGGAAATTCCTTGAACTTCCTTTAACATAGGATAAGCGATTACGCTTTGCTTCATCCAAATTTTTTCCAAAACAAAAAAAGTTGGGGGCTAAAACTAATTCTAGAGTTTTAAAAAATTTATTGCTTTGTTAATATTCTTTGATTCTATTACAATTAATGTATCATGATGACAGCTCATGAATTCTTCTATATTTATGTCGCTTTCAAAAAATAAGCCAGAAATGTGATAAACTGCTCCAGGTATATTTTCAATGCCTGGGCTTGATATAGTTATTAAAGAAAGTTTTTCTCTTTTCTTGATAATGTTATTTTTGAATTTTTGTTCAATAACTTTTGTGTTTTTCTCTTGGATTACTAAGGTTATTGTTTTTGTTCCTTCAATTGAGAAAAACAAGTCTTTGTCCTTTTTAATAGTTATCTCTATATCAATTAGTGCACCAGGATAAATATGTTTCTCTAGGGTGTAAATAACAATATTGTTTTTTATTTCTATATCACTATTCTTAAATAGCTTAATTATTTCGTCCTTTAGCGCAGTTCCTTTAATTTTCTCTTTAAATCTAAGCGCTGCAACTAAAATTGCTTCTCTTGATGTTTTCCTCTCTATGTTTAGTTCTTTTCCAATTAGTCTAGAGAGTGCTGAATAATTAATGATTCCTTTCTGTAAGCAATCCTTTATTGACCTATGTTCTGAAATATACCCTTCCGTTAGTTCGGTTGTTGTTGGCATAGCTGTTTATAATAATCACTAATATATAAATTTAACTATTTTGTTCCAAATAAAACAAACGTTACAAATGGAACTAATTGGTTAAAAAAGTTACAAATGAGTCATCAAGTATTTAAATTACCCCTTTATTCAGTTTGAATGATTAAAATGCTTAAACAACAGTATTGCAAAGCCGGAATGAATTTTTCTTTAGTTAGGAGACTGTTGTAAAGAATCATCATATCTTAGATTATGATATAAATGTGGAGGTTAAAATGCAAACTAAAAAAATAATATTGGCGTACAGCGGAGGTCTGGATACCTCTGTAATACTGAAATGGTTAAATAATAAAGGTTATGAAGTAGTTTGCTTCATGGCTGATGTTGGACAGGAAGAAGATTTTGAGAAAGCAAAGGCTAAAGCTCTATCAATTGGGGCTAGCAAAGTTTATGTCGAGGATGTAAAAAAAGAGTTTATTGAAAAATATATATTCCAAGCGTTAAAAGCTAATGCTATTTATGAAAGTAAATATCTTCTTGGGACTTCTCTAGCAAGACCACTTATTGCACAAAAACAGATTGAAATTGCTAAACAGGAAAATACAAATTTAGTAGCTCATGGAGCAACTGGTAAAGGCAATGACCAAGTGCGTTTTGAACTGACTTACATTAAATTAATGCCTAATGTGGAAATAATAAGTCCTTGGAAAGATCCATATTTTCTTGCTCAATTTAAAGGAAGAAGTGATTTGTTAAAATTTGCTAAGGAAAATGGAATTCCTGTTGAAGCAACTTCGGAAAAACCATATAGCATGGATGACAACATAATGCATATTAGCTATGAAGCTGGGCAATTGGAAAACCCCATATTTGAGCCTAAGGAAGAAATGTTCAAAAAAACTCTTGCCCCTCAAAAAGCTCCAGATAAAGAAACCAAGATCATAGTGGAATTTATTGCAGGAGTTCCAGTTAAGATTACAAATTTAACAGAAAAAAAGACAGTGTCTGGTTCATTAGAGTTATTCCAATATCTTAATGAATTGGGCTCAAAAAATGGAATCGGAAGAATTGATTTAGTTGAAAATCGTTTTGTTGGAATGAAATCTCGTGGAGTCTACGAAACACCAGCTGGAACAATACTATTGAAAGCACATCTAGATATAGAAGGATTAGTATTGGATAGGGAAGTTTGCCATCTTAAAGATATGCTAATGCCAAAAATCGCTGAATTAATTTACTATGGTTTTTGGTTTAGCCCTGAGATGGAATTTTTGATGGCTGCTATTAACAAAAGCCAAGAGCATGTTGATGGAAAAGTGCATATCACTCTGTATAAAGGAAATGTTATCATAACTGGACGTGAATCAGAGAAATCACTTTACAATATGGACATTGCAAGTATGGATAAGATTGGTGGTTATGACCAAACGGATGCAAAAGGATTCATCAAATTAAATGCCCTAAGATTGAAAGCCAGTCATTTAAGAAAGAAGAAATAGTAAAATGAAACATATAACCTCATTAATTGACTGGGATAGTGAAATGATTTTAGATTTGATTAGCACAGCATCTGAAATAAAAAAGAATCCACATAATTACTGCGATGCATTGAAAAATAAAACCATGCTGATGATATTTGAAAAGCCATCTCTAAGAACAAGAGTTTCCTTTGAAGTGGGAATGACTCAACTCGGAGGTCACGCTATTTTTATGGATATTAAAGATTCTCCTTTAGGAGACAAAGAATCAGTATCTGACACTGCAAAAGCATCAAGCAGATTTTGCGACATAATAATGGCAAGAATGTACAAACAAAAAGATATTATGGAATTGGCAAACAATGCAACTGTTCCGGTAATTAACGGTCTTACAGATACTTTTCATCCCTGCCAGATTTTATCTGATTTACTTACAATCAAAGAAAAGAAAAACAAACTGAAAGGCTTGAAATTGAGTTTTTTAGGGGACGGAAATAACAACATAACGCATGATCTGATTTTGGGCTGCGCGGCAGTAGGCATGAATATCTCTGTTGGATGTCCAAAGGCTCTGATGTCGCAAAAATGGGTTTTAGACATTGCTTTGAAAAAAGCCAAAATTTCAGGTTCCAAAATAATCCTAACAAATGATCCAAAAAAAGCTGCCATGAATGCCGACATAGTCTATACAGATACTTGGATGAGCTACCACATACCAAAAAAAGAGAAGGAGAAAAGAATCAAATTGCTGAAGAATTATCAGGTAAACAAAGAGATTATGAAAAAAGCAAAAATCAATTCGATATTTATGAACTGCCTTCCTGCAATGCGCGGCTATGAGCAGACCGCGGATGTTATTGACTGCAAACAAAGCATAGTCTTTGACCAGGCGGAAAATCGGCTGCATATGCAGAAAGCAATAATACTAAAATTATTGGGCAAGGTATAAGATGAAACTCTGGCAAAAAAATTACAAACTGAACGAGGAAATTGAAAAATTTACTGTTGGAAATGACTATCTGTTAGACCAAAAACTGGTTCCGTTTGACTGCAAAGCATCAATAGCCCATGCCAAAATGCTTGAAAAAATAGGAATTTTAACAAATGATGAATCAGATAAATTGGTTCAAGTATTAAACGAAATAATTAAACTACATTCTAAAGGTAAATTTGAAATAAAACAAGAGGATGAGGATTGTCATACAGCAATAGAAAATTTTCTTGTTAAGAAATGTGGTGATGCTGGGAGAAAAATTCATACTGCTCGTTCAAGAAATGACCAAGTATTAACAGCATTGAGGTTATATGAAAAAGATGAAATTATAAAAATTAAGAATTTATTGAGTGGGTTAAAAGAAAAACTCCAAGGATTATGCCAAAAATATGGGTATATTGAAATTCCAGGCTATACACATATGCAAAAAGCAATGCCTACAAATATTAAGACGTGGTTAGATTGCTTTATTGATTCTATTGATGATAATTTCAAATTGCTGGATTTAGCTTATGAGCTAATAGATAGTTCTCCATTAGGTAGTGCAGCAGGTTTTGGTGTTCCTGCTTTCAAGGTTAATAAGAAACAAACTGCTAATTTAATGGGTTTTTCCAAAGTAATGGAAAATCCTATATATGCTCAAATGAGTCGTGGTAAATTTGAATCTACAGTTATGCATGCTTTAAGCCAAATTATGTTTGATTTAAATAAATTATCAACAGATTTAATAATATTTAGTATGAAAGAATTTAGTTATGTTACATTACCTAGTGAATTTTGTACTGGAAGTTCCATAATGCCACAAAAGAAGAATCCTGATGTTTTAGAATTAATGAGGGCAAAATATCATATAGTTTTAGGAGAGGAATTCAAGGTAAAAAGTCTAATTGCGAATTTAATGTCTGGGTACAATAGGGACATTCAACTAACTAAAAAACCGTTAATAAATTCAATTGAAATAACGAAGGATTGCTTAAAGATAATGTATTTATTATTGCCTGAACTGAAAATAAATAAAGATAAGTGTAAGGAAGCGATGAGTAATGAATTATATGCGACAGAAGAAGCATATAAATTGGTCAAAAAAGGAATTCCATTTAGAGAAGCGTATAAAAAAATTAGTAAAAAATACGAGAAAAATTAGCCCCAAACTTTTCAGTCCTTCAGACATTTACCCTGCTTCGCAGAAATTCATACAATCGGTGACAATCTTAAAAATGTAAAAAACGGCTATCCCGCCGTCCCAAAGTTCGCTTTAACTCGAAATTTTTGCCTTGAGGCATCGTTGCACTAAAATTTTGTCCCTCCAAGTATTCGGGAGAAATAAACAGCGATTAAGCGACTGCGAAACCTTGCAGGTTTCTTCGTCCAAATAAAATTTCCAGCATGAGCCTGTTGGATGCCTCAGTCTCTTGGGAAATTTTACTTCGCTTAATCGCATAAGTTATATTCAATTTTTTCGTCGCCTACAAGGCGTATCTCATCGAGATTTCCGAAAATTCTTATCATTGATACCTTCATTTAATCTCGTAAAAAGGAAAAAATTAGGAAATGCTTCGCGCTATCCTATAACAAAGATTAAATGGTTGCGGTGCAGTAGCTCCTCTCTCAAATTTTTAATTACTTTATAATGGGGGTCCCGTTCTATAAAAAATCATAAATTTTATAAATATATAGATATTCACGGATTAAAGGGGGATAGTTGATAATAACCTCTTAAAAATTTTTGAGGTTTAGGGGGAAATTAAAAATGAAAAGAACGAATTCAAGGCTAATAAAGCTACCGTCAATAGTTGAAGTTGGCGGAGAACTTGCTACTGGTTTAAGTCCAGAGGGAGTAGAGGAATTAAATGCAAGATCATATGATTATGGAAGAAGAACAGCCAACCCTACTCTGGATGATTATGTAATAGAACCTTTCAGCTCAGCGTTCAAAGAAAGAGCGTTTACTGAAGCAGTAAAAGTAGTAGGTTTAGATCCGGAAGGAATCCTGAATGGCGGGGGGCATTCAATTGAACAACTTTTTAATGGTAGAAAATTTGTTGTTAAAGCATATGGTACTACTAGCACATCCTATGAAACTGTTTTGTCAAGAGTCAGAGATTTTTTAGATACTATAATAGCAGATAGTGGAGCAGGAGTAGTCCGAGAAGGAAGTAGAAAGATTGGTGCAGACGTTTATATTTTTATTGACTACCTTCTAAATGAAATGAATAGATTTAAGAAAGAAAATTCAAGTAGGTTTAATAGGAAAGATTTACAAATAAAGGATCCAGCCAGTGACAAGAAACTTCCATTTGATGAAGAGATTGAAGAGATGCGTGTATATTTGGAACTTCTAAGGTTTGCTAATATTAATGAAAAAAATGCTGATGGTTTTTATGCTGCTCAAAGTTTAAGAAGTCGTGTAGTATCATTTTTAAAGAGTTTTGAGCAATCCATAATGAATAGATACGGTATACGTCCAACAGGGTTAAAACAAAGCCAACCTTTTGATTATGAATTGAGTGATGGAACTGCTGTAAGGTATCTTTTTTTCCCTAATCCATCAACTGAATATGGAAATATTTATTCTGGCTTAGTTGGTAGGGAAACAAAGAATATCGCAGCAAGCAATGGGGACTTAGACATACTGAGAGAATTGGCTTTTAAGGCCCCGTATCAATTTATAAGAGGAGGGGCAGGCATTAGAATTGATACGGAAACCACTGATAAAAGTACTGCAAGGGGAATAACAAAAATAGTAAGGCTATCCAAAGATGGCGCTCAAGAAGAAAGGGTATATCCTGTATTTAATAATGAAGGTAAGGTATATGTAAGAGTTGGAAATGTATTGGATACTCTACAAAAGTTAACACAACTATTTAGTTCAATACCAACGCAATTAAAAGTAGATCTTTTCGCAGCACCTCCTGCATATTTAAAATAATCTTTCAAAATAAAATTCCAATGGATGTCAAAACTTTTTGTATAATCTATACTTCTTATCCGGATTAAATCTATGACAAATAAATCTGTATATGCTCATCTTGATATTAGGAATTTCTTTTAATGAAGATTACGCCAGCATAGCAACAAAGCTGAGTAAGAAATATGGTCCAATTGGAATTATTTGAAAGTAAGTAAATGCCAGCCAATTGAAATAGAAATAAGAGGTTAGTCTCTTAAAAAACCTAAATTTATTTACGAAGGAAAGTGTATATATCTGAAAGATGGAACCCCCTCTGAACAATAGTCTGCTTCGCAGTAATTTATTATAAGTAAAGTAAGTAAAAACTAAGGTATCAATGTAATTTTCGGCGACGAAAAAACTCTGCGGACGCAGTTTTCCCACACTTCGCATGGGAAAAGATTTTAACAAGAATTTTACGGAAAAATCGGTCGCTAAAGCTAAATTGCCAAGCAATTTCCCGATTTTTCCCAAATTTTTTCCAACTCTGAAAATTTGCCAACTCTGAAGTTTGTGGGTTGCCTCAAACTTCGAGGGCAAATTTTCGAGGGAAAAAACTTCGTAAAATTCTATAAGGGTTAAGTTCAATAATTTTTAGTGGCTAAACTATTGATAGGGGGACATTTCGACGAACGAGACGACAATGGGGAGCAGACGAGAAATGAAAAAGCTTTAATAACTAATTAACTATACATACATTATGCTAAGTATAGAAGGCACAAGATTCGACAACATTATTCATATAGTAACAGCTATCTTAGCGTTCTCACTTTTTATAATATCCTTACGAGTTTATTTAAGAGCAAAAAACAAAAGATTTCTTTATGTATGCTCTGCATTCCTTTTGTTTGCTATAAAAGAAATAATAGTTGTTGCCGATATCCTATTTTTAAGAAGCCCAACAGCAGTAGGGATATCTCATACTCTCAACTTTGTGATATTAATCTTATTTTTTATGGGGGTTATTAAACAATGAATTGTGCTAATTTTCAAGCCAACTTACTATCAAGCAGAACAAATAATTTTCTGTATGGGTTGATATACAACTTTCCCGGACTATATTTCAGGCAAATTCAAAGAACTTCAGATATACCCATCGGAACACTGAATCATAGACTTGGACAATTAAATAAGTATAATCTTATTATTGGCGACATAATTCTGAAGAAGAAGAGGTTTTTTGTCAGTAGCGTAAATGCCGAAGAAAGAAAGTTAATTGGTATATTGAGGGAAGCCAAAATAAAAGAAATAATCAAAATAATCCAAAATAAAAATTCTATAAATTACGAGTATTTATCAGAGGAACTTAACATTACAAAGTCTACAGTAAGTTGGCATATTAGAAGGCTGGAAAATGAAGGTATACTTAAGATTGAAAATAACCAATGTGGCAGAACTTATTTTTTAAAAGATAGCTCAATGATAGATAATGTTTTGTCAAAATATGAAAAAAGTTTTTCGGAGAAAATGCTTAATAACTTCATGTCTATGTGGGAATTCTAGTTTGATGGTTGTTCTAATACATTTATATAATTAATTATTCATTCTTCGATTTTATGAAGCGAATTATAGTTATTTCAATGGTTTTAGTACTAATTATATTTGTGTCAGCTTGCAAACAGGAAGTTTCAAATAATACGCAAACAACTCAATCACCTGAAAAAGGAAGTCAAGTAATATCAAAAGGTGAACAGGACTCGTCTAATACTTTAGCCAATAAAGATCAAATTCTAAAAGAAATAAACAGGATTTTACAATTAAACAATCAAGAATCAATAAAAGTTGAAGATTTTGAAACATTGGAAACAATGCTTGAAGGCAATGAAGACACGGAACACGAATTGGAAGAATTGCAAATTCTTGTCAAATATAAGGAATATAAACATGCAGGTCACGGTCTTAGTTTCCTTGATGGGTTTATACGAACAGGAAAAGAACTGATGTGCCCAGCGCATGAATTAGCACATTACTATGTGTTTAAAAGGCATAATGAAGAAGAATCAGCAGAGCATGCTTTAGAAGAAGCAGAAGAGCAGATGCCTGAATGGACTCCATTAGCAAGGGAATACGACAAAAAGTATCCCAGCGGCTTGAATTTTGACGAATTAGTCGAAACTTTAAATGAGCATTTAGAATCCATAGAAAAAGGCGACACAACAGCAACAGAGGAAGAAATTAATTTTTTGGCTAATGAAGCAAGTATTTGTATTGAAGAAGAATAAACTTTTATTCTTATTCTTAGCGCTTATATTTTTTGTTCCTTTTGTTTTTGCTCATTATATCCCAATAGATCCAAACTTTGGCTATGTTGTAAGAGTCTTTTTTGATGAACCAACCAATTCAGGATTAATTGATAAAAACCCTCAAGCGGGCAGTCCAACTAAAATAAACATTGAGTTAAAGGATCCTCAGTTTGGAATTCCAATAGATAGTTTAGACATAGTGCATGAAAAATTAATGCATATTTTTATTGTTGGTGAGGATTTAAACACTTTTATACATACACATCCAGATGATTTTCCCGATGGATTAAATAAAAGATGGTATGGTATTTATTCCATTAATCAAACCTTTCAGAATGCAGGGAAACATGGCATTGTTGTTGATTATACTTCTCAAGGCGTAAATCAAATAAAACTTTTGAATTTCAAAGTTGATGGTAAGGATAGATTAAAAAAACCAAAATTTGACTTTAGCAAAATCAAAAAATTGGGAGAATATGCAGTTGAACTGCAAACTCCAGAAGAAATCGAAATGGGAAAAGAGCAAGAGTTTGCTCTCAATATTGAGAAAAATGGCAAAGAAGTAAAAAATCTCCAAATGCTTCTTGGCTCTGAGGTTCACGTTTTAGCAATTGATGAAGGCTTGTCTCGGGTAGAACATACTCACTCTTACAAGCCAGGGCATTTTATACATTCTGGGAGCATGACTCAAAAATATTCAGGGCCAACAGTACCATTTAGGCTGACTTTTAATAAACCCGGAAGATATGCCATTTTTGGACAATTTAAACACAACGAACAGGTTACAACTACTAATTTTATCATTGAGGTCAAAGCAACTAAGTTATATTATTACAGCATAGTATTGGAGTATGCAAGATATCTATTGATTTTTGTGACAATAATTGTTATTTATACCATTTACAGCAGAAAAAAATCTAAAAAAACTAAACGTCCCACCCCCTAACGAAACGACTAAAACGAAATGTCCCCCTTGATACTTTTTCTATATTGCTCACTTTGTTCGCTTGATGGAACGACAAGCCACTAAAAATTACTTTGCGGTCGCAATTTTCCCGAACTTCGTAGCGGGAAAAGAACTTAACAAGGGTTAAACGGAAAAATCGGTCGCTTACGCTAATTTTCCAAGAAAATTCCCGATTTTTCCCAAATGCCAATCCAGCTCTGAAAATTTTGTCAGGAGTGAAAAATGTGGGTTGCCTCATTTTTCCTCGCCAAAATTTTCGAGGGCGTCCAACTTCGGTTAACGGCATACGGTTATTTCAATTAAAGCGAACTTTGAAACCCCCGACCACCCGCCCCTTTATTACAAGATTGTCACCTCATATTTACGGGAAAAAACTTCGCTTATCCGACCAACGAAAACGAATCGGAAATTCCTTGAACTTCCTTTAACATAGGATAAGCGACTACGCTTTGCTTCGTCCAAATTATTTCCAAACGAGAAAAGTTGGGGGCTGAAAACGAAAACTTTAATAAAGATTCAAGCTTACAGGCCATTATGACATATGTTGACGGGTTTGTGCTTTCGATTCCAAAGAAGAATACTGCAAAGTACAAAAAGATGGCGCGAGTAGCAGCGCAAATTTGGAAACGTTTTGGAGCTCTTGATTACAAGGAATGCATGATAGACGATGCAAAGCCAAAGTTCGTTTCATTTACTTTTCCGAAGATGGCGAAGACTAAGAAGAATGAAAAAGTATGGTTTTCTTTTATCCTTTACAAGTCTCTTAAGCATCGTAATGCAGTCAATAAAAAGGTAATGGCATATTTCGACAAGAAGTATGGAAAAAATAAAATGGCCATGCCGTTTGACATGAAACGCATGGCCTATGGCGGATTTAAAACTATGGTGGAGAAGTAAGCATCTAGTTCAATAAAAGTATTTAAATAAAGGGGATTAATTTTGCTTTCTATAACTTTTGTAAAAGAATGAAAAAGAAGAAAGTAAAAAGTGTGGCTGCTTTTTCAAGAAAAGACTTCAGAAAATGGCTTGAGAAAAACCATGAGACAGAAAATAAAGTTGCTGTTATTATACACAAAAAACATACTGGCAAACCATTTCCTTCGCATCGGGAACTCATAGAAGAAGCAATCTGTTTTGGCTGGATTGACACAACGATAAAACGCATAGACGAAGACAAATTTCTGCGAAACTTTGCCAAAAGAAACAAAAATTCAAAATGGAGCGACAACACACTGTCCTACGCAAAAGATTTGATCAAGCGAGGGCTTATGACCTCAACAGGTTTAAAATATTATAATGAAGGATTGTCACGTCCTACGCATGATCATGGCATTCCAAAAAACCCTGCTATGCCAAAAGAGCTGGAAGAAGAATTAAAGAAAAATAAAGCTGCATGGAAAAATTTCAATGATTTTCCCCCCTCTGCCAAAAGAACTTTTTATCGTTGGCTGCTGCGAATAAAAGGCGAAGAAACCCGTAAAAAAAGAATTAAGCAAATTGTTGCCATGTCTTTGAATAAGGAAAAAATAAGTGCAAATACCAGAGTTAATCAATAGAAAAATAAGGGGAAAAGAACATGACCAAAAAAGAAATCGCCACGGGCGTAGCACATAAAGTGCCAACGGATTTACGAGAAGTTCTAACTTCTGATTCGGATGTGCTTGCGAAATGGAATAACCTTACACCTCTTGCACGCAACGAGTGGATCTGCTGGACTACTATTGTCAAAAAATCAGAAACAAGAAAAGACCATATAGCGAGATTACGTTCAGAACTTCTCAAAGGGAAGCGTAGACCTTGTTGTTGGCCTGGCTGTCCTCATCGTAGACCAAATGCAAAAAAATGGTTTAAAAAATAAACAGCCCCCAACTTTTCAGTCCTTCGGACATTTATCCTGCTTCGCAGTAATTTATGCAATTCGGTGACAATCTTAAAAAATAATAAAAAACGGCAATCCCGCCGTCCCAAAGTTCGCTTTAACTCGAAATTTTTGCCTTCGGCATCGTTGCACTAAAATTTCGTCCCTCCAAGTATTCGAGAGAAATAAACAGCCGTTAACCGACTCCGAAACCTTGCAGGTTTCTCCGTCCAAATTGTTCGCCAGCTCTGAAAATTTTGTCAGGAGTGAAAAATGTGGGTTGCCTCATTTTTCCTCGCCAAAATTTTCGAGGGCGTCCAACTTCGGTTAACGGCATACGTTAAGTTCAATAATTTTTAGTGGCTAAACTATTGATAGGGGGACATTTCGACGAACGAGACGAACGAGGGGGAGTTCCGTAGATAATTTTATAAATATTGAGATTTATCAAAATAAAATGGAAGTCTTTCAAGAAGTGTTAAAAGCTGAAAAAAGAATAAGAAAATATATTCACAAAACTCCATTAGAATTGTCACCATATCTTAGCAAGCTTTGTAATTGCAACGTGTTTTTAAAGCTGGAGTCAGAGCAACTAACTGGTTCATTCAAGATCAGAGGTGCTTTTAATAAACTTATTTCCTGCAAAGATCAATGTAAAAATGGATTCATAACTGCTTCTACTGGCAATCATGGAAGGGCCACTGCATATGTGGCGAAAATGTTGAATATTAATGGCATAGTTTATGTTCCTGAAAATGTGCAAGTAGCAAAGATTGAAGCATTACAATTTTATGATATTGGGATAAAAAGGTATAATGGAGCAAGCGGGGAAGTTGAAATGTACGCACGAAAGATGGCTGAAGAACAGGGAATACCTTTTATTTCCCCCTATAATGATATTGACATTATTGCTGGTCAAGGAACTATAGGCTATGAAATATTTCAACAGCTTCCAAAAATAGATATCGTCTTTGTATGTATTGGAGGTGGAGGAATGATTTCCGGAATTGCTGGTTATCTTAAAAGTATGAACAAAGATGTAAAGATTATTGGATGTGAACCTAAACATTCTTGTGCTATGTCTGCTTCAATAAAATCTGGAGAAATAATTGAAGTTGAGCATAAGCCTACACTTTCAGATGGATCTGCCGGAGGAATTGAGCCAGGTTCAATAACATTTGAATTTTGCAAGAAATATGTTGATGAATATACACAAGTTACAGAAGATGAAATAAAGAATGCGATGGCATACATGATAGATAAACACCATAAAATCATTGAAGGAGCTGCTGCTGTCCCTCTCGCATCATTGATTAAGAGCAAAGATGATTTTAGAAACAAGAACGTAGTAGTAGTTTTATCTGGTTCCGGCGTCGGAATTAACACCATAAAAAAAGTGATTTGCCAATGACTATTGTTATTAAAAAAGAAGAGATAATAAAATTATTGGACTATAACGAAATTATAGACGCTGTTGGAAAAAGTTTTGTAGATTTTTCTAATGGTAAAGCTGTAATGCCTCCACCACAAGATATTATTCTGAAAGATTTTAATGGTGAAACTCACGTTAAAAGCGCATATGTAAAAGGCAACAAATATTATTGCATTAAAATTGCCTCAGGTTTTTATGACAATCCCGGTATCAATTTAAGTTCATCTCAAGGATTAATGATTTTACTTGATGCAAAAACAGGAGTGCCAAAAAGTATTTTATTGGAAGAGGGAACATTGACTGATTATAGAACTGCTGCGGCTGGTGCTATTGCTGTAAAGCATTTAGCAAGGAAAAATAGTGAAAATGTTCTTGTCATAGGAACAGGAATTCAAGCTATGCTCCAAGTGGAATTTTTGTGTAAAGTTCTTTCAATCAAGAAATTATTTGTATGGGGAAGAAATGATGCTAATGCAAATAAATACTGTAATGACATTTTATCCAAAATTCCTAAATTGGATGTTAGAACTATTAAAAATATTGAAGAAGCTAAAAACATTGATATTGTGATTACAGCTACACCATCGAAAATGGCTTTAGTTCCAAATAGCATAATTAAAGAGGGGATGCATATTAATGCCATTGGTGCAGATATGCCTGGCAAACAAGAGTTAGATGAAAAAATCTTATTGCGGACAAAAATAATCACTGATTCAACTGCTCAATGTTCCAAAAATGGAGAATTACAACACGCACTAAACAAAGGCATAATCAATTTAAATAAAATCCATGCTGAAATTGGTGAAGTCATTTCTGGAGCAAAGAAAGGAAGAGAAAGTGCTGACGAGATTACACTGTTTGATTCTACGGGATTAGGCGTTCAGGATTTAGCAATAGCCAGCTATGTTTTTGAGAAATATTGCACAATGAATAAAATAAATTGAATGTATTATTTTATAACTCCTTTAAAATCTCCTCAGGCTTAATTATCTTAATCCCAGTATACTCTTTCAACTTCAATAAATGCCCATCATAAGTTATGATGTAATCAGAAGAAGATTCAATAGCACATTCTAAAACTCTGTTGTCGTCAGGATCATCTTTCATTATCTCTACTTTTTGTTTTGGTTCTATTATAGTATAGGAGGTTAATAACCGTAACTTTTTGGTATCAGATCATCTCTTCTGAAAGCTGACCGAAGTTCCCTACCGAGTTCTTGAAGTGAGAACCAAATGCGCGTTCCTATCCATTTTTTGAC
>Ga0247727_10010909_pt1 | contig 15985 bp, 13 predicted proteins | sample WisWelCaveWW1625_FD_202498 | JGI IMG/M metagenome (GOLD analysis project Ga0247727, IMG submission 202498) | Biofilm microbial communities from Wishing Well Cave, Virginia, United States - WW16-25 | ecosystem: Environmental > Aquatic > Deep subsurface > Groundwater > Cave microbial mat | place...
CCCGCTAAGAAGCGTTGAACCGCAAGATGCCGTTCTTGTTTGGATGTTTTTGAGACATGAGTAACCTCCTTGGGTTTCGAGCAAGGTACTCATCGTCCATGAAATTCAAAAAGCAAAACCAAAAGCTCTGCACGATGTGATGGCACTTATTTTTGTGCACGATGTGTTGGCACTCATCAACTAATTGCTTGAAAACATCAATTGCATTCTTCATATTTTGTACTATATTTTTGCATACGATTAGTTCGATTATTTTCAATTCGAAATTTTGTACAGGTAAAGTTATGACCGCAATTCGGCAAATTCACAAAGTGACCTCCGGCGCATTTACCGTCACTCTTCCTTCTGATTTCTATGCCAAAGAAGTTGAGATCATAATTTTGCCAATTGGCGATGAGAATGGCAAGTCGCAACATCTGCAGAAATTGCTTCTTGCAGCGCCAACATTAACGGAAGACGAATTGCATAAGTTCGAAGAAGTTAGAGAATGGATGCACCAAAAGAACATTAGTGAATTTTGTCTGGCGTTTCAATTTTAACGGACAATCTTCTCAAAGCGCGATCGTGCCACTGCGCAACCTTCAACAATAAATCCCCTTTCTTTCCGTGGGTCGAAAACTTAAACATCTTCTCGAATTCATCGGCGTTCTTTTTCTTCTACACATAGTTCGCATCCTGCCGCGCCAGTTGCTGCTCGCCTTCGGCAGAGCGTTGGGAAGATTCACCTTCAGCATCTTGCGCATTCGTCGCGAGGTTACTCTTGATAATCTCGAAAAGGCTTTTCCTGAAAAATCCGCTACTGAAATTTTCAACATCGGAAGGAAATGTTACGAACATTTCGGGATGATGATGCTCGAATACCTGCTCATGCAATCAATGACAAGAGTTGAGCTGTTTGCGCTGATCGACGATGCCAATGGGACAGCGGTGGCTGCATTGGATCGCGCGCACAAGGAAAAAACCGGAGCGATCGTGCTCGTCGCGCATTTTGGAAATTGGGAATATCTTGCTGCATGGGTGGCGGCTAAAGGTTATCCGATGAGCTTCATCAACCAGCCGCAAAATAATCCATACTCTGATCGGCTCATCCAACAAACCCGCTCGCGCATGGGAATGCAGATGATCGAGCGCGGCAGCATGGGGATGCGTGTCATTTTACGCGCGTTGCGCGACCGCCGCATGGTGCTCATCGCGCCGGATCAAGACGCGGGTCGCGACGGCGTCTTCGTGACGTTTTTCGGAAGGCCGGCTTCAGTCGCACGCGGCGCCGCCGCCTTTGTTCTCAAAACCGGCGTGCCGATCATTCTCTGTATGCTGCGCCGGCGGCAAGACGGAGATTATTCATTGACGACGGAAAAATTGGAATTTGATTTGTCAGCGGATTGGGATGAAGAGCAAAAATTGAAAGCGATCACCGCGCGCTACACCAACGCCATCGAAAATCATATTCGCCGCAGCCCCGAGCAGTGGTTCTGGCTGCACCGGCGCTGGAAAAATCAACCGCAACCGGTTGAGGCGCATGCCGATCTTTAGCTCGACAAGCTCGCTAAACAGCACGCCTGAAAAAGTGCTCATCGTCCAAACTGCATTCATCGGCGACGTGGTTCTGGCAACGGCCCTCGTTGAATCGGTGAAGCGCAAATGGCCGGAGGCGATCATAGACTTTGTGGCGATTCCGGCGGCAGCAAATGTGCTGGAGCAAAATCCTAACATCCGCCGCGTGATTAGTTTTTACAAGCGCGGCAAACATCGCGGAATTCTCCGGCTGTGGAGATTCGCGCGAAAATTGCGCGTGGAAAAATATGATCTCGCGCTTGTGCCGCATCGCTCTTTGCGTAGCGCCGCTTTGGTTTGGATTGCGAGTATTCCACGCCGGGTGGGATTCGATCGCAGCGCTGGGCGCTGGCTGCTCACCGACATCGTTCCCTATCACCGCGTAAACGAGGTGGAGCGTAATCTTGATTTGCTGAAACCATTCGGCGCTGGCGTCGCACAATCGCCCAGGATTTATTGGAATGAAGAAGACGGAAAAAAAGTTAATGCCGTGCTCGGCACACGGACGAGACAGCTCTCTCCGATCATCACGCTGGCGCCCGGCTCGGTGTGGTACACGAAGCGGTGGCCGCAGGAGAACTACGAAGAACTCGCAAAATCAGTGCTCGATACTTTTGATGGAATGGTCGTGTTAATCGGCGGAGCGGAAGACGCAGAGTTATGCAAAAAAATCAGCGGCGCGGTCGGCAGCAGATGTTACAGTGTTGCCGGCGAGTTTACGTTGCGGCAGACCGCCGCGTTTCTTTCCCGCTGCGCCGTCCTCGTCAGCAACGATAGCGCGCCGACGCATATCGCGGTTGCATCTCAATGCCGGGTGATCACCATCTTTGGCTCGACAGTTCCGGCGTTCGGTTTTTCGCCTTATGATCCATCGGGAAAGCGGCACTCGATTTTTGAAATCAATTTATCATGTCGCCCATGCACCGACCACGGCCGGAGAACTTGCCCGCTCGGAACGCTTGAATGTTTGAATTCGATAACACCGGGAAGAGTGCTGGCGAAAGTCAGCGAAATGCTCATGGAGCCGGTAAGTGTCTGAAGCAAAAATTTTGCACATCGATCGCGATCAACCACAAAGCCGATTGATTGCCGATGCGGCAGAAATTATTCGTCGCGGCGGCGTGATTGCTTATTTGACCGATACGCTCTACGGGCTGGGTGCAGATGCCTTTAATGCCGCGGCAATACAAAAAGTATTTGCGATCAAATCGCGTTCGGGAGAAAAAGCATTGCCGGTGATCATCGGCAACAGAGACATGCTCTCAAAGCTCGTTCTCGAAATCTCGTCCGATGCGGAAAAGTTGATTAAAATTTTCTGGCCAGGGCCTTTGAGTCTAATTCTTCCAGCCAGTCCAGCAGTGCCGAGTTTGCTCCATGGAGATTCAAAGAGAATTGCCGTTCGATTGCCCGCGTGCGCCGTTGCGCGGGAACTGGCCATCGCCTCTGGCGGCGCATTGACTGCGACCAGCGCCAATCGAAGCGGCAAGGCAGCGGCACAAAACGTTGACGAGGTGCTTGCCGCGCTGTCCGAGGAAATCGACATGATCGTGGACAGCGGACCAGCCACTGAGACGCGCCCATCAACGATGCTCGACATGACTATTTCGCTGCCACGATTGCTCAGAGAAGGCGCGGTGTCCGCCGAGAGAATAAACGCTGTCATAAGAATTCAAAGATGAGCGAAGAGAAATCATTTCACATTTTATTCGTGTGCAGCGGCAACAGTTGCCGCAGCCCCATGGCAGAGGGATTGTTGCGTGAGAAGCTGCCGCAGCGGATCGGCGATCGCGAGATCAAAATTTCTTCTGCCGGAACGCTCGGCATCAACGGTACGCCGGCGGCAGTGCATGCGCAAACCGTAGTCGCCGAATATTTTGGCGATATCAGCGGCCATCGCTCGCAAGGGCTTCGACGGCTCACTGTCGCCGGCGCAGATTTGATTTTGGCGATGAGCGCGGAACACGTCGAGTATTTTGAAGGCCGGTATTCTGAATTCCGCGCGAAGGTTCATTTGCTCAAACAATTTGCAAACGATCAACATCCGGATGATGCTGACATCGCAGATCCTATTGGCAGCAGTCTCGACACGTATCGGGAATGCGGTCGCATTATCAATGACGAGCTTGAGCGCATTCTTCCGGCGTTGATGAAGATGATCGAAGAGAAGAATGCCGATGGCCGCGGCAATCAATAACGTTCTGTTAGTCCGCACGGATCGCCTTGGTGACGTGATTCTCTCCACGCCGGTGGCCACGGCGCTCAAGAAACATTTTCCGGGTTGTCGTGTCACATTTCTTGCAAGGAGAGAAACGCGCCCGATTCTCGAATGCCACCCGCACATAGATGAGGTTATTACAGCAGACGTTCCGGAATTTGCCGGGGCGCGCGGCTTCTTCAGACTCGTTGCTTTATTGAGAAAGAAAAGTTTTGATGCGATTATTCTGTTGCATCCGTCTTTCGCACTCGCATGCCTTGCATTTCTTGCGCGCATTCCGCAACGCCTCGGCACCGGCTATAGATTTTATAGCGCGTTTTTTACGCATCGAGTTTTCGATCATCGCAAGACGGCGCAGTTTCATGAAGCCGAGTACAATCTGCGATTGTTGAAAGCTATTGGCATTGAGAATGCGCACGTCGAATTCCATTACTTTCTCAGTCAAAATGATCGACGAAGTTCGATAGCAAAGCTCGCGGAATTAGGAATCAAGGTCGATGGCCGTCCGATTATTCTTCACGTCGGCAGCGGCGGCTCGGCGCGCGATTGGCCGCTTGAAAATTTTGCCGCATTAGCCGATGCGCTCGATGTAGAAGAACATCGACAAGTTGTTTTTACCGGCGGTCCCGGGGAAGTCGATCTCGTTGCAAGCGTTATTAATAAAACGCGCGCGAAACCGTTGAATCTTGCCGGTCGTCTAACCATCGAAGATTTGATGGTTCTGCTTGAACGCGCCGCCGTCTTCGTCAGCAACAGCACCGGGCCATTGCATCTCGCGGTGATGGTCGGCGCGCCGGTCGGCGCCTTCTATCCGCCGATTCTGGTATGCCGCCCGGAGCGCTGGGGCCCATACGGTCGCCGCGCCGACGTGCTCATGTCGCAGCAGGAAGAGTGTTTTCGCTGCCGCAAAACAGCGGAAAAACAGTGCGCGTGCATGGCGGCAATCACCGTTCAGCAAGCTCTTGAAAAAATTCACGAAAAAATCGGCGCGCCCCAACCGGCGCCGGCACTTCAGCATGAGTGAAAACAATGAAGCACAATCGCTCTTTATATAGAAATCTTCACGCACTCGTCATGATGCTTATTTCCGGACAACTTGCCGCGCAAACCGAAATCGTGAAAGACAACAATGATCGAAGGCTTGCCGGCGCGACCAGTTTCATCGTTGACAGCGTCAAAACGAATTCTTCGGCGCCGTTGCGGATCGTCGAGAACCGCGCCTTTCAAGTCGGCGAGAAGCTCGATTACATCGTGCGCTACGGGCGCATCGTCGCCGGCACTTCGCGGCTCTCGATTCCCGATATCGTTGAAGTTGACGGCCATCCATGTTACCATATTCTTTCCGAGGCGTGGTCGAACAGTTTCTTTTCAACTTTCTATAAAGTCGAGGATAAGATTCAATCGTTCACCGACGTGCAGGGGATTTTCACCCGGCGATTCGAAAAAAGATTGCGCGAAGGGCATTTCAAAAGGGATCAATATTTTGAATACGATCAAGTAGCGCATCTTGCCAAAGGCAAAAACGACACGACACAAGTCCCGCCTTTTGTGCAAGACGTCTTATCAGCGATGTATTTTATTCGCACGCAAAAGCTCACGCCGGGGGATTCGATTTTAATCGATAACCACGACGGCAAGGTTTATCCACTGAAAGTCGTCGTACACCGCCGGGAGAAAGTGAACGTTAGAGCCGGAAAATTCCAATGCCTGGCCGTCGAGCCGTTTTTGCAAACCCCGGCGCTCTTCCAACAAAAAGGTCGCGTGGTCGTGCATCTAACGGACGATCATCGAAAAATTCCAGTGCTGATGACCAGCCAGATTTATGTCAAGGGCTTGAGCGTCGGCAGCATCATTGTCGAGCTGGAAAAAATGTCGGGGGTGGTGAAGTGAAGCTGGGAGTACTACGTAATTCGTAATTTTTATTTTTTACGGCTTACGTATTACGTTTTTCTCATGGAGATCTTTCAACCATGTCAAAATATTCCGAAGTCGATCTTTCCAACGTTCGCACATTTTCCGTGGCGCAGCGCTTTAGCAAAGTGCACCGAGAGGCCATGGCCACGCCACATCGCCGGGGAGATTTTTTCGAGGATTTCTACAAATCGCTTCCCGACATTCTCATTGCGCACGATTTTCGCGAGTTGGTGGATCGCATTATCACTGCACGAAAAAATAATAAGCCGGTTATATTGATGATGGGCGCGCACGTGTTAAAAGTTGGCCTTTCGCCGATCGTCATCGATCTAATCAAGCGCGACATCATCACCGGCGTGGCCAGCAACGGCGCCAGCATTATTCATGATTCTGAGCTGGCGCTTTTCGGCGAAACTTCCGAGGAGGTGGCTGATGGATTGGCCGATGGTTCATTCGGCATGGCGCAGGAGACGGCAGAGTTCATCAACACAGCGATCAAAAGAGGGCGCGGGGAAAATCTGGGGCTGGGCGAGGCCGTGGGCAAGGCGATTTGCGAAAACAAGCAGGCAAACCCGGAGTCAAGCATTTTGGCCGCGTGCTTCAGCCACGACGTTCCTTTCACCGTGCATGTAGCTATTGGTACCGACATCATCCATCAACACCCTTCCGCCGACGGCGCGGCGTCCGGCGAATTGAGTTTTCGGGATTTCAAAATTTTCGCGCGCGAGGTGGTTGAGATCAACGACGGCGGGGTGGTTTTGAATTTCGGTTCGAACGTTTTGATGCCGGAAGTTTTCCTGAAGGCGCTGACCATCGCGCGCAATTTGCATCCGCCGGTGAACAATTTTTTCACGGCGAACTTTGACATGTTTGCGCATTACCGTCCGCGCGTGAACGTTGTGCAACGGCCGACGCTTCAAGGCGGCAAAGGCTACAACTTCATCGGCCATCATGAAATCATGATGCCGCTCTTGGCGGCGGCGATCAAAGAGTTCATTTGAAGCCAATTCAAATTGATCCTTGCCTTTCTCGCTGCGCCTGTTTATTTTCCCAACGAATAACATCTCTGGAATCATGCGATGACCTCAAAAATTGCCGAAGCGGCGCTGCCGCTGTATTCTTACCCGGAAGAATTCCTTCCAGAATCAGATGGGAAGCCCATGGCCGAAACCGATCTGCATCGCGACCAGATGGTGTATCTGCTGGACGCGCTGAAAGAGTATTTTCAAGATGACTCGCAGGTTTACGTCACCGGCAACATTTTTCTTTACTATCGCGATGAAGCGCATGTGAGACAGTCGGTCTCGCCAGATATTTTCGTCGTGCGCGGAGTGCCAAAACACGAACGGCGCATTTACAATCTCGATAAGGAGCTGCAAGCGCCGCAACTGGTGATCGAACTGACCTCGGCCACCACAAAAGTCGAAGACCTCGTCACCAAGCGCTTCATCTACAAAAGCCTGGGCGTCCGCGAATATTTTCTTTTTGATCCGTATTGCGAAACCATGCAGCCTGCACTGGCTGGTTACCGGCTCCAAAACGGCGATTATTCACCGATGCTCGGAACTCGCATGCACAGCGAGGAACTCCAGTTGGATTTGGTCGTGGAGGACGGCTTCTTGCGTCTGTATGATCAGAAAACCGGCGATCGTTTGCCAACTCGTGAAGAGCTTCAGGCTGCCCGCCGGAAAGCGCAAGCCGAAGCGCAGGCTGTGCGAAAAATGGCCGCCCGGGCAGCAAAGGCCCAACAGGCAGCAGAAGCAAAAGCAGCACAAGAATCGGCGGCGCGCCGGGCCGCGGAAGAAGAGCTGGCGCGGCTGCGTGAAGAGGTCGCCAAGCAGCGCGATAAGCAGGAGTGAAAAAAATCGGCAGAATATAAAACGCCGCTTGTTCATGACAAACATGCGGCGTTTCGTTTTTCTTGATACTCTTTGAGAGGCATTGCACGACGCGAAGGTTGCGCCATACGTTATGCCTTCTGCGTTGTTACTTCAAGACAGCAATCTTCCTCGTTGCCTGCTGGCCGTCGCCGGTGGTAATGTGCGCGATGTAAACGCCGTTCAAAACCGGCTCGCCGCCTCCGTTCGTTGCATTCCATTTCACTTCTTCATGCAAGCCTTGTTCTCCTTGCAGGTCGGTTGACTTGTACGATCGCTGCCACACCAACTCCCCAAGCAAGGAAAAGATTCTGATTTGCACATCAGTATCTTGCCGCAAGAAGTAATAGAACGTCGTCCGCTCTCCGCGCGCCGGGCTGCCAAACGGATTTGGATAGTTGCTGAAGGTCAAGCTGGTGTCGGCGATGGTCGAAATCCAAACCTCGCTTGAATCGTCAACAACAACTATCGGAACGCCGTTCTCGTCGTTTGGTAGCCCAGTCCTGCTCATGACGCAATAAATCCTGCTTGCGAGCGCGGCTTGAGATGGCGCAAGAATAGTCCACGAGGCTGGCGAGCCAACTGTAAACAATTGAACCGCATTATCCGTCGTCGTGTAGGCGCTTGATTCGAACACCAGTCTTACTGACGCGGAGCCTGCAACGGCCGCTTCACCATCGTTTTCCATTTCAGCTTGCACCACAAACTGCTGGCCAATCATAACACTGCGCGCACCCGGCGGTTGGAAGACGTGTGACACGACTCGAAGGCGCGGACGCTCTATCGTGCGCATAGAAATAACGTCCGGAGTGGTAAAAATTGTTTCCTCGACAGCGTTCTCGCCTTCGGCCTGCATGCTGATCTCGCTCGAATTTGTCTCGCCAGTCTGAGGCGCAATGATGCCCCAATGAACGGTATCGCCGGTGGCGCTTATTTGCCTGGTCAAACTGCCGGTCGTTATATATCCGGGCGGCAAGCTCAGCGTCGCCTGCACGTCGTGGATTTGATCGGGGGCAAAAACGACTTCGGTGATGAGTGTAAAGGACTGTCCCGTTGAAACGACGCCGTCCAGCGCAGCAGAGGGCGCAGCAATGACTGTGCTCGAGTTCAAAAGGTTCGATTCGATATTTACAATGGCGGTTGAATCGAGAGCCGGAGCTATCGCAGCCGGAGCGCTCGTATTGTCGCCCGTGCCTTGCAATATTCTTGCCGTGAACGTTTCTTGAAAAGAGGCAACCGCATTGGCTTGAACATCGAAGATGAAGTTCGCGGCTCCCCCGCCGTTGAGGCTACCCGCCCTCGTTTGCGGCGACACCAGGATATTCGAGCTGCCGTTGGTCATCAACGCAACGCTGATGTTGCGCACCGATTCCTGGCCACTATTTCTGACCGTGACATTAACTTGAAAAGGCGAGCCGGCAAAAACGTCCGAAGAAGAGGCTTGAGTCTGCTCGATAAAAAGTTCAGCGGGGATTTGGACGATAACGCTTTGTTGTCCTTGGGCGGTAGTGACAATTCTCCGGCTCGAATTCAATTCGATCCAAGCAACAGTTGCTGAAATAACCTGCTCGCCAAGTTGGTTGCTGCTCGTATCCACGGTGTAGACCAGGTCTGCCGTTGAACTTCCCCGCAAAACCAAATTTGCGTCGCCGCTAAAGCTTTTGTAAAAAACCGTAAAGTCGTTGGCGGGGCTAAACGAAATGCGTGTTGCGGCTGCCACCGTGTCGATCCGCACATCGCTTTGGCCAGTATTGGACAATCTCACCGTGACCTCCCAATCCTGCGTCTGGCCGCGATTGACATTCGGTTGGGAGCGCACGATACTGGTGATGCTCACATTCGCCGGCGATTGTATTATTACGCTGGCCTGGCCGATCGTAGAACTCCGGTCGATACCCTCCATCGTGCCCAGATCGGTGAAATGCACGTGCCCTTGAATCGCCGCCAGACCAATCGTTTGATTTGAAGGCTTGGCGGTGATGGTAAATTGAAGTTGATCTTGTGCGCCATTGCCGGCAAGAACATTGGTCTGGCGATTCACAAAAACAGATGGCCTGCTAATATTGTATTGGGAGGTGACGTCCGAGCCGATGATCAGGCTGAGCTTCGTGCTATCAAGCCGCACATCGCTGCCGCCGTTGTTGGCGACGGTCATCGTAACCGTCCAACCGTTACTTTGCAGCAAGGTAACGGTGCTTTGCGAAGGCACGATCGAGACAAAAGCTATGATAGGCGCTTCATTGACTTGCCAACTATCGGTTGTTGTAGCGCCGCTGTCGGCGACCACGGCATTTGTATTGACATCACGGGCAAAAATCATCCCGTCAATCACCGTTAATCCGGTCGGCGCTGTAGACGAAACATTCACGATGATGTCGAAATTATTATTACTCGTTCCACCGGGGATAATAGCTCCGCCCGGAGCAGACACAAAGTAAGAAGAAGTCACGTCTTGCCCGCCAAGACGAAATCTGAGACCGATATTGGTCACCTGAGCATCGGCAGTTCCGGTATTCGTCACGCGCAGTGTGACGTGCAAATCGGTTTGTCCACGGCTGACCGTATCTACTCCTGCAATGACCGAAGCGATGCTCAGCGCTGCCGGTGATTGCACCTCCCACTGGTCGGTGACATCTGAATTATTATCGGTGATCGTATTACTATTTATTTCTCCGGAAACAGCGCCGTCGATGGTAACAACCTCAAGATCGGCGGTCTGGCTGACATCAACGGCAAAAGTCAATGTTTGTGAGGTCGCGGGCGCAATCGACGTGACGTTATCGGTTCGCTGCAAGGAATATTGGGCGGTGCGATTCTGATTGCCGGGCGGCGGACCGGTGAACGCCAAGCTCGCGGAGGTGATGTTGATCGTTTGCGCGCCGATATTGCTCACGACCATATTCACCACCGCATCCTGCTGGCCGCGGTTCACTTTTGCCGGGCTGGCATCGATCGCCAGAATGGCCAAACTCTGGGCAAGTGCGAAACTGTTCGATGTTCCACTTTCATTGCCGCCGCTGCGCGCCGCGGTAATCTGGTTGTTCGGGCTTGGCTGAATCACAAGAACGGGGCCGCTCCACAGACCGGATTGAAAGCCCTCGATTTCTCGCGGATATATCGAATCCGTCAAATCGTCCAACGTTACATTGGATGCAAAGCTTGTCACAAAGTTTTGGTAAAGGTCATGCGCTCTAATCGTGATGGAAAACGGCACGCCGGCCATTTGATTGCCGACCGAGTCGATGCTAAAATGATGCAACGCCGCTGGGTTGATAAAAAATGAATTCGACTTTCCAATAGCGCCGAGAAAGTTGGCGGTTATCCTGGTAAGTTGGCTCTTCGTGATATTGACCTGGCCTGTCCATTGTCCGCTGCTGAAAGTTTGGCTTTGTGTCGGATTTATGGTGCCCGTCGAATCCTGCAACCCAACCGTTTCCGTAAAACTCAATACGGTGTTCAAATACGGATCTAGCGCTGTGATAGAAACCGAGAAATTTTCCCCTGCGGTTTGATCGCCGATATCGGTGATGGAGAACCGATCCAAGGCCGCGTGCACAATCTCGAACGTATTCGATGGGCTGCTTTTGCCCGAGACGCTTGCGGTGATGGCCGTATTTGCATCGGCTTTCGTCAACGTTACGTTGCCGGACCACGCGCCGTTAATAAAGCCGCCGATCTTTGTTGGGGAGATGGTATTAAAAGGATCGCTCAAAGTAACCGAATCGGCATAGGCGGTGAGAATGTTGCTGTATAAATCCACGGCGGTAATGCTAATCGGAAAAGGCGCACCGGCGATCTGCGGCGAGGGTATCGATCCAAAGACAAAACGATCCAATGAGCCGGGAGAAACATCAAAGGTGTTTGATGGACTGCTTACCAAGCCTTGCGTCGCGGTGATGGTGATGCCAAACTGGCTTTTGGTGAGGCTCACGCTATCACTCCAAACGCCGTTGACAAAGTTCGTCGCGACATCGGGAGTGAGCGTCGTATCGTTGGGCACGCTCAGGTTTACCGTGCTCGCAAAGCCGGTGATCGTGTTGTTGTAAGCATCTCGCGCCGTAATCGAGACAAGAAACTTCTTTCCGGCAATCTGCGGGCTGCCGATCGGCGCAAAGCTGAAATTATTCAAAGCCGCGGGATTGATCGTGAAGAAATTCGAAAATCCCTGCTTGCCGCTGGCCTGTGCTCGGATTCTAACATTGCCTTGGCTTTTGGTAATAACCAGATTGTTGCCCGTCCATCCCCCTGCAATAAAATTTCCCGTGACTGTGGGGGTAAGCGTGTTTGTATCATCGCTCAGTTGCGCCGTGCCCGTAAAGCTGACGACTGTGTTATTAAAGGCATCCTTTGCGGTAATGGTCACTGAAAAAGGCGCACCTGCAATACGCGGCGAAGGTATATTGGTGGTGAACTCGAAACGATCGAGAAGAGGTATTACATCGAATGAATTTGAAAAACCTTGCTTGCCGCTGCCGCCGGCATCCGTAGCGGTGATGACGTTTGCCGTCTGGCTTTTGGTCACGCTCACATTGCCGGTTCCGATTCCGGCATTGAATGGGCCAATCACTGCCGGGGCAATTGAAAGGCTGAGATCGGTTAGATTCACAAAGCCAACGTAACTCGTCACCGTGTTGTTGAAGGCGTCTTGCGCCGTAATCGTGATGGGAAACTGCGCGCCGGTATTTTGATTCGCGATTGTATTAAAAGTGAAGTGATCAAGCGCCGCGGGATTGATTGCAAACAAATTGGATGATCCGGCAATGATACCGCTTGTTGCCGTTATCATAACGCTGGCCTGGCTTTTGGTAATGGTCACATTGCCGATCCATTGGCCATTTGTGAAGCCGCCGGTCGTCGTTAGCGGTGTGATCGTGCCGGGACCGGTGCTCGCGGATAAATCAGCCGTGCTTCCGGGTCCAGTAAAACTCGTCACGATGTTGTTTAGATTATCCATTGCGCGAATGGTAATCTGGAACGGCTGGCCGGCTACCTGAGGACCGCCGATCGGCACGAAAGAAAAATGATCCAAACTACCGGGGATGACATTGAAAGGCGCGGATTGGCCCTGTTTCCCGGCGCTACTTGCAGTAATAACATCGTTGGTCTGGCTCGTGTTGATCGTAACGCCGCCCGCCCATACGCCGGCGGTGAAAGCTGTTGTCGTTGTCGGTGAAATCGAGGTGGTGATATTGCTCAAGCTCGCCGTGCCGGTAAAACTGGTGACGATATTATCGAAGGAATCCCTCGCCGAGATGTTGATCGTAAACTGCGCACCGGCAGTCTGCGTGGCGATCGGCTCAAAAGTGAAGTGATCCAGCGCGCCGGGGTTGATCGTAATTGCGTTTGATGTATTGTTCACGCTTCCATTCGTGGCGGTAATGGTAACTGCGGCGCCGCTTTTCGTCAGCATCACGTTGCTGCTCGTCCACACGCCGTTGGTAAAAGCGCCAGTGTTGGCAGGTGAGATTGTGCCTGCGCCGGTGCTTGCCGTTAAATCTACCGTACTGCCAGCGCCTGTGAAGCTTGTGACAGTGTTCTCATTAATATCCTTCGCCGTGATGGTCACGCTGAATCCAATTCCGGCCGTCTGCGGGCTGCTGATTGAATTGAAAGTAAAATGATGCAACGCCCCCGGATTTACCGTGAAAAAATTGGATGGATTGTTTGAAATTACGCCGCTTGTTGCAGTAATGGCGACGCTCGCCTGGCTTTTGCTGATTGTAATGTTGCCAGTCCATGAGCCATTTGTAAACGCGCCGGTGTTTGCCGGCGAGATCGTGCCGGCGCCAGTGCTCGCCGTCAAATCGGCGGTGCTGCCTGCCCCACTAAAACTTGTGACCGTATTCTCATGAACATCCTTTGCCGTGATCGTCACGTTAAAACCGGAACCGGCAGTTTGCGGACTGCTGATTGGATTGAAAATAAAATGATGCAATGCACCCGGCGTGATGCTGAAATTTGCCGATGTGCCGTTATCAATGCCGACATCCGCTGCCGTCCGCGTTTCTACCGTAAGCTGATAATTGCCCACAACGGTTGCATTGGCGACGAACTCAAAGTCAACAAGAACATTTATGTCACCGCCGACATCGTTTCCGGTGCCGTCTCGCACCAAAGTTACGACATTTCCGACGACCGTGGGCAAATTAAAATCACCGGTCAAGTTGCTGCCAGGAGAAGGTGCGGCATTATTCACCCCTAAGAGGTTGAATCCTGCCGGAAAAGAAACAACAATCTTTCCATCCTTGGGAATGCCGACATCGGCGTCATTGCCAAGGCTGGAAGTTGTAAATGAAAGCGTATATATTGCGCTTTGTCCGGCCTGCGAATTCGACGGCGTTACCGTCAGAGAACCGAGTGAACCCGCGATAGCCATCGGAACAAATGCGATTAAAAGAACAGCGATAAGGGTCAATCCATGGATCCTGAGCATCTGAGTTTTCCTGTTGCAAAAATTATTCGATAAAGAAGATGGTTTGATGCTTTACGTCATCGAGAACATCTGCTCTCAGAAAATTCCTTTTTAGGAATCGCGGGATACAAGACACACTTCACCTCTATCATGTTTTTCGGTTGTTTCGGCGCATATTGAGTTCAACGGGTCGATTGTAGCGAGGCGCATCCTGCGTGTAGATCATCTCTCCAAAGTTGCTTGTCAAGGTTGCACACTGGGGAAGAATACCAAGCCGATGATTTTTGAGGCGGGCGGCGTTCTATCATTCTGCAACAGCCGGCCAGCGTGGAGATTTCCAAAGCACTCCTTAATTTGTTTCTACTTGTATTTACGTTACCTTTCCGGTAATTGCGTAAAGGGGAAAGCGGTCAAAAGCTGTACATGAGTTCAACAGGAGATCGCAAAACTAATTCGATCAGAAGGTCAAATCAGCATAACTTATGCCAACAGATGCCTCCGCTTTCAAAGTCAAATGAAGGAGGCCAGAAACAAAGTTGTTTCAAATCGCCCTTCTCTTACAAAATTTGCTTACGGCTTTGATGCTCACTGCAGAAAGATGAGAGCATTAATTCACGCGAAAAATTTCAATTGACTCTGAACGAATTTTCTTTTATCTTGCCCCGCGTCAAAAAGACTAGAGCCGGACGGTGCGCCGGCTTTTTCACGTTCACAAGAAAATTTTCATAGAAAAGTAGGAGTTAGTAAATGGCGGCAGCTTCCGATTTTCATAATGGCATGGCGATTCTTCACAACGGCGACATCTGGGTCATTGTTGAATTTCAACACTTCAATCCCGGAAACTGGCGCGCCATGGTGCGCACCAAACTCAAGCACGCCAGGAGCGGCCGGGTTGTCGACCACACATTCCGCATGTCGGACAAGATCGAAGAAGTCCGGCTTGAAGAAAAAGACATGCAATATTTGTATGAAGCGGACGGCAATCTGTATTTTATGGATAATGAGACCTACGACCAAACTTTCATCTCTTCAGATTTGCTCGGCGACAACGTGCGCTTTCTCAAAGAGGGCAATTTGTGCCATGTGATGTTTCATGAGGGCAAGGCGATCTCCGCGGATCTTCCAAACTTCATTGATTTCAAAATCATCGAAGCCGAGCCGGCGGTCAAAGGCGACACCGCCACCGGCGTGACGAAAAACGCCAAGATCGAGACCGGCGCCAAAATCGGCGTGCCGCTCTTCATCAAACAAGGCGACACCATAAGAATAGATACGCGCACCGGCAAATATCTCGAGCGCGTTGGCTGATTGATGTCCGTTCTCAGCGGCGAGATTTTCAAAAAGTTAAATCCGAAAGAGGGGCGTGGCCTTTCAAGGTTCAAGGAGGGTTATGAATTCGTCGAAGCGACAAAGCGTAACGAAAAGTGACTTAAAAGCCTTTGAACAAAGGCAAAATGCAAGTCTTGTTTCCAAAACAGAATTCAAAAGAAAAGTCGCCACGCTGGTAACTAAAGCAGAGTTCAAGCGCGAAATCGCCAAGCTTGCAACCAAACAAGAACTCCAGCGCGAAATCGCCAAACTCGCAACCAAAGAAGAACTTGAGATTGTCAGAAAAAAACTCGACGATGTGGCAAGCCAGCTCGCTCTGAATACAACCGACATCAGAGAACTCAAACAAAACTTAGCCAAAGTCGAATCAACCATGAATACGAAATTCGACGTGGTTTTGCAAGCGATTGACGGACTCGCCGGAAAAGTCGACAGCTACAGGACAGAACAAGCCGCAGCGCTACATGGCCTGTCGCGCCATGATCGGCAACTCGATGATCATGAGCGCCGAATTGAAAAACTGGAAGTAGGCGCCGAGTTGAGGTGAGTTCCTATCATTTACAGCGTTTTTCATTTGTGTAGACATGTATAACCACAATGATTGAACCATCCGCGAATATCATCAGGGGTGACCTGGCGCATCGCTTGCGATAGTGCACGTTCTAACGTTGGCTGCGTTTTCGC
>Ga0247727_10010910_pt1 | contig 15985 bp, 14 predicted proteins | sample WisWelCaveWW1625_FD_202498 | JGI IMG/M metagenome (GOLD analysis project Ga0247727, IMG submission 202498) | Biofilm microbial communities from Wishing Well Cave, Virginia, United States - WW16-25 | ecosystem: Environmental > Aquatic > Deep subsurface > Groundwater > Cave microbial mat | place...
GGGGTCGCCTTCGATGGCCTGAACATCTGGGGCACGAATTTCAGCAGCAGCAACGTCTCGAGGCTCTAGATCTAGCCCGTTTCCAGCGCCGCGCGCTGCAGCTCGAAGATGCGCCGGATCGCCGCCTCGCCGAGCTCTAGCATGGCCTCGAGCTCGGTGCGCTTGAAGGGCGCGCCCTCGGCGGCGCCCTGCACCTCGACGAACTCGCCCACGCCGGTCATCACGAGGTTCACGTCGGCGTCGGCCTGGCTGTCCTCGGCGTAGTCGAGGTCGCAGCGCACCTCGCCATCGACGAGGCCGACCGAGACGGCGCCGAGCTGGGACTTGAGCGGCCAGGCGCGCAGGAGCCGCCCGCGCTCCATCGCCTTCAGGCAGTCGACCAGCGCCACGTAGGCGCCCGTGATCGAGGCCGTGCGCGTGCCGCCGTCGGCCTGCAGGACGTCGCAGTCGATCCACAGCGTGCGCTCGGTGAGCTTGGTGAGGTCCGTCACCGCGCGCAGCGCGCGCCCGATCAGGCGTTGGATCTCGACCGAGCGCCCGTCGAGCTTGCCGTTGCGGTCGCGCTGCTTGCGGCTCTGCGTCGAGGCCGGGAGCATGCCGTACTCGGCCGTCAGCCAGCCCTGGCCCTTGTTCTGCAGGAAAGGGGGCACGCCGTCGACCCAGGTGGCCGTGCACAGGACGCGCGTGTCGCCGAAGGAGCACAGTACCGACCCCGGCGCCGTCTTCAGGAAGCGCCGCTCGAAGCGGATCGGACGCAGGTCAGCGGGGGCTCGGCCGTCTTTGCGGGGCATGGTCAGGGCGGGAAAAGGGGCGGAGAGTGTAGCGGCTGCGACGGGCCTCGGCACTCCTGGCTGCGCTCGAAGACAGTAACATGATGTCTCGCGGCAGCCGGATGAGTGGCATCGCTGTGGAGCACGATCGGAGGAGAGACGATGAGCGCCGTGGTTTCGCTGGGTGAAGTGGTCGGTGAGATCGACGTTCCGGTCTCCGGGTGCACGACCTACGTGAACCGGAAGACGGGCGAGGTCGTGGTCGTGACCGAAGAGGATTCCTTGCTGCTCGGCGACGACGTGGACGAGGAGGATCTCCCCGACTGGCAGGCCGAGATACTGCCCAAACTCCGCGAGGCCACGACCTCCGAGGACTACATCGTGTTCTCGATCCGGGAAGAGCTCGACGAGTACCGCCTGATGGAGAGCTTCGCCCTCGCGGTCGAGGACTCTGAGGTCTCCGCGCGGCTCCAGCGAGCGCTCCAGGGCCGCGGTGCGTTCCGCTACTTCAAGGATGTCGCCGACGAGCACGACCTGCTCGAGGCCTGGTACGAGCACCGCCAGCGGTCGCTCGAAGAGGCGGTGGCGGGCTGGCTCGAGCGGAACGGGATCGAGTTCACGCGTCCCTGATGGCACGCTGCCCCGTCAGGGCTCCAGGTTTTCTCTGCTCCGTCGTCGCGCCCCTCGATAGAGAGCTTCGACTGTTTGCGCGTGCTCGAGGGGAACGCGGGTGCGGGCGCCGTCCTCGAGGACTAGCTCGAGACCGGCGAGCGTGAGGGACTCGAGCCGGCCGGTGAGCTCGCCCGAGCCCCTTCGGATCCGCACCGCGCGGCCCGGGAGATCGCTCGCGCGCGCGTAGTCGCCGGCGATCCGCTCGGGTGAGCTGCAAGCGAGCTCGAGGCGCGAGCTGAGGTGCTCCAGCAGGGTCTGAATGGCGGCTTCGAGCGTGGCCGTGCATCCGAGCAACGCGAGGCTCGTCACCGCGCGCTCGCCCACTAGCTCCGGAGGGAACGCACGCTGCAGCACGTTCAATCCGACGCCCACGACCGCGTGCGGCCGGGCGGGGTCGAGGCCTCGAGACTCGACCAGGATGCCGGCAAGCTTGGCATTGGAGACGAGGACGTCGTTTGGCCACTTCAGGCGGGCGTGGCGAACGCCGAGTGCGCGCACGCCCTCGAGCACTGCCAGGCCCGCGCCCATCGTCACCGCCGCCGGATTCGGCGCACGCGCGGGCAGCAGGACGAGCGAGAGGTAGAGGCCTTCGCCATGCGCGCTCACCCAGCCCCGCCCGAGGCGCCCGCGTCCCGCGCTCTGACTCTCGGCCACGTGTACGTCGCCGTGCCGCGCGCTCCCGTCCGCGACCGACGCGAGCGCGCGCTCGTTGGTGGAGTCGACCAGTCCGTGGCGAACGAGGCGGAGCTGCATGGAGAGCACGAGCCCGGGATCGTGGTCCGTCGGCGCGGATCCAGGGCGAAGACCGGCGCGGGCCCGTTAGGTCATCTGTAGGTGGATCCCCTCGCCCTTCCGAGACGGAGGACCCTCACGGGCGGATTGTGACCTGCGCGCAGGCTCGGGACCAGCGGCGCTGATTGACGATCTTTCCCTGCCCGATGTCTAATCTGTCGTCTCTGTCGTTCTCTCGTCTCCGTCGTCAGGTCGGCCCGGTACTCCGAGATCCGAAGGAGAGCCATGAAGGTCACTCTGTCCGTTAACGGACGGGCGGTCACGCGCGAGGTGGAGCCCAGGCTGCTCCTGGTGTACTTCTTGCGAGACGTGCTCGGGCTCAAGGGCGCGCACGTGGGCTGTGAGACCTCGCTGTGCGGCGCCTGCACCGTGCTCGTCGACGGGAAGGCGATGAAGTCCTGCACGCGCCTCGCCGTGCAGTGCGACGGCGCCGAGGTCACCACCATCGAGGGTCTGGCACCCGCGGCCGTGGCCGGGGTCGCGCTCGAGAGCCAGGAGTTGCACCCGATGCAGGCCGCCTTCCGCGAGAAGCACGCGCTCCAGTGCGGCTTCTGCACGCCGGGCATGATCCTGACCGCGGTCGAGCTCGCCGCGCGCGGCAAGGAGCTCGACGAGGCGGGCGCCCGCGAGGGCCTCGCCGGTAACCTGTGCCGCTGCACGGGCTACCAGCACATCGTGGACGCCGTCCTCTCCGTCGCACACGGGGAGAGCGCAGCAGCGGGAGGTGCGCGATGACGAGCTACATCGGCAAACCGGTCCGTCGCAAGGAGGACCGGCGCATGATCCAGGGGCTCGCGACCTACGTCGACGACATCGAGCTCTCCGACCTCTGCCACGTCGCCATCCTGCGCAGCCCGCACGCGCACGCGCGCATCACCTCGATCGACCGCTCGGCGGCCCTCGCGCACGCCGGCGTGATCGACGTGGTCAGCGGCGAGGACACCAAGCACATCGGCACGGTGCCGGTCGCGTCCGCCGTGCCGCCCGACAAGCGCACGCCGAGGACCCCGGTCCTGGCCGAGCACAAGGTGCGCTTCGTGGGCGAGCCCGTGGCCGCCGTCGTGGCCACGACGAAGGAGGCCGCGCGCGACGCGCTGGAGCTCGTCGCGGTCGACTACGACGTCTTGCCGGCGGCCTCGAGCCCGGAGGCGGCGCTGCGGCCGGGCGCGCCGATCCTGCACGAGGGCGTGGACACGAACCTGGCCTTCGAGTGGAAGCTCGAGGGCGGCGAGCTCACCTGGAAGGAGGCCAGCGAGCGCGCCGAGCGCGTGCTCGAGCAGCGCATGGAGAACCAGCGGCTCGCACCGATCCCGATGGAGCCGCGCGGGGTGATCGCGCGCTTCGACCCGGGCAGGGGCGAGATCACGCTCTGGACCTCGACCCAGATCCCGCACCTCGTGCGCACCTTCGTGGCTATCCAGCTCGGCATCCCGGAGACGAAGCTGCGCGTGATCGCGCCCGACGTAGGCGGCGGCTTCGGGAGCAAGCTCAACGTCTACCGCGAGGAGGGGCTCCTGTGCTTCCTCGCGCAGCGCACGCGGAAGCCCGTGAAGTGGATCGAGCGCCGCACCGAGAACTTCCAGGCCACGATCCACGGCCGCGGCCAGGTCGGGAACGTCAAGGTGGCGTTCACCGCGGAGGGCAAGATCCTCGGGATCCACTACGACGTGCTCGCCGACCTCGGGGCCTACCACCAGCTGCTGACCCCGGCCATGCCGGCCATCACCGGGCTGATGCTCTCGGGCTCCTACGCCATCCCGCACATCACGATCCGGGTGAAGGGCGTCTTCACGAACCGCATGTCGACCGATGCCTACCGCGGTGCGGGGCGGCCCGAAGCGACCTTCATCGTCGAACGCATTGCCGACATGGTCGCGGCCGAGCTCGAGATGGACCCGGTCGAGCTGCGCCGAGCGAACTTCCCGCGCGCGTTCCCCTACAAGACCGCGACGGGGCTCACCTACGACTCGGGCGATTACGTCAAGGCGCTCGACAAGGCGCTCCAGGTCAGCGACTACCGCGGGCTGCGCCGAGCGCAGGAGGAGGCGCGCGACAAGGGGCGCTTGTTCGGCATCGGCCTCTCGAGCTACGTCGAGATCTGCGCGCTCGGTCCGAGCGGCGCGATGCCGACCGGCGGCTTCGGGTGGGAGAGCGCGACGGTCAAGGTGCACCCCACGGGCAGCGTGACCGTGATGAGCGGAGCCTCGCCGCACGGCCAGGGCCAGGAGACCTCCTTCGCGCAGATCGCGGCCGACATGCTCGGGCTCGACATCGAAGACGTCCAGGTCAAGCACGGCGACACGGGCACGATGCAGTACGGCGTCGGGACCTTCGGGAGCCGCGCGACCGCGGTCGGCGGCACGGCGCTCTACCAGGCGCTCGAGCAGGTGATCGCGAAGGCCAAGCGCCTCGCCGCGCACCTCCTGGGCGCGCCGGTCGCCGGCGTGCGCTTCGAGAACGGGAAGTTCAGCGCCAACGGGCGCGTGCTCACTTTCGGCGAGGTCGCCTTCGCCGCGCACGGAGCAGCCAAGCTCCCGCCCGGCGACACGCCCGGCCTCGAGGCCACCAGCTTCTTCGAGCCCTCGAACTTCACCTTCCCCTTCGGCTCGCACGTGTGCGTGGTCGAGGTCGACGCCGAGACCGGCGAGGTCGAGATCCTGCGCTACTTCGCGGTCGACGACTGCGGCAAGGTGATCAACCCGCTGCTGGTCGACGGCCAGGTCCACGGCGGGATCGCGCAGGGGCTCGGGCAGGCGCTCTTCGAGCGCGTGGTCTACGACGACGAGGGCCAGCTCCTGACCGGGACGCTGATGGACTACGCGCTGCCCAAGGCTCACCAGCTCCCGCGTTTCACGACCGAGCGCACCGAGACGCCGAGCCCGGTGAACCCGCTCGGCGTCAAGGGCGTGGGCGAGGCCGGCACGATCGGCTCGACGCCCGCGCTGGTGAACGCCGTGGTGGACGCATTGGCGCCGCTGGGCGTCAAGCACGTCGACATGCCGCTCACGCCGGAGCGCGTCTGGAACGCGATCGAGGAGGCCAAACGGGCACGCGGAGGTGTCTCGTGATCCCCACCAGCTTCGAGTACGCCGCGCCGGCGTCGCTCAACCAGGCCTTGGCACTGCTCCAGAAGTACGGGGAGGACGCCAAGATCCTCACCGGCGGCCACAGCCTGATCCCGCTGATGAAGCTGCGGCTCGCGCGGCCGTCGATGGTGATCGACCTGCGCAAGATCAAGCGGCTCTCCGGCATCCACCGGAAGCAATTCGAGCCGGAGAAACCCGTCGGGCTCGAGATCGGCGCCGCCACGACCCACGCCGAGATCCAGCGCTCGGAAGTCGTGCACAAGGGCTGGCCGCTCCTCTCCGAGACCGCGGGCGAGATCGGCGACATGCAGGTGCGCAACGCCGGCACGATCGGCGGCAGCGTCGTGCATGCCGATCCCGCGGCCGACTGGCCGGCGGCGCTGCTGGCGTGCGGCGCGACGCTCGTCCTCGCCGGCCTGCAGGGCGAGCGCACGGTCCCGGCGGAAGACTTCTTCGTCGGCCTCATGGAGAGCGCGATCCGACCGGGCGAGATCCTGGTCGCGATCCGCTTCCCGGCTCGCGCGAAGGGGAGCAGCGGCGCCTACCGCAAGTTGGCGCAGTCCGCCTCGGGCTTCGCGCTCACGGGCGTGGCGGTGGAGCTCTCGGTGGGCGACGGCCAGATCGCAACGGCGCGGGTCGGCATCACGGGCGTGGCCGAGAAGGCCTACCGGCCGCGGCGGACGGAGGAGGCGCTCGTCGGCTGCACGCTGGCCGAGGACGCGATCCGCAATGCCTGCGCCTTCGCCGCCGAGGGGATCGAGCCACTCGCGGACATCCACGCGAGCGCGCGTTACCGCGCGCACCTGGCGCGGGTCCTCACGCGACGAGCCACGCTCGCCGCCGTCGAGCGGGCCAGGGGCAGCAAGCGTTGAAGCTCTCCGGAACGGCGGAGCTTGCCGGCCGGCCCGAGGACGTCTTCGACCGGCTGCTCGATCCCGCGGTGCTTGCGAAGTGCATCCCCGGCTGCCGGCGCCTCGAGCGCGTCGGGGAGGGCGTCTACGAGCTCGAGGTCAAGGCCGGCGTCGGCGCGGTGCAGGGCAGCTTTCGCGGGCGCGTTACGCTCTCCGACGTCCAGCGCTTCCAGGGTTATCGCATGGACCTCGAGGGCAAGAGCCCGGTCGGCCACGTGAAGGGCGGCGCGAGCGTGCGCCTGGAGGGCATCGAGGGCTGCACGCGCATCCATTACGACGGCGAGGGCACGATCTCGGGCCTGCTCGCCTCGGTGGGCGCGCGCCTGCTCGATGTCGCCGCACGCAAGGTCGCGCAGCAGTTCTTCGAGAAGCTGGCGAGCGAGGTGGCCGCGGGCCTTCCGCCGCAGGCGGGAGTCCCGCGGGGATCGGAGCCCCGGCCGGAAGCTCGAGCGGATCGATGAGCTCATGCCTCCGCCGCGCGCGATGGTGCGGCGAGCACGCGTACGGCTTGACCGGACTCCGATCTCGAGGCTTCAGCGAGGCTCCGCACTCTTCGAGCGGTGCTGGAACTCCTCGATCAGGAGCGCCGCCACCTGGTCCGTCGCGCCTTGTGCCTTCGGCGAGGCCTGGTTGGTCGTCACCAGCGCAGCCACGCCGTTCCCCGGGCCGAGCCAGGTCACGCAGTACCACATCGTGTTGCTGCCGTTGTGCCAGAACGCCGTGCCGTCGCCGCCGGCCCACGGGCGCTTCTCGAACACCCAGCCGAATCCGTACTTCGGCTCCGCGCCCGCATAGGGCGTATGCAGCCGCGCGAAGGTCTCGCGCGTGAGCGTGAGCTCTCCGACCTTCACGTTCTCGCGGCAACCCTTCAGATGGAGCTGCACGTACTTCGCCCAGTCCGCGAGCGAGGCGTGCACCGTTCCGGCCGGGCCGATCACGGGCGGGTTGTCGGCCAGCGGGCCGGGCTCGAGCCACGTGCCCTCGGCGGCGTGCCCGCGCGGCTGGTCGCACGTCTCCTTCGTGCCCGGCGGGCCGAAGCCGGCGCTCTTCATCCCGAGCGGTTCGAACAGGAGCGCGCGCATCAGCTCTTCCCAGGACTTGCCCGTGGCGACCTCGGCCACGTGGCCGGCGATCAGGAAGCCGGTGTTCGAGTAGAGGAACGCTCCCTTCGGCGGATGGACGGGCGCGTTCCCGAGCACGGCGCGCGCGATCGCCGCGCGCTGCGCCACGAGGCTCGCCTGGTCGAGGAGATTCCCGGCCAGCTCGGCCGGGTTGGCCGGCAGTCCCGCGCGGTGGCAGAGGAGCTCGACCAAGGTCACGTCGAGGAAGTCCACGTCCATCTCGGTCGCGAGCTCGGGCAAGAGCTCGCCGAGCGCCGTGTCCCAGGCGAGATCGCCGCGCGTGACGAGCAGCGCGATCAAGGTTGCCGTCATCGACTTCGTGCACGAGCCGAGGTGCCAGAGGTCGTCGGCCGTGACCTTCTCCTCTCCGCCCGCGCGCCGCGTGCCCGTGACCCACACGCCCTGGAGTCCGTCGAGCATGACCAGCGCGCCACCGAGCGCCGGCAGACCCGCTTCCACGCGGATCGCCTCGATGCGCGCCCCGACGTCGTCGCTCCCGGCCGGCTCCTGGCTCGCAGCGAGACCAGTAAGGACGTGCGACCCCGCGAGGAAAAGCGCCAGCCGCCCGGGTTCCATGGGCGCATGCTACACGCCCGCTGGACGTCCGCCGTGTTCAGCCTTCGTGGCCGCGTCGGCGCGGTCACGCGCTGTCAACTCCGGGTGTTCCCGTTCGAGCCAGTCCTGCACCGAGAGCAGGAACTCCCTCGCCTTCTCGAGCAAGTCTTCGGCTTCCACCCGACTGATGTGCGGAGACGAGTAGGACGCCTCGTTGCGCTTGCGGCGACACTGATCCAGGAAGGCAGCTTCGCCCGCCACCCTCGGGTCTGGGACGGCTCGCAGAGCGAGGAACGTGTTCTTGTGACCGCCCCCGTGAACGAGGACTCGATACCCGCACGCTCGGATCGCGATGACCGCGAGGGTACGAGCGGCATCGTAGGCCGCGGTGAAACGACCGTCCGCGGAGAGCCCTTCGAGGGCGGCGTCGGCCAGGCGCGAAGCGACGAGCGCCAGATAGCGCTCGATCTCAGCTCGATCGACGCCTTCCCGGGCGACCCGCCGCTCCGCCAGCAAGTTCGTCCAGCTCATGGCTGGACCCCTGGACGAAGAGCTTGGGGCGCTCGAGCACCGAGAGGACGAAGCGATCCTTTGCGCGCACGCATCGGGCGAACTCCTGTGAGCTCAGCACGGTCGGATTGACCGTGCGGGCGAGCCGCTGGCTCGCTTGCTCCAGACCGTTCGCGAGGGCGCTCGGTTTCACGTCACCGATGAGAAACAGATCGACATCGCTGTCCGACAGCTCCTCGGCCCGCGCGACCGAGCCGTACACGAAGGCGCAGGCGATGTCCGGCGCCAGCGGTTTCAGGTGTTTCCTGAGCACGTCGACCAGCCCTGCAGTTTTCAGCAGCAACCCCTGCAGCTCACCCAGGATCGGACAGCTCGGATCCGCCTGGTAGTACACCTGCTTGCCCTCGCGCCGCTGGGTCAGGATCCCGGCCTCCGTGAGGGCAGCGAGCTCCCTCTGGAGGCTGGAGGGCTGCAGTCCGAGATGACGGGCCAGCTCGCGCCCGAACCACCCCCGGTCCGGTCGCAGGAGCAGCGCCCCGAGCACTTGCTGCCGGGTGCGCGGCATGAGGGCGTCGAGGAGCTTCGCCGTTCGCATCTTGCGTACATATATACGCACTTTGCGTACAACGCCATCTCTCAGCCGGGACCGCCGGGCTCCAGCCCGGCTCTTTCTTGCTCTTGGGAGAGAGGGAAGAGGGAGAAAGAACGGAGCCAGGCTGGAGCCGGGCGTTCCCGGCTGAGCTCAACCTCCGCCGTGGTGGTGCCCGCCGGTCTCGATCGGCGCGTGCGTGGAGTCGACCTCGACGCCGTCGCGTGCGAGCTCCGCGCTGGTCGCGTTCGTCGCCACCGTGCCCTCGGGGTACGGGTACCAGCCCGGGTCGACGCCCTCCTCGAGCTCTTCGCGCACCTTCAGGATCGTGAACATGCCGCCCATCGTGATCGGATCGAACGGGCCCGTGCCGCCGACCATCGCGATGCTGTTCTTCGGGACGCGCATGCCCATCTCGGCCATGTCGCCCATGCCTTCCTGGCCCATCGTCATGTAGTCGGGCAAGAGGCGCTGCACCTTGCCGTCGAGGTCGCCGGGGCGGAGCCCGATCATGTTCGGGATCTCGTGGCCCATCTGGTTCATGACGTGGTGCGTCATGTGGCAGTGCATGGCCCAGTCGCCGGGTGCGTCGGCGACGAGCTCGACCGTGCGCGTGCTGCCGACGTTAACGAGCACAGTCGTCTCGGGCCAGCGGCCGGCCTCGGGGATCTCGCCGCCGTCGGTCTCGACCAGCGTGAAGTAATAACCGTGCAGGTGGATCGGGTGGTGGTCCATCGCGCTCAGGTTGCCGAAGCGCAGCCGCACGCGCTCGCCGACCCTCGCCACGATCGGTGCCGTCCCGGGAAAGACGCGCGCGTTCAGCGTGAGCACGTTGAAGTCCGTCATCTCGTTCGGATCCGGCCGGCGCGTGCCGGGCACGATCTTCCACTCGCTGAGCATGAAGGCGTAATCGCGGTCGGGCCGCGGGCGCGTCGGCGTGCGGGGGTGGATGACGATGAGACCGAGCATCCCGAGGGCCATCTGCGTCATCTCGTCGTGGTGCGAGTGGTACATGTAGGTCCCGTGCTGGATGAGCGGGAACTCGTAGCGGAACGTCTCGCCCGGACGGATCACCTTCTGATTGAGCCCGCCGACGCCGTCCATCCCGTTCAGGAGCAGGATCCCGTGCCAGTGCACCGTGGTCGGCGCGCCGAGCTTGTTGGTGACGTAGATGCGTATGCGGTCGCCCTCGACCGCCTCGATCGTCGGCCCGTGCACGCGGCCGTTGTAACCCCAGCACTCGGCCTCGAGCCCGGGCGCGAACTCGTGCGTCACGGGCTCGGCCACGAGGTGATAGACCTTCACTGCGCCGCCCCCGACGCCGTCGACGAGCTTCCACGGCAGCGTCGCGCCGTTCGGCGTGACGACCGGCGTGTAGTCCTTGCCCGGCTGGCCGGGCGGGAGGTCGGCGAGCGCGCGGGCTCGGTTTGCCGCAGGGATCGTGCTGCGCGCGCGCAGCGCATTGGCGGCGGCGAAGCCGGCGCCGGAAGCGAGGACGGTTCTCCGGGAGAGGGGGTTCATGGTGCCTGGAGGAAGAAGATGGGTCGCTCGGTGGAAAGGGACTGGGACGTGAGGGGCCGCGCCTCCTCGAACGAGAACTGCTGCAGCTCCGGCCCGGCGCCGGAGAGGATCTGCGCGAGCTCGCTGCTCGCGATCCAGTAGTCGCGCAGCTCGGCCACGTACTCAGCGCCGGCCGTGATCTCCTCGCGCTTCGCCATCAGGAGCTGGAACGCGCCCGCCTGCATGGCGTTGTACTCGAGCTGCGTCTCCTCGACGATGCGCGTGCGCAGCGGGACGAGCACGCGCCGCAGGAAGTCGGCCCGCCCGCGCAGGGCCAGCACGCGGCTCGTCGCGCTACGCACCGCCGAGCGCAGCTCGATCGCCTCGGCCGCGTAGTTCTCCTGCAGGCTGTTCAGCACGGCGACGGCCCGCGCCACGGCCGGCTGGCCCTGGTCGAAGAGCGGGATGCTGAGCGCGAGCGCGGGCCCCACGGACCACAGACCGTCGGACTCGCGTTCCGCGCTGATGCCCACGGCCGGATCGGGCGTGAGGCGCGTTTTCTTGGTCAATCCGAGGCGCTGAGCCTCGCGCTCGATCTCGATGCGGCGTTGCGCGAGGCCGAGGTTGGCGGCCACGGCGCGCGACTCGATGCCTGCGACCGACAACTCCTCTTCCGGCAACTCGGGCAGGCGCGTCGCGATCTTCCACGCCGCCTCGGGGCCAAAGAGCCCCATGAGCGCGTCGAGCCGTTCGTGCGCCTCGGCGCGCTCGAGCTCGGCCTGCGCCAGCGCGAGCTTGGCCTCTTCCTGGAGCGCGAGCTCGTTCGCGAGGTCCAGGTCGCGGATGTTGCCGGCCTCGTGCAGGCGCTGCGCGAGCTCGGCCGACGCTTCGGTCGCCGCATGGGCCGTGCGCAGGAGCTCGACGAGCTGCTCGGCGCCCTGCAGGTGGTAGAAGCTCATCCGCACCGTGCCCGCCAGCGCGAGCACGTGCTCGGCCACGCGCAGCTTGGTGGCTTCGAAGGACGCCGCCGCGACGCGCTTGCGCAGCGGCAGATACAGGATCGAGAGGAACTCCTCCTCCAGCCCGAGGTCGAGGCCGAGGCGCCCGCCGCCCTCCGGGAAGCGCGCCTCGAGGTGGAAGATCGGGTTGCGCAGGAGGCCGGCCTCGATCAGGTCGGCCTGGGCGATGCGCAGGTCCTCGTAGAGAGCTTGCAGGTGGCGGTTGCGGAAGAGCGCGATCGCGACCGCGCCCTCGGCGTCGAGCTCGCCCTCGAGCAGGGTGTGCACGCGCGCCGTGACCTCCACGTCCTCGGGCCCGCCCCGGTTCCAGCGGATCTCGAGGCCGCCGCGCTCGTGCACCAGCGCGGCCGCGTCAGGAAAGCCGGCTTCCTCCGGGACCGAGGAGCAGGCGCCGAGCACGAGCGCGAAGAGCGCCGTGGCGCGGGAGAGCGGGGCGCTAGTCGTCATGGGCGTGCTCCTCGGGCTGTGGCTCCTCGCGCGCGACGAGCTTCATCCCGCACTTCGGGCAGCGCCCGGGCTGGTCGGACGCGACCTCCGAGTGCATCGGGCAGACGTACGCGCCCGTCGCGCGCTCGACCGGCGCGCCGGTCGGCGCCAGCTCGGCGGCGAAGGAGACTTCCCGTGTCCGAAGGAGCGCGGACGGATCCGCGATCGCCACCTCGGGCGCGTCCGAGCTGGCCGGATGCTCCGGACCGAGCGGCGCGAACGTTCCGCCGGCCGTGGCACAGGCGGAGAGCAGGAAGGGGATCAAGAACGGAGTGAGCGATCGAGAGCGAGTCATGGTCGGTCCTCGCGGCCGTGCCGCGCGTGCCCGGACCGTGGATCGAGCGCACCGGGCGAGCGCGCTCGACTCTGACGCCGTCACCGCGCCGCATCACGGCACTGTGCGGCGTGGCACGCCTAGAGGCGCAGCACTCCGAGCGCAGAAGCGCGCTCGGAACCGCGCATGCCGCCCGAACCCGGTGGACCGGCCGTGCAGTCCGACCCCCATCCCGGTGGAGCGGGCGAGGACTCGCCGGCCGCCGCCGGCAGCGGAAGCTCCACCCACGCGAGCTCGACGGCGCGATGGAAGCATTCGAGCTGCGCGCGGGCGCCGGCCCGGGCTGCGCTGGTGCGCACAGCGCTCGCGCAGGACGTCGTCCTGGACGGAGCCACGATCGCACACGGGCAACCTTGCGCCGGGACCGCCTGCGGAGTCGCGGGTTCTTCCTCCTCCTCGCCGCAGCAGCTCGTCACTTCGCCGCTCTTGCAGCACGTGCACACCTGCGCATGTCCGAACGCTGCCAGCACCTCGGCCCCGAGCGGCCCGAGGCCGACGAGGAGCGCGAGCATCCAGCTCGGGAGCACGGACAGCACGCGCGCGCAGGACATGGGAGCGAGACAGGATCGCAGGACAGCGTCCGGCTGGCAAGCGGGGCGGTCGCGGCACGCCGCGTTACGCTGAGCCGGTGACCGCCGAACCGCTCCTGCTCGATCCCGTGTGCGGTATGCGCGTCGATCCGCGCACGGCGCGCGGCGGCAGTCTGGTCCACGAAGGCATCGAGTACGCCTTCTGCAGCCCGCACTGCCGCGCGGCCTTCGAGGCCGCTCACCCGGGAACGCCGGGCTCCAGCCCGGCTTCTTTCTCTCCTTCTTCTTCCGCCGCGACGCCAATGAAGACACCGGAGGAGCAGAGCCGGGCTGGAGCCCGGCGCTCCCAGGGGCAGAAGTACGTCTGCCCGATGCACCCGGAGATCGAGCAGGACGGCCCCGGCACGTGCCCGATCTGCGGGATGGCGCTCGAGCCGAAGGTCGCGAGCGTGGACGAGCCCGAGAGCGCCGAGCTCGCCGACATGTCGCGGCGCTTCCGCGTGAGCCTGGCGCTCGCGCTACCGACGCTCGTCCTGGCGATGGGGGAAATGTTCCCGGGTCTCGCCGGCCGGATGCCAACCGGTCCCTCCGCCTGGCTCCAGCTCGCGCTCGCGACGCCGGTCGTCCTGTGGGGCGGTGCGCCGTTCTTCGCGCGCGGCTGGGCCTCGCTGAACAACCGACGCGCGAACATGTTCACGCTGATCGCGCTCGGCACGGGCGCGGCGTACCTGTTCAGCTCGTTCGTGCTGCTGTTCCCGGGCCTCGTGCCGCACTCGATGCAACACGGCGGCGCGCCGCCGATCTACTTCGAGAGCGCGGCCGGCATCGTCACGCTCGTCCTGCTCGGCCAGGTGCTCGAGCTGCGCGCGCGCGCCGCGACCTCGGGGGCGATCCGTGCGCTCCTCGGGCTCAGCCCGAGTAGCGCACGTCGCCTGGACGACCATGGGAACGAGACGGACGTCGCGCTCGAGGACGTGCACCTCGGCGACCGCCTGCGTGTCCGTCCTGGCGAGCGCGTGCCCGTCGACGGCGTGGTCCTCGAGGGCGCGAGCTCCGTCGACGAGTTGATGCTCACCGGCGAGCCGATCCCGGTCGAAAAACACGCCGGCGAGCGCGTCACAGGCGGCACGTTGAACGGTTCGGGCACGTTCCTGATGCGTGCCGAGCGTGTGGGCGCGGAGACGCTGCTCGCGCGCATCGTGGCCCAGGTCGCAAAAGCACAGCGCAGCCGCGCGCCGGTGCAGCAGCTCGCCGACCGCGTCTCGGCGTGGTTCGTGCCGGCGGTGGTGGTCGTCGCCGTGCTCACGGCGATCCTGTGGGCGACGCTCGGGCCCGAGCCGCGGCTCGTCCACGCGCTCCTGAACGCGGTCGCGGTGCTGATCATCGCCTGCCCGTGCGCGCTCGGCCTGGCCACGCCGATGTCGGTCATGGTCGGCATCGGGCGAGGGGCGCAGCTCGGCGTCCTGATCCGTGATGCGCAGGCGCTCGAGGAGCTCGAGCGCGTCGATAACTTGGTAGTCGACAAGACCGGCACGTTGACCGAGGGCAAGCCCCGGCTCGTGACGCTCGAGCCGGCGAACGGCTTCACGTCGGACGAGCTGCTCGGCTTCGCCGCCGCCCTCGAGCGCCCCAGCGAGCACCCGCTCTCCGCCGCCGTGCTCGGCGCGGCCGCGGAACGCGGTCTTTCCATCGCCGAGGTCCACGACTTCCGCGCCCATCCCGGCAAGGGCCTCTCCTCATCCGGGAGCGCCGGGCTCCAGCCCGGCTCTTTTTCTTCTTCTCCTTCTTCTTCTTCTTGTTCGGCCTCTCCCATCGAGCGCGGCACGAGCGAGAAAACGGAGCCGGGCTGGAGCCCGGCGTTCCCGGATGAGCGATCCATGGCGCTCGGCAACGCGCGGTTCTTCGCGGAGCTCGGCATCGACATCACCGCGCTCACATCTCACGCCGAAGAGCTGCGTCGCAGCGGCCAGACGGTCGTGTTCGTCGCAGTCGACGGACGCCTCGCTGGCTTGCTCGGGATCGCGGACAAGATCAAGGACTCCACACCCGCGGCGCTGGTCGCGCTGCGGTCCGCAGGGCTGCGCGTGATCATGGCCACGGGCGACGCACGCCTCACCGCCGAGGCCGTCGGGCGTGAGCTCGCTCTCGACGAGGTCCACGCCGAGCTGCAGCCGCTCGAAAAGGCCGAGCTCGTCGCGCGCCTCACGGCCTCCGGCCGGCGCGTGGCCTTCGCCGGCGACGGCGTCAACGACGCGCCCGCCCTGGCGCGCGCCGAGGTCGGCATCGCCATGGGCTCGGGCAGCGACGTGGCCCTCGAGAGCGCCGCGATCGCCCTCGTGCGCGGCGACCTCACCGGCATCGTCCGAGCGCGACAGCTCTCGCTCGCGACGATGCGGAACATCCGCCAGAACCTCGTCTTCGCCTTCGTTTACAACACGCTCGGCGTACCGATCGCGGCCGGCGCGCTCTACCCGCTGACCGGCCTCCTGCTCTCGCCGATGCTCGCCGGCGCGGCCATGAGCCTCTCCTCGGTCTCCGTCATCGCCAACGCGCTGCGCCTGCGACGCGCCGTGTAGGTGCGGGCTGGTCGCAGGGAGGCCCGGCCGGACGCCCGGTCGTTCAGAGATCGAGCGAGTGGAGGATGCGCGGCGTGATCAGGACCGATAGCTCCTCGTGCCCGATGGCCTCGTCGCGCGAGTTGAACAGGAAGCGGAGCACCGGGAGCTGGCCGATGAAGGGCACGCGCGCCTGGCCGGCGACGAGGTCCATGACGTCGACTCCCGCGAAGCTCTGCGCGCCCAGGATCGCGTGGGCGGCGTCGCGCCGCGAGGTCAGGAGCTCGCCGGTCATGATCGAGCCGACGCGCGGGGTCAGGAGCAGCTGTTCGGTGGTGGCATGCGAGCTCTCTGGGTCGAGCTCGATCCCGATCAACACGCGGTCGTCGTCCTCGAACGAGCCGCCGAAGAACGAGGGCTGGATGCCGAGCACGATGCCGGCTCCGTCCACCGCGGGCGTGTCGTCGATGCCGAAGAACGAGTCTCCGGAGGGCGTCCAGAAGGTCTCCCACTCCAGATCGGGATCGAAACCGTTCGGCACGACCATGCGCAGGG
>Ga0247727_10010911_pt1 | contig 15982 bp, 13 predicted proteins | sample WisWelCaveWW1625_FD_202498 | JGI IMG/M metagenome (GOLD analysis project Ga0247727, IMG submission 202498) | Biofilm microbial communities from Wishing Well Cave, Virginia, United States - WW16-25 | ecosystem: Environmental > Aquatic > Deep subsurface > Groundwater > Cave microbial mat | place...
AGGGAGGGGAGGGAGGGGAGGGAGGGGAGGGAGGGGAGGGAGGGTGAAAACCATGGGGGAAGGTGAATGCGCTACGAGCTGATGACGAGCGATGCTGTCGAGGTGCCGCTGCTGGCGATCGCCGTGCCGAAACAGGCCGAGAAGAAGCTGCCCGAGCCGCTGGCCCGGTTCGATGCCGCCTCGGGCGGCGTGCTCGGCCGGATGTTCGGCTCCGGGGACTTTGCCGGCGCGAAGGACGAGGTGGCAAGCGCCTACCTGACGGGCACCGGGCCGCAGCGGCTGCTCCTCGTGGGCCTGGGGAAGGGCGATGACGTGGCGCGGACGCAGGTCCGGCGCGCGGCGGCGGTCGCGGCCCGGCGGGCCAGGGCCATGGGCAGCGGCGCGGTTGCGTTCTGGGCCCCGGCAGCGTTTCGCCCCAAGCTCGGCGCGAAGGACGCGGCCCAGGCCGTTGCCGAAGGGCTCGGGCAGGGGGCCTGGCAGTTCGACGAGCTGAAGGCGCCCCCCACCGAGGACAAGAAGCCGCCGGTGACGGCGTGCGCGGTGGTAGTGGAGCCGGCCGAGCGCGCCGAGGCCGAGCTGGGCTTCGCCGTCGGCGAGGCGGTGGCCGAAGGACAGGCGCTGGCGCGGCGGCTCCAGTTCCTGCCGCCCAACCGTTGCACCCCGAGCTTTCTCGGCGACACGGCGCGGGAGATCGGCCAACGCCACGGGTTCACGGTCACGGTGCTGGACCGTGCCCAGATCGTCGCCGAGGGGATGGGCGCGCTGCTCGCCGTGGCGCAGGGCTCGGTCACGGAACCCCGGTTCATCACCCTGGAGTACAACGGGGGTGGCACCGCGAAGCCCGTGGTCCTGGTGGGCAAGGGCATCACGTTCGACACCGGCGGCATCTCGATCAAGCCGGCGGCGCAAATGGAGGACATGAAGTACGACATGAGCGGGGCCGCGGCGGTGCTGGGCGCGATGGAGGCGATCGGGCGCATCAAGCCCGGCGTCAATGTGGTCGGCGTCGTCCCCTCGTGCGACAACATGCCGAGCGGTACCGCCGTGCGGCCGGCCGACGTGGTGAAGAGCCACCTGGGGAAGACGATCGAGATCGTGAACACCGACGCGGAAGGGCGGTTGATTCTCGCCGACGCGCTCAGCTACGTGCGGCGCTTCAAGCCGGCCGCCGTACTCGATGCGGCCACGCTGACCGGGGCGGCGGTGTACGTGACGGGCCATCAGGCCAGCCCGATGATGGGCAATGACGAGGCGCTGATCGAGGAGGTGCGGCGCGCGTCCGAACGTTCGGGCGAGCGGGTCTGGCCGTTGCCGATGTATGACGAGTATCGCGAGCAGAACAAGTCCGACATCGCCGACGTGAAGAACAGCGGCGGCCGGCCGGCCGGAACGATCACCGCGGGCTGGTTCCTGCGCGAGTTCGTGGACGGCTTCCCGTGGGTGCACCTCGACGTGGCCGGCACCGCCTACACCGACTCCGACTCGCCGCCGCTGGCGAAGGGACCGGCGGGCGTGCCGGTGCGGACGTTCGTGGAGTTCGTGCTGGGGCGGGCGGGGTAGTGCGAGCGGGCACGGCCGCACGGCCGCACGGCCGCACCGGGTTCGCGTGGCGACGCTTCTCCCGTGCGGCTGTGCTGCTGTGCGGCTGTGCCCTCCTGCTCGCGAGCCCGCTCGCCGCACAGGACACCACGCGCGTCACCCGTGACTCGGCGCGCGCCGACTCCGCTCGCGCGGTTCCCGATTCGCTCAATCCCGACAGCCTGCGCCCCCCGCTCCCGAGGCTCGGGGCTCCGCCCGGACCGCTGCCCGCCGGGCGGCGCCGCGTGTTCACCCGCGACGACCTCGACTGGCTCGGCGCGCGGTCGCTGGGCGAGCTGCTGGCGTTCGTCCCCGGCGCCTTCCTGGTGCGGCCCGGATGGTTCGGGCTCCCCGAGCGGATCGCGTACGCGGGGCAGGGTGCCGCTTCGGTCGAGCTGTACCTCGACGGCTACCTCCTGACGCCGCTGGGCGAGGACACGACCTCGCTCGACCTGTCGCGCTACGACATCGGCCTGATGCACCGCGTCGAGGTCGAGGTCTGGCCGACCGTGCTCCGGGTGTACCTGGTGAGCGACGTCGGCACGGTGCGGCGGCCGCGCACCGAGGCCAGCTTCGCCACCGGGGACGCCGAGACCAACACGTACCGCGGGCGCTACCTGAACCGCTGGACCGACGGGTCGGGCTTCGGCGTGGCGGCGAGCTACTTCGCCACCAACGGGCCCGGCACCTCGCCCGCCGACGTCAACGACCTCCTGATCTGGCTCAAGGGCACGTGGACGCCTTCGCCGCTGGTCGGCGTCGAGTACACCATGCTGTCGGCGCACAAGGAGCGCGACGCGCTCCGCAACGGGACGTCGGACAGCATCCCGTCGTACAACGCCACGCGGCGCGATGCGTTCGTGCGCGCGTTCGCGGCCACGCGGGCAGACGGGATGGGGCTGCGCTTCGACGCGCTGTTCGGCAGCTCGCACGAGGGCGATTCCTCCGGGACGATCGACGAGGACCACTCCCAGGCAGTGGCGGCCGCGAGCTGGCGCGCCGCGACCTGGGCCCTCGCCGCCACCACCCGATTCACCGGTGGCTCGACCCGGTTCCTCGGCGAAGTGCGCGGCAGCTGGGCCCCGACTCGGTTCGCCACGGTGACCGCCCACGCGCGCACCACCCGGCGGTTGGGGCGCAGCCGCGATGTCGAGCTGTCGGCGTCGGGCGACCTGCGGGTGCTGCCGTGGGTGGCCGCGTTTGGCGCCTTTCGGTGGCGCGACCAAGTGACCGACACGGCGCAGACCGCAGGCGACTGGGAGGCGGGGCTCGCGCTCCGGAGCGGCCGGGCCGATGTCGCCGTGTCGGCGCAGCGGCACGCGGCGTTGCGCGCGCCCGTGTTCGGCGTGTTCCGGTCGCAGATTCCGCACGCCACGGCGATCGACGTCGTGACGCTGACCGTCGCGTACCACCTCCGGCCGACGGCCTACCTCACGCTGTCGGGCTGGTACCGGCATCCGCTCGACCCGGTCCAGGCGGCGTTCGAGCCGCCACACCATTCCCGCACGGCGCTGACCTTCCGTTCCCGGTTCCTGCCCAGGTTCCGGCGCGGGTTCTTCGACGTCCTCGTCCAGGCCGAGGTGGAGGCCTGGGGCGACGGCGTGGCCGGCCGCGACAGCAACGACGTGGCCGTGCGGCTCGAGGGCGCCGGAACGCTCAGCTACCTCGTCGAGTTCCGGCTGGTCGGGGCGGTGCTGTTCTGGACCTTCCGCAACGCGCAATACGAGCACTACAATGTCGTGCCGGGGTATCCGATGGCTCGGGGGCTGCAGCGGTTTGGGATCCGGTGGGAATTCACGAACTGAAGAGGGGAGGGAGGGGAGGGACGGGAGGGACGGGAGGGAGGAGGGCGAGGCGCGCGTTGTAATTGCCACGCGACGCATGGAAACGATGGGGACGACTGTCGCGGCCAGCCGTACACTGGCGCTTGTGGCAGGTTTTGCGGACCTCATCGTATGGCAGGAGGCGGCCAGGCTGGCGGCCGCTGTGTTGCGGACGTCGGAATCCCTGCGAGGACCAGGGGCGCTGAGCCCGGCTGATCAGATGCGGCGCGCGGCGGATTCCGTACCGGCGAACATCGCCGAGGGTTACGGCCGCGGCGTCGGAAACGACTGCCTGCGGTTTCTCCGCATGGCCCGAAGCTCCCTGGGGGAACTGGAGAGCCACATTCGAGCCGCGGTGCTCTCGGGTCGCCTGACGGGCGCGGAAGCGGAGCCGATCATTGACCACGTGATCCGCGTGCGCTTCCTGCTGGTGCGGTTCGCCAGCTCGGTGGCTCGCCGTTCCCGTCCATCCCTTCCCTCCCGTTCCTCCCCTCCCTCCCCTCCATCCCCTTCCTCCCGTTTTCGCACTTCACTAAACAGCGTCCCCCGAGTAAGTTACAAGGCTGTGCCTCTCCGCTCGATGACCGGATTTGGCGCCGCCGAAGGGGCGGTGGCCGGCGGACGCCTCCGGATCGAGATCCGGACCGTCAACCACCGGCATCTCAGTGTCCAGCTGAAGGCGCCGGGCGAGCTGGCGGCGCTGGAAGCGGACATCCGGGAGCGGCTGCGCGCGCATTTCGAGCGCGGGCACGCTACGATCTCGGCGCGTTGGACCGTGGAGCCGTCGCAGGCCGCCGCGGCCGAAGTGGATGTCGAGCGGGCGAAGGCCGTGGTCGAGGCGCTGCGCCGCGTGGCGCGGGAGCTCGGCATCGGCGGCGACGTGGACCTCGCGACGCTGGCGCGCCTGCCCGACGTGGTGCGGGTGCGGCCGGCCGAGACCGCGGCGGGCGCCGGCGAAGTGCTGGCGGTGCTCGACGAGGCGGCCCAGGCCGCGCTGCGGATGCGCGAGCGCGAAGGCGGCCGGCTCGGCGAGGACCTGCGCGGGCGGTGCCGGCGGCTGGGCGAGCTCGCGGGTGTGGTCGCGGCGCGGGCGCCGACCCGCATCGTGGCCGAGCGCGACCGGTTGGCGAAAGCGGTAGCGGAGCTGAGCGGCGGGGTCGCGCTCGATGGGGCGCGCCTGGCGCAGGAGATCGCGCTGCTGGCCGACAAGCTCGACATCACCGAAGAGCTGGTCCGGTTCCGCACTCACGTGGCAGCGGTCGAGGGCGCGCTGGCGAACGGCGCCGCTGTGGGCAAGCAGCTCGGGTTCCTGCTCCAGGAGCTTGGCCGCGAAGCCAATACGATGGGGGCGAAGGCGAACGACGCCCCGATCGTGGAAGCCGTGCTGGCGATGAAGGGCGAGCTGGAGCGGATGCGCGAGCAGGTCGAGAATCTCGAGTGAAGCCGTTCCCGCTCGTGCTCTCGGCGCCCTCCGGCGGCGGCAAGACGACGATCATGCAGGCGCTGCTCGCGGCGCGCGAAGACCTCGGTTACTCGGTGTCGGCCACGACGCGCAAGGCGCGGCCCGGCGAGGAGAACGGCAAGGACTACTTCTTTCTTACCCGCGAGGAGTTCAAGCGCCAGGTGGCGGCGGGTGAGTTCGTGGAGTGGGCCGAGTACGGCGGCGAGCTGTACGGCACGCTGAAGGCCGAGGTGCAGAAGGTGCTCGATGCCGGCCGGCACGTGGTGCTCGACATCGAGATCCGGGGCGCGAAAGCGGTGCGGCAGCTGTTTCCCGCCGCGGTGCTGGTCTTCATCGTGCCGCCCACGGCCGACGACCTGATGGAGCGGCTGGGGGGGGTGAAGGGCACGCGGGCCGGCTCGCTGGTGCGGCGCCTGCGGCACGCGGTGGAAGAGCTGAGCGTGGCGCCGAGCTACGATTACGTGATCGTGAACGCGGACCGGACCGAGGCCGTCGCCGACGTCGCCGCCATTCTGGATGCGGAGACCCGGCGGCCGTCGCGGGATCCGGATCTGATCCTCGAGCTCGACGAGTTGGGCCGAGACATCGCGGCGCTGGCCGACCGGCTCGAGCGCGAAAAGGAGAAGTGAGATGCGGGTGTTCACTCCGGTGGAAGTGGCGAAGCAGGCGGGCAACAAGTACGTGGGCGTGCTGGTGGCCGCCAAGTTCGCGCGGTTCGTCAACGACTTTCCGCGCGACCGCTCGTTCACGTATGAGAAGAAGCTGACGACGACCTCGCTCGAGGAGCTAGCGAGCGGGGCCCTCACGTACAAGATCACCCGCCGGCGGCGCCAGGAGGCGTGAGCACGCTCGCCGGCCGGCGCGCCCTCCTCGGCGTGTCGGGCGGGATCGCCTGTTACAAGGCGTGCACCGTGGCGCGCCGGCTCACGGAGTCCGGGGTGCAGGTGGACGTCGTGCTCACCGCGTCAGCCGCGGAGTTCATTCGCCCCCTCACCTTCGAAGCTCTCACCGCTCGCCCCGTCATCACGTCGCTGTGGGACCCGGGACGCTCGCTCGACCACGTGCGGCTCGGGCGCGAGCCGGTGGACCTGATCATCGTGGCGCCGGCGACCGCGCAGGTCATCGCCCGGATGGCGCAGGGGATGGCCGACGATTTCCTCACCGCGCTGCTGCTGGCGCGGCGTGCGCCGCTGCTGCTCGCCCCCGCGATGAACGACGCCATGTGGTCCCACCCCGGCACCCAGGCGAACGTGAGGGCCGTGGCCGCCCAACCGGGCGTGCGGATGCTCGGCCCGGTGACCGGCGTGCTGGCTCACGGCGAAGGCGAGGGGCCGGGGCGGATGGTCGAGCCAGAGGAGATCATCGCATGGGCCGAGCGGCTGCTCCGCTCGGCGCCGCCGTTCGCCGGCCGCCACTTCGTGGTCACCGCAGGCCCGACGCGCGAGCCCCTGGACCCGGTGCGGCTCGTGACCAACCGCTCCAGCGGTCGCATGGGGTACGCCCTCGCGCGCGCGGCCTGGGCCCGAGGGGCCGACGTCACGCTCATCAGCGGGCCGACCGGGATCCCCGTGCCGCCGGGCATGAAGCGGGTGCGGATCGATACGACCGAGGAGCTCAAGGACGCGATCAGCGCAGTCCTGCCCTCGACCGATGTGCTGATCATGGCCGCCGCACCGGCCGACTACCAGCCCAGTCAGGTCGCCACGGAGAAGGCCAAGCGGGCCGCCGGCGTGTGGACCGTGGCGCTCGAGCCGACCCTCGACGTGCTCGGCTCCACCGCCTACTGGCGGCGGACCAGCACGCTGGTCGTCGGGTTCGCCCTGGAAACCGAAAACCTGGTCGAGAACGCCCGCGAGAAGCTGGTGGCGAAGCAGCTCGACCTGATCGTCGCCAACATGGTGAGCGAGCGGACCGGGCCCGAGGCGCCGACCAACCAGGTCACGCTGATCGGGAAGGACGGCCGGGTCGAGGAGCTGCCCCTGTTGTCGAAAGACCAAACCGCCGAGGCGATCGTGGACCGCGTGGGCGGCCTGCTGGAGCGAGCCCGCCCCTGAGCCGGCGCACCCGCACTGGCGGCAGCGATGGCTGAAGCGACTCGATCCTACCTGGGCTTTGCCGGCGCAGCGGCTGGCGTGGGCGTGCCGCCAGCCGATGCGAACAGCTGGGCGCCCCAGTAGCAGGGGCTGCTGGCGCACGACGCCATGATGGCGACCAGACGGTACCGGCCCTCCGCGCGGGCCTGGAAGTCGAGCACGGGCTGGTCGTCGGCGAGCACATCCTCGGCGAGCATGGCGCCATCCGGTCCGAAGATCCTCAGGTCGAAGTCCGAGCAGTCCTGATCGCAGGCCCCGAAGATCACATACCGCGCTCCGGCGCGGAGCGAGACCTCGAGGCTCTGCTCGCCGCGCGCGTTCAGCGTTCCGGTGAGTGGCGCCGCGACCGGGCTCATGCCGCGCTGGCGCAGCTGGGCGGCGGCGGCGTTGAGCTGATTGGTGACCGTCTGCTGATAGGCGTTCTGACCTGCGGCCCCCGCCGACGGTTGCGGCTGGGCGGACGGCTGGGCCATCGCGGCGGCGCCGCTGCCGGTGAGCGAAAGAACGTAGCTGCCGTAGTAGTCCCGTAACCGCCTGAACCACGCCTGGGTCGCGAAGATCCGGTACTGCCCCGTCACCGGAAGCGTAGCCTGGATCAGCGCATTGAGGTGGCCGCCGCCATCGTCGTCTCTGCGGACCACGGTGCCGGCGGGATCGAGCAGGTACAGGACGGCATCGAACGCGTCCGAGGTGAGCGAGATCTGGACGACCTGTCCGGCCTGGCCGGAAAACACGTACCACTCACCGGGCGAGCCGTCAGGGGGCTCCGGGTAGTACGGGCTCGACGCGGTGATCTGTACGCGCAGCGACTGCCCGAAGGCGATGGGCGTCTGCGCAGGGAGGCGCGGCGCGGCTCCGGCAAGGGACAGTGCGGTGATGGTGAGCAGCATGATGTGTCGGGGCGACATGGGGGCTCCGGGAGCAGGGGTGGGACGGCCAGGCTCCACCACGCTAGGCGACCCCCGTAGAGCCGCCGCCACGCGGGCGTCACGCGGGAGATGACGGCGGCGGCCACGGTGCTGGCGCAGCCCAAGGTCGTGGGCATCGAGCGCCGCGCCGCGCGCCGAGCGCGTAGATTCGCAGCGTGAGCGATGAAGCGATGACGGTCCCGTAAAGGAGGGTGCTACCGTGGACGACATGGGACTCTTCCGCACGACAATCGAAGTCCAGGATCTGGAGCGCCGCGGGTCACGGCGCGCGTTGCCCGACACGCTGGTGGACACGGGCAGCGAATACACCTGGATTCCGCGGGCCGTCCTCGAAGAGCTTGGCGTCGTCGCGCAGCGGCAGTTTTCGCTGGAGGCGCTCAACGTCAAGATCGATCCCGTGAAAATGGAGCTGGTGCCGGCCGGTCCGGTGATCGCGGCCGCGGCGGCGTAGCGAACCGCCCGCTGCCGGGTGCCTTTGCTGGGCCGTCGTCATTGATCGCGACGGGTCGCGACGCAGGCGTCGAGAAGCACGGGGTGGCCGAAGCGATCCTCGATCGCTCGGCCACCCACGTTCATGTCGATAAGAGTGGCTCCCCGCGTGACGCGACGTCCTACGACGCAATGACACAGACAACGTACAGATGGAAAATGCGCGGAAAGAAGAGGTCAGTGTTACGCACCTCGGCCTGCCAGCCGGTAGCGGATGGGTAGCTCGACAGCAGGATGATGCCACCAGGGAGGATCTGGTAGCCGCCACCGACTGGGACCTTGCCGGTTGGGCATGTGATCGAGAACGTGCCGGTTGAATTCGGTGCAACCGAGGGGGTGTTACTGAGAACCTGGTGGCCGCTTACGCCAGGCGGGCCTTGTGAGCCTTGGGGCCCTTGCGGCCCTTGAGGCCCCTGCGGACCGGGAGGCCCTTGTGGCCCGGTTGCGCCCGGCGTGCCGTTCGTGCCGTTGGTTCCCGCGGGACCTTGCGGCCCGATCGGTCCCTGCGGCCCCTGCGGACCGGGAAGGCCGATGCCATTGAGGCCCGGCGTGCCGTCAGGTCCCTGCGGCCCGGGCGGACCCTGCGCGCCCGCGACCCCGGAAGCGCCTTCGACACCTGGCCGACCTTGCGGCCCCTGTGCACCTGTGGCGCCATCAGCGCCGGGCGGTCCCTGCGGGCCGGGTGCACCGTCGCGCCCATCAACCCCGTTGCGTCCATCAGCGCCGGGTGTGCCCTGTGGCCCGGGCGGTCCCTGAGGTCCCGTGGCGCCGGCCTGACCGGGCGGGCCCTGCGGGCCGGTGGCGCCCGGCGCTCCATCGGTCCCGGGAGGTCCTGCCGGACCTTGCACGCCGACCGTCCCCGGCGTGCCCTGTGGCCCGGGCGGGCCCTGCGGACCCGTCGCTCCGGGCGTGCCGTCAGTCCCTGGAGGTCCTTGCGGACCGGCAGGGCCGGCGGCGCCCGCCGCGCCCGCGGCTCCCGCTGCGCCATCGGCTCCCGGCGGTCCGGCCGGCCCGGCCGGCCCCGGCTCTCCCTGCGGCCCGGGCGGACCGACGACACCCTCCGGGTTGGCCACCCAGCTGAACAGCACGTGCCGGCTGCCGAAGCACTCCTGCGGCAGGCCCGGCTCCCGGATCCGATACACGGTGCCGATGAGCGGGATGTAGCAGGCGTAGAGCGTCCGCGGCGCGTCGGTGGTCACGGTCGCCTGCGGCACGACGTTAGGCGGCGCCTGTCCATTCGCCACTCCTGCCACCACGACGAGGAGCAGCAGCGCGACGAGGCGCGCGATCAATCCCTTCGATGGGGTTCGCACAGTGACCTCCTTACTACTGCCTGATGGCGGGGGCGCCGCCGGTGGAGTCGAGCCCGGCCGGCTCGGAGCCTTGCGTGACGTCGCGGGCGTTCAGCAGCGCCTCGACGTGGTCGAGCACCAGGCGGATGGCGGAGCCGGGGACGGTCTCCCCGTCGCCCACGCCGCCGGCGGCGTCGAGCGCCTGGCGGGCGCTGGCGAGCAAGCGCCGCGCGCCGGGCTCGTCGCCCGCCGCCAACCGCGCCGCCAGCTCGTCCAGGTGGATGCGGAGGATCGCCGCGCCGACCCGGTCGTCGAGCGCGGGCGCGAGCCGGTTCGCGGCGTCGTCCAGCGCCCCGCCGATCGCCAGCAACTGCTCCGGCGAGGCGAGCGGCCGGTGGACCACAGGCCGAGCCGCGGTCGTGTCGGCGGTGTTCGGCCTGGCGACATCGCCCTCGCAGGCCTCACAGGCCGCGAGGTACGTGACGCACGCGGCCAGCGCGATGGCGCGCGCGCGCCAGGGCGCCGGTCGCAACGTCGGGGAATGTTTCATCACGAGCCTCCGGGGCTTGCGTGTTTGCCGCGCCTCGTGGCGCGGGCTAGGTTCGAGCGCACGCTACGCGACCCCCCGTAGAGCCGGCGCCACGCGGGCGTCAACCGGGATGTGACGGCCGATGATCCAGCTGAAGACCCTCGGGACCTGCGACCTCAGCGCGCCCGACCGCCCCGACGCGGCCGAGGTCCTGACGCAGCCCAAGCGGTTCGCCCTGCTGGTCTACCTGGCGGCGGCGCAGCCGCGCGGGTTCGTGCGCCGTGACACCCTGCTCGCGCTGTTCTGGCCCGAGAACGACCAGGCACACGGCCGTCGCGCGCTGCGCCAGACGGTGTACCTGCTGCGGCAATCGCTGGGCGCGGACGCGATCCTGAGCCGTGGCGACGACGAAGTGGCCGTGAGCACCGAGCAGGTGGGCTGCGACGTCGGCCTGTTCGAGGACGCGCTGGCCCAGGAGCGCACCGCCGACGCGCTGGAGTGCTACCGCGGCGACTTCCTCAGCGGCCTGCACGTGCCGGATGCCTCGCAGGAGCTGGAGGAATGGATCGAGGGCGAGCGGCGGCGGCTGCGCGCGCTGGCCACGGGCGCGGCGTGGACGCTCGCGCAGCGGGAAGAACAGGGCGGCAACGGCGCGGGTGCGTCCCACTGGGCCCGGCGCGCCGTGGCGCTCAATCCCGACGACGAGCCCGGCGTGCGCGATCTCATGGGCTTGCTGGCGCGGGTCGGCGACCGGTCGGGCGCGCTGCGCGCCTATGCGGAGTACGCGCGGCGCCTCACGGACGAGCTGGGCGTCGAGCCCGGGCCCGAGGTTGCCCGTCTGGCGGAGTCGCTGCGGGGCGCGACCGCGGCCTCGCCCGCCGCGACGCCGGTGGTGCCGTCAGCCACGGTGGCGCCGGCGCCGGCCGCTCCCGTCGCGGCGTCGGTGGGCGCCACCGCGATGCCACGGCGCCTGGGCGTGATCGCGGGAGCGATCCTGGCGCTCGCAGTCGCGGTCGTGGCCACCACCAGCCTGTTGACCCGCGGCTCGAGCACGACGCCGGTGATCGCCGTGGGCCCGATCGCGGACGCGCTCGCCGGCGGCGCGACGTCGAACGTCCCCGCGGACCTGCTCTCCACCAGTCTGGCGCGCCTCGTCGGCGTGCATGTGATCCCGGTGACGAGGCTGTATGACCTGGAGGCGCAGCTGCGGGCCGCCGGCCGTCCGGGGACCAGCGTCATCGAGGCCGCGCGCGAAGCGGGAGCCGGCGAGCTGATCCAGGGCACGCTGCATCGCGCCGCCCCGGACCGCCTCCAGCTCGATCTCCAGGTCATCAACATTGCCAGCGGCGCGGTGCAGCACGCCTATCGCGCGGAGGGCGCCGACCTGTTCGCCGTCGTGGACGATGCGACATCCCGCATCGCCGCCGGTTTCGGCGTGCCGTCCCCGGCCGGACGGATCACCGACGTGACGACGCACTCGATCGTGGCGTACCGGCTCTACGACGAGGGCCTGCGCGCGTACTACGAGGATGACCTGAGCGGCGCGCTGCGGCTGTTCAAGGCGGCGGTGGCCGAGGACTCGTCCTTCGCGATGGCCGCCTGGTACGCCGGGCGGGCGGCCTTGCTCGTGAGCGGCGGTGAAAGCGGGCCGTTGTTGCTCCGCGCGGCGCGTCTGGCCGACCGGGCCACCGATCGGGAGCGGCTGCTCATCCTGGAAGGGGTCGCGGAGCTGCTGATGTCGCCGGCGGCGAACGCGCTGGCGGACACGCTGGGCATCCGCTACCCGCTCGACCCCGAGGCCCAGTTCGCCGTGGGCCACTCGCTGGAGCGGCGCGGCGATTTTCTCGGCGCGGCGCGCCAGTACCGACGCGTCATTACGATGGACTCGTTGAGCCTGGGACGACGCACGTCCCGGTGCCTGGCGTGCGACGCCTATGGGCGCCTGTGGTGGTCGTACATCTACGCCGACTCGGCCGTCGCGGCTGAGCGGATCGCCCGGTCCATGGAGCAGGCCAGGCCGGGGAGCAATTCGGCGTTGTGGCTGCTGGGCATTGCGCTCGCCCGCCAGGGCCGCGAGGCCGAGGCCTACCAGGTGTGGGCGCGGGCCGATTCAGCGCGCGTGGGGGCGGTCAACCTGGAGTTGATCGCCGCGGGCCTGGCGGTCCGGCGCGGAGACTTTGCGCAGGCCGACGAGATCCTGCGCCGACTGGTGCGGACCCGGAGCGCCCCCACCCGACGAGAGGCCAGGTGGTTGCTGGTCATCAGCCTGCGTGGCCAGGCGCGGATCGCCGAGGCGCTCGCGGAGGCGCGGCAGCAGCCGAGCTTCTCGGCCCTGGGCGTCACGTTGATCGAGGCCGGGAGGGGCCTCGAGGCGGCCGCCCTGTTCGAGCGGCAGTTACTGCCGTCCGACTGGCCGGCCCCCGGGCATCACGCTCGCCACCACGCCTGGCAGCTGACCCACGTCGCGACCGGCCTGGCCGCCGCGGGAGACACGACGCGACTGGCCGCCCTGGCGGATTCGGTGGAGTCGCACGGCGCGCGCAGCGGCTTCGGGCGCGATCCGCGGCTGCACCACTACATCCGCGGCCTTCTGTTTCGGGCGCGCGGCGATCTCACGCGGGCCGCCGAGGCGTTCCGCGCGTCGGTGTGGTCGTGGAGCGACGGGTACACGCGCGCCAACTACGAGCTGGCGCGTGCGTTGCTCGAGTTGGGGCGGCCCGCCGCAGCGCTCTATCCGCTGCAGGCCGCGCTCCGCGGCGACCTGGAGTCCAGCAACCTCTATATCACGCGCACCGAGCTGCACGAGCTGCTCGCGCAGGCGTTCGAGGCGGCCGGCCAGCCCGACAGCGCGGTGGCGCACTACCGCGCCGTGGCGAGCGCGTGGACGGACGCCGACCGCGCGTTTCGGACCCGGTGGGAGCGCGCGCGCGCGCGCACGGGGTCGGCACCGCGTCCGGGTGCGTGACGGAGTCAGCCGGTGCAGATTTCGGCGTGCGCGACGCCCGCCGCCGATACCTCGAACAACTGCTGGAACTGGGAGAGACGGAGCTCGTGTTCGAAAGTCGGGAGTCGGGAGTTGGGAGTCGGGAGTTGACGACCCGTCCGACCCCGGCACCCGACGCGGAGCCCTCGGCCAGCATCGCGGCACAGCCCGCGCCGCCGACCAGCTCCCGACTTCCGACTTCGGACTCCCGACTCCCGACTCCCGACTCCCGACCGACTACCGGCCCCCCGATGTACCCACCCGGCCTCACCATCGAAGGCCCGCCGCCCCGCGCCGACCTGTTCACCTCCGACCCCGTCGCCGCGCTGGAATCGCTCGAGGCCGTGGCCGCGATGGTCGCGCCCTGCACCAAGTGCGGGCTCGCGGCCACGCGCACGCAGACCGTGCCGGGGCAGGGCAACCCGCACGCCGGCATGGTGCTGGTCGGCGAGGCGCCAGGGGCGAACGAAGACGAGACCGGCCTCGCGTTCGTGGGTCGCGCCGGCCAGCTCCTCACCGACATTCTCAAGGCCATCAAGCTGAGCCGCGAGGAAGTGTTCATCTGTAACGTGCTCAAGTGCCGGCCACCGGGAAACCGCGATCCGGAGCCCCTAGAGATGGCGGCATGCAGCCCGTATCTTCACCGGCAGCTGGAGCTCATCCGCCCGAAGGTCATCCTCGCCCTTGGGAAGCCGGCGGCGAACACGCTCCTCGGCACGAACACGTCGCTGGGGGACATGCGCGGGAAGGTGCACCGTTACCGGGGCATCCCGCTCGTCGCCACGTATCACCCCGCAGCGCTGTTGAGGAACCCCCACTGGAAGGCCCCGACCTGGGATGACGTCCGTGTCGCCCGCCGCATCCTCGACGGCGAAAAGTACTGACCCGTTCGCGGGCCGGTCGGCGCCGTACAGCGCGGAAGCCGAGCAGGCCGTGCTGTCGGCGATGCTGCAGGACAACGACGCCGCCCTGCGCGCCGCCGAGGTCCTCGACGACTGGATGTTCTACGCCGAGACCAATCGGCGGCTGTTCCGCACCATGCTCGGCATTGTTAGGCGAGGAGGGGTCAGCGACCCGATCACGCTGAAGGACGAGCTGCAGCGCAAGGGCGAGCTGGAAGTCGTCGGCCTGGACTACCTGACCAATCTCCTCGATTTCGTGCCGACCGCGGCCAACTTCGTCTATCACGCGTCCATCATTCGTGACAAGGCGATCCTGCGCCGGTTGATCGAGGTCGGCAGTGACATCGTGCAGGATGCCTACGCCGCGAAGCAACGGGCATCCGAGGTCCTTGATAGTGCCGAGCGGAGGATTTTCACACTCGCCGAACAGAAGTCGCCCGAGGGATTCGTCCGCCTGAAGCAGATGCTGTGGCCCACGATGGAGCGCATAGAATCGCTCCACGGTGCCGGCCAACTGGTTACCGGTGTACCGAGCGGTTACAAAGATTTGGACGAGCGCACGGCAGGGTTCCAGGCGTCGGAATTGATCATCGTTGCCGCTCGCCCTGCCATGGGCAAGACAGCCTTCTGCCTGAACGTCGCTCAGCACGCAGCCATCGAGGCGGGCACGGGCGTCGCGATCTTCAGCCTGGAAATGAGCAAAGTGGCGTTGGTGCAGCGCCTGCTGACGAGCGAAGCGCGGGTTGACGCGCACCGGCTGCGCACCGGCACTCTGCGCGATGGAGACTACAAACTGCTCGCCACGTCCGCTGGAGTGTTGTCCTCCGCTCCCATCTGGATCGATGACAGCGCGGCCCTGACGCCGCTCGAGCTCCGGTCCAAGGCCCGCCGCATCAAGGCCGAGCAGGACGTGGGCCTCGTGGTCGTCGACTACCTCCAGCTGCTTCGCGACCCGGACTATGCCGAGAACCGCGTGCAGGAGATCAGCTCGATCTCGCGGGCGCTCAAGGCGCTGGCCAAGGAGCTTGCGGTGCCGGTGGTGGCGCTGTCGCAGCTGTCGCGCGCGCCGGAACAGCGGGGTGGCGAGGGCCGGCGGCCGCAGCTGTCGGACCTGCGCGAGTCGGGGGCGATCGAGCAGGACGCCGACGTGGTGCTGTTCATCTACCGGCCGGAGATGTACGCGAAGGACGAAACCGAGCGGGACGAGCTGCGCGGCCAGGCCGAGGTGATCATCGGCAAACAGCGCAACGGGCCGACCGGCACCGTGAAACTGTTCTTCCATTCCCAGTACACCCGGTTCGACAACTACAGCTCCCGGGACGACGCCCCAACTGCCGCCGATGCCTGAGGCGCGCGCGGGCGCGATCATCGTCGCCGCGGGCCGGGGCGAGCGCGCCGGCGGTGAGCTGCCCAAACAGTACCGGCCCATCGCGGGCGTCCCGATGCTGTTGCGCGCCATCCGGCCGTTCGCCGCGCACCCGCGCATCGGGCCGATCGTGGTCGCCCTGCCGCCCGCCGACGCGGCCAGCCCTCCGGACTGGCTCCGCGAGCACCTTTCGGACCGGCTGACCGTGGTGGCGGGCGGCGAAGCCCGCCAGCAGTCGGTCGCGAACGCGCTGGCGCGCCTGCCGTCGGAATCCACGCTCGTTCTGGTCCACGACGCCGCGCGACCGTTTGCCGACCGCGACTTGATCGATCGGGTGCTGGCGGTGGCGGACCTGGGCGCGTGCGCGGTACCGGGCCTCCCGCTCGCCGACACGGTGAAAGAGACCGACACGGCGGGCCTGGTGGTGCGCACGGTGCCACGGGAGCGGCTGGTGGCCGTGCAGACCCCGCAGGCCTTTCCACGCGCCATGCTCGAGACCGCGCACCAGCGCGCCCGGGGGGGGGGGGGGGGGGGGG
>Ga0247727_10010912_pt1 | contig 15982 bp, 12 predicted proteins | sample WisWelCaveWW1625_FD_202498 | JGI IMG/M metagenome (GOLD analysis project Ga0247727, IMG submission 202498) | Biofilm microbial communities from Wishing Well Cave, Virginia, United States - WW16-25 | ecosystem: Environmental > Aquatic > Deep subsurface > Groundwater > Cave microbial mat | place...
CGTTTCCGCATCGAGCATGCGCAAATCGTCGATCCCGCCGATATTCCGCGTTTCAAAAAACTCGGCGTCATTCCGTCGATGGAAGCCAGCCATGCGATTGGCGACTTGCATTTCGCGATTCGCCGCTTGGGCATGAACCGTTTGAGCGGCGCCTATGCTTGGCGCACGTTCATCGATCAAGGCAATTACATCGCCGGCGGCTCGGACGCGCCGGTGGAAGAGGGCAATCCGCTGCTGGAGTTTTACGCCTCGGTGGCACGCCGCGACACGACGGGTTTTTCCACCGACGGCTGGCATCCGGAATTAAGTATGACGCGCGACGAAGCGCTGAAGTCGCTCACCATTTGGGGCGCGAGGGCGGCGTTTGAAGAAGATTTGAAAGGCTCGCTCACTGTAGGAAAACTCGCCGATCTCGTCGTGCTCGATCGCGATCTCATGACCGCGCCGGAGAACGAACTGTTCAACCTCAAAGTGATGATGACGATAGTGGGAGGAAAGATGGCCTATGAAAGCGAACCGATGAAAAATTTGATCGCGCGGGGAAATTGATGAGCCCGCTTGACAAAGAAAAGTGAGATACGGCTTGCTTTTAAACATATGATTTTGTAGTGGGGAAATATCTTGCAAGGTTTCGGGAATTATCGTATTATTGAAGTAGAGGTTCCAGAAGAACTTGCCGGTCAATTTTTTAAGTTGGAGCGGCTTGATAATATCGGACCGGCATTATTTGCCGAACTTTATCAACTGGGGAATGTAACTTTTCTGGAGATTTTAGTATGAACACCATGATGAAGAGGCCTCACAAGGCCATCGCAAAAATCCACTGGATTTCTGCGGCGGAAGGTGGTCGAAAGCATCCGCCACTGGGGCCGCGCTATTCAACTGCGGCGCGTTTTGCCAAAGAAGCAAAAAAATGGCCGCAAGAAGCGTGGAGTCTTCTGGCAGAGTTTACGGAGGCACGAAATGATTTGTATTGCCGTGAAGCTGAAATTCAGTTTCTTGCAAACGATGCACCTGCCGACCTGCTCGAACCTGGCAATAAATTTGAATTGTATGAAGGCCACCGCCTGGTTGCACGCGGTGAAGTTTTAAGCAGCGAGGTGAAGCCATCATCTGAAATGGCTTTTGCGCACTCGAACGTGGTGATGCAGGAAATCAACGAATAAGATGGTGAGCCGCGCAAATATTGCGTGATTGAAGAACCGCACTCATTTTGAATTCGATAACACAACGTGACAATACACCCAGGAGAAAGGAGCGTTTAGGTTATGGCTGATAAAGTCCGTGAAGTGATCGACGAGTTTGGGCGTCCGGCGGAATTTCGCGAAGGCTTGGAAGGCGTGGTTGCCGCGCTTTCCACGATTAGTTCCATTGACGGCGAAAATGGCGTTTTGCTCTATCGCGGCATTCCGATCGAACAATTGACGGAGCATTCGACGTTTGAAGAAACGAGTTATTTTTTGCTCTACGGCCGTTTGCCGAAACGGCAAGAGCTGGCCGATTTTGAAAATAAATTGAAAAGCCGCCGGCAAGTGCAATCGGCGATTTTCGATTTGATTCGTTCGTTTCCCGCGACGGCGAATGCGATGGATCTGTTGCGCACGAGCGTTTCGGCGTTGGGATTATACGACGCCGACCCCACCGATAATTCTGCCGAGAAAAATCTCGAGCGCGCGATTGATTTGATTGCGGCTTTTCCGACGATTGTCGCCGCGATTCAGCGCCGGCAGAGCGGAAAAGAATTTGTCGCGCCGCGGCAGGATCTCAATCATGCGGCGAATTTCCTTTATATGGTGAATGGTGAGGCCCCGACCGAATACGCCGCGCGGGTATTGGACGTCGCGTTGATTTTGCACGCTGATCACGGGTTCAACGCCTCGACGTTCACCGCGCGCGTCGTCATCTCTTCACTCTCCGACATGTATGCCGCGATCACCGCCGCAGTCGGCAGCTTGAAAGGCCCGTTGCACGGCGGCGCCAACAGCGAAGTGATGTCGACCCTGCTCAAAATCGGCAGTATCGACAAGGTGGAAGCCTATGTCTTGGAGCGTCTCAAAAATAAACAAAAAGTCATGGGTTTCGGCCACCGCGTTTATCATACGTATGATCCGCGCGCCCGCCTTCTCAGCCAGTACTCGCAAAAGCTCGCGCAGATGACCGGCAATGCGAAGTGGTTTGACATGTCCAAGAAAGTCGAAGAAATTATGATTCGCGAAGTCGGCGAAAAAGGCATTTATCCGAACGTCGACTTTTATTCCGCGACGGTTTATTATTACATGGGACTCGACCAGGATTTATTCACGCCGATTTTTGCGGTGAGCCGCATCTCCGGTTGGACGGCGCACGTGATCGAGCAGTTGCAAAACAACCGCCTGTTCCGCCCGCGCGCGATTTTTTCGGGCGAAAAGAATTTGCCGTACGTGCCGCTGGATAAACGATGAACGCGCTATGAATAAAAGAACTACCACCATCGCTACTTTTATTTTCATTTTCATCATTCTTTTTTTCCTCTTTCCCAAAGGTTGCCAACAAGGACAGGGAAGAGAGGTGCACGTTGCCGTAAAAAAATGCGCAGAAAAATAAATTATCCCTTGCTTTTTCCAAAAAAAATTCGGATATTACGGCAAATCATAATGAACTTTGCTGGAGCGCATTAATTTTTTATGAGTACCACTGAGGCGTCGCCTTCTCGACTAAAAGAGAAGTTGTCTCACCCCACCTTGAGTTCGGTAGCTTTTCGTTCTATCGAAAATAGTTTACATATCCTCCCAAGCGTTATTCATCTCTTTTCTTTGCGAGTTCCCAGAATTTATTTTGCCGATTTTCGGGCGGGATGGCCACCGGGCCGTTGATCGTGTTGTTGATAGTGAGAAAACTTCATTTATTCTAGCGGTGTATTAGGTTCCAATAAGGAAAACGCCGGTAGAAATCATATTTAGCGGAGGAAAGGAAGCGATCTATGAACCTTCGTCGTTTCGTTGTTATGTTCGGCGTCTTGTTGCTGACGTTGGGTCTCACGTTGGGCGGCTGCCAAAAGAAAGAGCAAGCTGCCGCGGAGCATCCGGCGGAGAAAAAAGAAGCCGCTGCGGAGCATCCGCAAGAACACCCGGCTGCTACCGACACCGCCAAAGCGGCGCAGCCATAATGCCGGATTTGATGAGGGCGGCCGGTGAAAACGCGCCGCCCTCTTGCGTTGGAACAAATCAAGATGGTTTTAGTATACGTTGTTTGAATATTCGATTTCCCCTTCGATAAATTCACGGCGACGGTTTATGCCGTCGCGTTTTGAAGTATTAAAATTCAGTTGGGCAATCGCCCAGGGACAGACCGATGTAGACCATGAGTGGAGGTTGCTATGCAGCAGCAATGTTTAAATTTTCAATTCACTTTTCGGAACAGGATCGTGGCCGTGTCCGAAACCGAGGCGCTCAAACGTCTCGATTTCCACGAAATCAAATTCAAGCTTAGGCAGACGCCTATAAGGAGCAGCTCTTATGCGAGTAGGTTTTACCTACAACGTTAGACGTTCGACCCCAATGACGGAGGACGGTGAAGACGTCCCACTGGACGAACAGGCTGAATGGGATGATCCCGAAACGATTCAAACGATCATCGACACCTTCAGCAAATATCACGAGATCATTCCCATCGAAGCCGACCTCGAGGCTTACGAGAAATTGCGGCGGGCGCGCCCGGATATCGTGTTCAATTTCGCCGAAGGCCGTTTTGGCGCCTCGCGCGAAGCGCAGATTCCCGCGATGCTCGAAATGCTTCGCCTCCCCTACACCGGTTCTGATCCCTTGACGCTGGGAGTTTGTCTCGATAAATCCCGCGCCAAAGAAATTCTCGCCTATCATCGTGTTCCCACGGCAAAATTTTCGGTGATTCAATCCTGGCCTTTGAACGGGCAACTTAAGAGCATTGACTATCCGATGTTCGTGAAGCCGTTGTTTGAAGGCTCTAGCAAAGGCATTTGGAAAGATTCGCTCGTGCACAATTTGCCCGAGCTGAAAAAAGTCGTCGAGAAAATGTGGAACACCTATCAACAACCCGCGCTGGTCGAAGAGTTTTTGCCCGGCCGCGAGTTCACGATTTCCTTGCTGGGCAACGGCCAAACGCTGCGCGTGCTGCCCATCGTCGAAATCAATCTCAGCACGCTGCCGGAGGACGTCAATAAGTTTTATTCTTTTGAAGCCAAGTGGATTTTGGACACGCGCGCCACACCGTTGGATATTTTCCGCTGCCCGGCGTCCCTCGATGAAAGGTTGAAAGCGAAAATCGAGCGCGTTTGCAAGCGTGCGTTCACCGTTTTAGGTTGCCGCGACTTGTGCCGCATCGACGTACGCTTGGACGAAACGGGTGAGCCGTGCATTATGGAGCTCAATCCGATTCCCGGGCTTCTTCCCGATCCCATTGACCACTCGTGCTTCCCGAAAGCGTGCTACGCCGCCGGCATGACGTTCGATGAGATTCTGCTGTCGATTTTGGAGGCAGCGTGCAAGCGTTTGAATCTGACGGGAGCGGAGGGCAAAGGGCAAGTGGCAAACTTGCAAATTGCAAATTGCAACTTGCAGGAGGTGTTGTCATGACGAATCCCGAACGCCTCCTCATTGCCTACAATGTTCCGCAACGCGAACAGCGCGGCCGCGACATTGATTTTCTCTCGGAAGCCGGCGTGATGGACGAGGTGAACGCCGTGCGCGATTCTTTGCTCGAATTAGGTTATGCCGTCGGCGTCGCCGGTATTCATCGCTCCGCGCCGGTATTCATGGATCGCGTTATGCGATTTCGCCCGCACGCGATCTTCAATCTGGTTGAAGGTTGGCAGGGCGATAATCAATATGAAATGCATTTCGCCTGCACCTACGAATTGCTCGGCATTCCTTACACCGGCGCGCCGCCGTTGGCGTTGGCGACGACGGTGAATAAATGGCACACCAAAACGTTGTTGAAGCAAGCGAAACTCCCGACGCCGAACGGCATGATCTGCAGCGAAGTGCCGGCGCGCTGCGCGCTGCGCTATCCGGTGATCGTCAAGCCGGCGCATGAAGATGCGAGTCTCGGCGTGGATTTCGATGCGGTGGTCAACAATCTTGCGGATCTGCGCCGGCGCGTTGCGTGGGTTTTGCAAACGTATCATCAACCCGCGGTTGTCGAAGAGTATATCGACGGGCGCGAGTTGAACGTCGCGGTGTTGGGCGATGAAATTCCCGTGGCACTGCCGATCTCCGAAATCATGCTTGATATTCCCGACCATTTGCCGAAGATTTGCACGTACAACGCCAAATGGGTCGAAGGCAGCGATGATTATCGTTGGACGGCAGGCGCGCAATGTCCGGCGCTGCTGGAGCCGGAGGTCGCACTGAAGATTCAAAATATTGCGACTTCGGCTTTCCGGGCCATGGGCTGCCGCGATTATGCGCGCGTTGATTTTCGCCTCTCGCCCGATAACGAGCCGTATATTTTGGAAGTGAATCCCAATCCGGACATTTCGCCGCAAGCCGGATTGGCGCGTTCGGCGCGCGCTTCCGGCCGCACGTACACGCAGTTGATCGGCGAAGTCGTCAGCCTCGCGTTGAAACGCGGCGCGCCGGATTCCGCCATTGCAGAACGCGTTCAATCCGAGCGCATTCTGTGGGCGCCCTCGTTGGCTCCGCGTCGCTCGGCTGAATTGCCGGCAGTCTTTTCAACCAATGGTAATCTCTCGCGCCACAACAACGTCGTGCACGTCGGCGCGGCGTAATTTCTTTGCTCGTTAAGGTTAAAATGGTGCCGCAACATTTATGTTGCGCGCCCTGTTTCTTCAAGCCACGGCGTGAGTCGTGGCTTTTTATTTTAACGCTTGACATTTGAGACGATTCTTATCATGTTGAAATCTTCGGAGCATTACAATTTAGGTTTGAACTTCGCTTCAAGAGCATTGAGAAGAGAACTTGAATATTGAACAATTTATTCAGGCCCTGCCGAAAGTTGAACTGCATGTTCATCTCGAAGGCTCCATCCGCCCGGAAACGCTGCTGCAACTCGCCAAACGCCATCATGTGGCATTGCCGGCCGATAACCTTGACGATCTCAAAGCGTGGTATGTCTTTCGTGATTTTCCTCACTTCGCCGAAGTTTATCAAATACTCTCCAAATGTATTCGCACGACGGGTGACATTGAGTTTATCACGCGCGAATTTTTAAAGGGGCAGGCCGCGCAGAATATCCGACATTCCGAAGCGACGTTCACCGCGCTCACGCATTATCGTAATTTCGGTTTGGCGTTTGATGAGCAGCTTGCCGCCATCAATCGCGCCCGCGAATGGGGCGAACGCGAACTCAACACTTCTCTGCTCGTTATCTTCGACATTCCGCGTGAATACGCCGAACCGGAAGAAGCCGTGCAACTGGTGCAATGGCTCGCTTCGCGCCAACTCGAAGGCGTCGCCGCGCTTGGACTCGGCGGCTATGAAGTCGGCTTTCCTGTTGAAAAATATCAGGCCGCTTTTGAATTGGCGCATCAAGCGGGAGTAACAACAGTCTTGCATGCCGGTGAAACCGAGGGTCCGCCGAGCATTTGGAGCGCGCTGCAATTAGGCCGCTCGGTTCGAATCGGCCACGGCGTCCGTTGCCTCGAAGATACGCAGCTCGTACAATATCTGCGCGACCGGCAGATTCCGCTGGAGGTTTGTCCCACCAGCAATGTTTGCCTGCGCGTGGTGAAAGATTTAGCGAGCCACCCCTTGCCCAAACTGCTCGCGGAAAATTTGTATGTCACCATTAACTCGGACGATCCGCCGATGTTCAACACCACCCTGACGGATGAATTTCTCCGCGTCACACAACAGTTTGGCCTTACTCGCGCGCAGTTAATACAGTTTACGCTTAATGCGCTCCGCGCTTCCCGGCTTTCTCCGGCGCGAAAGCTGGCATTGGAAAGAAGCTTTGTCGAGCAGTTCAACCCAATTTTTTAAAATGTTCACACGGCGAAAGTTCTTGAGCTTGGGGCTCGACGTTATGACCGCGTGTTCTGCTCGGGAAGAATTGATTTTAGCTTAAAAGTTGTTTATATTATTCGTTGCGCTTTTCGATTGTTGTTTTGCCTAAGGCCTAAAATATCCTAATTGACGTTTAAATGAGCTTTATTGGTACGACTCACATGAACATCCTAATGGTCCGTCTCTCGCAAGCACCCACCCACATCACAAACATGTTCCGCCTGACATCAAGCATCATCGTATTCCCGCTCCAGAATTGTCTTTCACACGACCGAATTTGCCATTTCTCATTCAGGAAATTATTGACCGTCTGCTAAAAATTTGAAAATTGTTTTGACATTATGCTCATCAACTCCTACAAACTCCTCGGTGGCGAACATCCGGAGACGGCGACGGATAAAAACAATTATAGCAAGATAATTTGCAAGGAGATTTATGTCTGAAATCATTTTCCAAAAAACCATTCCCATTTTACGGATTTTCGACGCCGACAAAGCCAAAGAGTTTTACGCCGGCTTCCTCGGTTTTAAAGTTGACTGGGAGCATCGCTTCGATGAGAATGCGCCGCTCTATATGCAAATCTCTCGCGGCAAGCTCGTTTTGCATCTCTCCGAGCATCACGGCGATTGCTGCCCCGGCGCGAGGGTTTTCGTCACGATGGATGGTATCGAAGCGTTTCATCAAGAAATCACCGCCAAAGGTTATAAGTACATGCGGCCTGGCCTCGAACGGGCTTTTTATGGAGCCAAATGCACGGAAGTCATCGATCCATTCGGCAATCGTCTCACGTTCAACGAAAATCTCGAATAATGCCATAAAGCGCCACAAAGCTTTTGTTGCAAAGAAGTCGGACAAGTCGTAAATTGAAAATTGTTTTATGATGCAATATTTTTAAAACCAATAATTTTGTCGAGCCCTCATTTCGTTAGCCGCCTCGAAAGAAAGGAATGCATGACTACCCCCAAAGGGACCTTGCAAATTCGGCCCTTGCGCCGCGATGATCGGGCGAGCATCGAGCGAATTTTGCGGCAAACCCAGGTTTTTCTCGAGATGGAAGTGCAATGCGCGTTGGAGCTGCTCGAGGTTTATTTGAACGACGCCGGCCAAAAAGATTATTGGCTCGCCGGCGCCGTTGACCAAGCAGATCAGCCCGTCGGCTATGTGTGCTACGGTCCCACGCCCATGACCGCGGGCACGTATGATTTGTACTGGATCGCCGTCGATCCCGCTTGGCATGGCCGCGGCGCCGGAAGCTTGTTGATTGAATTTGTGGAACAACAAGTTTGCCAGCCCGCGTTGATGGATACTGCGGCAGAGCCCGCGCGCATGTTGATCATCGAAACTTCTTCTTTGCCGCGCTACGAATCGGCGCGCCGGTTGTATCAACGTCATCATTATCGTGAAGTCGCCCGCATGCCGGATTTTTATGCCGATGGAGATGATAGCATCATTTATGCAAAACGCTTCCGTGAAAAAGCCTGAGCCTCTTCGCGAGGCGCAGACCTCCTCGCCGCCGGCGGTTTCTAAATTTAAAAAACGATTGCTCCCGGGCTTGCTTTTTGCGGTGGGCTATATTTTATCTCCGTTATCGTGGTGGAATGATCTTTTTATTAATCTTCCGCTCGCGTGGCTGATCGGGACGATCACGAACTTTCTTTTGCCCGGCTCGTTTCAAATCGGCATGATCGGCGGCTATTGGTTGAGCAATTTAGCCGGTATCTTGTTCATGCTCTGGGGCGGCAGCCGCTTGCTGGGCAAACAACCGCCGCAAAAGCGCGAGCTGTGGATTTCCGTGGCGATTTCGCTTTTGTATACTGCGGGTTTTTATTTCTTGATGCGGTGGGGGATCGTGAAGCCGTTGGTGTTTTTAGACGCCGCGCGAAGTGCTTAAATGGTTATACCGTGAAAGCGATTTTTCGTATTGACTTTGTCAATACATATTCCTATTTTTTGTCATTGGCTTTTCACTAAAGCGACGTATACTTTTCGTTGTTTACACGGAACGAGGAGAAGGAATCCGTATTATCTCTGCTCGAAAATCAACTAATGAAGAAAGGATGACATATGAAGAAACTTGAAATCAAGGAACGACCCAGCAAAATGGTCTCATTGCGTATGCCGTTGGATACATTAGAACAGTTGAAGACTGTGGCTACCTCCAAAGATTTGGGCTATCAATCTCTGCTCAAACTTTACATCGGTGAAGGTTTGCGCAAAGATATCACAACGATGAAATCGCAGTCGTTTATGAATAAGACAGAAAACCTTCTGAGAAAACATCTGGATGGTGATCGAAAACTTGATACAATTTTAAGAAAACTAAAGAAGACAGTGACTGTGTGAGAAAAGCCTAAAGGGAAAGGAGCCTCACGGATGAAAAAGCAAATGCGTTTTACAACGCTAATCCTCGTGCTGATTCTACCAGCCGTTTTATTTCCCCAACCCAAGAAACTTCCCGCACTCAAGCAAGAAGCGACGCAAGAAGTCGACCAGCTCAAAGATCTTACGCAACAAATGGTCGACATGATTTTTAGCTTCGGCGAATTGGGCTTTCAGGAATTTGAAACGTCGCGTTATCTCACGACGATTCTGCGCGAGAATGGCTTCCGCGTCGAAGATGGCGTGTCGGGCATTCCGACGGCGTGGGTGGCGCGCTGGGGAAACGGCAAGCCGGTCATCGCGTTTGGCAGCGATATTGATTGCATTCCCAAAGCTTCGCAAAAACCGGGCGTGGCGTATCACGAACCGCTCATCGAAGGCGCGCCGGGGCATGGCGAAGGCCACAACTCCGGGCAAGCAGTGAATGTCACGGCAGCGCTCGTGTTGAAGCGTTTGATGGAGCGCGAGAAAATTTCCGGCACGCTCATGTTGTGGCCGGGCGTTGCCGAAGAACAGCTTGGCGCGAAAGCGTATTTTGCGCGCGACGGTTTGTTGAAAGACGTCGACGCGGTGTTGTTCACGCACGTCAGCGACAATCTCGGCGTCTCGTTCGGGCCGGATAGCAGCGGCACGGGCCTCGTTTCGGTGGAATACACTTTCAAAGGCAGCTCGGCGCATTCGGCCGGCCGGCCGTGGCGAGGCCGCAGCGCGTTGGATGCGGTGGAGCTGATGGATATCGGCTGGAATTTTCGCCGCGAACATTTGCGCCTGTCGCATCGCAGCCACTATGTGATCATGAATGGCGGCGATCAGCCGAATGTCGTGCCGTCACTGGCGTCGGTGTGGTATTATTTTCGCGAGATCGATTATGAGAACATTAAAAATGTTTTTGAAACCGGCAACAAGATCGCGCAAGCCGCGGCGATGATGACGGACACGGAAGTGAGCTGGCGCATTCTCGGCGCCGCGTGGCCGCAGCATTTCAATAAGACGATCGCGCTAACGATGTATGACAATATCAAACATGTCGGCCTGCCGCCATGGAGCGAGGCGGATCAAACGCTCGCGCAAGCTCTGCAACGCGAGTTGGGCAACAAAGAAACCAACGGGCTAAAAACAAAACTGACAGATGCCCCGCGACAATACAAAGGCCAAAATTTCGGCGGCGGCTCGGGTGACATCGGCGACATTTCGTGGAATGTGCCGACGGTGACGCTGCGTTTCCCTTCCAACATTCCGGATTTGCCGGGGCATCATTGGGCGAATGCCGTGGCGATGGCGACACCGATCGCACACAAAGGCGCGACCGCCGGCGCAAAAGTTATAGCCATGACGACGCTCGATCTTTTGCTCGCTCCCAAACTTCTTGAGCAAGCGTGGCGTTATTTCCGCGAGGAACAGGGCAAAGGCGCGAAGTACCAATCATTCCTCAATTCCGATGATAAACCTTCGCTTCATCTCAATCGAGAAATCATGGCGAAGTATCGTCCCGAAATGCAAAAATATTATTTCGACCCGACGAAGCACAAAACTTATTTGGAGCAATTGGGCGTCAAGTATCCGACGATACGGGAAAGCACGGAAAAGTCCAAATGACCCAATAGACGCAGCCTTATTTTTGCAAAACCATCTTCCGCGTCATCGTGTAAACGCCGCCGGCTTCTATGCGATAAAAATAAACGCCCGAGGCTAAACCACGGCCGTCGAAACGAACCAAATGCGCGCCGGCGGAAATTTCGCCGTCGACGAGCGTTTGCACCAACTCGCCGCGCAGATTATAAACCGCTACTTTGACGCGGGCCGCTTGCGGCAGATCGAAATGAATCGTGGTGCTCGGATTATATGGATTCGGCGAATTAGGCCATAACTCGAATGCCGCGGGTAATGATTCAGTTCGGGAAGCAACATTCGTAGACAAATCGGCGCGATTTGCCGGTGATTCGACACGCACCGTAATAGTATCGCGAACGTCGGACCGGCCGTCGCCGGCGGTGACGACAAGATGGGCGCGGCCATGAAATTCGGGCGCGGCCAGCGTAAGCAGGCCGGTGAGACGATTGAAGCTCAATCGTAACTCATGATGGCTTGAGGAAAATTTATAATATAAAAGCGAATCCGGTGTTTCGACGTCATTAGCAAAGTCCCAGATTTTAAGCTGTGCCGAAGCGCCTTGTTTAAAGGACACGGAATCCGGCAGTCCGGCAAGCTGCACCGGATCGTTGATCGGCTTGACGGTGATCACTAAGTTCGTGGTGTCCGCCAGCCCGCTCGGATCCGCGGCGATGAACTGCAGCGTGTCTTTGCCAAACCAATTTGCCGGCGCGGAGAAATGATACCGCACCGGATAGCGCGTGGCTTTGACGTGCTTGCCGGAAAGCACGGTGAGGTTCAATGTGCTGTCACCGTCATCCGAATCGCTGACGAACGGATACCAGTAACGGATCGGATGATACATCGTCTTGTCCTCGGCGAAGGCTAATTCTGGCAGGGGGGTGAGGACAGGCGACTCATTGGGCTCATGCCAGATGGCGAAACGCGTAGAGGGCTTGCCGCCGGCATATTTAAAACTGCCTCCGACGTAAATATTTTTACCTTTGGCTAAGATGTCAAGAACTTGTCCACTCACTCCGCTTCCCAAAGAAGACCAACTGCTACTGTCAGGATTCCACTTGGCAATATAGCTACACGCCCAACTATAGCATCCACCAACATATATCGCTTTACCGTTAGAGGTAAGGCCATATGAAAAACCAATGAGGCCATTGCCAAGAGTGGACCATTGACCCGTCACCGTGTTCCATTTAGCAATATAATTTGCATTCAGATCACCGGCGTGGGTGAAAGAACCATTGACATAGAGTTCACTCTTTAAAATAGTAATTCCGTGTACCGAATTATTCACACCATCACCAAGAGCGGACCATTTTTTGCCGTCCCACTTGGCAATATTATTTGCAGGCATTCCACCGGCAGCAGCAAAACCACCTCCCGCATATACTTTATCATTAAACAATGTTATAGCCCTGACAAACCCCGTTACGCCTTCGCCTAAGGCTCCCCAAGTTTTCGTCAGATCATTCCATACGGTAATGCCGTTGGCATTTACTCCCCCAGCTTTGGTAAAACTGCCGCCAACGTAGAGTTGATTTCCATGTACGGCAAAGGCAGTAACTCGCCCATTAACTCCGTTATTATTGCCACTAAGCAGGGATGACCATTTTTTTGTGACAAGATTCAGCTTGGCAATATAATTGGCTGGAATAGTGTCGACTGCAGTAAACCCGCCACCAACATAAAGATCATCGCCTACTACAGCTAGAGTTTGGACGATGTCATTAGTTTCACCAAGCGAAGACCAGGATGAACCATTCCACTTTTTTACCCCTGAGAAAGCGCCGCCGACATAGATGTCATCGTTGACAACTGCGATGGCATAAACACCGTCATACAGAAAGTCCGGATAGCCGCCAAAGCGGTTGTCCCAATAACCAGTTTCTTGGGATAGGGCAGTACGGCTGATCACAAAGAGCCCCCAAATGAACAAACAGAATGGTATGCGCAAAAGTTTTTTTGGTTGTGATGGGTTTCTCACGGCAGACCTCCCTTATCGATAGCGTCTATTGTATTGTTAGCGGTTCGTTTTATTAAATTGTACCGTTCAAAAGATATTTTAGCGGAAAAGCTAAATGAGAAAACTGTTGGGAGGAAAACGCATTTCTAAAAATTTTTAAAAAATTCCGAAAATCATCTTGCATCTCAACAAAATTTTGTTTATATTTCGTCATATCAATTTGTGATATTTCGCTCTTACGGTCCTAACTTCTATGCTTGTGAACACGAAAAAAAATAGATTATGAAATAAAAACTCGTTCGTGTTTTAGAAGTTTTTTATCCGGTTCTTCTCGCACTTCCATCTCGCACTTCCATCTCGCACTTCCATCTCGCACTTCGCATTAAGAACGGGATAGAAAAAGTTTTATTTCTTGGGTTGTCATGTGCGCGGCATGACGGTGGAGGAGTTTTCCCACCTTTGATTTTTTGGGTTTTGTCAATCCCCTTTCATGCACATGTTCATCCTTTCTGATTAGGGCAATTCATTTTCGCCCTTGACGCGATTTTCCATCATGACACATGAGAAAATCGTGACCGGATAACCATTTTCGAAACAAACCATCTTGTTTTATCAATTACAACTCACCAAAATCAGGAAAGGAAAACCAAATGAAAAAGCTCGGTCTTTTGGCGATGGGAAGCGTTTTGCTGCTCACCGTTCATCACACGGCAGCGCTGGCGCAAACGACGGAAAAATTTATTCTTGATGATCCGATGAACAACGCAACCTTTGTGAATCAAGCCAGCGATCCTTATAAACGCGTTGGGCGAAAGGCGGAAGGAGGCAGCTTCGGCAGTTTTTTCATTCCGTCAACTGGGCAAACCGTGCAGGGATGGAAGCCCACCGGTGATGTAAATTTGGTGTGCTATGATCTTGGCCAATATATAGAAAATGGCTCGCTTGAAATCCAGGTTACGCAGTACCAGCCGAGTTTACAAAATAGCGCCACGAGACATCACGTCTTAGCCATGTTTCGCACACCATGGGGCGGACACCATCCCGTAGAAAAACTCGACACATTTTGGGATCTGCATGCAGGCACCAACTTTGGACATGGTTTCAAATTTTTGTCCAATACTTATTATAGCGATGAAACCGAAACTCGTAATACAACCGAGAATTTCTGGAACAAAGATCAAGTTTATTCTTTGAAAATTGTTTGGAATGCAAATACAGTCTCATTCTTTCGTGATGGAATACTGCAAACAGTACCACCACATCCAATCTTAAATCAAATGCAATTGCGGTACCTTTATGTAGGACGTGATCGAACTGTGGGTGGTGATAACATAACGGGATTTATGAATAATCAATATCCAGCCATGTGGAGTGATGGTCAAAACGGCAAACCTGATGGTCCGATTTATTTTAACTTGGTCGTCAAGGAAATTCTTGCTACTGAAACAAGTGCTCCTGCTATTAATAACTTTACGGTTGACAATCTTTATCAAAACGGTGCCAGGCTCAGTTGGGCAACGGACGAGGCTGCTGTATGTTATATTGATTATGGCCCAACGACGGCTTATGGTAAAAAGGACACCGTGCTCGGGCCTCCTGCCAGCACGTTTACAACTCTACTATCCAATCTTACTGTCAGCACACCCTATCATTTCCGCATTACTGCCGTAGATGATGCTGGAAACGTGGGACAGTCGAATGATTTCACTTTTACTCTCCCAACCAATGGGATTTATGTTTTTAAACCGGTGGCCGATACTTATATTGAAACTGATGATAGGAATCCAAGAACAAAAACAACTCCGGATTTTCCATGGTTATACGGCCAAACACGTTCGGAAGGAAATTGGGGCTGGATGAATTTGATGACGGCATTGTATCGCGATGCTTTTTTGCAATTCAATGTCACCGGTGTGACCGGGACCATTTCGCAGGCTACTTTGCGGCTTTATGGCCGGCAAACTGGAACCACTGGAGCAGACCTTAAGCAATTTACGCCGCTTCAGAGCGATTGGGAAAACAATGTTACTTGGAAGAAGAGTGGCATTCCACAATATATCAACAGAAGTGTTTATAACAGCGCCCCCTCGTTAGTCAGCTTCACCTCGACGACAGCCGGACAATGGCTTCCTTTAGATGTCACTGCTGCGATACCGGATCAGAACAATAATTATTACTTCGTTCTCCAAGGCACCGGAACTTCGCCGGACAAATACAGCGGCGGCTCTTTTGATTCCAAAGAATCCACGAACAACCAGCCGGAGTTGATCGTAACAACGCCAACACTTTTCACAAATGTTACATCCTTTGGTGCAACTAGAAGTGGCGCTGCGGCGTGGGGTGATTACGATAGCGACGGCGATTTAGATCTTTTAGTTACCGGTAGTGCATCTGCCGGCGCCGGATTTACTTCAAAGATTTATCGAAATGATAATGGCACCTTCGTTGACATTGGTACCACCGCATTGACGGCGGTGAATAACAGCGCGGTCGCTTGGGGCGATTATGATGTCGACAATGATTTGGATATTGTGTTGACAGGAACGCAGTTCAATAGCCCTGGCCGTATCTCTAAAGTCTATCGCAATGATAATGGCGTCTTCGTCCCGCATACATTTTCTCTAGCCAACATCGACAATGGCGCCGTGGCGTGGGGTGATTATAATAATGACGGTTACCTGGATATTTTGCTCAGCGGGCAATCCGCTACAGGACCTTTTTCCAACGTTTATCGCGGCATCCAATCGGCGAACCGAACCTGGGCCGCTCAGGGTTTTACCCTGCCACAGCTCAATAATAGCTCGGCAGCTTGGGGCGATCATGATATCGATGGTTGGGCCGATCTATTGTTAGCCGGAACCGACGCAAACGGCGCAGGCGTCCTCAAAATTTTTAAGAACATCCAAAATCCAGGCGGTTCCAGAGGGTTTCAAGAAACAACGACGACTGGCTTAACCGTCGCGCCGACAACCTCCTGTGTTTGGGGCAATTTCGACACCGACAGCGACTTGGATGTCGCTTATGTCGGCGTCACGAATCCGAATACCAGCGT
>Ga0247727_10010913_pt1 | contig 15981 bp, 11 predicted proteins | sample WisWelCaveWW1625_FD_202498 | JGI IMG/M metagenome (GOLD analysis project Ga0247727, IMG submission 202498) | Biofilm microbial communities from Wishing Well Cave, Virginia, United States - WW16-25 | ecosystem: Environmental > Aquatic > Deep subsurface > Groundwater > Cave microbial mat | place...
CGGCCTTGACCGGCTTCGGGTCGCCTTTGAACAGGGCCACGGCGTAATCGCGGTTCATGCGGGCGATGAAATCGAGACTGATCTCCTTCGGGCACACGGCTTCGCAGCTTCCGGTCACCGTGCAGGCGCCGAAGCCTTCGACGTCCATCTGCTCCACCATCGCCTTCACGCGCTTGTAGCGCTCGGGCTGGCCCTGGGGCAGCAGGCCGAGGTGCGAAACCTTCGCGGCAACGAAGAGCATCGCGCTGGCGTTCTTGCACGCGGCCACGCAGGCGCCGCAGCCGATGCATTGCGCGGCGTCCATCGCGAGGTCGGCGTTCTCCTTCGGCACGGGAATGTTGTTCGCGTCCGGCGCGGCCCCGGTGCGGACGGTGATGAAACCGCCAGCCTGCTGGATGCGGTCGAAGGACTTGCGGTCCACGACCAGGTCCTTGATGAGCGGAAATGCCTTCGCGCGGAACGGTTCGACGACGATCTCGTCGCCGTCCTTGAAGCTGCGCATGTAGGTCTGGCAGGTCGCGCTGCCCTTGTGCGGGCCGTGCGGCTTGCCATCAATGACGAGCGAGCACGTGCCGCAGATGCCTTCGCGGCAATCGTGATCGAACGCGATGGGCTCCTCGCCCTTGTTCGCGAGGTCCTCGTTCACCACGTCGAGCATTTCGAGGAATGACATGTGCTCGTTCAACTCGGGCGAGGTGTAGGTCTTGAAGCCGCCGGGGGTGTTCCGGTTCTTCTGCCGCCAGACTTTCAATGTGATCTTCATTTACGATTTACGATTTACGATTTACGAGCGCGTGCCAACGAGAACGGCCTCCTCGGCCTTCCAATAGTTTGCGAAGGCGCGCAGAACAGGAATCGCGGCGTTTGAAAACTTCTCGTCCGGAAACGCCAGTAACAGCATCCCGACGCCGTGTGTCGTGAAGGCCACCCGTTTCCGCCGTGAGATTCCAGCCGCAGTCAGGCAGGGTGAATCACTTTCAAACTCCGCCAACTCGGCGGCGGTCAGATGGAACACAAAGTCGGGCGGAAAGAGTTCTGCGCGGTTGCGGACGGCCTCAATGATGGCCTCCGGGTCGATACCGAGAAACCACGCGAGGTCCGAATCCAAGATCACGGCCTGCCCGCGCAAAGAGCGCAGATGCGCGATCACCTGCGCTTCGAACCTGTTGGCCGCGTCGGTTTGCATCGTTCAGTTGTTTTGCCGCGTGGTCTTGAGCGCGGAGACAATGATGGCCACGATTTCATCGCCCTCCTTCATCAACTCGCCAAGCTTCCGCTGAGGAGTGATACCAGACTCGACGAGCAGTTCCATCCAGAACAATGACTCGTCGCCTTCTTCCTCGACGATCTTGAGCCTGTTCACGAAATCCGCCGTGGATTTCGCCCGGCAGGCCGCCCGGTAATTTGCGCCAACCGAGGTGCCTGAACGGAGCAACTGCGACCCCAGCACATTCGCCACGCGATCGTCCGGCAACGCCTGCACCGCCTTGATGACCCGAAGCGCATACCTCTTCGTGCGTGCCTTCATCTCTTCTTTGGTCATGGGCGATCCTTCGGTAGTGGGGTTCAAGTTTCGGTGCGGGTCGTAAATCGTAATTCGTAATTCGTAAATCACTTGTAGGAGCGCGTGCTCATCTTCACTTCCTCGTAAACGAGGGGCTCCTTGTTCAGGATCGGCGCCTTGTCCGGAGCGCCCGCGTATTCCCACGCGGCCACGTAGGCGAACTGCTCGTCGCGGCGCTTCACGTCGCCGGGGTTCACCAAGCCCTGCTTTGTTTCCGGATCATCCGGCGTGTATTGATATTCCTCGCGGAAATGGCCGCCGCAGCTTTCCTCGCGGTGCAACGCGTCGCGGCACATGAGTTCACCGAGTTCGATGAAGTCCGCAATGCGCCCGGCGCGTTCGAGCGACTGGTTCCAATCCTCCGCCTCGCCGAGCACGCTGACGTTCTTCCAATAGTCCTCACGCAGCGCGCCGATGGCCGCAATGCCCTTTTCGAGGCCGGCCTGGTTGCGCGCCATGCCGCAGTATTCCCACATGAGCTTGCCGAGTTCCTTGTGGAAACTGTCGGGCGTGCGCCTGCCCTTGTTGCCGAGCATCCGCTTGGTGAGCGTCTGAACATTCTCCTCAGCTTGCTTGAACGACGCGTTGTCAGTCGCCGGACGCTTGCCGGGGTTCTGCGTCGTGAGATAGCCGGAAATCGTCGCGGGCAAAACAAAGTAGCCGTCGGACAAGCCCTGCATGAGCGCGCTCGCGCCGAGGCGGTTTGCGCCGTGATCGGAGAAGTTCGCCTCACCCAGCACGAAGAGGCCGGGGACGTTGCTCATCAGGTTGTAGTCCACCCACAGGCCGCCCATCGTGTAATGCACGGCGGGATAGATGCGCATCGGCGCCTGGTAGGCGCTCTCGTTCGTGATCTCGTGATACATCGCGAACAGGTTGCCGTATCGCTCGCGCACCTTGTCCTCGCCGAGTCGTGCGATGGCCGCCGAGAAATCCAGATAAACACCGAGGCCCGTTTCGCCGATGCCGCGGCCTTCGTCGCAAACCGTCTTCGCCGCGCGGCTGGCGATGTCGCGCGGCGCGAGATTGCCGAACGCGGAATACATTCGTTCGAGATAATAATCGCGATCCGCCTCGTCGATGTCCGCCGGCTTCTTCCCGCAATCTTCTTTCCGCTTCGGCACCCAGACGCGGCCGTCGTTGCGCAGTGACTCGCTCATCAGCGTGAGCTTCGACTGATAGTCGCCGCTGACCGGGATGCACGTCGGATGAATCTGCGTGTAGCACGGGTTGCCGAAGGTCGCGCCACGCTTGTAGGCGCGCCAACTGGCCGTGACGTTCGATCCCCGCGCGTAAGTCGAGAGGTTGTAAACGTTCCCGTAACCGCCCGTCGCGAGCACCACGGCATCGCCGCTGTGGCGCGTGATCTCGCCGGTCTGGAGATCGCGGACGATGATGCCCTTCGCGTGACCGTCCACGACCACGAGGTCGAGCATCTCGGCGTGCGTGTAGGACTTCACGCCGCCGTTGGCGATGTTGCGGCAAAGCGCGGAGTAGGCGCCGAGGAGCAACTGCTGGCCGGTCTGCCCGCGCGCGTAGAAGGTGCGCGAAACCTGCGCGCCACCGAAGGAACGGTTGTCGAGCAAGCCGCCGTATTCGCGCGCGAATGGCACGCCCTGCGCCGCGCACTGGTCGATGATGTTCACCGACACTTCAGCGAGACGATGGACGTTCGCTTCGCGGGCGCGGAAGTCGCCGCCCTTGATCGTGTCGTAGAAGAGGCGGTGCACCGAGTCGCCGTCGTTCTGATAATTCCTCGCGGCGTTGATGCCGCCCTGCGCCGCGACCGAGTGCGCGCGCCGCGGCGAATCGTGGAACACGAAGTTGTGCACCTCGTAGCCGAGTTCCGCGAGCGTCGCCGCCGCGGACGAGCCGGCGAGGCCCGCGCCCACGACGATGATCTTGTATTTTCGCTTGTTGGCCGGGTTGAGGAGCTTGGTGGAGAACTTGTGCTTCTCCCACTTCTGCGCGAGCGGGCCGGCGGGGATGTTGGAATTGAGGGTGGCCATTGGCAGAAGCTCAAAGGTTAAAGTTCAAAGCTCAAAGGAAGCTCCAGGTTCAAAGAACCAAAGTTGACACGGGCCAAGCAGGGCCGGGCGAAATCGTCGGGATGGCTTTCCGACCGGCTCATTGGAGCCTGGTCATTGGAGCTTCCCTTGAGCTTTGAACTTTGAGCTTTGAACTTCATTTCCCCGCCTTTCCCTCGACGACCTTTGTGGGCGCCAGTTCGGCGTCTCTCAGTTCAAAGCGTTTCTTCTCCGCGTAATCCGCACCGACGACACGGGTGAAAATGCCCAGCGGAATGATCGCGTAGCCGACGAAGATGGCGATGCTCGTGAACTTCGCGAAGCACTCGATGCGCGGCCACCACACGTGGTTCCGGAAGCCGAGCGACTGAAACATGGACGCGACGCCGTGGCCGAGGTGCGCGAAGAGCAACCCCTGCGCGACGAGGTAGAACAGCACCACCCACCACACCTGGAAGCCCAGCACCATCATCGCGTAAACGTCCGACACGCTTTCGCCGTGCAGATCGGCCTTGAGTCTGGAAAAATCGCCCACGCCATTGACGCCGGGCAGCAGCACGGTGAAATGCGCGAGGTGGTAAATCACGAACGCCGCGATCACCGACCCGTTCACGAACATGTAGCGCGATGGCACCGTCGAGCCGTAAGCCGATTTGCCCGCGTAAGGCTCCGGCCGTGCGGCCTGGTTCATCTGCGTGAGCGTGATGGCCGACGCGATGTGCAGTGCGACCATCGCGAGCAGGCCCAGTCGCGAGCCCCACAGCAGGGCGGGCTTGCCCTTGAGGAAGTGCGCGTAACCGTTGATGAGCTCAGGCGGACCGAAGACCTGGAGATTGCCGAGGAGATGGCCGATGACGAACGCGAACAGCGCCGCGCCCGAGCTTGCCATGAGATATTTCTTCCCGAGGGAAGAACACCAGATGCGTTGGATCAGGTTCATGGACCGTGGTGGCAACGCGGACGCGCCCGCACAGGCGGGCCTTTGCCGCGTTCAAACCCGCAGGATATAATCGCCCGCGCTTTCAAAGGTCAACGGTGGCGGCCAAAGTATAAGGGTCCCTCCCCCCGGCGGTAACAGCCCCTTATCCGCGCCTCACCCCACCAGCGCCGCCAGTTCACTCAGCGCCCGGATTGTTCCTGGCGGCGACTTCCCTTCGGCCCGGTCCACTAGCATCGCCTCGATGCCAGCCGCGCGCGCGCCTTCCGAGTCCTCGCGCACGCTGTCGCCGACATGAAGCACCGCGCCGGCTTCAAGCGAGAGCTGGCGCAGCGCGTGCTCGAAGATGACGGACGAGGGCTTCGTGAATCCGACGTCGCACGACACCGTGATGGTTTCGAAAAATGGCTGCAACCGCAGCCGGCGCAGCAGCGGCTCCAGCCGTTCATCCCAGTTCGAGATCACCGCCAGGCGCACGCCGCGCGAGGCCAGCATCTCGAGCGCGGGCAGCACGTCGTCGAACACGTGCCAGGCATCCGGCTCGGCGAATCGCTCATAAACCGCCGGGAAAAACTCCTCCGGCAACGCCGCGCTTTCGCCGAACGACCGCCGCACCAGGTCAAACCACGCCTCGCGCGAGTAGTCGAAGCCCCGCCTCGACTTCCACGCTGCTCGAAACTGCCGCGTCAGCAGCTCCGGCTCCCGGCGGACGCCGAATCGCGCCGCCACCTCCGCGTACACGTGCCCCACCGACGGCCACGGCTCGATGAGCGTCCCGCCCACGTCAAACGTCACCGCCTGGATTGTCCACTTCACGCGTTCAAAATCTGGGCGAAGGCCCGACCCGTGGCAAGCCACCGGCAGCGAGCCGCAGAATACTTCATGGGGCCGGATGATTTTCTCCATTCAGATGTCCGTCAGACCTGCTAGCATCACTCCGCCCATGAAAATCGCCCTTCGCGTGCTGGCACTGGCGTCCCTCGCCCTGCATTTCCCGCCAGCCGGTTTCTCTGCCGCAGCACCGCGGAGCGACGTCAATTTCTCCCGCGACATCCTGCCGATCCTCTCGGACAACTGTTTCCACTGCCACGGCCCCGACGAAAAGGAGCGCAAGTCGAAGCTGCGGCTCGATACGAAGGAAGGCGCGTTCGGCAAGGGCAAGAGCGGCGAAGTCACCATCGTCCCTGGCAAGAGCAAGGAGAGCGAACTCATCCGCCGCATCACTTCAAAGGACGAGGACGACGTGATGCCGCCGCCGAAGTCGAACCGCAAACTGGCTCCGCAGCAGATCGAGTTGCTCAAGCGGTGGGTGGACTCCGGCGCGAAATGGGGCAAGCACTGGGCCTACGAAGTGCCGCAACGGCCGGAGGTGCCGAAAGTGCGCGCGGCGAAGCCGGCGGTTCGGAATCCCATAGACAATTTCATCCTCGCCCGCCTGGAGAAGGAAGGACTGAAGTCCTCACCCGAAGCGCCGAAGGAAACTTTGATCCGGCGCGTCACGCTCGACCTCACCAGCCTGCCACCGACGCCGGAGGAAGCGGATGCCTTCCTCGCCGACAAATCGCCGAACGCCTACGAGAAGGTCGTGGACCGCCTGCTCAAGTCGCCCCGTTACGGTGAGCGCATGGCGTGGGACTGGCTCGACGCCGCGCGTTATGCCGACTCGAACGGCTTCCAAGGCGACCCTGAACGCACGATGTGGCCGTGGCGCGATTGGATCGTGAAGGCGTTCAATGCGAACCTGCCCTACGACCAGTTCACGATCGAACAACTCGCCGGCGACCTCCTGCCGAACGCCACGCGCGACCAGCAGCTCGCCTCCGGTTTCAATCGCAACAATATGCACAACGGCGAGGGCGGACGCATCCCCGAGGAGACGCGCGTGGAAAATGTTTTCGACCGCGTCGAGACCACCGCGACGATCTGGCTGGGCGTCACGTTCACCTGCTCGCGCTGTCACGACCACAAGTTCGATCCGTTCACCCAGCGCGATTACTTCGGCCTCTACGACATTTTCAACCAGATGTCCGAGACCGGCCAGGGCCGCGGCGGCCAGGCTCCGCCCGTGCTCGACATGTCCACGCCCGGCGAGGAGGAGCGCGTCAAGTCGGCCACCGCGAAGGTCAACGCCGTCGCGAAGGAGGTCGAGGAGTTCGAGTTGAAAAAATTCCCGCGCCCCGAAGGCAAATCGCTCGCCGACTCCGACGCAGCCAAACTCCCCGGCAATCTTCCCGCCACCCTAGCCAAAGTTGAGCCGAAGAAACGCGGCGTGGACGCGATTTTGGAAGCCATCGGCTATTTCGAAACCGATGGCAAGGACGCCGATTACGTGAAGGAGTTGAAGAAACTTCTCGCCGCCGTCCGCGCCCGCGACTCCGCGCAGAACAACATCACCAAGGTGATGATCATGGACCAACTCAAGGAACCGCGCGACACCTTCATCTTCGTCAAAGGCGCCTACGACAAGGCGACCACGAACAAGGTGTTCGCCGCGATGCCGGCAAGTTTGATGGGGAGCGCGCGCGTCTCGCGCGCTGATTTCGGCGTCTCGCCGAAATCTCCGGCGACAGGTGGGCGAGCGAACCAAGATGGTTCGGGCGCGACGCCCGAACCGGCAGGCGAGACGCCTGCGCTCCCAGGACGCCAGTCCCGCCTCGACCTCGCCCGCTGGCTGGTCTCGCCGGAGAACCCTCTCACCGCGCGCGTCACGGTGAACCGCTACTGGCAGACCTTCTTCGGCACCGGCCTCGTGAAGACCGTCGAGGACTTTGGCGTGCAGGGCGAGAAGCCATCGCATCCGGAACTGCTCGACTGGCTCGCGACGGAATTCATGCAGGGGGGCGCACGCGCCTCGCGTGCAGTTTCAGGCGCCTCGCCCGAAACACGTTCGCGCGATGTGGCCGACGCGGCGTCGGCCACTGCGCCCGGGGCGGGCGCGCTCCCCAACGATGCTTGGAACGTCAAACGCCTCATCAAACTCATCGTGATGAGCGCGACCTACCGCCAGTCCTCGAAGATCACGCCCGCGCTCGTCGAACGTGACCCCGAGAACCGCCTCCTCGCCCGCAGCCCGCGCTACCGGATGCCCTCGTGGATGCTCCGCGACGTCGCGCTCGCCGCCAGCGGCCTGTTCGTGGACAAACCGGGCGGCCCGTCCGTGAAGCCGTATCAGCCCGAGGGCATCTGGGAGGAGGCGACCTTCGGCAAGAAGACCTACAAGCAGGACCACGGCGACGCGCTCTACCGCCGCACGCTCTACGTTTTCTGGCGGCGCATCGTCGGCCCCACGATGCTCTTCGACAACGCCGCGCGCCAGACCTGCACGGTGAAAACCTTCCGCACCAACACGCCGCTGCACGCGCTGACCACGCTCAACGACATCACCTACGTCGAGGCCGCCCGCGCCCTGGCCGAGCGCGTGATGCTCGCCGCGCCCAGGGCCGACGCGCGCCTCGAACAAGCCTTCCGCCTCGTCCTCGCGCGCAAGCCGGCCGCCGCCGAAAAGAAAATCCTCCTCGCCCGCCTCGACGCCTTGCAGCAGCAGTTCACCGCCGACAAGGAAGCCGCGCAGAAACTCCTCACCGTCGGCGAATCCAAGCGCAACGAGAAACTCGACCCCGCTGAACACGCCGCGTGGACGGGCCTCTGCTCGCTCGTGCTGAATCTCGACGAGGCCATCTCGAAGGAATGACGTGCAAATTTTTTAGGCGTTGACAACAATCTGCTCCAGCCAATGCCCGGCAGTGGAACAGTGAACCTAAAGGCCGAACTTCCGAATTACGGCGTCAACAGCCGCAGTTCGGCGGTGCGGTGGTTTCGTGACGCGGCAACGCCAGATGCGCTCGACTACCTCGACCTCGTGGAACCAAGCGGGCCGCATGAACCCGGAGAGGTGATGCCGGATGGAGTCGCGGAGAACCAAGGGCGTCCGCTGCTGTTCTTCGTCAACGCGAGCCGGTTGGCGCAGTTGCCTGCCGAGCAGGCCGCGCAGCTTAAGAAGCTGCGCCGCGCCCTCGGATGTCGGGGCGACCGTGCTTACCTCGCAGTGGTTCGTCCAGGCGCGCTCGATGTGACGCCCGTGAGTCTTGCCGACCGCACGCCGGAATGGCAAACCTACGAGCGAGGCTCAAACAAGGCGTTGACGTTTTTCTCCCGGCTCGCGCTCGGACGCTGCGATGAACTCGAAGAGGGCGAGGACAACGAGTTCTTGTTCAATCAGATGTTCAAACTTGTGGACCGCACGGCCACACGCCTCGAACAACTGAGGGTGAAGCGCGCCGATGTGCTGTCACTCGTTGGCCGGGCATTGTTCTTCCGTTTCCTGCGCGATCGAGAGATCATCAAGGAAGACACCCGTCCGAAGATTGCCCCGCGCGCGAATTTGCTAGTTGAATGTTTTGACAATGCGGAGAACGCGGCGGCGACGTGCCAGTGGCTCGACAGGACTTTCAATGGTGATTTCCTTCCGCTCACCGACGACGGGAGCCGCGCCTTCTTCGACGACCTTGGGCAACGAATCGGCGGACGCGTCTTCCATCACCTCGGCGGCATCGCCCGCGGGCAGGAGCCGGCGGGCGACGACGGGTTCCAACTACGGCTCCCTATTCACTGGGGCGACTTGGATTTCGCTCACATCCCGGTCGGCCTCTTGAGCCAGGTGTATGAACGACTGTCGTGGAAGTGGGAACCGGAGGACTCGAGAAAGAGCAGCGTCCACTACACGCCACGCAACATCGCCGCGACGCTGGTGGACGAGGCGTTCGACAACTTGCCCAATGCCAACAAGGCCCGCGTGCTTGACCCCGCGTGCGGTGCGTCGGTGTTCCTTGTTCTTGCGTTTCGCCGGCTCTATCGCGAGCGATGGAAGTCTTCCGGCAAACGTCCTGACACCGCGGCCATCCGCGAAATTCTGGAGCAGCAACTCGCCGGCTTCGACATTAGCGAATCAGCGCTGAAGCTCTCTGCGTTGAGTCTCTACCTCACCGCCATCGAACTCGACCCCGAGCCGGTGCCGCCGGAGAAACTGGCTTTCAAAAAACTCCGCTCTGGCCGCAGCACCATCCTGTTCAACTGGCGGCGCGACGAGGACAAAGCTGAGGGGCCGGTCATCGGCAGTCTCGGCGCGCACGTCGCCGGGCGGTTCGACAGTGAGTTCGATCTCGTGCTTTCGAACCCGCCGTGGACGAGCCTCGAAAAGAAGGACAAGGTGCTCGCGCTGGAATTGGACAAGGCCAGCCGGGCCATCGTAACGAAGAAGGATGCCGTGCTCGGCAAGCTCTACGAAAACCCAGACAGCAGCCCCGACCTGCCGTTCCTCTGGAAAGCCACCGAATGGTGCAAGCCCGACGGACGCATCGCGATGGCTTTGCCCGCGCGCACGCTGTTCAAGCAGCGCGACAACTCGCGCCTCGCGCGCGAAGCCATTTTCCGCCTCCTCGAAGTCACCGGCATCATCAATTGCTCGAACCTGCGCAAGACGAAGGTGTGGCCCGACATGGACCAGCCGTTCATGCTGCTCTTCGCGCGCAACCGCAAACCGAAGCCCAACCACCGGATTCATTTCATCTCGCCGCACACCGACCTGCCGCTGAACCGCGCCGGTGAGATGCGGATTGACGACAAGTCCGCCGTGCCCGTCGAGGTCGAGGCGGCGATTCAGGAGTCGTGGCTGTGGAAGGCGCTTGCCGTGGGCACATCGCTGGACATCGAGATCGTGCGAAAAATCAAAGCCTCAGGCGGGCGACCGTTGGAAGAGTATTGGGTAAAGGATTTGAAGCTGGCATGCAGCAATGGGTATCAAATCAAGGCCACGCAAGCGGAGCAGCAAGATGCAACGCTCCTGAAAAAACTGCCTGACTTGAATTCTCCATCCCGCTTTCGATTTCTGGTTGGCGCGAACCGCCTCGATAAATTCAATCGGGACAAAGTTTTTCGCACGCGCTTACGCAACCGGGACGCGGACAAGTTGCGTGTTTATCGCGCTCCGCTCGCCTTGATCAAGGCATCGCCAGGTGATGATCGTTCGATGGGGCGCGCTCTCCTGAGTCTCGATGACGTGGCCTACAACGAGAGCTTCTACGGCTACTCTGCAGCCGGGCACGAGCACGCTGAACTACTCGCGCGATACCTTCAGTTATTCGTTCACTCCAGTCTCGTGATGCACTACACGCTGCTTACGAGCGCCGAGATTGGCGTGGAGCGGCCAAAATTTCAGAAGCTTGATTTCGATGATTGTCTGCTCAAGCGGTTTGAAACTCTGACCGAAGCTGACAGGCAGGAGATTCAGAAACTCTCGCAGCGCCTCATCAAGCATGACACTGGCGTCTTTTGGGACGTGGATGCTTTTTTTGCACGGCTCTACGGCCTCGACGAATTCGACGTGGAAGTCATCTGTGACACGCTCGAAGTCCGCGAGCCGAACGACGAACTCGGCGTCCGCGCCAGCACGCCACCCGCCGCGCCGGAGCGCGCGAAGTTTATGCGCCGCGTCGAGTCCATCCTGCGTCCGTTTTTCAAGCTGATGGGCCAGCGACCAGAACTGGCGCTTTGGCCCGCGAATACCGCGCCAGATGCGCCATTCGTCGTCATGCTGCTCCGGGCGAAGGGCGCGCGGGCCACGATTCCCGAGGCGCTGTTCCATGAAGCCGTCCTGCCGCTCGCCAACGAAACCGGCGCGACCCGCATCATCAAGCAGTTGGATGACGCGCTGCTCATCGGCGTGCTGCGGCAATACCGCTACTGGACGCCGAGCCGCGCGCGAATGCTGGCGGCGACCATCCTGCGCGAGCATCTCACCGTCTTTGAAGGATGAAGCATGGGCTACGGCTTCTTCAGCGACGATTCCGCCTTCCCGCTCCCGCATCCTCCCATTCCCTGGCCGCTGATGTTGAAGATAGAGGAAGCCATCGGTGTCGCGTGGGGATTGCTGCGCAGCCAGCCGCCGGAGGGCTTCAACCTGAAGTCCGCCGGGGAAAACGAAATCACACACAAACTTCAAACGGCGCTGTTCGACCGCGTATTACGGAACAAGATGGTCGCCGGCTTCGACCGGCAGGTGTTCACCGTCGGCACACGCGGCGCGGAGTTGCAGAACTTCGACTGCACCCGACGCGACATGAAGCCAGACCTGTTGATTGGGTTCATTGTCCGGCCAGAAGTCCGAGTGCCGACGCAAGACTGGCTGTTCGTCGAATGCAAACCCGTTGGCCCAAAGCACGACGTGACACGGCACTATTGCCGCAAAGGCATCACACGCTTCCTCAAAGGCGAATACGCGTGGACGATGACGGAAGCGCTCATGGTCGGCTACGCGAGCGCAGGTTTCGCGTTGAAGACGACGCTCAAAGACGCGCTCAAGCATGGCGAGGCAGAGTTCTGTGTCGAGTCACAGCCACGGGAATGCCGTCGCACAGAGCGCACGCTGTTCACCAACGACGTTCACGTCTCAAGGCATCGGAGAGATTTCGCCTACGTCGAAACAGGCGTCTCCGCGCCTTCTATCACGTTGCGGCACCTTTGGCTGAAACGCGATTGAGATGCCCGTCTGCCATGTCGTCAAAACCTTCACCCACCGAAGCGCCCGGCCAGCCTGCGCCCCGCGTCGCGCGGTTGCTGACAGAGCATGGGGAACGAATTGTGTCCGCGCTGCGGACACAATTTCTTCGAGCTGCCCACCTTGCGCTGCTACTGGGAGCATGTGCAGCGCAGGCAGAGGATTGGCCGCAGTTCCGTGGGCCGAAACGCGATGGGGTCTGGAACGAAACCGGCCTGCTGAAAACTTTTCCGGCGGATGGGTTGAAGATTCGCTGGCGCGCGCCGGTGGGCGGCGGATGGTCGAGTCCGGTGGTGGCGCAAGGCCGGGTGTTCCTCGCCGACTCGCAATTGCTCAAGCCCGCGGCCAAGGAGCGCGTGCATTGCTTCGACGAAGCGACTGGCAAGCCGCTTTGGACTTTCGCCTACGACGTGACCTACCCCGAGTGGGCTTTCGTCCCCGGCCAGGGCGGCGGCCCGACGGCGACGCCCGTCGTCGAGGCGGGCAAGGTGTTCGCCGTGGGCATCAACGGGCACGTTCACTGTCTCGACGCGCGCACCGGCGCGGTGCTCTGGGAAAGGAATCTGCAAAAGAGCTACGAGGTGCGTGATCACGGTTGCCGACCGTCGCCGTTGATTGAGGGAAACCTCCTGATCGTTTTCACCGGGGCCAAGCCGGGCGCGTGCGTCCTCGCGCTCGATAAAAAGTCCGGGAAGGAAATCTGGAAGGCGCTGGACGAGCCGGTGTCGAGCAGTTCGCCGATCGTGGTGGTGGCCGGGGGCAAACGGCAGTTGATCGTGTGGACGGACGCTTCGGTGACGTCGTTGAATCCCGCCACGGGCGAGACCTGGTGGCGCGAGCCGATGGTGACGAGCGGCAACGATTCAGTCCCCACGCCGGTGGTTCAGAAAAACCGGCTGCTGATCAGCGGCCTGATGTTTGAACTCAACGCCAGAGAGCCAGCCGCCACCATGCTCTGGCCCACCAACCGGGCCGCCGCCAAGCGGCTTCTGAGCAACACCTCCTCGCCGATGCTGCGCGGCGGCCACATTTACTCGGCGAAGTCCTCCGGTGAACTGGTCTGCCTCGATGCCGGCACCGGCGCGCTCGTGTGGCAAACCAACACCGTGACGGCCATCAAGAGCGGCGCGAGCATCCATCTGACGCTCACGCCCGAGGCCGTGTTCCTCTTCACCGACCAAGGGAACTTGATCCGCGCGCAATTCACGCCGCAAAGCTACCGCGAGGAAGGCCGCGCCCTTCTCGTCGAACCCACGACGCCTTTCGGCGGTCGCAACTGCGCGTGGACCCCGCCGGCGTTTGCGAACCGCCACGTCTTTGCACGCAACGAGAAGGAACTCGTCTGCGCCTCGCTGGCGGAGGAGGGTGTTCATGCCAAGTAATCGCCAACTCCTCATCGTTTGCTCCGTCGGCCTCTTGACCGCTGCGTTCGCGCCAGCCGCAATCGGGGCGGAACGCAGCCCGCCGAGCACCGAAGCCATCCGCGCTGCCGTTGCGAAGTCGCTGCCGCTTTTGGAAAAAGCCGCGCAGGGTTCGATGGAGAAGCGCAAGCAGTGTTTCACCTGTCACAATCAAGGTTTGCCCGTGCTCGCACTGACGACGGCGCGCGAGCGCGGGTTCGCGATTGATGAGGAGAATCTCCGGCAACAGGTTCAGTTCACCGCCGACTTCCTCGCGAAGAACCGGACGAATTACCTCACGCGCAAGGGACAGGGCGGACAGGCGCTTACCGCCGGCTACGCGCTGTGGACGCTGGAGAACGGCGGTCGGAAACCCGACGCGACGACGGCGGCCGTGACGGAGTATCTGCTGAAGTGGCAGAAGGACCTCGACCACTGGAAAGTGCAGACAGTTCGCCCGCCCAGCGAGGAGAGTTTGTTCACTGTCAGCTACGTCGCGATGCGGGGGCTGAAAACTTTTAGCACGCCGGAGCAACGCGAGCGCATGGACCGCCGCTTCGAGCAGGTGAGGACGTGGGCGTTGAAAACCCCGGCGCAAACCACGGAGGACCGCGTGTTCCGTCTGCGGTTGCTGCAAGTCGCCGGCGCTCCCGCGCCGGACATTCGCCGCGCCACGCAGGAGTTGTTGAAGACGCAGCGGCCCGACGGCGGCTGGGCGCAACTCGCCGACATGGAGAGCGATGCCTACGCCACCGGCACCGCGCTCACGGCGTTGCATCAGGCCGGCGGAATCGCCACCACCGACGCGGCCTATCAGCGCGGATTGTATTGGCTGCTCAAGGCTCAACTCGCCGACGGCTCATGGCACGTGCCGACGCGCAGCACGCCAATCCAGACCTACTACGAGTCCGGCTATCCGCACGGCGAGGACCAGTTCATCTCCATCACCGCCGCCGGCTGGGCGACCACCGCGCTGATTGACGCGCTCCCGAAAAGCTCACCATGAAAATTTTCCCCCTCTTTGCGCTCTCTGCGTTCTTTTGCGGCCAACAAATTTTCGCGGCCCCGCTCGCCATCGAGACCACCCTCGTGGACACGGACACCTTCCACGGCGCCACGTTCCAGAGCCACAATCAGAAAGTCGTGAGCAACAAGCGCGGCATCTTCATGACGCGCCTCCGCTCGCGGAACGAGGCCTACACCGCGCAGCAATGGCGGCTGTCGTGGAGCCGGGATGGCGGGCGCACGGTCAAGACGCTGTATGAAGCCACCGATGCGACCAGTCCGCCAGTGATCGAAACGGACTCCGCCGACAACAACTACGTCGCGCGGACCGACTGGCCTGACTTAAAGAACCTGAACATCTATCTCTCCCGCTTCCTCAGCGCCGGGGACTGCGGCGAGCCGCATCGCACGCTGATTGGGGAAGGCGCGGCGGGGAAGCATTCGATGATGTGAATTCAATGGCCATGCACCCTTGGGCGGGCGGGGCTCATTTGCCTGGGTTCACGAGGAAAGCGATCAGGTCGGCCATTTCCTGCGTAGTCAGGCCGCTCTCCAGGCCTTCGGGCATCAGCGACTGGCGAAGGACTTTGCTGCTGGCGATGCTGTCCTTCGCGAGGGTGCGCAGGACACCGCCGACTTGCAGCAGCGTCACGGAGTTCGCCGTTTCGTTTTTCAGAATGCCGGCGGTGCTGACGCCGTCTTTGGATTCGATGTTGTGGAAGAAAAATTCCGGCGCGACGTCACGATTTGGATCGAGGGTAGCAACCAGCAGCTTCTCCTTGCCGCCGGCGGCGACGCCGCTGAGGTCCGGGCCGAACGCGAGTCCGATGCCGCTGAAAAGATGGCAGGCGGCGCAGCGGCTTTGAAAAATCGCCCGCCCGCGCGCCTTGTCGCCGGCGGCGTCCAGGGCGGGCAGATAGGTTCGGACCACGTCCTCGCGTTGGGCGGTGTTCGCGACGCCCAGCACTTCGGCGACTCGTTCGCGGATGCGTTCATCCGCGTGCTGGCGGAGCGCGGCGACCTGCACGGCGGAGAGATCGTTGCGCGGCACGGTTTTGTTTTTGAGCGCCGTGAGCAGCGCGTCCACGCGGTCGGCGCGCTCCAGCAAAACGTCGAGCGCCTGCTGGCGTGCCGCCGGCGCGAGGCCGGCATATCGCTCGATCAAAACGCGGCCCACCTCGGGCGCGGTGAATTGCCGCAGCACTTTGATCGCGGTCTGCTGGCGCCCGGGCGTTTGAGCGGGCGCGAGCAGTGCCGTCAATGTGGGAGCGACTGCGGCATACAAGTCGAGCGCCAGGATTTCAATCGCGGCGCGGCGGAGCGCCTCGGGCTGTTTCGCATCCAGCGCGATGGCGGGGGCTTGCTGGAACAATGCTTTGGGGCACCTCCGGAAACTGGTTGAAAAGTTTGGAACAGCTGAAAAAGAAATTGCCGGGGAAGAAAATGATGTTGACGATGCGAGCCATGAAACCTTACCAGTCGGCACAGGCTCTTGG
>Ga0247727_10010914_pt1 | contig 15980 bp, 16 predicted proteins | sample WisWelCaveWW1625_FD_202498 | JGI IMG/M metagenome (GOLD analysis project Ga0247727, IMG submission 202498) | Biofilm microbial communities from Wishing Well Cave, Virginia, United States - WW16-25 | ecosystem: Environmental > Aquatic > Deep subsurface > Groundwater > Cave microbial mat | place...
GCAACGCGTCCAGCACGATTTGCGCTTTGAGACTGACCGAAGTTCGTTTTCCTTTGGGCATGGCTTTCTCCAGAAAGTACACCTCTATTATGCCCGCTTTCGTGTCTAAATTCCCTTATCCACTTAAATTGGGGAAGTACACAGGTAGACGCGTACACACGGAGCGCGCAACACGACTTGTTTACCTGTCTACTTGTGTACTTGTCTGCTTTTTTACCTCACACTCAACCAGGAGATTAACTTATGTGGCACGGCGGCGGTTGGTTCATGTACATGCGTCAGGGCGACGAAAAGCCCAAGGTAACAAGAGAACTTTTATTACGCGTCCTCACCTACGCGCGCGGATACTGGTGGCATATCGCGGGCATGCTCGTGACAATTTTATTGACGACGGGCTTGTCCCTGCTTACGCCGCTCATCTTCCGCAACATGATTGACGTGGTTCTGCCTGCCAAAGACACACAACGACTCATCTATCTCGGCTTGGCGTTGTTGGCTATCCCTGCGCTCGAAGGCGGGATCAATGTCATTCAGCGGCGGCTCAACTCGGCAGTGGGCGAGGGTGTCATTTACGATTTGCGCTCGACTCTCTTTGCGCGGCTTCAACGCATGTCCCTGCGCTTCTTCACCAATACCAAAGTCGGTGAGTTGATGTCGCGCCTCAACAATGACGTGGTCGGCGCGCAGAACGCCATCAGCAATACCATCGTCAGCATCGTGACTAATTTCATCGAAGCGATTGCGTTGCTCGCTGTGATGCTCACGCTTGAATGGCGATTGACAATCGTCAGTGTGTTGATTCTGCCGCTCTTTATCATCGCCGCGCAAAGGCTGGGAACGGTTCTGCGCGATATTGCCCGTGAAGCGATGGACCACAATGCCAAGATGAACGCGCACATGAACGAGACTCTCAACATCGGCGGCGCGTTGTTGGTCAAATTGTTTGGTCGCGCTAACGAAGAGGAAAAGCGTTTCCGTGAACGCGCCTCCAACGTGCGCGATATCGGCGTCAGGCGCGCGGTGGTCGGCTCGACGTTCTTCGTCATCTTCGGTCTTGTCAGCGCGGTGGGCACGGCGCTGGTCTATGGTCTCGGCGGCTACTTCGTTATCACCGATGTCTTCACTGTCGGCACCATCGTCGCGTTCGGCTCGTATCTCGGTCAACTATATGGCTCGCTGCAAAGTCTCGCGGGCGCGCCCGTTGAATTTTCAACCAGCATGGTTTCCTTCGAGCGCGTCTTCGAGATCATTGATCTGCCGCAGGACATCATCGAAAAAGAGAACGCGCTTGCATTGCAGGATGTGAGAGGCGAACTCGAATTCGATAACGTCACGTTCAACTACCGCGTGGACGAATCCAAACTCCTCAAAGATGTCAAACGCTACGGGAAGATGGAAGATGTTGGCACGGTCTTGTCTTTGGCGAAACCGACCACGGACGATGGACAAAAGACCAAGGCTAAGGGTGGAAATGGTCAATCGTCCAAGGTCAATCGTCAGGAAGAAGGGAGCGGCTCTGACTCATCCGAAACTGATTTCACATCCCAAGCCCGCGACGTCGCTTTAGAGGGAGTCTCCTTTATCGCGCGTCCCGGGCAGTTAATCGCGTTGGTCGGTCCGTCGGGCGCGGGCAAAACCACGCTGACGTATCTCATCCCAAGATTGTACGACCCGACCGATGGAGTCATCCGCATTGACGGGCATGATTTGAAAGATGTGACGCTCGATTCGCTTTCGTCCGCGATTGGCATGGTGACGCAGGAGACGTATCTCTTCCACGATACCATCCGCACGAATCTGACATACGCAAAAATGGACGCGACGCAACCTGAAATTGAATCTGCCGCGCGCGCCGCGAACATCCACAACTTCATCATAGACCTGCCCGACGGCTACGATACCATCGTCGGTGAGCGTGGCTACCGCTTGAGCGGCGGTGAAAAACAACGCATCGCGCTGGCGCGTGTGATCCTTAAAGACCCGCGTATTCTCGTGCTTGATGAAGCCACGAGTTCACTCGACAGCGAATCCGAAGCGCTGATTCAAGACGCGTTGAAGCGCGTCATGGCAGGGCGCACGAGCATTGCCATTGCACATCGTTTATCCACGATTCTTGCTGCTGATTTAATTTTGGTGATGGATCGCGGCAAGATCGTGGAAAGAGGCACACACGAAGAGTTGATCGCGTTGAATGGATTGTATGCCCAGTTATATGAGACGCAATTCAAGAGGGAGAGAGTTTGACCCTCTCAGGTGCAAGTTTTAAGAGACCAAGGCTGAGGAAGAAAGTGACCGATGCTTGGTTTCTCTGAGTATCCACCCCATTGCCATCCCTCCAACTAGCGCCGCGCCAATACTGCAAATCAAAAAAATTAAGAGCATCCCAAATTGCCCAGGGTGAGGATATCCCACTTCCCAGCCGAAGCCAAAGAACAATACCAACCCAACTGCCAGAAAACCCAGGGCTGCGGCAAGACCTGCGCACATCCCAACTGATTTTCTCTTTTCTTTGAATCCCAATTTGCCTGTCGCCACATATGCATTGATTGCAGTGAGGACGCCGACAGAAGTAACAAAGACCAGCAGGAAGTTATAGTGACGATAGTGAGGGAAAACAGGCAAAAAATTAATCCTGGAAAATCCACCGAAAAAATTTCCCAGAAGGATCACCACTAGCAGGAAGCCAAGCGCTGTACCGCTCCATGTAAGAGCACAGGCTTTCACCAAGGATTTGGCATCTGCGTTCATCAGGCGCGCCATTCCCAATCCCCAAAGTCCGCCTCCGCAAAGAATGACTGTAAGCATCGCAATCAGGGACATGTTATCCGACCAAATGATATTCAGTCGGGTAACACTATTAGGTCCCGCTATGACAAGGAAACCCCAAATACTGCCGCCGAGCGTAAGCGCAGTCCACAAGCCAAACGCTGCAATAAAGGTGATGGATTTTAGTTTCATGATGAGCGATCCCTTTTGGTGATTTCCGATTTCACCAGCATTCCTCAGAGTTGTATTCATGCAAACATCTTGTTCTGTATCAAGGTGACGAGCCATATTGTGGTTGCCTTGAAAAGAGATCGTTTCACTCGCCCTGCGGCAATGCAGGCAGCGATTGCAGGTACAACCATACAACCTTCAGTTCATCATCGGTCATCTGCCCGAAATACTCCCACGGCATCACACCCTTGAGTTGGTGCCCATTTGGCGTTACTCCAGTCCGCAGTGTCCTCATGAAGTCCTCTTCGGACCAGGCTTGCATCTCACCGCCCATAGTCAGATTGGGCGCCAGATATTCAGCATCTGTTGTGATTGTTTGCCCGTTGAGATTCTTTCCGTGACACAAGGTACAGGTGATTGCCATGTATTCGCCGTATTCCACGGTCACACCCGGCTCTGGCGCGACCGGGCGTGGACCGTCATGGTCAATCACGAGAACGTCGGGCGCGGTAATCTCTGGAGGCAACTGCCCGAGCGCCAGCATCACACGACCCAATGGATCCAAGTCCGATCTCGGCAGTTCGTTATCTACTGGCGGCAGGGTCTTCAGGTAGGCGATCAGGTCAGCCAGGTCTTCATCGTTGAGGTAATACCAAACCCGCGATGGCATAAGAAGCAGTCCCCTTCCGTCAGGACCCACACCATGCCGGATAGCACGCACCCAATCTTCGTCGGTATTGGCAGCGCCCACGCCGCCCGTGCCCGACGTCAGGTTGGGAAAAGTCAGGGTGATCAAACCCGGTACGCTGTCGGATTGACCGCTCCAAGTCTCCGTGTGACAATCCTTGCACATGCGGATGGTAGCGATGTGCTCGCCGCGCGCGATGGAGGCTTGGTCGGTGGGGATGGAGAGCTTTTCAACTGATACCTCATAATCTTTCTCACGAATACGGTTCCACTTCACGCTGCCGATAATGTAGAGAACGGCGAAGGCAAGTACGAGCAATCCAATTAGACTGCCTAACACAATGCCGATCCATTTGAAGATTTTGCGTAGCATATTAAGCCATGCTCTTTTCTGTTTCCAATCGGATGCAGCGCATGCCAAGGGATAATGAGTTCACAATGGCACGCACGTGTCTTGGAAATTAAGCATCGTGTTTACGCTGAATCTGGGGGAGGCTGCGCGACCGGGATCTGGGCATCTGCCTCTGTCGCGAGCATGGTACCCAGACCTATCCAGCCAAGACCCAACAACACAAACACAACGAAAGTAGGCGCGTACAATTCAGGAGTCCACGGTCTCCAGGGGTTTCGTCCCTGGCTCAGCGGCACATAAAAGATCAGCCAGCCTGAGATACTCAGTAAGATGTTCAGCAAACCCAAGCCCAGCGGCAAGCCCCGCCAGCGATGCAGGGCTTTTGCACGCAAGCTGGCGACGCCAAGCAGCACCAGCCCGATGCCCAAAATGGCTATTGTCAGCATGATGAATAAGACTCCCTGGGCTGCAAGAGCTGGCGCTCTTTCTACGCTCTCATTTATTTCTCTTATCGTTGAACCTACGAAGGAGGAGGTGTAAGCCCACCATAGAGCTGCAAGCGCCAGAACCGTGCCTATGATCCCCAAGGCGAAGCCTGCCAGCCCCAACCTTCCACCCTGCCCCGCCTGCCGGGAATACAGGCTTGCCAGCCCACCCAGCCCCAGTACCAAGGCTAGCACAATGGGTGCCCCTCCGCTGGACGGTATGGCCGTCATCAACCAGAACAAGCCGCCAAATACGCTAGCCACGCCACCCCACAAGATGACTTTTGGAGAGAACATATACTGACTCCTTTCTGAAATGCGCTCCATGAGCGCAGTGAAAACTAAATCAGCGAAGGTATGAAGCCAATGGTCAATCACGCCGGATATCCCATTGCGATGATATTCATACCGTAATGAATCTCGAAAAACCTGCACCATTTGTGTTTCGTAATGTTCACGAAACTTCTTTGGGTACGCCACAAGCAGGGCGCGGTAGACGCGCATGGAAACCGATAACGAGTTTGTCAGAGGAAAACTTTTCATGAGTCATACCTCCTGCGAGTCACCGGGCAGACCCGGAGTTGGAGAGCAGACGCTTCCCGCGCGCAACATTGACTAACTGCTCCAGGCGCTCCGCTTCGGCTCGCACGAGCTTTATGCCAACGCCAGTGAGGCGATAGTAACGCCGGCGTTCATCGTCAAGCTGGGGATCCGGTCGCTCATCCGATTCTTCGATCCAGCCATCAGCCAACATGCGCTTGATGGTTCCATAAAGCGTGCCCGGGCCGAGACGCATTTTCCCGTTCGTGTGCTCCGCTACTTCGCGCATGATGGCGTAGCCGTGGTTTTCCCCATCCGCCAGTACCAGCAGGATGTGGAAGGCCGCGGGCGTTAGTGTGGTCTTCGGGTTGGAGGCAGTCTCTTGCATAACAACTCCTATATTGTTTGAGTATGACTATCGAGTTCTGATATATCAGACTTCGATATATTAGCACGTTGGGCGCGGATTGTCAAGCCCTGTAGTCAATGCTTGATGATCAGGCATACGACTACAAATTGCTAGAGGCATTGAGCCATGCACTTGATGAAATTTATGAATCGCCCCAAGGAAGATTATGGCGCTACATGTGAAGTGTCAAAATCCCAGCATGGGCACGCGCTGGCGGGGTAATGCGACCTCACCCCCAACCCCTCGCCTTTCAGGAGAGGGGAGTCCGCGCTTCGGATTTGGGGGAAAAGTTGCTTTTACGGCGCGCATGTCCACAAGTAGATCGGATGATCGCCCCAGGAATATTCACTGGAAGAAAAGCCAGCGCTGATTTGTGAACTTTCGGGGAGAAAGGCAAATTGCAGATCCTTTAATTCCAGGGCGGCGGGGATATCAAAACGCAGCCAGGCATCCACGGCCTGCCCTTGAACCAGCCCTGTTGTCAGAGTCATATAATCTATGCGATCCTTGCGATGTCCATAAATTGACTTGTATTCAACCGTTCCATTGAGCGCGCTAAAATGCTCGGATGCCGGCAAACTCATCTCATGTTGACTGGTATTCTTGAGGGCAATGTGAACCCAAAGAAATCTTTTCCCCGCTGGAGGCTCTCTATCGGAACCATACTCGTTGATATAACTGCCGGTGATCTCGGCCTGCATCATCACTGCCTCGAGATCCTCATAAACAATCATTCGGCCGGGCGATACAGGCGTGGGCAATTCCTTGATCTTTTCGACAGTTTGTGGAGTCGCTGATGGCGCAGGTGTGGGAACAGATGATCCGCTTGCAGGGTTGCACGAAGCGCAGATCAACAGTCCAAGAAAACCGCTCAACAGTAGTATCAATATCTTTTTCATGTCTACTTACTGGCTTTCTACCCCATTCTCGAAGCCTGGGAACGACTCGGATCAGTCATTACGATATCTTTTGCTCCCACAATTGACGCGTGATCTGGATCTGACCCAGGTGCTCTGTGGCGTGTTCGAGCGCGTGGAGCAGCGCCCATCCTACAGTGAGCTTGCGACCGTTGGATAAAACGCGGGGCGATTCAAAATCTTGCAGGCTCATTTTATCCAGCGCGGTACGCGCATATTCCAGACTATGGGCAAGTCGTTTTTTCAGAACATCCATCCCTACATCATGGACTCGAAATTCCGCGTCCCGGTCGCGGTTGGATGATTCCTGCGTCGCCACGTCGCCGATCCAATATCTTACTGAACCGGTAACATGAAATACCAGAACGCTGATTGAATTCATATCCTGTCCGGGGATCCAATCCAGGGCAGCGGGAGGGAGTCCTTCGAGAGCGTGAAGAATATCGTTGTGACAATCTTGCAGGAGGTCCAAATAGTCTGAGAAGAAGCTTTGCATTGTTTTTATCCTTTCGATTGACTTTAATCCGCGCGTATGAGTGGGAAAAGTTATTTCATTTTCGCTTCCATGCAAGCCAGAGCATGACCATCAGTGGAAGGAATGCGGCTGATCCGCATATAGGAGAAGCAGTTTGAGGAACGGGAGTGGGAGTTGTCGGCGCGAGATTCGCTTGAGGCGTGTCCGTGAGAATTGGCTCAGGGGTGGCGGTCGAATCGGGAGCCGAAGCAACTGTCAGCGTAGGCGAAGGCGAAGCGGGGATTTGAGTCAGCCATGGGAAATCGAAGTTACTTCCGTTTTGAGTCATCCCATACGGAATCAGATAGGTCATATTTAGGGCGATCTCTTGAACGACCGGATCATCCGGCGCCAACTCCAGCGCCGTGTGAATTTCATTCAACGCGCGGATAGTCTCAGGGGTGGCTCCGCTCGTCGACCAGTCCCAATAGGAATGGCGCGCCAGCAGATCGGCAAAACCCGCGTGCCACTGCGCGTCATCCGATTTGAGCGACAGACATTTCTCGTATGCCTCGACGCTCAATTGATACAGTTCCTGCCCTCCGGCATCCTCGCGGTACGCCTTGGCCAACAGGAAAACCTGTTTGTACGCCCTGGCAAGTATGCCCCAGCCTTCGCCGTCGTTGGGATTTTGCTCAGCGTTCGCGCGCGCCGTGAGCGCGGCCTGCCATGCCGAGGGAGCGATCAGCGCAAACTCCATCACTCGAGCCGATTGCTTCTCGCCCGGTTCAAAATCCTCAAAACGCCAGCGTACTTCGTTTCCCTGAAATACGCCGCCCGGAGTCGTCTCTGCCCAGCCGATCTGCAAATTCATAATGACGTTCTGTGGATTGGCTTCATAAGGGAGACGCAAGATAATGTCCGCGCTGCCGATGGTCCCTTTCCATGCTTCCCCGGAGTACAGGATGTAATAGAATGCCGTGCCTGGATAATAGCCTGACCCGGCAAGGTCGTATGCCACGCGGATGGAAACATCCCGCCCGACTGGAAACGCAACGTCGAATTCCGCCCACGGCGCATCTTGATCCATGTATCTGATCTCTGGATAACTGGCGCGTCGATACTGGACCTGGTTCCCGTTCACCATAATCAGCAGGTTGCCTATCTCTGGATAATTGCCCCATCCATCGTTGGCGGCGATCGGGAAACGGACAGCTATGCTTTCGTCCACTGTGCCGAGGTTACGCATGGTGAAATCCGCTGTGACGCGCGCGCTACCCAAACTTTCTGGATTAATATCCTTCTTCACGTCAATGAGGACGGTCTCCGCAACCATGCGGACTTGTGTAACCTCCGCGCCCGGTTCCGGGTTGCTTCCGGGCGGAAAGAGCGGCGGTGAAACGTCAGCCTGAACATCAGACGAAGGAGTCAGGAAAACCAGCAGCATAACTATAAAGAGAAAACGTTTCATGGACGACCTCACGAACTTGTACGACCTGAATTCATCACGATATTCAGGCGAAATGGACGAGTCAACTCTTACGCGTTGGGAACAAATATTCATCAAACTCAATGGCGTAATTCATTTTGCTGACGTAATTGCTCCCTGCTTACTACACGCAGTCCGTTGGTTTCCGGCAGGGTGTCCAACGCGCCCGATTCGCTGGATGGATCGCTGATAAGGTAGGCGGATGGTTTGGCGTCTGGCATTCGTTCCAAATCCTTATTTGGCGTGTATGGATAAACAAGATTATAGCATCGCTATAAATTCAAAACCGTAGAAATGGAGACGTAAAAGGCGAATATAAACTTCTTGACAACTTACTAACTAGTAAGTAAAATCCATCCGATGACCAGGATAGAAAACAGCAAGCGGACAATCTTGAACATGGCTGAGGCGTTGTTGCAGGAGAAAGGCTTCAACGGCTTTAGTTACGCTCACATCGCCTCGGAACTTGGCGTGAAGAATGCCGCCATTCATTATCACTTCCCCACCAAGGAGGCGCTGGGATGCGAGGTGGTGAAACGCTACCGGGATCGCTTCCAGTTGTGGATCAACAACGCGCGCGTCAAGGATTTATCCTCTGAAAAAAAATTGGATTGGTTCTTTAGCATTTATACCGATATGCGCGCGGACAAGGGCAAGGTCTGCCTCGTCGGTTCAATGGAAACCGAGTTCAATTCGATCCCTGAGGCATTGCAGATCGAAGTTGGATCTTTGCATAAGGAATTGCTTAAATGGTTGGAAGCGACTTTGAGCGAAGGCAGGGACGCGGGCGTATTCAACTTCAACGGCGAACCTGCCAACAAAGCCGCGCTGATTCTATCCAGTTTGCAGGGCGCGTTGCAAATGGCGCGCGCCTTGGGAACGAAAAAGTTTCGCGATGTCGTCGAGCAGCACAAACTGGACTTGCTGGCCTAAATTTTTTTATCGTCAAAACTTACCATCTGATAAGTATTTCAAAGGAGAAAACATGTCAACCATAATATCCACCGCCGACTCGCAGGCAATCGTGAAGAAAGTCTATCGCGCGTTCTTCAGCCCGTCAAAATACGAGGAGAAATCAACCGATCGCGAGATCATCGAACGCGGGAACAATTATCGTCTCCCGTTCAAGGCAGGCGAACTGGCGGTCACGACCTGGGGCGAAAGCGGTCCTGCGGTTTTGCTCATGCACGGCTGGGGCGGCGCGCGCGCCCAGATGACGGGTTTCGTTGATCCGTTGCTGGACGCGGGATTTCGCGTCGTCGCTTACGATCAGCCCGCGCACGGCGAGTCGGATGGGAAGACGACCAACCTGCTCGAGATCGCCCCCACCATGGATTTGATCCTAAAACAGGAGGGCAAATTCGACGCCATCATCGCCCATTCATTTGGAACGTTGATCGCGTCCTACGCGCTGGTCAAACGGAATTTTCCGCCTCCATCGCGACTGGTATATTTCGGCGCGTTCAACCGGCTTTTGGATTCCCTGCCGCGTTTTCAAATCCTCGCCGGGTTATCCGACGAAATCGCCGACGGCTTACGCGATATGATCGTGGAGAATTTTGGGCGCGATGTGTTGGACGCCATTGTCAATGAATTATTGGTTCCCCAGATCAATATCCCCGCCCTGATGTTCCACGACGCGGACGATAACGTCACCCCGGTTGACGACAGCCGCGCCATCGCGCAAGCCTGGAAACACGCTCGATTGGTCGAGACCGAAGGATTGGGTCATAGGGGCGCGTTGCAATCCAGCGCGATACACGCGCAGGTTGTGAAGTTCTTGAAGGGCTGATCGGTAAGTTTCAATCCCACCGACAATTTATACGGCGCTTGACAACGCGCCGAATCCGGTTAAAATCTAATTCGATAACTATCGAATTAGATTGAGAGCATGAAATGGATACCCAGCCTGAAATTTTATCCTTTGTCAAAGCGCTGGCGTCGGCGGACCGTTTGCGGATCGTCGGTCTGTTGAGTCTTCGAGGATCGAAACGCGCGGCGGAGATCGCAAGCGCGCTCGGCGTTCACGCGTCAGAGGCGAATCGGCATCTGGAACAGTTGACAGCCTCCGGCGTCGTCCGCGAAGCGGGTGGAGTCTTCGATTTGAACGAGAAGGCAATCGAATCCCTGGCGCGCGGGCAGTTCGAGGGCAAGCGTCCCGCGTACGAAGCGAAAGAGGAAACGCAGGAGGATGTCCGCAAAGTGTTGAAGACCTTCCTCAACGCGGATGGAACGCTGAAGCAAATCCCGCCCATGGGAAATAAATTGTCGATCATCCTGAACTTTATTGTGGACGCGTTCGCGTTCGACGCGAACTACACCGAGAAGGAAGTCAATACCATACTGCGCCGCTTCCATGTGGACACCGCCGCGTTGCGCCGTTATCTGGTGGATCACCAGTTGATGGCGCGCGAGAGCGACGGCACGCGGTATTGGAGAGTGAAATGAGCGAAGAACTCGTCGCCTTCTTCAAGGCGTTGGCGGATTCAAACCGCCTCAAGATCGTCGGTCTGCTGGCTGAAAAATCCTACAGCGTGGAGGAACTGGCCGCGTTGCTGAAACTCAAGCCGTCCACCGTGTCGCATCATCTGGCGCGCCTCTCCGAAGCGGAACTGGTCACATCCCGCGCTGAAAGTTACTACTCGGTTTATCAACTCGACAAAAAAGCGCTGGAGGAAAAATCGCGCAACATGTTTTCACCCGGGGAACTTTCCACCGTCGCCGCCGAAGTGGACGCGGACGCGTACGATAACAAAGTCGTCAAAGACTATGCGCGGCGCGATGGAAGCCTGAAGACGATCCCGTCACAGCGCAAGAAACTCGAAGCGATCCTGCGATATGTTGTAAAGGCGTTTGAAACGGGGAAACGATACAGCGAGAAGCGCGTCAATGAAATCCTGTCGCAATATCATGAAGATACGGCGACCCTGCGGCGCGAACTGGTTGGTTACGGTTTGATGAAACGCGAAGGCGGCGGGGGAGAGTATTGGAGAGTCTAACCCTGCGCTGAAAATAACTTAGCCACAGAGTCCACTGAGACTCTGATAAAAAAACTCAAAGAACTCTGCGCTCTCTGTGGCTATTGTCTTTTTTTGAGTTGAGGGAGATTCACTTCCTCCCCATCTGATCCCGGTTTACGAGTCCCTTTTGCCAGGCATAGACCGCCACCTGCGTACGGTCGGCGAGATGCAGTTTGCTGAGGATGTTGCTCACGTGCCCCTTCACCGTATACTCGCTGATCACAAGCTTCTCGGCGATCTGGCTGTTGGTCATCCCGTTGGCGATCAGGCGCAAAACGTCCAGTTCGCGTTCGGTCAACTCGGTGAATAACGGCTGTTCCTCGCTGTTATCGCTGCGGATGTTTTGCAGGACGCGCGCCGCCACCAGCGGATGCAACGTCACCTCTTTTTGAGCGGCGCGGCGCAGGGCGTCCACCAGTTTTTCCATTTTCATATCCTTCAAAATATACGAGATGGCGCCCGCCTTCAACGCCGGGAAGATGTGCGCGTCCTCGTGATACGAAGTCAGCACCACCACCTGCGTGCGCGGGCTGATATGCTTGATGCGCCGCGTCGTTTCCACGCCCTCCATGCCGGGCATGATCAGGTCGAGCAGGACGATATCGGGGATATGGTCCGACACCAGCTTGAGCGCGTCCTCGCCCGAAGCCGCCTCGCCGATCACTTGAAAGTCCTTCACCGTCTCGATATAAGAGCGGATGCCCTTCCGCACCACTTCATGATCGTCCACGATCAAAATGCTGATTCGATTCCCATGCTGACTCGCCATCGCGTCTCCTTGTTTAACTTTTGGCCGGCGCCTGGACGATGAGCCTTGTGCCATGCCCGGGCGCGCTCTGGATCTGCACCGTGCCGCGCACGCTGCTCACGCGTTCGCGGATCGAACGCAGACCCATGCCGTTTGGTTTTCCATTCATCATATCGAATCCCTGCCCGTCGTCGGAGAGGGAAAGTTGAATTGTATCGTCATTGTACATCAGCGAGAGGTCCACGCGGCACGCCTGGCTGTGACGCGCCACGTTTGCCAGCGCCTCCTGCGTCACGCGGTACAGCGCCTGTTCGATATCGAGCGAAAGGCGCCGGTCATTCCGCAGGGAGAAACTGACCCTGGCGTCGTTGCGACTCTCCCATTCAAAGATGTATTCGCGCAAGGCGGTCGCCAGTCCCTTTTCCTGTAACGCGATCGGGTAAATCTCCTGCACGAGGAACGTCAATTCCTGGATCACGTCCGAGACCAGGTTCTCCGCTTCGTTGAGATGCTGTGAGACTTGATTCCCGTTCCCGTTCAGGATGCCGCGCGCCGTGCCGAGTTGCGCGAGCGCCGCGAAGGCTTTTTGTTTGGCTGAGTCGTGCAGATCGCGCGCGAGGCGGTTGCGTTCCTCCATCACCGCCAAATCCTTCGTCTGTTCGAACAGTTCCATGTTGGCAATCGAGATCGCGGCGCGATTCACCAGCGCGGAGAATACCCGCACGGTGTCTTCGTCAATAAAATCGGAGCCTGTGAACGCGACGTTCAACACCGCGATCACTTTATGATCCACGACGATGGGCAGGTGCATGAACGATCGGATGCCCTCGGCGACGATCGCCGCGCGCACGTCCGGGCGCATGGATTCAGGGTCGAGTTCCCTGGCGACGATGGGCTTGCCGGTCGCCAGAACGTTGCCCACATTGCCCTCGCCTTTGGCAAACTCCATCACCTTGAGGGTTTGAGGGGCGTATCCATGACTGACGCGCGGCCGCACCTTCGTCTGTTTCTCGTCCCATGCAAACACCACGCTGCGGTCCGCGTGCAACATATCCACAGCCACATCCACCAGCGTCTGAAAGACCTGGTTCAGGCTGACATTGCGCAGGATCCTTTCATCCGCTTTGTAGAGGGCTTCCATTTCGCGGTTGCGGTTCTCGAGCGCGTAGGTGCGATCCTGAACGAGCCTTTCGAGGGCGCGGTTGCGATCGCGTATGGATTTGGTGCGCAAGCCGACGCCGCCGAGGACGACAACCATTCCAATCAAAACCACCAGGGCGCGGAATAAGTTGGTCTGCCAGATGGGCGGGATCACGGTCACTTTAATTCGCGACGGCGTTTCATTCCACACGCCGTCGCTGTTTGCGGCTTTCAACAACAGGGTATATTCGCCGCCGGGCAGGTTGGTATAGCGCCCGTCGCGTTTCGTGCCAATGAAATGCCAGTTCGTATCGAAGCCTTCCAGGAAATAGGCGTATTGATTCTTTTGAGGTTGATCGTAACTCAGCGCGGCGAAATTAAATTCAAAGGAGTTCCGGGGATATTGCAAAGTGATGGCTCGCAATGTCTCCACGCTGGATTCGGTTGTGATCGGCTGGTCGTCCTGCGTAAGCGATGTGAGAATGACCTGCGGCAGATAGGAGTTGTCCGCAATTTCAGCGGGGTCGAAAACGGTCAGGCCTTCGATGCCGCCAAAATAAAATTCGCCGTGCCTCCCATTTGCGTACGCGCCGGAATTAAATTCATTGCTCTGCAAGCCGTCGCCGGCGTCGAAGTTTCGAAAGACTTCCGTGAGCGGATCGAAAAGTGAAAGCCCGAAGTTTGTGCTAAGCCAAAGATTCCCGGACTCGTCCTCCAAAATTCCGTACACCACGCCGTTGGGCAGGCCGTCTTTCTCGATGTAATAGGTGAACGAATCGGTATCCGGGTTGTACAGGTTCAAGCCGCCGCCGCCAGTCCCGATCCAGACGCGCCCCATGCCGTCCTGGTAAATGGACATGATCGAATTGTTGTTGATGCTGGTTTTGTCCTGTGGGTCATGGAGATACGACGTGAACGTTCCAGTTTCGGGGTCGAACCGGTTGAGACCGTTTTCAAAGGTTCCCACCCACAACCTGCCGTCGCGGTCCTCAAGCATGGAATATATGATTGCGCCGCTTAACGAGTTGGGGTCGTTTGGGTTGTGAGCATAGTGAATGAATTCGCCGGTCACGCGGTCGAAGCGGTCCAGCCCGGCGTATGTTCCCACCCAGACGTTATTCCGGCTATCCACGAAGACTTTGTAAACAAAGTTTGAACTTAGGCTGTCCGTATCTATGGGATCGCGGCGAAAGTGCGTGAACGCGGACGTCCGCTTATCGAAGCGATCCAGCCCGTTGAAAGTGGCGATCCATAATATGCCGTCCTGGTCTTCAGCGATGGAAGTCACGTCGTTGGAACCGAGGCTGTTCTCGTCCCTGGGATCGTTCTGGTAGCGAACGACGCGGTTACTCACCAGGTTGAACCGGTTCAAACCGCCCGCGCCGATCCATGCGTAACCTTCCGCGTCCACAAAAACGGCGTAAATGGAGTTGTCGCTGAGCGTGTTCTTGTCCTGCGGGTCGTGGCGATAGTAGGCAAACAGGTCGCGTTGACGGTCGTACATATTTACGCCGCCGCCGCGCGTGCCGATCCACAGCGTCCCGCTGCGATCCTCGTAAATGGACGACACCTGGTTTTTGCTCAGACCCCTGGCGAAAGCGGGATCGTTGAAATAATGCACGAAGCCTTTGCCGGGTTCGTAACGGTTTAACCCCTTGTCAGCGCCGACCCACAGGTTGCCGACGCTGTCAATTTTCAAGGCGGTGACGGAATTGCTCGATATGCTTTTATCGGGTTCGTCAGTCGTAACAGACACGCTGGGCGCCGTATCCTCGGTCAATGGGTCTTCCACGTTGGCCGGCGTTTGCACAAACCGATCGAAGTGGCCTGTGCTTTTGTCGAAACGATTCAATCCGTTCCGGGTGCCGACCCATAAGATGGAATGGCTGTCCTCAATGATGGCGGTGACGTAGTCGGAACTGATCGTCCCGGGGTTATCTGGATTATTGTAGTAGGTCTCGACCTTGTTGGTTTGCGGGTCAAAATTTTTAAGTCCGCCGCCCGCGGTGCCTGCCCAGTATTCCCCGCCTCGGTCCTGGAATATGACGGTAATTCGGATATCGGAGTTCTTATCCGGCTCTGAAGGCGTTGCCAGAAAATGCTTGAAATTGTTTTGCGTCTTGTCGAAGAGGTCCACGCCCTGCATGGAGCCGATCCATAGTTTATGCGCCGAGTCGATAAACAGGGCGTTGATATGGTTATCGTTCAAGCTGGCTGGGTCTGAGTCGTTGTGGAGGTAATGGGTAAACGTTTCAAGACGCGGGTCGAAGCGGTTCAAACCGCCCTGGCGCGTGCCGATCCACAGGTAGCCTTCTTCGTCCTCGACGATGGACGTGATCCAGCGATCGCTGATGCCGTTCAGGGAGTCCGGGTCGGGCTTATAGATCTTGAAGGTATATCCGTCATAGCGGTTGAGTCCATCCTCGGTGCCGAACCATATAAAGCCGCGGCTATCCTGAAGGATGGCGTTTACCGAACTTTGGGAGAGTCCCTCCTCGATGTTGAGATGGTCGAAACGCAGGACGCAATCGCAGACCTCGGGCAGGGATTTTTGCAGATCAAGGCTCGGAACTTCGGGGCGGCTGTTCGGCGCTGAATCAACTTGAGGGGTGGCCGGAGACGCGATCCCGCTTCCGCATGAGATCAGGGAGAGGGCGAGGATACATCCAACGAGCCGGGGAAAGATCCGCAACATAGTCATAGTATAGTCCATTCGCGGTTCATTTTATTAGGCGGGAGATTAAATTCAATACCCCTCTTGGGAGGGGTTTTATTAGCGCTGATACGCCGGAAAAAATATCC
>Ga0247727_10010915_pt1 | contig 15980 bp, 12 predicted proteins | sample WisWelCaveWW1625_FD_202498 | JGI IMG/M metagenome (GOLD analysis project Ga0247727, IMG submission 202498) | Biofilm microbial communities from Wishing Well Cave, Virginia, United States - WW16-25 | ecosystem: Environmental > Aquatic > Deep subsurface > Groundwater > Cave microbial mat | place...
AATCTCGGATGAGCCGCAATCGCCGACAGACGACCTGTGGTGGGAGCCAAATCCTGACCGAAGCCGTCGGTGCTCGGCCCCAGCCCGGTCCACGTCTGCCCCGTGTCCGCCGAACGGTAGAGGCGATTCGTGCCCCAGTAAATGACGTTGCCCGGCGATTGGGTGAAGCCCGTGTGGAGAGCCATCGGCGCGTAGAAGCCGACCCGGTCGGTCGGATTCATCCTGCCCGGAGCCGCCGTGCAATTGCGACAGCCGCGCTCGACCCAGGTGTCGCCGCCGTTGAAAGAAACGCGCGGCCCGAAGCTTGCGCCGGCAGTGGCGGATTGGCTGCTGTTCTGGAACGAGTGATAGACGGTCGTCGGATTCGATTGATCAATCAGCGCGAATCCGCCGTCGCCGCCGGCCACGCGCGCCCACGCCGGATTGCCGGTGAAACGGTTGCTCCCGTTGTCCTGCGTGCCGCCGAGCAGGAAGTTGACGTCAACTGGGTGCACCGCGACCGATTGGAACTGCACGGTGTTGAGCGTCTGGTTCAAATTCTGCCAGCCCATCGGCGAAGCAATGGCGTTGTCCGAACGCCATACGCCTCCGTCGTTGCCGATGAAGAGAATGTTGCGATTGCCGGGAAAGACGGCCAGGGCGTGTTGATCCACGTGCAGCCCGCTCTCGCCGTTGTTGTTGCCCGCCATTTGACTTACCCAGGTCTGGCCGCCGTCGGCGCTGCGATAGAAATTGACCAGGCCGAAGTAGACGATGTTCGCGTCCACCGGGTCAACGGCTAGCGTGAGGTTGTAAGACGATTGCGCCACGTTCGGCGGGTCGTTGAGCTTCGTCCAGTTGTCGCCGTTGTCGGTTGATCTGAAAAGCCCTGCCAGAGTGGAACCGGAACTGGCGGCGACGGCCGCGTAGAGCGTGGCGTTGGTCGAAGGCGGCAGTGGCGGCCCGAGGGCGAACCGAACGCGCCCCAGTCCGGTGGCTGGCAATCCGCCGGCCAGTCTCTGCCACGTGCCAGGCTCGCCGCCGGAGTTCGAGCGAAAGATGCCTTGCGCCTGCACGCCCGCGAAGACGCGGTTGGGATTCTGCGGATCGAGCGCCAGATCGTTGGCGCTGAAATTCCCGTTGGCCGGATCGAGATTGCGCCAGGTCGCCCCGCCATCCGTAGACTTCCACACGCCGCGCTGACCGAGCGGAGCTGTGCCGCTTCCGCCCGATGCGCCGTAGGTCGCGGCAGTCTTCGTGCAGATGTAGACCGTTTGCGTGTTGGTCGGATCAATCGTGATGTCCGCGATGCTCGAATTGAGAAAGGCGGGAACCTGCGGGTTGACGGTCGAAACCGGCCCGGTGATGTGCGTCCACGTCGCGCCGCCATCAACCGATTTGAGCAATCCCGCGCCGTAGTAGCTGTCGGCTGAGTTGTTTCCTTCGCCGGTGCCGACGTAGATGACGTTCGGATTCGAGGGGTCAATCGCAATCGAGCCGATGGCCAGCGACGGCTGATCGTCAATCAACGGCGTCCAGGTTGCGCCGTTGTCGCGCGAGCGCCAGAGGCCGCCCTGCGCCGCGCCGGCGTAAACCGTTCGGTTGCCGGCGCCGTCGTAGCCCGGATCGAGCGCCACCGCCGAGACGCGACCCGAGACTGGCTTTTGCACCGCGCCGGTGTTGCCGTTGGCGATGGGCTGCGGGCCAAGCGGCAGCCAGGCCGGTTCCTGCGCCGTTTCGGAATCGGCCGCTCCGTCGCGCTGCGCGCCTGTTCGCTGCCGCAATCGCTACTCCTCGCGTTCGAGCTGGTCGAGCTGGTCGAGCGCGCGCATTCGCGCGGCGATGGGAATCTCCGTTCGCGGATAAGCGCGTTGCTCGTGGAACCACTCATCGGCCCCGGGCTTTTCATCGCTTTCGATCTCTTCGGGTTGTTCGGCGATTGCGGTTACGGCCCGTCGGCTGGCCGGCGCAGTTTCAGCTTTGAGCGCGTGGCCGCCGGTTTGGCCGATTGTTTCCGGTTGCTGCGCCGATGCTTTCGTTTCGACCTGCGCCTGGATTGACGATGCCGCCGCGACGCTCTTCGCCGAAGCCTTGCCACTTACGGACGGGCTTGGGCTGGCGACGGAAGCGCGTGGCTTCGGTGACGAAGCAGGCGAAGAACGATGATTGAAAAGCTTCAAACTGACGATCAACAAAACCACGGCGCACACGCCCAGCGTCAGCGCCGCAACGGCGATTCGGCGATTTCCTCTTGCGATAGACATAAATCTCCTCCGCGATCTTCAAATCTGATTTTGATGTGATGAAAGAACGACCTTGCTGAGTCAAGGCTTTCAGGCGGGAGGGAGTTTATCTGAACGGGTCTGAAACGTCGAGCCATACTCGCGCTTCGTGCCGCATCTTTTCTCCCCAATTGTCCCCCCCCCATTAAAACAATTAGCGCATTAGCCAACCAGCGCGCAACCTTTTCACATCAGAGGTCACGCATTAACACCCAGTTATCCCAATCACGGATGATGACAACCAGAAAGTGCGTAGGAGATTGAAAAGCTCGCTCCGCCGGAGCTTGCGCTTCATGCGCCTAAACACATCAGAATCGCTATTTAACCGAAAAGAGAGGTTCGAAATGCGTGCTCCCTACCGGTACACACCCCTTGCGCTGTTTGTGACCCTGGCTCTTTCCTTGCTGCTCGTTTACGGGATGAGGCCGAAAGAAGCGGCTGGCGCGGAAATTTATTACCTTTCGTCCGAGTGGCTGGCTTCGTCTTCGGCAGAAGCCGGCAGTCTGGCAACGGGGTTGCCGCCGCCGGCTGCGGCAATCGTCCCGGGACAGGACACCGCTGATCTTAGAATCACGCTCGGTCCGGCATCTACCGGCCCGTTGAGGACGAGCGTCTTCTGCACTGTCGGTGGCTCTCCGAACACTCAGCACCGCGTCGAGTTCTACACCGCCGCTGCGTGCGGCGAGAAGGGGCTAGAGTCTCCGCGCTACCTTGGGGCGCTGGCCGTGACCACCGGCAGCAGCGGCCAGGTGCGATTCACTGCGCTTATCACTCCTCCCCTCACCATCGGCCATTTCGTTGCCGCCAAAGCGATCAACCAGGCGAACAATACGTCGGTTTTTTCGAGTTGCGTGACTGTCATCAACCCAACGCCGGAGCCGAAGCCAACGCCGAAGCCAAGTCCGACGCCGACGCCAACTCCGACTCCGACACCAACTCCGACGCCAACTCCGACGCCGACGCCAACGCCAACGCCAACTCCAACTCCCACGCCAACTCCAACTCCAACTCCAACTCCCACGCCAACGCCAACGCCAACTCCGACGCCGACGCCAACTCCCACGCCGACCGACCTCGGAGTGCCCGGCATCCAGTTCCCGCCCACCTCGCAGATCAGCGACAACAAGCTCGGTTCGGTGCTCTTCTACCCGATCTATACTTCGAGCGCGACTAACCCGGCCTTACAAAACACGCGCATCAGCATTACCAACGCCAACATCCGGCGGCCGGCGTTCGTTCATCTCTTCTTTGTGGACGGGGAGAGTTGCAGTGTGGCTGATATGTATATCTGCCTGACGCCGAATCAGACCGCGACGTTCCTGGCTTCGCAATTCGATCCGGGCACGACCGGATACCTCGTCGCCGTTGCCACCGACAGTCGCGGCTGTCCGGCGGTCTTCAATGCGCTGATGGGCGATGAGTACGTCAAGTTCGCCAGCGGCCACCAGGCCAATCTCGCGGCGGAAGCGGCAGCCGGATTGAACCCGCCGCCGTGCGATGACACCTCATTTGCGGCGCAACTCAACTTCGACGGCGTCAGTTTCAACCGGCTCGGGCGCTCGCTGGCCTTATCGAACATTCCCGACCGCGCCAGCGGCAATAACACGATGCTCATCCTCAACCGGATCGGAGGCAATCTGGCCCTGGGCGCCGCGCCGCTCAGCTCGATCTTCGGCATTATTTACAACGACACGGAGAACGCGTTCAGCTTCAGTTTCACGCCGAACGTTTGCCAGATTATCAACTCGCTCTCCAACAGCTTTCCGCGCACTGTGCCGCGCATCGAGACGATCATTCCGGCAGGTCGGAGCGGCTGGATAAAGCTCTGGTCGTTTGAAGACGCGGCGATCTTCGGCGCGGTGATTAACTTCAACGCCGACTCCGCTACGTCGGCGTCGGCCTTCACGCACGGCCACAACCTGCACAAACTGACGCTCACGGCCACCGGCGCGCTGACGATTCCGGTCTTTCCGCCGCCCTGCTAAACAGGTGCGCCCGCGTCCTCGCGGGCAGGCTTCCGAGAGAAGCCCTTTCATCGCAGTGAGCAGGCACAGGTAAGCCTGCCCGCGAGGACGCGGGCGCACCCGGCGAGGCGCTCTCCTGCTTAAGTTGGCGCATATGAGAACAGGGGGAGTAGACCGCGAGCGGTCTGATTACGGCGTCAACCCAACCCGTCGCAGCAATTCGCTGAACTTCGTGTTTGGCCGCAAAGGCTCGAACACCGGCTCGACCTTCAACTCGACCAATCCGCCGTCTTTCTCCGCGAAGGCCTTTTCCAGCGCGTCGAACGCCTGACCGTGCTCGCCCAAGCGGATTTGCACTGCGGCGATGGCGGTCGAGGGAACGTAACGCGCTTCGGATTCTTTCACGAGTTGCGACAGGTATTCGCGCCAGAAAGCTTCGCGTCCCGATTCAGCGTAAGCCTTTTTCAAGGCTGAGGTCTTCTGCCGATCTGCGTGCATCGCGATCTTCGCGCGCAGGAATTCCAAAACCGCGTCCTGCGTGTTGCCTTGTTGCTCATAAGCGAGGCCGAGGTTCAAGTGCGCCGGGGCGAAGTTCTGGTCGAGCTTAAGCGTCTCGCGCAAATGCTCGACGGCGTCTTGGTAATCGCGCGAGTAATACAAGAGCGTTCCGAACGCAGTGTTGATCGGCAATGAACGCGGGTCGAGCCGGCGAGCCTGATTCAATTCATCCATCGCTTCTTTGCGCCGACCCATCAAGGCCAGAAATTCAGCGTAGCGGTGATGGGCCGTGGCGTGCTTCGGATTGATCCCGATGGCGCGCTTGAATTCGCGCTCGGCGTCCGTGAAGTTCCAATCGTAACGGAGATTGACCTGGGCCAGCGTCAGGTGCGCGTCCACCAGCGTGTCGTCAACTTTCAGGGCAATCATCGCCACATTTTTGGCCTTCTTCATACTTTCCTGCGGCGTCCTGCCATCGGAGCCTGCGGCGTGGCAGGCGGCGCAGCCTGCGGCGGCCAACGCATAGGCCGGGTCTTTTCCGGCTGCGGCCTCGAAGAATTCGTCGGCCTTGGCCAGCGCCTCGGGCGTGCCCTGATTCCAGAAATACCGGCCTTTCAGGTAGAGATCGTAGGCTTCCGAATCTTTCGTGCCCGCGATGGCAGTCATCGGTCGCGCGTCGCCCAAACGCATCTGCAATTTATTCGTGATGTTGCGCGCGATCTCGTCCTGGATCGTCAGCAGGTCTGAGACGTTGCGCGTGAATTGCTCGCCCCAGATTCGACGACCCTTTTGCGTGTCAACCAACTCGGCGTTGATCGTCAGACTGTCTCCGCGCCGCTGAATTCGTCCGAGCAGCACGGCTTTGACCTCCAGCTCGCGTCCGATGTCACGCGCGTTGACTTCGCGGCCTTTGTATCCGATCACGGAGTTGCGCGAGCTGACGCTCAATGCGGGCCACTGCGACAGCGAGTTGATGATCCCTTCGGCGATGCCTTCGCTCAGGTAATCGGCGTCCGCATCGCGGTTGACGTTGACGAACGGCAGCACCGCAATCGAATCAAGCTTCGAATCGCGGCGGGCAAATTGAAGCCAGACCAATCCGGCGGCGAGCAGGATCGCCAGACCGGCCAGGGCTGGCAGAAGAAATCGTCTGAGTCCCGATTTTTGAGCTTGAACCGTGGCCGTCTGCCCAACGGGTTGACCGGACGCCGGAACGACGTTCGTCTCGAAGCTGATCTGCGGCGGAGTCTTGAGTTCAGGCGACGGCGAGACGTTGGTCTCGTACAGGCTTGCCGTCGGCGCGCCTTCGGCTCTGATCGAAGACGAGATGTCGAAGCCGATGGGCGGAGCTTCGAGCGGAAGCGTTCCGCCGCCGCCGCTCACCGATTCAACCCGCGATTTGACGCGCTTCAGATCGGTGAGGACTTCCTGCGCCGATTGGTAGCGCGCTTCGCGGTCTTTTGCGAGCATCTTATTGACGAGGCGTTCCAATTCGACCGGGACACGGGGCAGATGCTGCGACAGTTTCGCCGGTTCGCTCACCAACAGCGCGGCGATCCTATCGCTCGTAGTCGCTCCGCTGAACGGTTCTCGCCCGGAGATCATTTCGTAAAGCACTACGCCGAGGCTGAAGATGTCGGTGCGGGAATCAACGCGGATCCCGCGCGCCTGTTCGGGCGACATATAGGCAATCGTGCCCATCACTATTCCTGGCCGCGTTTCAAACAACGACTTGGTCTGCGCTTCAAGATCGGTCGTCGGCGACTGCTCGGTCAGCTTCGCCAGGCCAAAATCCAGGATTTTGATGAAGCCGTCGGGCCGCAGCATGATGTTTTCGGGCTTGATGTCGCGGTGGACGATGCCTGCCGTGTGCGCCGCTTGCAGCGCGTTGCAGCATTGGATCGCAATCTCCAGCGCTTCGCCGAGGTCAAACTCCCGCCTGTTTATCCGCCGCCGCAACGTTTCGCCTTCGATGAATTCGGTGGCGATGAAATGCAGATTGCCGGCTTCGGTGTCGGCCTTTCCGATTTCGTAAATCGTGATGATGTTCGGATGATTGAGGGCGGAGGCGGCGCGGGCTTCCTGCTCGAAGCGGCGCACGCGGTCGGGGTCCTGAGTGAACTCGGCGGGCAGAATCTTGAGCGCCAGTTTGCGACCGAGCCGTTGGTCTTCGGCCAGGCAGACTACGCCCATTCCGCCTTCGCCGATTTTGCTGAGAATGCGATAGTGAGAAATCGTCTCTACGATCATAAAAGCCTTGGGTCACGAAACGTGAATAGACTACGGATCAAACGACTGCGACGGATCAGGAGAGACAGTTCGCTCCGCCCTGATCCGTCGCATCAGTGGAATCCGTGGTCTATTTCTTCTTCAGCATGCTGCACGCCTGGAACGCGCCGGCCGGATCGAGCGCCGGACCGCCTTCTTCAATGTGACGAATGATGCCTTCCTTGTCCACCACGAAGGTGGCGCGCGCGCCGGCGCCATTGGCTTCGTTGAAGATGCCGTAATCCTTGAGGGTCTTGCGTTCTTTGAAATCGCTGAGCAGCGGGAAGCTCAAGCCTTTGGTTTCGGGCGCGAGCTCTTCCGACCAGTGTCTGAGCGCGGGCACGCTGTCCACGCTGATGCCGTAAACCTGCGTGTCCGTGTCGGTGAATTTGGCGATATCAGCCTGATACGCCTTCATCTCCTTCGTTCAGCCGCCGGTGAAGGCCAGCACGTAAAACGCCAGCACGACGCTCTTCTTGCCTTTGTAATCGCTCAGCTTGTGAGCCTTGCCGTCGGTGCCCGGCAGAGTGAAATCGGGCGCGGCGTCGCCGACCTTCAAATGAGTCTTCGGCGCAGCCGGAGGTTTGGCTGGCGGGGATGATTGTTGCGCCAGCACACTTAGGCTGAACGCAAGCAACACACCCAGACAGAGAATTCTTTTCAGCATCAGCTTTTCTCCTTAATTGGTGTTGTTCGGTTTTGAGTTTGAGATCACGGATCGCCGCCCGGGATCAGTACCGCGAGCGGTAGCGAGCGGGCTTCACTGGCAAGCCCCGCTCGCTACCGCTCGCGGTACTGATCAACTTCCGCGGCGGCAGGAAATTTCTTATGCAAGCTGCGAGTATTAGACATCATCGTCAATCCGATACGCAATACGCTGCGCCGTCGGATTCGATCACTTCCTGGGTTTCGCCCCGCTCTTCTGCAAAGGCACTGCCCGGTAATCCGCGCTCGTCACCAAAGGCACGCGCCGCTGCTGGCCCATCGGCGCCTGGAACGACGTGTGGCGATGCACGGCCACCCACTCTCCGTCCTGCTTCGCGTAGAAGGTCGAGATGCGGCCTTCGTCAATCACGCGCCTGCCCGCCTCGACGCCCTCGATCCGGAAGTTGGCCGACGAGAACGCGGCGTCGCCGTAAACGCGGATCACGCGGTTGGTGAGCGTGCGTTTGACGTTGCTCGCCGCGTTGAACATCCGCTCGTAGAGCTTGCGCACGTCGTCGAAGCCTTTCAACTGCCGCCGCTCGAAGAACCAGGTGAGTTCGGGGTCGTGCGAGAAGTAACGCTCGACGAATTTCATGTCGCGCTTTGTCCACGCCTCGGCGAATTGATCTTCGAGTCGGGCGATGGTCTGCTCATCAACGCCATTTGCTCGTGTCGAAATGCCGGGCACGGGCGGCGTTACGCACGCCAGCAAGAACCACAGGCTGGCAAAGACGGTTTTCATTTCTTGCTCTCCGTGGCGAAGCTTTGGAGTGCTGCGGCTTTGACGCAGCTTTCCCATCTTTGCATTCCGCAAGAGACCCCTTGAACTTCAATGGATTTTCGCTGGGAGGCGAAGATAGGAAAGCTGCGTCAAAGCCGCAGCACTCCAAAGGCTCCGCGATTTCGTTCGAGTTCAATTTGTACACGCTTCAATCAATTTCGCTCTCCGCAAGAATGCGACGATAGACCTGCCGCGCGTGCTCGTAAGCCTTCGCAGCTTCGTCTCGTTCTTTCGCCGCGATCTTCGGCGCTTTCTGGCTCCAGCATTGATCCACCGCCTTCAAACACCACTCGGCGCTGCGACGCGACGCGCGGATCGGTTTGTCGCCGACCGTGACGAAGACCGGATTGGTGTGCGAAGAAACCGGGATGCGCAGCGCCACCCAACTGCTGCGCTCGATCTTCACGTCGAACGCCAGGTCGCGCATCGCGCCGTCGGCAGTGATCTTCTTCTCGGCCACCGGTTGTCCATTGACGATCAGCTCGACCGGGACTTCGCGTGAAGCGCCGATGCGCGCGCGCTCCAAATCCCAGTACGGCTTCTGGTTGTGACGTAGCTTGCTGATCGCTTCGTTCGGCTGCTCGTCGAGCCGCGCCGCCACGCGGGCCGTCACGCGCACGGCTTGTGGCTGGTCCAGCTTGACCTCGCTCTTCTGAGTCCCGACCATCACGTCGTTCACGCGAAAATCAATCAAGTGGCTCTTGCCGTCCGAAACGTAAACCCGCCCGTCGCGCACGCCTTCGGCCCAGCCGTCGTAGTTAAGTTTGTCCAGCTTGACGTAGCTGCGACCCAGACCCACTCGTTCGCCGTAGATGCACGGGAAGTCGGTCTCGCCGCTGATGCGCGTGCGGAAGCCGGTGTTGAGCGTGTGGTACCAGATGTTCAACTCCCACGGCGCGGGTGTGTCCACGGTCGAGATGAAATCCACCGCGTCGTGCGTCACGTCAACGATGTACTCGTTTGCGCCGATGCCGTCGAAGCGCGGCAGCTCGTAACTCGGCAGCACCTCGCTCTTGATCTCCAGGCCCCAGCCGGAGTGGGCGAAGCCGGCCACCGCGCCTTGCGATTTAGCCCACTTCAGGATCGGCAAATCCCACGTCGGCCAATCTTCAAGGACTTTCGTGCCGGGATAATCCTGGTTTTTCAAACGCAGCAGAACGAGGTGGCCGCAGTGCGACGACGGGAAGCCCGAAACTTCCAGGTCGTAGCGCATCAGGTTTTCCCCGGTCGAAAGCTGATTGTCTTTGGCCTCGAAGAATTGTTTTTGGAAGTAGTAGCACGGCCCCCAGGTGAGCACGCTCCCGACGTTCAAGGCCTCGCCCAGGATGTGGCGGATCATATCCTGCGGGAAGACGCCCTCGGTCGGGCTTTCGTAATGCATGCAGCCGGCGGCGTGAATGTGATGGTCGCCCGAATACCAGCCGAGCTTCGACGGCTCGATCCATCGTTCGAGCTTGAACGTGAAGGTTTGCGGCTTGCCTGCGACGACCTTGATCGGTTGCCGTTTGACCAGATACTCAGGCCCGCGCGTGTATTCGACCGTGTACTCGCCCGCCGGAAGCTTGAGTTGTTCGCCATCCGAGCGATAGACCTGCGGGTGGAAGCCGAAGTCGGGCGCGAGCCGTTTGGCCTGCGACGGATAGACGTGCTCCTGCGCGTCGCGGATGATGAATGAGGCGGTCGTCGGTCTCCCGCGTTCATCCTGAATGCGCAGCTTCACGTCGCCGCTCGGGCGACAGTTGAAGAGGATGTCGGTGTCGTTGCGAAAGCCTATGTCCTGCGTGCCCTGGCCGACATTGAAGCCGAGCTTGGCTTCGCGTTTGCCCGCGTCGCGGCTGTAGAGTTGCAGGATGCGGTATTCGATTTCCAGGCCCGACAACGTGGCCTTGAGCGGCGGCTTGTTGAACATCGCCGCATCGAGCCAGCGGTCGCGCACTTCGCGTTGCGTGACCTTCTGCGGCGGGCTGGGGCTGCCGCTGCTGCGCGCGTAGACGGGCAGCGAGTTCGGGCTTTCGACCCGGAGCTGGGCCGTCACGCCCGCTTCGTTGTGGACTTTGACCAGGAAAGTGCTCCAGCCCTGTTCGACCAATTCGGCTTTGGCCGCGCCTTGCGCCACTTTGACGCGGCTTTCGGGATTGATATTGACTTCGATCAGGCAATGCTTGTCGAGCACGTCCTGGATCGCTCTTCTCGCCCGCGTCGCATCAGTCTCGTTGCTCGCCTTCTCCAGCGCTGCTTTGTCGGCGGCGCTCAGCGGAGCGCCCAGATAGTCCAGGGTTTCGACCAGTCGCTTCGCCTGCGCCGCGAGCGGCTGCAATTCCACCTGCTCGGCTTTCGACGCCTGCTGCGCCGCGGGCGAATCCGGCAGGATCGCACAGACGAGAAGGAAGACGAAAAGAGGAGCGATGATCATCAGACGGCGACTGCCGGTCGCGCATTGCTCAAACCGGCGATTTATCGGATCGGTTACGATATGTTTCATATCTCTTGACTCCTTCTTCGGCGGGTTGGCACGCCGTAACGAGTTTATGGTTGACGGCCAGCGCCTCGTAGTTCGGCGGCGGCCGTGCCTCCAGAGCTATACTTCGCGCGGGACAAGATGGGACTTTTCACGCCAGACCGTCGTGGATGAGTGAGACGAGGAGAATACGGAACTTACGGAATAACCGGAACAAACGGAAAGGCTTTTAAGAAATTTCCGTTTGTTCCGTTTATTCCGTATGTTCCGTATTCTCTCCTGCTTTCTCTCCTACAAGTCTCATTTAGAGCCGTGCGGGATATACGTGGCCATTCGGTAGATTGTCACCGGAACGCCGGCCTCTCTACAACGGCACGGCATGCTGCTTGATGTAGTCGTCCAGCATAGATGGCTTCGGGCCGATGTAATGGAACGGCTCGGCATACTGTAGCCCGTAGCGGCGGCCCAGCTCGGCGTCCTCGCGCAGCACGATGTGTTTGATGTATTGCCGATTCGCCGTCGCGTCGTCATCACCCAGGATGGGCAGCTTCAGCTTCTGTTCCGTCAGCCGTTTGCGCAAAGCCGCGCCGCTCTCGCCCGCCGGCCCTTGCGTGACGTTGGCCAGGTTGACTTCGACCTTCTGATCAATAACCGAGCCGATGTCCACCACCCGGTTGACCAGTTGCGGCCCGCGCGCGAAGTAATATTTCTCCTGCACGGCGTGCGGCTCCAGCCCCGCCTCGAAGTGTTCCGGCAAATCCCAGCGCCCGCCCGCCATCCAGCAGGCCGCTTCCACGCATCGTGCCGTGACGTAGTGATCCGGGTTCTCTTCGTAGTGTCCCCACGGGTCGTAGCAGAAGACCGTGTCCACCTTCATCAGCCGGAAGATGAAGATCAGCCGGTGGCGCAGCTCGGCGGCAGCGACGGCGTCGAATTCGTGATTGCGGTAGTGGAGGTCGAAGACTTTCTTCAAGCCCAGGCGGCGTGCGACCTCGAAGTTGTCGCGCTCGTTGTTGAGCACGACTTCGCCCACCGAGTCCCCGCGCCCGGCCATTTCGTCATTGCTCGTGCGGATCAAGACGCCGCTGTAACCCTCGCGGATCAGCTTGAGGATCGCGCCGCCGGCGAACAGCGGCAAGTCGTCGCAGTGCGGCTGGATGGCCGCGAGCACCTTGCCCTTATGCGGCTGCCCTTCTCCGTCGCGCTCGATGACCGCCTCGGCCTGCCCGGCAGTCTCGCGCATCTGAGTCTGCGGAGTCGCGGCGGCGCTCGCGCCCAGCCAGACGCCGCTCTGTAGGGTTCGACCAATGAATCCTCGCCGGTTCATGCAGAGTCTCCTTATTCAACCGATGACCACATCCTGTTTCGCTTCGTCGAAGGTCGCGCGCTTCCCGCTGTGCATCGAGGCTATCGTCATGCACAACGCGACCGAATGGTTGTAGCCGGCCTGCACATCGGCCACCGGCGATTTGCGGCTGCGAATGCACTCCAGCCAGTTGCGCATGTGCGCGACGACTGACGTTTCAACTCCGGCGCGAACGCCGGCCATTTCCGCGCTCTTTCGCTCTTCGCCGAGGGTTCTTTGCTTGAGCGTTGTCGGCTTGTGGGGGCCTTTCGCGTAACGCTCGGTCAATCCGCCTTCGGGCGAGACCACGCCTTTGGAGGCGTCGAAGCTGCCGTTACACGAATAGAACATGTCGTTATTGCCGCCCGCCGAATTGCCCATGCGGCTGGAGAAGACGGCCTGGAATCCCTGCTTCGGGTCGTTGAGCGGGCCGTAATCGAACACAGCCGTCACGGTGTCGGGATTGATGCGGCCGTCGTGCCATTGATAAATGCCGCCGCCGGCGACGACGCTGCGCGGGCGCGCCAGTCCGGTGATGAAATGCAGGGCGTCAATCTGATGCACCATCCACTGGTCGGGAATGCCGGATGAGTAAGGCCAGTAGAGGCGGAACTCGATGTACTTGTGCGGGTCCCACCCGTCCTTCGTTCTGCCCATCAGGAAACGATTCCAGTCAGTGTCTTCGCGGCGCAGCGATTCAACCAGCTTCGGGCGACGCCAGCGGCCCGGCTGGTTCGCGTTCGAGCTGAACTCGACCATGTTGATCGCGCCGAACTCGCCCGACCGGATGAACTCTTTCGCCAGCCGGGTGTTTCCGGCGCTGCGCCGCTGCGTTCCGATCTGCACGACGCGCTTCGTTTCCTGGACAGCCTTCAGGATCGCGCGCGCGTCGGCCATTCGATTGGCCAGCGGCTTTTCGATGTAAGCGTCGCGCCCGGCGCGCACCGCTTCGACCCCGTGCAGCGCGTGCTGATGATCGGCGGTGGAAATGACGACGGCCTGCACGTCCTTCATCCCGTACAGCTCGTCGTTGTTGCGCGCTTTGGCGATTGTCTTGCCGGCCAGCTTGCCGATGAACTCCGCCCCTTCTTCGCGGTGAAGCTTCCAGATGTCGGAGACTGTAACGAATTCGCAGTTCTGTTCAGCGGTGATCTTTGCCAGCGCCGGGATCAGCGCGTCCTGCGCGCGTTCGGAAAAACCGACGATGCCGATGCCAATGCGGTCATTGGAACCGAGGACGCGCGCATAACTCGCGGCGTCCCAACTGAGCGCGCTTCCGGCAGCGCCAGTGGCGGTGAGTTTGATAAAGTTGCGACGTGAACTAGCGGTTTGAGTCATAACGATTTTCTCCTCTCAGATGTCTGATGGTTTTGATTTCATCCGTGCAGCCTCGATTGAGGAAGCGGTCTACTCCAGCCGGCCCCGAATCGCCTCCCTTCAGCAACCCTGACTTGATGTCCAGGACTAGGTGCGCCCATCGGGGATTTCAGCTTGAAGAATAGTAGCCGTAGCAATTGTTCGCGAGAACGGGTCAAATCTTCTTCTCGAAGAACTCATCGCCAGTGGATTGAGCCGATTGAGCGCTCATTCGCTCTGCCGCAAGGGCGAGCCAGCCCAGCCAGATGAGCGTCAGTTTGAATTATGTGCGTGTCATCCGCACCTCCTTAGCTCGGAAGAAGATTGACCTTCACTGACGGCGCATTGTTCGCCGCTACGTTGACCGCCCGCTTGTCGAACGTCAGAAATTCAGCCGCTCCGCTATTGGTCAACTCTTCGGTCAAGGCGAGATAGAAAGCGTCGGCGGAATGCAGACAGCTATACCCTTTTCGTATCTCCTCATTACGAAGGATGAAACGGATGTCACCTTGTGGTGAGGGGTGAATCCCTTGCATATAGTCGTTGAATGTTCTGACTGCCTTTTCGTGTTCTGCTTCGGTCAACAAACCGTCTTGACGTTTTTTACAGAGGATAAAAAGCACTTCGGTGAGAATAACTCCGGGTGCATAGAAAGCCCAATTCTTAGCGGCATAATCAGCCAGAGCATCCTCTGCCGTTTGGTGACTCGGCTCTTTAGAGCAAATAGAGACGAGAACGTTTGCGTCAATGACGACCACTCCGGCCTTATTCTATGTCTGCGTCGGTTGGCTCATATCCCCACATTTCCCCGGCTCGCGCCCTGCGAATCATCTTTAGCGTTTCTTCGGTTGAACCGCGTACCGGCATATCTTTCAACCTCTCTGCGCTCCTTTGAAGAGCAGCCAACATTGTCTCATTGCGTTGTGATTTCTCTTCGTTGCATTGTTGCGGCTCTTCGCTCAGGGCTAGTTCTGCGCCTGTGTCATTGGTCAATCCGAGCAGATGCCGCAAGTAGTCGTTGACCGACAACCCGCGCGCTGTGGCTTGGGCGACGATGGCCTGCAAAATCTCCGGCGCAATGTGGTCAAGTGTGGTGTTCATAGTTCTTACCTCTTCTTTCAGGATAATCCGCTTTTAGTCTCCTCCGAAGCTTCCCCCGCTTCCGGGGCAAAGCAAAGTAAAGCTCACCCAAGACCGCCAAAAAGCGGCCATCTTGGAGCAAAATTCAATTGGCGGTGGCCCGATCAGAGCTTAGGCCGTAGCTTCCTTGGCCGGCTTGGGCTTGCGCTCAACCCTGGCTTTCTGAGCCGGCTTTGGCTTGAGTTCAGCCGTAGCTGGCTTGTCCTTCTTTGGCCTCAACTCTACTTCGTAACCAAACTTCTCCAGCCGCTTGACGAAGTACTTGGTGGTCTTCTCTTCATTCAAGTGGTCGAAGTAATCACCGCCCAATTCCTTGTAATCAACTTCTTCCTTCAGAATGTGCCAGGCCGACTGCAAAATCGTCCGCGCCACCGCGATAATTGCCCGTTTCTTGCCGCGCCGCGGCGCCAGCCGATGATAGAGGGCAGCCAGATAACTGCCTTTCTTGAGCTTCGCGGCCCACGCCGCTTCGGTTAAGGCTCGCCTGAGCCACTTGTTGCCTTGCGGCGTTTTGCCGCTCCGATTCTTGCCGCCCGACTGGTTCTTGCCAGGGCATCAGGCCCCCAACTCACCAACTGATCATCGGTCGGGAACGGACTCATATCAGGGCCAATCTCGGCCAGCAGGTTTTCGGCGCTCCGTTGACCAATACCGCCGATCGTGTCCAAGCGCTCAAGCTGAGTTTGATACGGCCGCATCTGCTCTTTGATCCGCTCGCTGTAGATCGCGACCTCATTCTCCAGGCTCTCCACCTGCCCCAGCAGTCGTTTGAGCAACCAGCGCTGGTTCTCGTTGAGTTGACCATCGAGCGCCGCGACCAATTGCGCGAAGTCCGCCTTCAAGCGCCCTTGCGACAAAGCCGCCAGTTTGGCCGGATCATTCTCGCCCTGGCTCAGCGCCTTGATCATGGCCCGGCCACTGACACCCATAATGTCCGAAGCGACGTTCGAGAGCTTGATGTTGCCCTGCTCCAACACGCTGTGAATGCGATTGATGACGCCCGTCCGCTGATCAGTCAGCTTCACCCGCTGCCGCGTCAGGTGACGCCATTGTCTGACCTCAGTCGGCGGCACGAAACTCGAACGCAGCAACCCGCACTGCTGACACTGGGCAATCCACTCGGCGTCGCTCTGATCATCCTTGCGGCCGGGAACCTTCTTCAGGTGCTGCGCATTAGCCAGCACCAGCTGGAATTGCCCTTCCA
>Ga0247727_10010916_pt1 | contig 15979 bp, 18 predicted proteins | sample WisWelCaveWW1625_FD_202498 | JGI IMG/M metagenome (GOLD analysis project Ga0247727, IMG submission 202498) | Biofilm microbial communities from Wishing Well Cave, Virginia, United States - WW16-25 | ecosystem: Environmental > Aquatic > Deep subsurface > Groundwater > Cave microbial mat | place...
TTATTCATGAGGGTTCGTCGCGAAATCACGCAGTCGGGTCGCGAGACGGGCGCGTGGAGCCGCAAGGGAGGGAGGCGTCCTTGAAACAGGACGTTGACCGACCGAGCGGCGAGCCCGCCCGCTTGGCCGCCAGCAACCCGCAGCCAAGCTCGTCGCAGCAGCGAATGCGTGATTGCAGCAGAAGCATTCATGAGTAATGCGGGCTAGAGTCTGTCCGGGTAATTCGAGATGAGCCCATCCACGCCCAGGCTGCGCATCCGCCGGATGTCGGCCGGCTTGTTCACCGTATAGACAAACACGGGAAGCCGCGCTTTGTGGAGGGCTTTCACGAGCGGTGGCGTGGCCGTGTCGAAGCGGAGGCCCACGTGGGTGGCCTGAAGCCTGACGGCTTCAGCGGCGGGATCCTTGGGGAGTCGTCTGAACAGGACCAGCGTCTTGGAGTCCGGATCGGCTCGTCGCACGTGCTGGAGCTCTTCGTGCAGGAACGACGCGTAGATAACCGGGCCGGTGAAGCCGCTGGCGCGGACGATCGCACAGATGTCGTAGGCCAGGCCCTCGGCTTTCAGCTCCAGAATCAGGCCGATCCGGCCGCCGGCCGTCGCGAGCGCCTCTTCGAGCGTCTGAATCGTCTGGCCGCCGCCGGCATCGAGCTTCCGGATGTCCTCCAGCGTCATCTCGGCGATGAGCCCCTGCCCGTTCGTCGTGCGGTCCACCCGCTCATCATGCAGCAGGACGAGCGCGCCGTCGGCGGTCCGTCGGATGTCCACCTCAGTGAGCGCGCACCCGAGCGCGATGGCCCGTTCGATCGAGGCCAGCGTGTTCTCCGGCGCGTGGCCGCAGGCACCGCGATGGCCGATGCGCAGTGCCTTCCTGGCAGGGCTTTCTTTTACCATGCGACTGCCCTACCATAGCAGCATGGCGGAGAAAAAAGCCAAGAAAGCGCCGCTGCCCAAGGGCGCCAGGCGGCGCCGGAAACCGGCCGGCGCATCGGTCGGCCTAGCCGCGACGGAACTGCAGGCGGCGGCTCCGCCGGGCGACGTCGCGGAGCTGCACCGGGCCATCGAAGGCGACGGCGGGAAGGTGCTCTCCATCTATCGCGAGCCTTACGGCGGCAAGTGGGTTGCCCTGGCGGCCTTGCCGATCGAGCTGGTCGAGCCCACCCCCTACCAGCGCAATCTGTCCGACGCGCACGTCCGTAAATTAGAAGCGGTGATCGGCAAACTCGGCCGATTTCTGGATCCGATTATCGCCGTGCGCGCCCCCAAGGGCGGCGAGACCAAGTACTGGACGCCAAACGGGAACCACCGCCTCTCGGCTATGAGGACTCTCGGCGCCAAAAGCATCGTGGCGATCGTGATCCCCGAAGCCGGGACTGCCTATCAGATCCTGGCGCTGAACACGGAGAAGGCGCACAACCTCCGGGAGAAGGCGCTGGAAGTCATCCGCATGTACCGCGAGCTGGCGCAACTGGACCATGTGAGCGAGGAGCACTACGCGCTGGAGTTCGAGGAACCGGCTTTTATCACGCTTGGCCTCTGCTACGAGGAGCGGACGCGGTTCAGCGGCGGCGCGTACCATCCGGTACTCAAGCGCGTGGAGCAGTTTCTGACGCAATCGCTCCGCGCGGCGATGGACGTCCGCCAGCAGCGGGCCAAGACCGTGTTGGCACTGGACGATCTGGTGGTGAAACAGGTCGAGGCGCTGAAAGCCCGCGGAATGACCAGTCCCTACCTCAAGAGTTTCGTCGTGGCGCGAGTCAATCCGATCCGTTTCAGGCCGAAAGATGCCCCGCCGCTCTCGTTCGACGAGGCGTTCGACCGCATGACCAAAGCCGCCGCGAAGTTCAATCCGGACAAAATCAACGTAAGCGACCTCGCCACATCCGGCGGTGCGCCGGATGAAGGCGAGTAGGCGCTGTATGATACTGAACAATGAGCACTGGGGAAGGGGGGCCCTATGAGCTTAGCTGACAATAAATGCGTGCCGTGCCGTGGCGGCGTGCCGCCGCTAGAGAAGAGCAAAACCGACGAATTGTTGAAGCAACTGGGCCGGGGGTGGAGCCTGAATCAGAAGGGCCACCTGGAGCGGCTCTACACGTTCAAGGATTTTGCGCAGGCGCTCGCTTTTGTCAACAAAGTGGGCGCGGTCGCGGAATCGGAGGGCCACCATCCCGACCTGTATCTCGCCTGGGGCAAGTGCGGGGTCGAGATCTGGACCCACAAGATCAACGGCCTGACAGAGAGCGATTTCTACATGGCCGCGAAGGCAGATCGGGAATTTGAAGCGTTCCGTGCCGCCTGAATCCGGTGCTCGCAATATCACACAGGGGGATATCATGAAGACATTGCGCATGGTTCTTGTCGTCATGCTGTGTATCAGCGTCGTCGGGTCAGCCATTGCCGGAGAAAAGGGGGCCAAGAAATCCGGGAAGGATCCCAAGGCGATGTCACAGGACGAACTGATCAAGCTGTCTTTGAGCGCCGCGCCTTCGCATATCGCGAAGGATGCTGCCGTCATGTTGCCTGACCAAACCGGCAAGCTGGTGGAAGTGAGAAAGGGCTCCAACGGTTTCACCTGCATTCCCACCGTCAACAACCGGCCCGAGCCGGACCCCATGTGTTTCGACGCGGCGGTGGGCCAGTGGGTGGATGCGTTGGTGAACAAGAAAGACAAGCCGGGCAACACCGTGCCGGGCATCTCGTATATGGCGCGCGGCGGCTATCACTGGGAGAAGGATGGGAAGGTGCTCATGGAAGAGCAGCCGGGCGCCAAACTGGTCAAGGAGCCGCCGCACTGGATGATGATGTGGCCGTTCGACTCCCAAACCACCAAACTGCCCAAAATGCCGAATCCGTCCGGTGTGTGGATCATGTTCGACGGATCGCCATTTGCGCACCTGATGGTGTATCAGGATCCGAACAAGATGAAGTAGCCAGGCTATAGGTAATGGGTGATGGGCAACAGGATCAGCATCAACCACCCATCGTCTATGGCCTATCGCCCATAACCTGGTCGGTTCACATCGATAATTTCTGTGCCACATTCCGCATCTGCACACCGTGGACGAGCGAGGCGCCGCCACGGATCGCGCAGGCGACGTGGACCGCTTCGGTCATCTCCTCGACGTTCGACCCCTTTTCCAGACTGGCCTGCGTGTAGGCGTCGATGCAATAGGGGCACTGGACCGTGTGGGCCACGGCCAGCGCGATGAGCGCCTTTTCCCGCTCTGTGAGCGCGCCTTCCTTGAACACGGCAGCATAGTAGTTCGAAAACTTTTCCCACAATTCCTTGTTCCCCTTGCCCATGTCGGCGAATTTGCCCAGGTCGTGCGGATGATAGTAGGTGTCCATAGTCAACTCCTCGTGATGAGTGATGTGTAATGAGTAATGGGTAACCTGATCGGGAAGAGGGTCGCTTACTCATCACCGATCACTCATCACTCATTACTGTTTCATGCGGTGCCCGGCTTATCCGGTTCGGTTTCGGAGAGAATTTCGGAGAAGCGGCCGCCGACGATGTTCGTGACCTTGGCCATCAACTCCGAGACCTCTTTCAATTCCTCTGGTTGCAAATCCTGCTTGAGCTGCGGGTGGAGGGCCCATTGGGCGGAGACCTTCTTCCCTTCGCGCGCGATCAGGACGTGGAGGAGTTCGACGTCCTTGGCGACGGGCTGACCGTTGCCCGGCTGGTCGGCTTTGTTCTTGCGCTGTCCCGGCGGGGGAGCCTGCTTGGCCATCGTGGACTCCGTTATGTGCGCATCATACCGAAGGCCGGTTCAGGACTTCCACCATCTCCTCGTGGATCAGACCATTGCTGGCGATCATTTCCTGGCCGTAAATCGAGAACGGCTTGCCGCCGAATTCGCTCATCCGCCCACCCGCTTCAGTGACGATGACCGAGCCCGCCGCCGTGTCCCACGGATGCAGTTTCAGCTCCCAGAAGCCGTCGAACCGGCCGCAAGCGACGTAACAGAGATCGATCGCCGCCGCCCCCATCCGGCGGAGCCCCTGCGAGCGGACAGCGAAGTTAGCAAAGTGATCGAGGTTGTTCTGCTTGCTCACGCGAATGTCGTAGGCGAAGCCGGTTACCAATAATGCTCCATCGAGCTTGGGCGTGCGCGACACGTGAATCGGCTTGCCGTTCAATGTCGCCCTCGACCCGGCCTCGCCGACGAAGAGTTCCTGCCTGGTCGGATCGAGCACCACGCCCAGGATGCCGCGGCCCTCGTACTCCAACCCGATCGAGACGCAGTAGGCCGGAAAGCCGTGCGCAAAGTTGGTCGTGCCGTCGAGCGGATCAATAATCCATTTAAACGGCGATGGGCTTCCCGCTTGACCGCGCTCTTCGGCCAGAATCTCGTGATCGGGGAACGAACGGCTGATCGCATCCACAATCGCCTGCTCCGAATGCCGGTCCGCGTCGGTGACGAGGTTGAGCGCGTCCTTGTGGTCGATGCGGAATCCACTTCTGGCGTACTCATCCAGGATCGCGCCGGCCCGGCGCGCCGCCTCGACGGCGACGGTCTTCAGCCGCTCGCGGATCGCGCGGTCGAGCGGCCGATTGGTGGTCTGCTTCGACATGGGAGGGATCATAACATAGGCCAGCGAGCAGCTGGCAGCGAGCAGCGAATAGCTTCTGCTTCGGATCGTCCTCTCTTAGCTATTAGCTACCGGCTATTCGCTCAAGGCTGTTCAGAACGTCGCTCTGAGTTCGGCGAAAAACGCTGAGTTCTGCTCGAAGAAGCCGTAGACGGACTGTTTGCGGCCGTTGAAGATGTCCCAGCCGGCGAAGCCCTTCCAGGTATCGGTGAAGGCGTAGGCTACCGAGGGGCGCAGGAAAAAACTGGTCCGGTTGACCTCGAAGACGCCGAGCAGCTCCGCTTCCAGCGTCTTGTTCCACGCCGTCGCCTTGATCCGCCCGCTGAAGCCTTCCTGCACGCGGTCCATCTGCTGGTTGAAGATGACGTTCAGCACCGCAGTGTTCCGCGTCACCGGGTCCTGGAACTGGAACGTGTCTTTGAAGTTGATGATGAGGCGCTGGTAGGCCTGGAGATTGACGTTGAGATCTTCCGTGACGTCATGGTCCGCGCCGAGCACGTAGTACACGTAGGGATTCTTGAGGAACGGGTCGCTGCCGTCGGGGTTCTGCGTGTGCACGTACGCGCCCTCACCGCGCACGCCGAAGCGGCCGAAGTTCCTGGCAAAGTCGGCGCCAACCATGTGGATGCGGTTGTGCTCCAGGACTATCTGCGTCAGGCTGAGCGGGATCCCGATGGGGAATAGATCCAGCCCGTAGTAGTAGCTGAGGGACCAGTCCATCTCGCCCCCCGTCTGGTCGAGCTTGACCGCGAAGCCCTGGTGCGTCCATTCGCCCTGCGAGCGCTTGTTTTGGGTGAGCTGGAAACCCGGCGCTCCCGACAGCGGGAGCGTGGTCGGGTTGAAAATCGGGAGCCAGATCATCGAGAGCGTGTAGTTGCCGTTGTAGTAGTTGGCCTTGAAAGCGGCGGTGCCAATCCGCCGCTCCTCCTCGTCCTTGGCGGACAGCAGCGTGAAGTCCTTCGGCGTCAGGACGTCGGTCGGGTTGAGCGCGTCGGCCCGTCCCCAGACGATGTTCTGCTTGCCGATCCGCACGTCGATGTTGCCGAAGTAGAAGTTCCCGTAGCCCTCCAGCAGCCGCCCTTTGAACTGACTCGACTGCCGCAGGTTCTGATCGGTGATGCGGACCTCGACTTTGCCGTCGCCCCAGGTTCCGAACTTGGGCAGGGCTTTGGGTTGGATCGTCAGGCCCGGCAGGCTGCGCTGGCTGTCGAGCTGTTTGGACGCGGAGTAGTAGTCGGCACGGATGAAACCGCCCAGCCCGAGCCGGTCCACCCAGGCCGGGCGGGACCGATGCTCTTCTTCCGGAACCGCTGCGGGGTCGGGACCGGGATCAGCGGCGCCGGCCGACGCGGGCCAGGCCAGCAGGACAATCGCGGCCACCGCGAGTTTCAAGTTATGAGTGATGAGTTTTAAGTTATGCGCTCTCAACTCAACACTCAAAACTGACAACTCATCACTGGTTACTTCTCCCGCTCAAGATAGCGCGTCGTGAAAAAGTCCTCCCCGACCGGCTTCTTGATGTCGAGGTTCTCAAACGTGAGCAGGGTACTGTGGCCGGTCTGGACGTTTTTCACTTCCCGCCTGAGCGCCCACCATTTATGGCCGGCGGAATCCACCTCCGCGATCTCGGGCACCAGCATCGTCTTCAACGGCCGTCCGGCCGTGTCGAGGTAGTCCACCTTCTTTTCCATGAAGTTACTCTTGCGGATCCAGGCGGTCTTCTTCCCGTAGCCGTAATCCTTCTTGATCTGTTCGGAGGCCGGCACGGATTCGATCACCCAGCAGTCCTCTCCGTCGAGGGCTTCGCTTTTCACGATCGTATGCTTATAGGTGTCCACGACGGGCTGCAGGATGTCGCCGTACGAGAAATCCGTGCCGACGAAACTGTCCCGTTTGTTGTTGGCGACGAGCCGGCGGACTTTTTTGAGCGCCGGCAGATAGATCCACATGTCGTCCTCGCCGTCGTAATGCTGGACTTGCAGATACCCTGTTCCCTCGACGTCGCCCGGCTGCAGGAACCGGATCATGATCTTGCTGTCAATGCCGTTCGGCTGGAGCAGATTCACGCTGTGGGTCTTGCGGACCCGCTGCTGGCCCTTGTCGTTGATCAGGGTCATGGTGCTGTCGTTCAGCATGTGCTTGATCTTGGTGACATAGAAATTCTTTTCCATGATGTCGCGGGCCGACGGCTCGTCCGCCGAAGCGGCGGGTGCCGTGAAGGCGGCGACTGCCAGGACGGCAATGGTCAGAAGGTATGTCGGCGTACGGTTCATAGCATTCCCTTTCATGCTTATCCCCGAGCCTCGAGTCCCGCGCCTTGTGCCTCGGCGGTGACCGCCGCCGCGCCGTTCCCGAACGCGAAGCGCGGCCGGATGATGCAGAGCACGGCGGGCAGGAGCGTGATCGCAGACAGGCAACTCATGGCCATCGCCGCGGCCACCAGGAATCCCAGCCGCGTGTGCATGCCGAAGCCCGTGAACATCAGGATCGAATAGCCGAGTCCCACTGCCAAGGCCACGTAGATCACCGCTTTGCCCGCCGTGGCGAGCGCCACGCGCAGGGCCTCATCGCAGGCGCCGTGCTTTTGCACTTCTTCGCGCAGCCGATAGATCAGATAGATGGCATAGTCCGCGCCGACGCCCACGGCCATGGCGGACACCGCCGCGGTGCCGATATCCAGCCGGATGCCGGTCAACCCCATCACGCCGAAGTTGGCGAGCACCGCCAGGCTCAGCGGGATCAGCACCAGCAGGCCGGCCAGCGCGGAACGGAGAACGAGCGACGAGATGAGATAGATGCTGGCAGCGATCATCCCGATGTTCAGCAGCTTGCCCTTGACCATGACTTCGTTCAGGGCGGCGCCCTGCGCCATCCCGCCGCCGATGCTGATTGTGTAGCCGGGCGGAAATTGCTTGGCGACGAAGGGGCGCAGGTCGGCGATGATGTCCTCGATATAGGCCGTGCTGTCGGTTTTGAGATAGGCCCAGATCACGGCGGCCTTGTATTCATAATCCACGTAGGTGTCGAAGTCTCCCGGATCGCCGGACATGGAATAGAGCAGGAGGTACTGCGCGTTCAGCTCGCGGGTGTCGGGCAGCCGGTCCTCCTTCGGGTCGTCGGCGTGCATGGCCTTGTTCATCTTCCTCATGAAATCGGCCAGCGACTGGGTTTTGCCGACGAGTTGATACTTCTCCTGCAGGTGCCGCTGAACGGCTTCCATCGCGCGCAGCGCCGCAGGATTCTTGATGGAATCCGCTTCCGGCCCTTCGATCAAGAGATAGAGCGTGTTGGTGCCGCCCATACCGGCATTGAGCGGCACATCGTCCGTCCGCACGAGGCTGTCCGGCTTGAAATTGCCCTTGAGGCTGTTGTCCACCACCAGCACCTGGATGCCGACGAGCAGCAGGAGCACGACGACGCCCAGCGTCCCGAAGAGCAGCCCCCACCGTTTGTTGACGATCACCTCGGTGATGCCGTTGGTGATGCGGTCCAGCCAGTCTTTGATTTTCTCGCGCTCCGTTTCATAGCGTTTCGGCGCCGAGATGAACGAGCGGAAGGCCGGGATGAACGTCATTTCGAGGATGACGGCCGACAGAATGCCGGTGGCCGTGAAAATGCCGAACACGCGGATGGTCAAGGTCGGGAACGCCGTCAGGGACAGGAAACTGGCGACCGCAATACTCCCCGCCGTCAGCATGACGGGACCGATTTTCGACAGCGATTCGATCACGGCCGCGGAGCTGTCGTGCAGCTTCCCGTATTCCTCGTAATAGCGTTTGAGGATCTGCACCGAGTGCCCGGCGGCGACCGCCATGATGAGGATCGGCGTGGTGGCGTTGAAGGTGTCGATAGGCACGTTGAGCATCCCCATTAGGCCCAATCCCCACACGACGCTCATGAGCGCCGTGATCACGGGAATGAGCATGCCCTGGAACGAGCGGAACGACAGGTAGAGGATACCCATGATGATGGCCAGCGCAATGAAGAACAGGAGCGCCATCCGCTGGGAGTAGATCTCCAACCACGCGAGGTTGATCGAGATCCCGCCGAGGTACAGCTTGACGCTGTCGTCGCGCTCCCTGTCGATGACGGCTTCGACTTGGTTCTTGATCGGCGTGTAGCCGCGAAAATCCTTGCCGTATTTGAAGTCCGCGATGACCGTCGCCATCTTCCCGTCCTGAGAAACGATCGAGTTGATGTAGATGGGGTTAGCGTAGACGGCCTTCTTAAGCCGCGCGATCTCCTGCGGCGTCTGCGGCACGGTTTCCATCAATTGCCGGACCACCATGCCTTCTTCGGTGCCGGCGATGTCTTTGGCCTTGCGGGCCGCCAGGCTGATCACGTTGCTGCGGATCACGTCGGGGATGTCCAGGACGCCGTCGGTGATCCGCTGAATCTTCTCCAGCACCTTCGGCTGGAAGACGTCGCCGGACGTGCTCTCCACGCCGATCACGACCAGATTGCGGCCGCCGAAGACACGCTCGATCTCATTGCTGGCGATAACGTAGGGATGCTCCTGCGGGAGGTTGTCGTTGGGGTCCACGACGACCCTCAGGTTGCCGATCTTGCTGCCGAAGAACACGGAGATCGCCACGGCCGCCAGCATGACCGCGATGCGGTACCGGACGATGAAGGTGACGTAACGACGCAGCACAGTACGCTCCTTTACTAGAGCCTTAGAGACGTGCGTTGGGAAAAGGATTCGCCGTCGTGGAAAACAACGGCAGGATAGCGTATGGAACACGGAGGGTCAACCGCCACTTGCCTTCGCCCCGTGCCCAGCCGTATGCTCCGGCCGATGGCGCAGCCTGCTTCGTCAGATCCCGTTCAGACGTTCCGCGAGGAATTCCGGCAGCATTTGGAGGTCTTCTATGCCCGCCTCAAACTGGCGCCCCCCTACCACAGCGTCGAGAAAGCGATCGCGCAGCTGACGGCCTCGCTCAAGGCCATGGCGCCGGAGGAGCGGATGCGACTGGCCTCGGATCCGGTCGGCCGGTGGGCACAGTATCGGAAGGCCTTCGTCGACTCGGGGCTGCATCAGAAGCACCGCGGCATCATCGCCGGGCTGGCCAAATCCGGACAGACAGGCGATCTGCCCAAAGAGTACGAACACTTCCTCAGCGCATTTCGTTCGTAGGCCACGCGCGTCGACGCAGTTTCCGAGCAGGTTAAGGTTGAGGCTAAGGTTGAGCCACCAGAAACTGCTCTGATTTCCTTAGCCTCAGCCTCAACCTTAGCCTTTCAGGACGTCCAGCAGCTCCTGATAGACTTGCATCAGTCGGCGATCCTCCAACCGGTAGGCTAGCAACACCGTCACCAGGCCGAACACCAAAACCAGCAGCCCAACGCCGGTGACGCCCAGGCCCAGCAGGACACTGCCCAATGTGACCGCGTCCTCGCCGGCGAGAAAACGGACGACGAACGCCAGCGTCCCGATACCCACGACTGCGAACCACAGCAGCGTCAGCAGCGCCGACGACCACGGCATCAGTTTGACGCATCGCACACGTACCGCCCCTGCTTCCGCGTCCAGCTCGAGGACTCCTTTGAGGGGCCACGCCGTGCGGAACCGCGCCTGCCCGTGCTGAGACCGGAGTTTCAATAGGATATGCTGCTCCGACGAGAAAAATCGCGCGAGGCCATGCTCGAGAGGCAAGAGGCCGTCGGGCGTGAGTTGGGCTGCCAGCCGGTGCGCCGCGCCTTCGGGCACCGTCTCTTCAGCCCGCGCGACGGGACAGCCGTACCGGCCGGCTGAGGCGGTCGTTCGCGAGAACCGCCACCAGTCGCCGATCACGAGCGCCACAAACAGACAGCCTGCGAAAAGTCCTGCGAGCAGCATGGGAGCGGTACGATAGCACATCCGAAGAATTTGTTGATTGCCTGATCTGTAGATTGAACGATTGCCGCAATCAACAAATGAAGAAATCTACAAATCAATCAATTCTCCGGAGTTGACTCTTGACGCCTGTTTCGCTAGATTAGGCGCGGTTTTTTCTGGTGGGGCTTGATCCGGTAACACGAAGCAGATTCCCCCGCCGTCAAAGCAAGCGTTCCCCGCGAGTATTGGTGCAGGTGGCCGGCGTCGGCGCCCATCTCGTCGGAAGGCCTGTCCGGGGAAGGGAGTGCATATGGATTTGAAAAAAGTCGAGCGTGTCTATTCGAACTATGCGTCGGTCTACGACCACATCTTCGGCAAAGTCTTTCACGAAGGCCGCGAGTCGGCCGTCCGCAACCTGAACGTCCCGCCCGGCGAACGAATCCTGGAAGTGGGCGTCGGTACCGGCCTCTCCCTTCCGCTCTACCCGTCCCATTGCCGCGTGACGGGGATCGATCTCTCCGCTGGCATGCTGGAGAAGGCGCGGGAACGGATGCAGGCACACCGGCTGGCGCACGTCGAGCTGCTGCAAATGGACGCGGGCAACATGCAGTTCTCCAACGACAGCTTCGACACCATCATGGCCGCCTATGTCGTCACGGCGGTGCCGGACTACCGGAAGGTCATGGCCGAGATGATCCGGGTTTGCCGGCCCGGCGGGCGGATCATCCTGCTCAATCATTTCAGCAACGGCAACAAGCTCATCGCCGCCGTCGAAAAGGCGATCTCCCCGCTCTGCAAGCACATCGGGTTCCGGACCGACCTCTCGCTCCATCATGTGCTGGAAGGCACGTCGCTTCAGGTGGCCAAGAAGGAAATGGTCAATCCGCTGCGGTTCTGGCACCTGGTCGAGTGCGTGAACCGGAAGAACGGTTCCTCGCCGTCCGCTCACTGAAAAATCGTCACAAAGTCTGTCAAGTCCGAAAGTCATCAAGTCGTAGAGACTTTATGACTTGACGGACTTTCGACTTTCAGACTGGCTTCGCTTACGGATTGAGTTCTTCGAAACTGGCGTTGCGTCCGGCATTCGGCTCGCCCAGCCATTCGTTTCGTTCCATGACCTGGTTGCCGGACAGGCAGGTGCCGGAGAAGTTGCGGGCGATGATATCGGCGAGGACGACCAGCAGGCGGCCCGTGCCGTTTTCGTGGGGATCGATGGCGCGGAGGGTGATTCCGAAGTCGCAGTCGTCCAGCCGGCCGTAGGTCTGGACGTGCAGACCGGTACGGGGAGCGGACTCACCCGCCGCGGTCGGGATCAGGTAGCCTTCCCAGCGGAGCGTCGGGTGCGGGCGCGTCGTGCGTTTCACAGCCCGCCATGAGCAGGGCAAGCCGGCGCGATCCAGATGCGCGAGCAGCCACTCCACCGTCGGCAGCTCGCCGGTCCTGGCCTGGAACGTCCACTCGGACATGCCGACGCGGATCGGTCGGGCCTGGCCCGGTCTGGAGACTTCGTCCAGTTCCGCCTCGTCGCAGACGACGTAGAACTCGCCGCGCGGATCGAACCAGAAGCGCAGCCGCCCGCCGACGGCTTCGGCGTGGATCGTGTGGATCTCCGAGCAGTCAGCGCCTTCCTGTTCGAAAATTGAAAAGTCGGTCACGCCGCGCATCGTGAGTCTCGCCACGCGCGTGACGGCGTAGAGCCCTTCGGGACCGCGCACGGCGACTTCGTAGCGGATGACGGCGGTCAGATTCGTTCCCGCGACCACTTCGCGGCCCGAGGATTCGTCGAACATGCGCTGCTTGCGGACGTGCAGCTCGTTGATCTGGCCGCCGTGGAACGCGCGCGAGTGTTCCAGCAACCAGGCGAGATCGTCGGGGCTTTTGATGCGGCGAAGCATGGGTTTATTGTAGGGAAGCCCCCCGGTCTGTGCCAGTCCCTTGCCGCTCCACCCGTCTTTGACAAATGCGCGAAAGCTTGACAAGCGGCGGGTGGGCTGTTCTCGAAAACACCCCGGCAATTTACCCGCCTCCGCCAAGGCTTCGGCGGGTTTTGTCGGAGAATATCAAGGTGCCACGGCACAAAGCCGTGGAGCTTCACCGGGACGCTTCGACCTCCACCCACAGGAGGCAGTCGTAGGGGACTCGTTTATTGGGATACGACGCCCCGCGCTTCCACCTGGTCACCATGTCGCGGGAGGGAATGAGGACTTTTTCGACGCTGACGCGCACGAGCCGCAGGCCGCCCAGCAATTCCCGCAGCGCGTCGCTCTTCAAGAGCAGGCGGGTGACGAACACGTTCTCGTTTCCCCTCACCGGCTTGCCGGCGGAGAGGTTCCATTCTTTGGCCTGGCGGGCCGTCGAGGCCAGTTCCTTCGACATCCCCGGCAACTCGATCAGGCGGCCGAGGAACAGCCGCACGGTCTCCTTGCCCTGTCGTTGAAAGGGTGAGGCCTCCTGCATCAGCCGGCTGAAAGCATCCGTGAAGGCCTGGTCCGAGGGAACACACGGGACCTTTATCCCGCCGCCAGGCTGTACCACGCGGAGGTGGAAGACCAAGTGGTCTTGCTCCTCCAGAACCATGGTGCAGGACTCAGCCTGTGTTTTCCACGAGCCCGTGACAACGACGGCATCTGCGAAAGGACTTGCGACGTGGAAAATGAGCCACGTAGGAGCGAGAAGAACCAGAAAGAGCCGTAAGGGCGTGCGCGTGAGACCGTTCATTTTCCCTGCATCACGAAGTATGCCATCACAGCGGCGAGCGCAAGGAAGATGACCATCCACCGGACGAACCCCTGGCGTGCTTCGGCTTGCGCGGCTTCCAATCGTCGCTGCAGATCGGGCCGGCTCTTGAGATAGGCGTCCACCAGGTCCTTCGATTCCTTCAGGCCGATGTCCCGCTCGAGGCGGACGATCTTGATCGCCTCGATCGTGTTCCCCCGCTCCAGCGCAGCGACCGCCGCCTGGGGGAGAGCGGGTGATTGCGACGATCCATTTGTCATAAGCACGCCAACGGTAACGTGATTCTCCCGCGCCGTCAATCGGTCCGATTGATTGCGGGCTTGGCCATGCGGTAGGCTACACACTCGCGCTGTCCAAGAGCATATGGCTTATGGCGTATAGCGCGGAGAAAGAGCCGAAAGGAGCAGACACGAATGGCCGGATTTCCCATTAAGTATTCGAGGCGGATTAAAACCCTGCCACCCTATCTGTTTGCGGCGATCGACGAGATGAAGCAGAAGGCGATCGCGCGCGGGGTGGATATCATCAACCTTGGCATCGGCGATCCCGATTTGCCGACGCCGAAGCCCATCATTGATGCGCTCAGCCGGGCCGCCGCCGATCCCAAGAACCATCAATATCCGTCCTACGAGGGGATGCTCTCGTTCCGGAAAGCCGTGGCGGACTGGTACAAGCGGCGCTTCAACGTCACGCTCGATCCGGCCTCGGAAGTGCTCACGCTGATCGGCTCGAAGGAAGGCATCGGCCACATCCCGCTGGCCTTTGTGGATCGCGGCGATGTCGTATTGGTGCCGAGCCCGGGCTATCCGGTCTATCCCGTGGCGACGAGTTTCGCGGGCGGCAAGGCGCATCTCATGCCGCTCACGAAGAAGAACGGCTTCCTCCCCGACCTGAAGGCAATCCCGGCGAGCGTGGCCAAGAAGGCCAAGCTCATGTTCCTTAACTCGCCGAACAATCCGACGTCGGTCGTGATGAGCAAAGAATATTTCGGCGACGTGATCGCGTTTGCGAAGAAGCACAAGATCATCGTCTGCCACGACGCGGCCTATTCGGAGATTTTCTACGACGGTCGGCGTCCGGCGAGTTTTCTTGAGGTCGAGGGCGTGAAGGATGTCGGCATCGAGTTCCATTCGCTCTCTAAGACCTACAACATGACCGGCTGGCGGATCGGCTTCGCCGTGGGCAACAAGCGGGTACTGAACGGCCTGCTGAAGATCAAGAGTAATCTAGACTCAGGCTGCTTCCAGGCCGTGCAGGAAGCCGGCATCACGGCCTTAAACCTGGACGACTCCGTGACGGACGGTCTGCGGAAGATTTACCAGGAGCGGCGCGACGTGCTGGTGCCAGGGCTCAAGCAGCTCGGTCTGGAAGTGGACACACCTCCCGCCGCCTTCTATGCCTGGGTGAAGGTGCCCAAGGGCTACAAGTCCGCCTCGTTCACCGCGCATCTCTTGGATAAGGCTGGCATCGTAACGACGCCGGGCAACGGCTTCGGCGCGCCGGGCGAGGGCTACATCCGCATGACGGTGTGTACGACGAAGGAACGACTGGCGGAGGCGGTCGAGCGAATCCACAAAGCAGGATGGTGATGAGTAATGAGTTATGGGCAAAGGCCCCGGAACACTTCGAATTCAAGTTCCTTTACCCATCATTCGTCACAGATCACTGATTACTTCCATGAAAGAAACTGTCTTCATCGGATTCGGCTCCAACCTCGGTAATCGGGTGGATTTCTGCGACCGGGCGGTCACGCTGCTGAGTCTCCTGCCCCACTCGCAGGTGATCGCCGTGTCGTCGTTGTATGAAACGGAGCCGGTGCCCGACGCCGGTGCGCCGGGCGAGGGCTGGTTTCTGAACGGGGTCGTGCAGCTGGAGACCGATGTGACGCCGCAGAGTCTGCTGACGGTATGCCGCGAAATTGAACGGTCACTGGGCCGCGATCCCGGGCACCGTTCCGGCCCGCGCACGCTGGATTTGGATATCCTCTTGTACGGCGACCGTGTGACTCAGGAGCAGGGGTTAGCCGTGCCGCATCCCCGCCTGCATCTGCGGCGGTTCGTGCTTGAGCCGCTGGTTGAGATTGAACCGACGCTGATCCATCCTCTACTCAAGCAAACGGTCTCGCAGCTCCTCGCGCAGCTCACGGATAAGCATCAGGTCCGTCGTCTGAATCCTCAACCGAGCACCAGATACGGGTCCCGCCCCACCTGCAGCAGCAAAACGGTTCCCGCTTCCTGATGCAAACCATTCGTACTGCCAAGGCCATGGCGGCCTGGTCTGCCGCGCATCTCCGTGAGGGTGTCACCATTGGTCTCGTGCCGACGATGGGCGCGCTCCATGCAGGCCATCGCGCGTTGATTCGGGCCGCGCGCCTCTCCTGCGATGCGGTCGTCGTCAGCCTCTTCGTGAATCCGGCTCAATTCGGACCAAAAGAAGATTTTGCGCGCTATCCCCAGAAACCCAAGGCCGACGCCGCACTTTGCGCGAAGGAAGGCGTGGACGTGCTCTTCGCGCCACCGGTCGGCGAGATCTATCCGGACGGGTTTCAGACGACGGTGTTGGTGCCGAAGCTGGCACGCCGCTGGGAAGGGGAATTCCGTCCAGGCCATTTCGACGGCGTGGCCACGGTCGTTACGAAGCTGCTGACGCTGGTGCGTCCGGCGGCTGCTTTCTTCGGCCAGAAGGATTTTCAGCAGGCGGCGCTGATCCGGCGCCTGGTCGAGGATCTCAATCTGGACGCGCGCGCGATCGTCTATCCGACCGTGCGGGAAGCGGACGGCTTGGCGCTCAGCTCGCGCAATGTGTATCTGACGCCGGCACAGCGCCA
>Ga0247727_10010917_pt1 | contig 15979 bp, 17 predicted proteins | sample WisWelCaveWW1625_FD_202498 | JGI IMG/M metagenome (GOLD analysis project Ga0247727, IMG submission 202498) | Biofilm microbial communities from Wishing Well Cave, Virginia, United States - WW16-25 | ecosystem: Environmental > Aquatic > Deep subsurface > Groundwater > Cave microbial mat | place...
ATTTGTATTGGTACGGCTGGGACGTGATGTTGGAAGGGCGCGCGAAGGTGTTTCATCTCTTTCTGGGTTTCCTGCTGAATGTCTTCGCCTTTTTCATCATGGTCATCCCGAACTCCTGGGCGACGTTCCAGGCCAGTCCGGTCGTGATCGCCGAAGGATCGAGCCTGGCCCGCGCCTGGGCGGCGACCTGGAACCCCACCTGGTGGCCGGTCAATGTCCATCGGTTTATTGCCAACGTGGTGCTGGGCGGCTTCATCTGTGGCGCCTATGCCGGCGTCCGTTACCTGTCGGCCAAGTCCGCCGAGGAGCGTGAGCATTACGACTGGATGGGCTATGTCGGCAACTTCATCGGCGTGTTCGGGATGTTGCCGCTGCCCTTCGCCGGCTACTGGTTGATGCGTGAGGTGTACCAGTACAACCAGCAGATGGGCATCACGCTGATGGGCGGCTTTCTTTCCTGGTTGTTCATTCTCCAGGCCATGCTGATCGGCGTGCTGTTTCTGGGAGCAAATTACTATTTCTGGCTGGGGATTACGTACCGGATCCCCGGGGCCGAAATGAAATACAAAAGACCGATCATGGCAATGCTGGTGATCTTGTTGCTCTGCCTGGGAGTCTGGATGACTCCGCATTCGCTCGTGGCCAGCCTTGAAGAAGCCCGTAAATTGGGCGGGACGCACCATCCCTTGCTCGGCGTGTTCGGCGTGATGTCGGCCAAAATGACCGTCGCGAATCTCATGATCCTGGTGACGTTCATGAGCTTCATCATGTATTGGCGGGCCGGCAAAGAGGAAACCGCAACGTGGGCCAAGGTTGCGAAGGCATTGATGGGAGGGCTGTTCGGCGTGGCCGCCATCGTGATCATCGTCCTGGGTGTCTGGGGCTATTTCGTCCCGGCGATCGTCCGGATTAACTATTTCTCTGTCGCCCAGGTGTTGATTGTCCTGTTTGTGCTCCTGACGGTGACTCCGTTGACCGCCCTGCTCATGAAGACCGCGCGCACGACGACTGAGATGGTCTGGGGACGCATGCCGCCGCGGGCCGGTTACGCGCTGGTGCTGAACGCGGTGATGGTCATCCTGCTGATGACCCTGATGGGTTATGCGCGGTCTTCTTCGCGTGTGCACTGGCATATCTACGGAGTGATGCGGGACTCGTCGCCGTACGCCTACTCGCCCGCGCTGGGCTATGCGGCGGCCTTTATGTCGCTGAACACGTTTATTTTCTGCATGCTCGTGGCCTTTATTTTCTGGGTGGCGACCATGGGGGACAAAGCCAAGGCGAGCCATGGCGCGATGCCTGCCATGGCAGGCGGATCACAGGAACTCGATACGCACAAGTAATCGGGCGGAGCGGTTCATATCGAACAGCGCTAACGAGGGATTATGAGCGAAGTCGCACTATTGCAGTTGATCGGTCTTGGCGTCATCGGCGCGGGCGTCGTGATTCTTCTCTTTATCCAATCGCGATTCCCCCGCGTCATCGGCTTTGTCATGATCGTGCTGGGACTCTTTTCCTTAATTGCTTTGAGCGTGCCGCAGATGGCCTCGCTGCCGCCGGCCGAAGAAAAGTTCGATGTGGCCAGCATTAAGACCGCGAATGACATGGCGATGATTGGACAGAAGATTTTCTTCAGCAAGGGCCAATGCGCGCTCTGTCACTCCATCGGGCCCAGTGAATCGGCCCGCTGTCCGGATCTGAAGGGCATCGGCGCCAAGCTCTCGCGGGAATTTATTTATGAGAGCCTGACGCAGCCCCAGGCGTACATCTATCTGGACTATCGGCATGAAGGGCCGCCCAAGGACTATCCGGCGCGGATGCCCCATATCAACAAGAACCCGATCGGCCTGTCGAACAACGAAATCCTGTCAGTGATTGCGTTCTTGCAGCAGATGAGCGGTGAGCCGATCACGGTCAGTCCGACTGAAATCACGATGCCCGGACAAGCGGCACCGGTTTCTGCGACTGCCCCTGCGCGGGCTCCAGCCCCGCCCTCGCCGGCGAAGAGCAAGACGAAGGGCAAGACGAAGAAGGCGGACGCGGGTGAAGCGGGTCTTGTTGCGATGGTGGTGCACGGTCGATAGTTGAGGGCAAGGCAGGGCTGAAGCCCTTAACGAGGAAGGACGCTATGAAAGGCGGCATACATCTGAAACCAGCGCTACTGATGGTCGGCCTCTACCTTTTTTTAAAATTCGGCATGCCGCTGTTTACTGCGCCGCTGCCGGCCAGCCTGATCATGCTATACCTGATGCTCACGTTTTCAGGGATCATGATTTTCATGACGCTCAGTGGGACGTCGATGGAGTCGTTCCTGGGCCCCATCTTCCGCTTCATCAGTGGGGACGGCCAGGAGAGCACCATGAAGACGGCGCGCCTGGCGGTGCTGGCGTTGTTCCCGCTCCTGGTTGGCTGGCAGACCTACACGAGCACAGCGTCCAGTACGGTGCCGCCGGCGGAAAACCGCACGGTTCACCCGGCGCCTCCGGGAGAATTTGCGGTCATGTCGAACCCTGTTCCCAATACGCCTGAAAATGTCATGACCGGCAAGGGACTTTACGCAGCCTATTGTTCGCCCTGCCACGGCCAGTTTGACGGCAAGGGGCCGGCGTCTAAGGGATTCAATCCTCCTCCGGCCAATTTCAAGGATCCGACGACGATCGCCATGCTACAGGAAAGCTATCTGTTCTGGCGGATCAAGAAAGGCGGCGTGGGGCTTTCCGTCGAAGGCATGCCCTGGAAATCAGCCATGCCGCGCTGGGAGTTCGAGTTGAAGGATGAGCAGATCTGGAAAATCATCTTGGGCGAGTACGATGGGGCCGGCCAGAAACCACGGACGTGGGAATAGGGGATGAGGAAATTAGGAAGGCAGCGCAGTCGCTGGCCTTGGAGATGAGAGATGAAAAAGAATCGGCTTGAGGTGAAGTGTGTTGGGATTGTCCTGGGCGTGGCGTTTGCCGTCGGGCTCATGCTCGCCGGCTCCGCCTGGGCTCAGGAAAGCGTCGCCGTGCGTGCCATGTTGGTGAAAACCGTTCCCGACGATCCGACCGCTGCCGGGTGGAGTGGGGCGATCCCAGCCACGTTCCCTCTGTCACCCCAAGTACACTGGCCGGCCAGAATTCTGGAAGTGACCGCACAAAACGTCACGGCCCGCGGCCTGAGTGACGGCAAGCAAGTCGCCATCATGCTGGAGTATGACGATCCGACCGAAGACCCGGACGATGCCGTAGCGGTCGAATTCATGGTCGGCGACAAGAGAGCCCATTTTGCGCATGGGCAGCCGATGGCGCAGATGGAAGGTGGTCCGGTCAATATCTGGTTCTGGAAGAATAAGGATGCCAAGGCCATCGATATGAACGCCAGGGGCTTTGGGACGCTCAAGGTTCAGGATCAACAGGACCTCAAGGGGAAAGGGGTCTACCAAAACGGCAAATGGAAGGTGGTCTTCTCCCGCGCCGTGGCGACTGGAGACGCGAACGACACGCAATTCAAGCCCGGCGAGTTCATCAATATCGCCTTTGCTGTATGGGACGGGAAAAAGGATCCGGCCAGCGGAGACTTGAAAGAAAAGGGCTCCCAGAAAGCGGTGTCGTCCTGGTGGTATTTCCGTGTGGAGCCGCAACCGGACTATTCGAGCTATTTTTATGCGCTGCTGGCCATCGGGCTGGCGGCAGGGTTTGAATTTGTCGTCATTCGGAAGTTGAGGAAAGGGCCGTCCGCATGAGGACCATCGTGGGACTGCGAAAAATCGCAATCGTGGCCGCACTGGCAGGGATCAGTGCCAGTGCCGGCGCCGCCGGGTGCACGTTGTTTCAAAACGAGCAGGTGGCGAAGGGTCAGAAGCTCTACGCCCACTACTGCATGCACTGCCACGGCGAGCATGGCCGGCAGAATGAAGGTTATAACTGGGGAAAGATGCCGGACCCCCGCCCCAAGGACCTCTCGAACAAGAGTGAGATGTCCACATTTAAGGACGAGGAGATTTTTAGCACCATTTCACGCGACATGAAGGACACGACCCCGGAAAAAGGGGACAAGATCGGCGACGACGAATTCGCCGTGCCGACCATGCCCACCTTCAAGCACACCTTGTCGGAAGAAGAGGTCTGGTCCATCGTGGCCTATGTTCGCACGCTGCACGGGATGAAATCAGAGTTTGATATTGCCGGACGGATCAAGAAGCTGGAGGGCGAGAAGCTCACCGCCCAGAAGAATTTCGATCAAAGCAAGCAGACGTTCGACGCGGCGCAGAAGAAGGCGGAAGACGAGGCGGAGAAGGCAGGCAAGGATGATGCAGACGAGTCGGTCTATGCCAAAGAGCAGGGTGCCGTTGTTGCTGCCAGGAAAGCGCTGGATGCCGCGCAGGCTGCGCTGACGAATTTCAAGGAGCGGCCCAAGTTTGCTGCCGTGCAGCGGACGAATTTGACGATGAAACCGGACCAGGCCGCGAAGCTCGCGGAGCGGGGCAAGCAGCTCTATGCCAACAAATATGGCTGCAATGCCTGCCACCAGGTAAGTGATGCAGGTGGTGCGGTTGGCCCGGCGCTGGATCGGGCCGGATTCCGGTTGAACGGCACGTGGGTGTTCCGGTGGATCAAGTACCCGCAATCCATGAAGCCCGACACGCGCATGCCCAATCTCGGCCTCAGCGACGACGATGCCAAGGCCGTGACCATGTATCTGGCCACGTTACGGGCGTCGAAGCCGGACAAGCCCATCGAAAAAACAGCCAACTAGTCCGGGGGCTGGACAAAACCAGCCCAAAGGCCGGCTAGGATTGCCCATCCAATCCATGTGTGCTGCTGAAACATGGAGAAGGCCTGAAGGGGAGAAACCTGGCCGCGTAGTGTCCTGATTTGTTGACTCACGAACCCGCCGCTTGCTGCGAGCACTCCGTAAAAAACGACCCCGATCCCGGACAGCCATCCAGCCGCTCCAAGACAGAGCATCATCACGCCGAAGCTGACAGCGACGGCAAGCCATGTCCATTGTCCGAACAGGATGGCGGATGACCTGATGCCGGCACGCTGGTCATCAAACCGGTCCTGCAAAGCATAGATCGTGTCGTAGGCAATGGCCCAGGCGATTGTGGCCACAAACAAGAGCCAGGCCTGAGGTTCTAACGCCCCGCGGGCTGCCGCCCAGGCCATGACGACGCCCCACCCAAAGGCCATACCCAGGACGGCTTGCGGAAGCGGAAGGAAGCGTTTGGCGAAGGGGTAGACTGCAGCCAACAGCAGGGCGACGGGACTCAGGAGGAGGGCCAACCGGTCCAACAGGAGCAACAGGCTGCCCGCGATTGCGAGGAGCACCAGCAATACGGCGAGGGCTGTTCCCAGCGACAGCCTTCCGCTGGCCAGCGGGCGTGCTCTGGTCCGTTCCACCTGACGATCCAGTTTGCGGTCCGCCGCATCGTTCAGAATGACGCCGACGCTTCGCATCAGGAATGATCCCATGGCGAAAATGACCAGTAATCCTGGATCAGGCCGGCCGTGCGAGGCCAGCACGAGGGCCCACAGTGTCGGCAAGAGGAGCAACAGCGTGCCGGTCTGGCTGGGGAGCCTGATCAGTTCGGCGATCAGTTTCAGCCGAGAGTGCATGCCGGAAGATTCCACAAGCATGGGATGACCATAGCGATGGCAACGAAGCCTGTCAACGAGTGGTGGCATTGTATTTTCAATTCAGCCACGCTATATCTCTCTGCATGGAGTACCCCGTGAAAGGACTGAGATTGGTTGGCCTCGCGGCAATACTTGCGGGGAGTCTGGCCGGCTGCGGCTGGTCGCCATTCCAGAGAAGCGGCGACTCGCAAGGCTACTGGCTTCCGCTCACGGTCGTTGTCCGATTCGATTTCAGCGTGACCGGCGCGACGCTGACGTATGCGGATGCGTGCCAGCAGCCGAAGACCATTTCAGCCGGAGCGCAGCTGACCTATGCGCTCAGGCGTGAAATTGGCCTGGCGTTCGAGCGGGTGCGGGTTGATGACACAGGGCCAAAGCGTGCGGCTGATGGAGAACTCGACGTGTCCATGGGTCTCAAGGAAATTGAGTTAACCATCCCTCGACAGGCGGACAAAAGTCACGCCGCGACGGTGCGTCTCGGAGGCACCGTCGTCTTTCGCGATCCCACCGGCACCGTACTTTACACGAAGAGCCTGCGGACGGATCTACCGGGCGAGGTTGAGACGACCAGGCAGAGCTGCGAGGTCTTCGGATTGGCAGAGGTCATCAATGACGCCGGACTGATCCTGGCGCAGGGATTCAAGAAGAATCTTGGCACATCGGTGAAGTTGCAAGAGTATGCCGGGCAGCGCGAGGCGGTCAGGCGGTAGCCGTTGCCCTCGGCGGTCAGAATTGACAGTCGTCGCGCTCCGTGGTTATGATGCGTGCGGTTCAGGCCCGCCTTGCTTCTCCCGCACGAGAATGGTGGCCGGCGTAGCTCAGTTGGCAGAGCAGCGGTTTCGTAAACCGCAGGTCGCTGGTTCGATTCCAGTCGCCGGCTCCATACCGCACTTCGTGTGAGCCGCTGGCTAGTCAGCGTGTGTAAGTAATTGACGCCAGCGGATACGCGCCTTAGTTTGGGTTCTTTTCAACCAAATTTTTGGTCGAATATGAAAGCGAATCCAGCTCCTCTCCTCATCCCCCGCTCCCTCGCCACGTCCCTCTTGCGTCTCTATGATTATCCCGACCCGCGAAATCCTCGCCGCATCATTCGCGGCTACGACTGCGCCCATGCCCTTCGTACGGCGCGCATGTGTGCCGCGGTTGCGTTCCGCCTCGGCCACCCGCCAGCCCGGGTGAAGCAGTACCAAATCGCCTGTGTGCTCCACGATCTCGGACGGGCGGGACTGGACCGCAGGCTGTTCGGGCGAATCTGGTCCTGGGCAAAGCAGCACGGCATTCCGACCAGACCGAGGGAATGGCGGGCCGTGCATCCAGCGACGCGCTATGGGAGGGAAACGGAAGCGTTTCTTGCGCGCCATGGCCAGGAACTGACGAAGGCCGGCATTTCGTTGGATGCGTGGGCCAGAGAGCAGGTTGAGATGCGCCTGGGCTATGCCCGCCGGCTGGCTCGTCAGGTGCGGGCCGTGAAACCGAAGCTGATCCGCCTGGGTGTGCCGTGGGCGCCGTGGATGAAACGGGTGATGCTCTACTATTATTATCCCGAACGGCTCACGCAGGCTTCCCGCTGGGTCCGGCAACTGGCTCAAGTGCTCGTGGCGTGCGAACAGTTCGAGGCCTACAGCAACAGCATACGCGGGCGGGACTATTACACGCGCACCAAGGAGGACATTCGGGACGCCTTTGCCTATCTTGAGAAGCTTCAAGCCGAGAAAATTGTGGACGGTGGGGTCGTCCGGACGATCAAATCGTTGGCAGCCGAGGGGGCGTTTACGAAATTGCTGGCCCAGGCTCGCGGGCACGGATTATCGAGGCGAGAGCAGACCTATCTGCGCAAGCTGAAGCAGGAGTCCGTATGCCGGTAAAGAGCATCCCCCTGCGGGTGAAGATGAACGGGGACACGCAGATCGAAAACATCACTCAGCAGGTGCAGCAGGCGCTCTCGGAAAGCCGCCTCAAAGCCGGGATCGTGACGGTCTTTGCCAAGCATACGACGGCGTCGGTGCTGATCATCGAGGATGAGCCCGGTATCCGTGCCGACACGAAAACGATGTGGGACCGTTTGGTCCCGGCCGACCCCGACTGGCAGCACAACACCCGCAATCCCGGAGAGGACAACGCGCACAGCCATCTTCGTGCGCAAATGCAAGGCGTCTCTCAGACCATTCCCTTTACGGATGGTCAGTTGACCCTCGGAACCTGGCAGCAAGTGGTGGTGGTGGATTTCGATACCCGCTCCCGGACGCGCGATCTTGTGCTGCAGATCCTCGGCGAATAGCCGTCCTCCGGACAAATAAAAGGGCAGTCTTTCGTATGAAAGACTCCCCTTCATTATTATTGGCTCCCCGGGCAGGACTCGAACCTGCGACCAGCCGGTTAACAGCCGGCTGCTCTACCAACTGAGCTACCGGGGAACGCGAACAATTTTTAGAAGTTTAGCACAGCCGAAGAAGCCGGGTGAAGAATTTTTCAGGCTTGAGTTGCCCGGAGCCACTTCCTAGACGTCGAAGTCTTCCGTTTCGTCCTCGTCGGATGACGCATCGGTGTTGCCTGACGCTAAGGACACATAATGCTTGGCCCAGGAGACGTAGATATTGCCGCTGTCCTTCATGGCATCGGCGCCGCTCCTGAGCTTGGCGGCCGCGTCGGGGTCTTTCCCTGCAGCCTGGATTTCGGCAGACCGCTGCTCCAGGGCCTGCGGAAACCGGCGTATCACGTCCTTGATCTCTTCGAGCAGGCTGTCCAGGACGTTGTCTTCCGATTCCATGGCGCGCGCTCCCTTGCCCGAAAAAAAACCCCATGGCGCAGGCCATGGGGTGTGTGCCGTCCGATTTCTCGTCAGCCCTGGTACGCTTGCCCCAAGGCGGCCGATTCCCCTTTGCTTTGCATCAGTGACCCATCGGAGCTGACAGCCTGCATCGTGATGGCCATGTGCTTGGCGGCGTTGCACACGACGACGCACAGTTCGCAGCCCTTGCACCGGCCGATGTTCACCTCGGCGACCATCTTGGCGCTGTTCAGATCGAGGCAGTTGGCCTCCGGGCAGTACATGATGCAGAGGCGGCAGCCTTTCTTGGCTACGCACTTGTCGTCGATGACCTGGGCAACGTTATACATGCGTCAGCATTCCTTTGTGTGGCAGGATGTTGAAAACGACCTCCAGCTTCGTTCTCGCTAGCTGCGGCCGCACCACGGGAAAAGCACGCGTCTTGGCGCGTGCGGGGTGGGCGGGTGAAAAGACGACCTTTTTGACCATCCTGTGAATAATCTAATCTGTTACGCGGCGACAGCCGGATTGCCGACTTGCAGCTCAATCTTATTTTTCTCGGCCCATTCGGAAGCGATCTCGTAGGCCCGCTGAACCGTGGCGAGGTTCTTCGCCAGCAGCATTTCTTTTTTGGCGAATTTCTTCTTGATCGCTTCGTCCAGCGAGGCAGTGCCGCCGGAGGCCACGAACTTCTTGCCGAATCGTTCCTGGAGCGCCAGGTCCAGCGCATTCATCGAGACGCACTTGGTGATGCCGGCCACGGAGCCGATCATCGTCATGTTCGTCGAGAGCTCGGTGCCTGCAACCTCCAGGGCGATATGGGTGCCGTTGATGTAGAACAGGGCCACGTTCAAATCCTTGAGTCGCTGAACGTCTTCGTCGGACAGCAGGGGCATGTCCGAGTTGATGATGACCACTCCGCCTTCCTTGATGCCGGAATAGAAGGGCATCGTGTAGCTCTTGCCCATCGTGATCACCTGGGGATGGAACACCTCGATCACATCCGGGAACACCAACTCGCCGCGGTCGTAGATCCGCTCAATGCCGATCCGGCAGTAGCTTTCCGCCGGGGCCATGCGCTTTTCCGCGCCGAAGAACGGATTGGAAATCGAGAATCGTCCGTCCTTGTTGGCGGCCATTGCCATCACATGCGCCGCCGTCACGGCGCCCTGACCACCCAGGCCCGACATTCTGATATTGATCCGTTTCTTGATCATGCGTCGCTCCTGTTAATGTGGCCCGGGAAGGTTAGGCCTCCTGCCCCGTCAACTGTTTCGCGGCATCCTTCTTTTCCTTGTCTTTGGCGGCCAGCTCAGCCAGGAACTGCTTGGCAGGCTCGCTGATGTACTCTTTGTACGCAAACCGCTCGTTCGGTTTTTCCGAGTCCCGCATCTCCTGGAGGCCTTCCATGCTGTTCTTGCCGATTTCCAGGATGCAGGGCGTGTAGAGCTGCAGATAGGTCGGGCCGAGTTCGCGGGCGATGAGTACCGCGTTCCGGATCACTTTTTCGACCAGCGACGGCTTACTGACCGTGCAGTTCACGACATAGTGGCAGCCCGCCTCCCTTGCGATCTCCGGGAGGCGCACCTTCTCAAAGGTTTTTCCGACCGGCGCCATCTTGGCCACGAAGCCCTTCTGCATCAGGCCGCTCTCCTGGCCGCCGGTGTTGGCGTAGAGCTCGTTGTCGAAGCAGATGGTCGTGAACTTCTCCTGCCGGAACCACGCCTGCATGGTCATGTCCAGACCGATATCCACTGTCGCCCCGTCACCGGCCAGCACGACCACGTCCTTTATCCGGCCAGGGAACCGTACCGTGAGGGCCCGTTTCAGGCCCGACGCGATCGCGTTCTGGTTGCCGAAAAGAGAGTGGATGTTGTGCACGGCAACGTGGGGGAAGACCAGACTGGTGCAGCCTGTGGAACCCACCATGACCGTGTCTTCGGGAGTAGGTAGCGACGCGAGAATGTACCGGAACGCCATGGACTCCGGGCATCCGGCGCAAAGCGAATGCTCTTCGATCAACTCCTTGGAAGTGCCGATGTCCTTCCATCCGCGGCCTTCCTTGCCGTATGTCGACTTCTGTACCAGGTCCTGGTACTCAGGCGGCATGATGTCGTACATCTCGGGCGCGATTTTAATCCGTTCTTTACTCATGGTGTCGGTCTCCTCGTCAGTCGCTCAGGTTGTCGTCGGTTCGTTTCAGCTGCCGCGTCCGGCCAGCGACATTGCTTTCATACCAAGGGCGGTCTTGATCTCTTGCACGATGATTTCCGGCGGCATGGTCATGCCTCCACACACGTGCGGGCCGGCATGGACCCGGTCGCTGTTCGGGATGGTCGCCTTGATTTCCTTCGCCAGCCAGCCGGTAACGTTGAATTCCGGCACGAAGATATGCTTGGCGTGTTTCGTCGCCTCGCGGATCTCCTCGCCCGGCCACGGCCGCAGGGCCTTGACCTTCACAAGCCCGACACGCATGCCTTCGTCTTCCAGCAGGCGGATCGCTTCACGTCCCTGAGACACAGCGGTGCCGGAGGCCACGATCAGGACGTCCGCGTCCACATTCTCGGTCTCAATCAGGCCGTTCAGCCACTTGATCGTGTGCTTGCGCGACCGCTCGATGGCCGCCCAGACTTCCTGCTGCCAACTCGCATGGGTGGCGTAGCTGATGTAGTTGCTCTTCATCACGAAGGGATCGCGCATCATCCGGACCGGCGGACATTCCATGTCCATGCACGGGACCGGCGAGCGATAGGGGTCGTACGGCGGCAGGCACATGTCCGCCGGCGTCAGGTTCACCACGTCTTTCGTATGGGTGACGAAGAATCCGTCGCAACAGAGCGCGAGCGGCAAGTGCACGTCCGGCTCTTCCGACACCATGTAGCCCTTGAGAATCCAATCGAAGAAGTCCTGCGCGGTCTCCGCATGCCAGACCAACATGCCCGTGTTCAGCAGGTAGGCGATTTCCAGCGTGTCCGGCTGAATCGACAGCGGAGAATTGATGCCGCGGCAGGTGACGATCATCTGAATCGGCAGCCGCGCACCGGCCCACATCGGGAAATTTTCCATCGCGCGCATCGTGCCCGGGCCGGCCGTCGTGGTGAACACGCGGGCGCCCCCGAAGGCTGCGCCGGCGCACTGGGACATGACGGCAAATTCGCTTTCGCCGCGGAAGTAGTCGCCGATATACCCCTCGGCAAACAGCTCGCCGATCAGTGCGGCCGCTTCGCTCTGCGGCGTGATCGGGTAGGCGATCATCACGTCGCAACTGGCCCGCCGGAGGGCTTCCTTGATCACCTCGCTGCCGGTGTAAAACGAGGGGGTGCGCGGAGCCTCGTGCATCAACTGCCAGGTGTCGGTGTAGGTCTGCCCCTTTTTATTTTTCGTCCCGATGACTGAGTGTGTGTCTGCCATGGACCAGCCTCCTTATTTGCGAGCACGCCTAGGCCTCTGACGAGGCCAGAGGCTTAGTTGGATGCTCCGCCCTTGGAAGTGACTTGCGATACTTTCACGGTCCCCTTGAGTTTCTTTACCCATTCAGCGAGCCGCATGATTTTTTCAGCCGTCGCATCGCGAAAGGACAACATGGCGTCTTCGTGTCCGGCCTGTGCACACATCGCGATCGTGTAACAGGAGGTGCCTCCGCGAATGATCTTGAGCGACAAGTTCGCTTGATGACAGTGTACACCGACGAACATGCAGGCGTCGATCTTATTATGCCAGATGGTCAGGTTCGGGTGATTCGGGTTGATCTCGACTTCGGGATTGATCTTCGGATACTTCGGGCGGTAGTCCGGCATGGGGATCAGCATGGCCTGCTGTTGCGGCGTCACGCATGCCTTGATCGTTTCGTAGAGGTGCCGGATCGCCGTCGCCTTCTTTGCGGCCTTTTCGTTCCACGCCCAGAGCACCAGCGGACCGGGGAAGATCGTCGGCACTTTGGCCATCAGGAACTGGCGAGCGGCTTCTTCGTAGGCCTTCTCTTCGGGAACGATCACGCCGTTGATATGCCCCTCGCCGGGGTTCGGCAGGCAAATGCCCATCGATGCGGCGGCAGGCGGCAGAAAGTGTTCAGGGCCGGGGAGGACGCGATACTGGGTCATTTCCTTTAATCCTTCAGTGGCATGCTGCAAGGCGGACACCCCGCAGGATCGTTATTATTCGTCCAAAATATCGTTGGTAAGCGTGGGTGCACTCTAAGCCTTCCCCGTAGCTTGTGCAAGCTCACAGAAGGCCCACCACGCAGGAATTATGGGCTATAGACCCGGAGTGCTGTAGGCCTTTCGGGGCAACCGTTTTTCCGATCATAAATCCCCGTTCAAGTGATGCTGGAGTATAGCGGGGCAGCCTAAAAATTGTCAATACACGAATCCATCATTTTTTGAAATACTTTCAATGACTTGCAGCAAGAAGAGGGACGGTCAAAAACGCGATCAGTGTTGAGGGGATGCGGTGAAGTGGGCAACTGCCGCGCAGGCCTCCTCCGAACCCAGTGAACAGGCTCGCTCGAAATCACTTTTTGCCGACAATCCCTGCTGAAGACGCCCGTAAAGTTTGGCGCGGAGCAGCAGCGCCTGGCGGTTGGCGGGATCCACCCGCAGGACCATGGTGAGATCCTCGACGGCTTGCTGAGGCTTGTCCGTCCGGGCGTACACCTGACTGCGCAGAAGGTGGGCCTCCCGCTTGTGGAAAATCCAGCTCGGAGACTCGTCCGGCCGCAGCAGAGGATCGAGCGTGGCGAGGGCCTGGCGCCATTGACGCGCGGCGACCTGGTTCTTCGCCGTCGCCGTGCGCAGGGCGATTAGTCGTTGCTGGGCGATATCGAACATGGGGTCGGCCTCCAGCGCGCGTTCGTAGTTCTTCGCCGCCTCGTCGGTTTGTTTTTTCCACGTATAAGCGTCGCCGCGTCCCAGCAGCGCCCAGGCGCTGGACTGGTCCAGTGCCAGCGCACGCTCGAAATCGGTGATCGCCCGATCGGCATATTCGTTGAGTTCAGCGCGGGGGCTCTTCTTTGAGTTCGAGGACGCGATGCTGAGATACGTTTGTCCCCTGACGACATAGGCGTCCAGATACTGATCGTCCAGGGCCATCGCTCTCGTGGTCAGTTCGATTTTTTCCGGGAAGTGCCGGCTCTGGACCGCGGCGTGCACCAGGTCCACGGCGGCCCGGCGGTTCCGGACCTGCCCCTTGAGCAGCGTGACTGTTCGCGAACCCCGCAACTGCGCGCGCAGCGCATCGAGTTCTGATTTCAGTTGACTGTTTTCAGTGTGCAGGAGGTGGTGATGCTCCGCCAGTTGCTCGTAAGCTTTCTGGCGCTTGATGGCGTCCTCGAGGGTATCCAGATTGATCGTGGCCTTGATTTTCACGTAGAAGACGATCCGGTCGCCTTCCAGGGCGCGGCGCTTCTCGAGAAATTCCGTTTCGGTGATGGCGGCGGCGATCGTCCGCACGCTGAGCAAGTTCAGACGGGTCGTTTTACCGTCGGCGTGTTTTTCGATGTCCTGGGACGCGGCTTCGATGTAGACGCCGGCCTCCTCCACCGCCTTGCGCTTCGCCCGCGTCAATGCGTTGTCTTCCGCGCCGGCGAGCGTGTCGCCGTCGCCCATGACGTAGGAGGCGTCGGCAATCGCGACTTTGACGTGCGGCTCGGCGGCCTGGGCGGGCAGGCTCAACGAGAGTGCTGCCAGCAACAGGGTCTGAATCAGGATGCGCAAGCTCATATAGTTCATGATAACCCGTGAGTCACCTTCCGACAATGCTAGCGCGGACTTTCCGGCGACTTCGGAGCGGGGCTAGGATGCGCCGTCCGTTTTGGGAAAGACCTGCATGAACGGGTGGACTTCCACTCTGGCAAAGACCCCCTGTACCGTATAGGGATCGGTATCCGCAAAGGCTTGCGCGTCGGCCAGCGAGTCGGCCTCGATGACGATGAGGCTGCCGGTCTTGTCGGTCAGGGGGCCGGCCAGGACGACCCGGCCTTGCCGGACCAATGGTTCCAGGTTGGCGAGGTGGGCCGGGCGGTGAATCTTACGCCTGGCCTGTCCGTCTGGGCCATCGAAACCAAGAATGACGAACTTCATGGGCTTGTCGTGATGTATGCGGCCAGATCGGGAGCGTTAGCAGTGATCGCTGCGGAGCGGCTGGCGACTCGCATAGCCCGTGTCGACCTCATGCCACCAACCGACTTCCGACTCACCGAGCTTCCAGCAGAGATACACCACGCGCCCCTCATGCAGATGCGGGAAGTCGCACAGACCCATCTCAACGTCCTTGATCAGCACCCCCATTTCGTGGATTTTTTGGAGGTTGTCATTGATCTGTTCCAAGGCAGCGATGTAGTGCGGAGCTACGAAGCTTCCCCCTCCGAACTGAGCGTTTTGACTGGCTTTTTTTATCTCGTCCTTGGTGTGGACGAGCACGGTCTTGCCCTTTTTGACCGCTGAGAGGTGTTCTTCCAGGCTGGGGATCAGACGGTTGGCTTCAGGGAGACTGAAGAGCCGATCCGGATATTCGTCGTCTGGTTCCGCCATGCTCATCCTGACTGTTATGCGTGCGCCCACTCATAGCACAACCACGAGAGCCGGCGCAATGAATGCAACCAGGGGAAAATGTTATTGACAAACCGGACCGCCGTGGATAGTATGAAGACGATCGTACTTTCCGAACTCAATCAAATAGACTTCCAATCCAGTACTTCCCAGGGCGATCTCGAAATCAAATCAATCGTGTGAGTAGGCGGAAGTAGACGGAGTGCATCGCGTTCCCGCACCAGCTGAAGCGCGGGACCGGTCGGCAGCGAACAGCACGAAACGAGAGGAGCGCGCAGGGTCCGGAGTCGGTTTGCCGCGAGACATCCTCGTCAAACAGCGAAGCAGCGCCGTCGTGACCTTCGTCAATCATCCAGAACAGCATTGCAGACAGTGAACGGGCGTAATGAGGCTGGGGTGGGCGCCTCAGTCAGGTGGAGGCCGGAATTATTATGTTAGGGGAGAAGACGGAGAAGACCATGCATCTTGCCGAACTGAAGCAGAAAACAATTGCCGATCTGAACGAAGTCGCGCGCGACCTCAAGATCGAAGGCGCGGCGAACTTGCGCAAACAGGAGCTGATTTTCGCCATCCTGCAGGCGCAAACCGAGAAGAACGGCTCGATCTATGGCGAGGGCGTGCTGGAGACGCTGCCCGACGGGTTCGGCTTTCTACGGGCGCCGGACTCCAACTACCTGCCGGGTCCCGACGACATTTACATCTCTCCCTCGCAGATCCGCCGCTTCAACTTGAGAACCGGTGACATCGTCTCCGGCCAGATTCGTCCGCCAAAAGAAAGCGAACGTTACTTCGCCCTGCTGAAGGTCGAGAAGGTCAATTTCGAGGAGCCGGAGGTCGCGCGGGACAAGATTCTGTTCGACAACCTGACGCCGCTCTATCCCGAAGAGCGGATCAAGCTGGAATTCGAGCAGGAGGAATACTGCACGCGGATCATGGAACTCACCACTCCGATCGGAAAGGGGCAGCGCGGGCTGATCGTGGCGGCCCCCCGGACCGGCAAGACCATGCTCCTCCAGGCCATCGCACGCGCCATCCTGAAAAATCATCCT
>Ga0247727_10010918_pt1 | contig 15979 bp, 4 predicted proteins | sample WisWelCaveWW1625_FD_202498 | JGI IMG/M metagenome (GOLD analysis project Ga0247727, IMG submission 202498) | Biofilm microbial communities from Wishing Well Cave, Virginia, United States - WW16-25 | ecosystem: Environmental > Aquatic > Deep subsurface > Groundwater > Cave microbial mat | place...
GTCAAAGACGCCCAGCAAACGGTCGCCGACGACCAGCGGCACGGCCATCTCGGCGCGCGTATTCGGCAGGTAGGAGTTTGGCAAAAAGGTGGGCGACTCGCGCACATCGTTGATGACCGTCGGCTGGCGGGTGCGGGCGGTGGTGGCGACAATGGAATGCGCCACGTCCATCGGAATGCTCCGGCCCTCGTTGACCATCCGCTGTCCGATCTCGCCTGCGCCCGCCGTCAACACCAGCGTCTGCGCAGTCTCGTCCAACAAGTAGATGTGAGCATGGTACAGGTTGAACCGCTCTTTGGTCAGGTCCACCACGGCTTGCAACAAATCCTGTGAGTCAAGAATGGTCGAGGCGGCGGTGCTCAGCTTGGCCACCGTCTCCAGTTCAGCGGCGCGGCGCTCGTTCTCGCGGCGGGCCGCTTGCTCAGCCAGATAGGAGCGGCGGCTGGCAACAGCCGAAGCCAGGGGTTCCATCATCTGCTCGAGAATGAATTCTTCGTCAGGCGTGAGGGGGGCGACATTGGGCCAACTCAGATTGATCGTACCCTGCCAACGCCCACTGCTTCGCAGAGGGAGGGTGCACATCGCCCCATAGCCCGCCCGCCTGGCGCTGGCTCGCAAGTCTTCGCTAGCGCGGGGATCATTTTGCACATCGACAATGTAAAGGAGCTGGTCGGGATGTTGCAACCAGAGCTGGGTCGTGGCAAACAAGGTGACCGGGAAACGCTGGCCCACTATCGAGTCATCGTGTTGGATCGCGCCGTCCTTCCAGAGCGCAACCGTATGCATGGTCAACGGGTGATCGCCTTCACCGGTCTCGATGTAGTGCATCGTCAGCCAGTCAGGCTGAGTCACAGCCAGTGTAACCACCGACAAAATTTCAGCTTCCGTCGTCGCTAGCGACAGGGCGCTTTGAATTTGCGAGAGCCGGGCCAACTGCGCCGCACGACGTTGTTCCTGTTCCGTCAGGCGCAGGTTTTCAATGTGGCCGCTCAGACGCTCGGCGATGGCGGCGATGATGGCTTCTGTCTCTTCGTTGGAGTGTTCGAGGTCCTCCAGCGCCAACTGGCCGATGGTCTCGCCGCGGATGGCGAGCGATTGAACGATAGCGGATTTGTCCTGCACCGTGGCCACCCCCTGGCCGGAGTTGCCGCCAGCCGCAGGGGGCCCCGAGTCCAACGGTACAACCTGCGTCAAGTCATAGGCATAGCCGACGCTGGACGCCCTAGACGAGTCAAAATATTCCGACCAGCCTTCACGAGTCAGTTGGCGAGTGAGCTTGCCCAACTCGCGCAAGGATTGTTCCGAGCGCTCAAACGAACGCGTGTTGTCAACGGCAATGGCAACCTGATTGGCGAGCGCGGTTTGGATGTTGGCGTCCTCGTCGCTGAAGCGGTTGGGAATATCAGCCTGCACATCCAGCACACCAATGACTTTATCGCCCACGATCATCGGCACGGCCAATTCCGAGCGCGTGTCGGGCAACAGCGGGTTGGGCAGGAAACCCGGCTCCTGAGTCACCTCGTTGACGACCACGCCTTGCCGGGTACGGGCGGCGCGAGCCACCAGTGATTGCTCGCGGTTGAGGGGGATACGCCAGCCCTGGGAGACCATCGTCCGCCCCACTTCGCCCGCACCGGCGGCCAGCACCAGCGCCTCGCCCACATCGTCCAGCAAATAGACGTGGGCGTGATAGAGGTTGAAGTTGGACCTGGCGAGATCGACCGCATTCTGCAACAGCTCATCCAGTTCGCGCGTCGCCGAGACGACGGCGCTCACCTGGGCCACCGTCGCCATTTCATTGGCCCGGCGCTGGGCATCTTCAAAGAGGCGGATGTTTTCAATGGCCCCGGCCAACTGGCCGGCGAACGTCTCCACCAGCGCCACTTCTTCATCGTTGAATTTGTGATCCGGCTCCGCGCTATCCAAACCAATCGTGCCAATGACCTCGTCGCGCGCTAGCAGAGGTACGATCATCAGCGAGTAAGTATGCCGCTGTTTCATCAACTCATGCACAGGGGCCGTCAAGGGATTCGTCTGAGCATCATTAACCACCAGCGAGCGTTTCGTCTCAAGCACCTGCTGAGTCGAAAGATTGCCCGCAACAGGAATGGCAACACCGACGGCGCTTGACCCATCTGAATTGGCGTTGGAGTCGGCCACAATGGTAAGATGCTGTCGATCCGCATCCAATAGGGCGATGTCACAGCTGCGCACACTGAGGAGCGGCGTCAGCTCCTGAGCCGTCAATTGCAGAAGCGCGTGCACGTCAAACGACGACGTGGCCGACATGACCACCCGGTTGAAAGCCGCCATTTCATTCGCCCGCCGCCGCGTATCTTCGAAAAGACGAATATTATCCACCGCGCCCGCCAACTGCTTGGCCATTGTCTCCAACAGGGAGACCTCCGCCAGGGTGAACCGGCGCACGGGATCGGTAATGTCTGCGCCAATGGTGCCGATCACCTTATCGCGCGCCAGCAACGGCACAATGATTAGGCCCGTGGTTCCGCGGGCGCGCATCAGATCGTGGATCGCTTCCGTCATCGGGTCTGTTTGTGCGTCAACGATCACCAGCGAGCGTTTGTTTTCAATCACATAGTGCGCCGAGGCGTTGCCGGCAATGGGAAGCACGACGCCTTCGGCGCCGGGGTCGTCTGGCGAGGCATTGTGGTCGGCGATCACAGTCAGACTCTGACCGTCCGCAGACAACAGGGCAATCCCGGTGTTGCGCAGACGAAGCATCTCCACCATTTCCTTCGCCGTCGCTTTCAAGAGCTGATGCAAATCCAGAGACGAGGTCGCCGTCGAAATGAGCCGATTGAGGGCCGACAGCTCCTCGTTGCGGCGCTGGAGTTCGGTCTCGGACTGCTTGCGGGCGGTGATGTCTTCCGAGATGCCCAATAAGTAACGCGGTTTGCCATCTGCGCCCAGGATCGGTATCTTGCGGGTATGAAGGATGCGAGTCGTGCCATAGGCTGTCTGGATCGGCTCTTCAGGAATATCCACCAGTTGGCCGCCGTTCAAGACTTCGCGATCTTTAGTGGTAAAGAAGTCGGCTTCTTCCTTTGGAAAAAAACCGTAATCGTTCTTGCCCAACAAGTCATCCCGATTAAAGCCGATAAGCTCCTCGCCGGCTTTGTTCCAACGCACGAAGCGCAGTTCGTCAGCGTCCTTGACGAAGAGCATGGTCGGCAAATTCTCAATCACTGAGTCGAGGAAGCCTGTCGCCTCTTCCAATTCTGTTGCCCGCTGAGCCAGCGCCTCCTCGGCGTGTTTACGCTCCGTAATGTCTCGCGCAACCCAGAAAACGGTGTTCTCGGTGAATTTCGCGATGGTGGCATCGAACCACAAGTTCTCGCCGCCGATGGTCAATACATACTCGGCCTGCACGGTCTCGCCATCAAGCGCCCGACGAATGTATCCTTTAAACGTTGCGGCGATGTCAGGCGGCATCACCTCGTCAACGGTCTTGCCCAACAGTTCCGCGGGCGGTTTGATCAGCTTGCCGGGGCTGGTGGGCGCAATTTCCAGATAACGGCCGTCGGCGTCATAGATCAAGATCACGTCAGTGATGCCGGCAAACAGACTGCCCCAATCCGTGCCCGCCGCCGTCGGTTGGCTCTCGGCCGGTTCGCGGGCGACGGCGTACAGCGCCTTATCCGAACCCGACTGCACTTGCCAGCTCAACCGGCGATAGTCGCCGGTTTTACGCCGACAGCGACATTCAAATTGAATCTTCTTCGCGCCCTTGGCCAACTTTTGGAACTCGGCCGCCATCGCCGTCACGTCGTCCGGATGCACTAACTCGAAGAAAAGCCGCCGGGACAATTCTGTGGAGTTCCAGCCCAGCCCGGCCTCGCAGGCCGGATTGACCTGGCGGAACCAGCCATCCGCTTCCACGATGCAGGACATCTCCGATGACATTTCAAAGAGGCGCTCGAAATCGGGCCCCGGGGCGTGTTCAGCTTTCCCATTCGATGGGACAATGGGCAGGGGTTCGATGGGGAGGCGCTCGATGGCGGGCGCGATATAGTTGAGCGCGCCGCCATTGGCCGGACTGCCGCTGGCTGGCGTCCCCGGTCGCACCGGATCGGGCGGGGGAACGAAGGCGTCCGAAAAGAGCGACTCAAGCTGTTTGGAATACTGGTTGCTGTTGTTGGACATGAGTCTGTAACTCCTCAGCTAACTGCCGATACTGTTGCGTCACCCGGCTATTGTGCGAGTACACGGTGATGGGCATCGCCGCCAACTGGCTCTCGCGCAATTTGCTGTCCACGCCAATGACGGTTTGGAAAAGCGCCGAGGCCAGATGTTGTTGAAGTTGAGCCAGCGAGCGTGTGTGAAGACTACCCCGCCCGTCGAACATGGTGATGAGCACCCGGTAGGAAAGGCTTGAATTTGTTTTGGCCCGCACCATGCCGACGAGTTCCAGGCTGTAACGCAGAGCCTGCATCGAGAAATACTCACACTGGGTAGGGATGACGACCAGATCAGCCGCAGTCAGAGCCGTAATGGTCAGCGGCCCCACCGAGGGCGGGCAATCCAGCACTACATACTCGTAGTGGGCCATATCGGGCCGCGACAAGGCCTCACGCAGGGTATATTCATACCCGCCGCGTAAATGCAAATGGCGGGAAACAGTAAGCATGTCGGCATTGGAGGCGACGAGGTCGAGGCCGGGGATGACGGTCTCGCGGCTGATCCGCAAAAGAGTCCCGTTGCCCAACAACACGTCGGCGGCGGAGTGGCGGATCTTGGCCGGGTCTATCCCCAGCGCAACGGTCAGATTGGCCTGCAAATCGAGATCGATCAGCATCGTTTCGTGATACTGCTCCACGAAGCAGGCGCCCAATGACAGGGCCGTCGTGGTTTTGGCGACCCCGCCTTTTTGATGCCAGATCGCAATGACGTAGGGCATGCGCTGGCTCCTTTCTGCGCCATCTCGCTTCAGGGCCTCATTGAAAGACAGCGCGCCATCTTTCAATGGCGCGCCATTGAAAGATGGCGCAGCCAGAACTGCGGCGGGTATGTTGAGAGCAACCATTACTGAGGCGTCCTCTCATCATCATCGTGACGATTGTCGTCGTGCTGATGACCGTGACCGTTCTCCGGCTTGGCCATGCCCAACTGCACGACGGTCCGGCGGGCTTTGAAGGCTCGACCCAGTTCTTCAACCGCGACCTGCATCGCACTTTGGACCGAGGTCGTGCTCTGAATTTTCTGGTTGATGGCATTGACCAGCGTCTCACGGTTGGCGCGTTTCTGGGTTTCGGCAAACAAGCGTATGTTCTGGATGGCGGTGGAGAGGCTGGCGGCAATTGTCGTCAACAGTCGTACGGTCTCCTCATTGAAAGCATCCTCACGCATGCGGCTCTGCACACTGATCAGGCCAATAGGATCCTGATCCTGACCGGCCAGAATTGGCACACCCAGCCAGACTTTGGGCCGGCGGGAGAAGTCCATCGTCTTGGCCCCCATGTTCATCATCCGGCGGTCAATTTCGCGGTTGATGAGCAAGGGCTGGCGTTTCTGGATGACCAGGGCGTTGACGCCCGTTCCCAGCGACGTCGCCGGAGTGGCGATCACTTCTCCATCTATAGAATAATACGGGAACTCGAGCCGGTTCCGGGTCGCGTCGTATAGTCCGATGTAGCCCTGGTCTGCGCCCAGATTGCTGCAGATGGTATCGCCGACAACCCTGAGCAATGTTTTCAAGTCCGACACCGAAATTAACTTTTGGCCGACGGCATTCAGAATCTCCATCTCCTTTGAACGTTGTTGGGTCTGCTCAAACAGGCGCGCATTTTGAATGGCCGTAGACAGGGTAGCGGCGACGGTGTTCAACAAGCGCACTTGGTCCTCGGTGAAGGCCTCTTCACGATCCAACACCCCGATGCTGATCACGCCCAGGACGGCTTTACCGGCTAAGATCGGAATCCCAACCCACGACTTGACGGCCTGGGCGCCGGAGATTAAGGCCCCCAACTCCGCCATTTGCCCGGCCACGTTGCGATTCAGGATCAGTACCTGGCGAGTCTGAATGATCCGCGAGAGCACATCCTGCCCCAACGTCGCGGGCGGGACCTCAGCCACTTTGCCGTCGGCAAAGAAGTAGGGGTATTCAACCTGTTTCTTCTGCTCGTCGTAAAGAGCGATGTAACCGCCATCGGCGCCGAAGTTGCGGATGATCTGCTCGCCGGCCAGTTTCAGAGCCTCATTTAAATTCTGTTGTGAGATCAACGCCTGACTAATGTTATTGAGCGCCGCCATTTCTTTGGCGCGGTGCTGGGTCTGCTCAAACAAGCGGCGGTTTTCGAATGTTGACGCCAACAACGAAGCAATCTGCAACAGCGAATTTTCGTCATGGCTGCCATAGGCGTTAGGGTGCACACTGGCCGCGTTGAGAGTCCCGATGACAGCGCCGCCGGAAATGAGAGGCGCATTCATAAATGTCCGAAGCCCGCGCTCGACGAGGCGGCGCATGTTGGGCAGAGCGTTCAAATCCGGATCGGTTACAACTACCAGCCTCTTCTGTTTCACAGCCATTTCCGCCGTCGTCCCGGCCAACAAATAAAGCGTTCCGGCCGGCGCAGGCTCAGCCTCAGCCTCTCCTGACAAAGCCATCGTTTGATAGTAGTCGCCAGCTTCCGTGAGCAAGATGACCGAGCTGCGGTCAGAATGGATGATCTGACCTGCTTTGGCCGCGACCACTTGCAGAATATCCTCCACCATGTTGGCCCGGCTTAGGGCCTCGCCAAGCTCATTCAAGCGAGCCAACCGCCGGGCTTGCTCTTCCGTTTCGGACAAGGCGACCTGAGTCTGTCGCGTCAGGCGTAAGTTTTCGATGTGGGCGGTCAATTGATTAGCCACCGCCATTGCCAGTTCAGCCGCCTCATCCATTCGGCTGTTCACGCCCATCAACTCCAACTCGCCGATGACCTGGTCACGAAGGGTCAAGGGTTGCTTAAGGGTCGGGACAGCCGTCAGGTCAGCCTCAGGCGTGAGCGGCGACACCTGATTGAGGTCGTAAGCGTAACCGCCGGCCGTCATCTCCCGGGCATAGTCCTGCCAATTTTCGCGCGTCAGGCGGCGGGCGGCGCGCTCGGCCTCCAGCCGGTAACTCTCAGCCTGAGCCAACAGGCGCAGGTTTTCAATTTGCTGCGAGACCTGCTGGGCAACCGCATTGACCAGATCACTTTCTTCGTCTGTCCACTGGCGCTCCCCGTGCAGTAGAATTTCGCCCACGGGGACATCGGCGACGGTCAGGGGCACACTCAATGCGCCGCTGGCCGGGCTGGTTTCAGGGGACATCGCCATTTCCGTGAATGACTGGATCCGGCCATCGCTATAGATGTAGCCGACTCGTTCACTGCGTTCAATGGCATTGAGGAAATTTTGCCAACCGGTCTCGGTCAGGCGGCGAGCCTGAGAGGCCACTTCCAGGCGCGCCTGCTCGGCCTGAGCAAACAGGCTGGCATTCTCAATGGCCACAGCCAATTGACCGGCCAGGGTCTGAAAAGCCGGGATCAGTTCACCGGTCAGTACCCCGGCCCGGTCGCTTTGCACATCCAGCACACCCAGTACCGTTTCGCCGACGACAAGAGGGATGGTCATTTCGGATCGGGTATCGGGCAACAGCGGGTTCGGGCGGAAGGCCGGGCTGGTGGTTGTGTCTTCCACCAGCACCGTGCGCCGTTCCATTGCGGCGGTGCCATTAAGGGAACCGGTGTTGATGGGCAGACGAAAATTGTTTTGCTTCAAAGACTCGCCCACCGCGCCCGTGCCAGCACGCATGATGAGTGAGGTGCCGGTGGCATCGGTCAAATAAATCTGGGTATAGTACAAATCAAAACGTTCCCGGATACTTTCCACCGCCGCCGATAGCAATTCGTCAAGATCGCGTAACGTTGAGAGCTTTTGGCCGAGTTCGGCCGCCAGGGCCAGATCGCGGGTGCGGGCCGTCACCTGGTCTTCCAGGCCGCCCATCATCCGCCGCAATTGCGCCGTCATGCTGTTGAAAGCGTTGGCCAATGTGGCGATTTCATCCCGACCACTTACAACTGCTGACTGCTCAAGGTGACCTTGTTGCTGGGCGGAAGCAGCCTGCACCACTACGCTCAAACGCCTGGTGATAGAACGGGTGACCCCATAGGCCAAGGCCAACGCGAACGATACTACTAAGGCCAGAGCCAACCCCATGTTTACCAACGCCTGACGGTAAGCGGATATTGCCGCCGTATTAGATAGGTCGGCAAACTCGTTGTTGATTTCGATTAGGCGCTTCAGTTGGTGGCGTGTCTCTGTGAGCGTCTTGATTACCTCGTCAGCCAACTGGCCGCTGGGATTTCCGGATTGGATGGATGTTTTGTAAGCTTCACGGATGGGTACGTATCGGTCGTAAGCAACGTGAAGCGCAGCCAGGGTCGCTAATTCATCTTCCTGCAAATCCAACCGTCCCAGGTCACGTAACACCGCTGTGAACTCCGGGCTGACAGTTGTCACCCATTCTGTATCGTACCGACGAATAGTGGCGATAGCGGCTACTTCGGCGGTATCAATTGCTTTGAACCGGGCTGCCTGCTCTTCGGGGGTGAGCGCCGGGTTCTTAAGCGCTTCGAGTTGCAACGAGGCATCAGCCAGCGACGAGTCGGCTTGATTGATCGCTACAATGGGGATCAGCATGAAGTCGTAGATGTTGGATAGGTGGAAACGCAGTAACTGCATGCCTTGCTGGGCAGTCAGCGCCACGCCCACTGCTCCCACAGCCATGACGGCGAAAATCAGGGCCAACTTCCAGCTTATTTTGATATTGGCCAACAACGCCGAGGGGCGGAACACATCACGCGCCCGGGATGCGGTTTCGGTCGTCGTGGAGAGAGTATTCGGAGTGGTCATCTCAAAGCCTCATCATATTCGCGGCTGTTCTCGGCCCGGGTTGGGTTGCTCAATTCCACACTGGCCCGCCGTACGCGGAGCGCCTGTCCCAATTCACCCACAGCAATTTGCAAAACATTTTCAACACTGTTAGCGCGTTGAATTTTTTGCCCGATAGTGTTGATCAGCGCCGCGCGCTCGGCCTGTTGCCGGGCGCGTTCGAAGGAACCGGCATTCTGCAGGGCCACCGCCACTTGATTGGCAATGGATTGCAACAGGTCAGCATCGGCCTGAGTCAGCCCATTCTTAACACTGTGCTGAACATCCAACACCCCCAACACCCGGCCACCCAGCTGAATCGGCACAGCAATTTCAGATTTGGTGTCCGGCAGGATGACGTTGGGGAGCCAATTGGGGTCCTGACTTGTATCAGGCGCCAGCACAACCTCATTCGTCGTCGCCGCGCGCCCAACCAGGCCCTTGCCTTCCGTAATCTTGTGGCCTTTGGCCGACAGCAATTTGCCGACCTCGCCCGTGCCACCGGCCAGCGTCAGAGTCTGCTGATCTTCGTCGAACACATAAATTTGGGTATAGTAATAATTGAAAGCCGAACGTACCTGCTCAACCACTTCAGCAATCAACTGTGAGCGATCCAGAATGGTGGACAGTCGGCGGCTGACTTCGGCGCTGGCCGTGAGGGCGCGGGTGCGTTCCTGCACCCGCTGCTCAAGGTTCCCCAACGACTCACGCAACTGCGCCGTCATCCCGTTGAACGCTGCCGCCAACGCACCCACTTCGTCGTCGGCCTCCACCGAGGCCTGCGCGGCCAAGTCGCCGGCTGAAATCTTCGCCACGGCCTTTGTGAGATGAATGATCGGTCGGGACAATACTCGGGCGATGGCTAGCGCCAACACACTGGTCATTAGGAGCGCGCCTAGTGTCACGAACAGGGTTGTCCGGGTGATGATTTGTACCGGCGCCAGAGATTCGCCAATCGCCTGGTGAGCCACAATGCGCCAACCCAGACCCGTCAGAGCGTCACTATCTTCCTCATTGAGCCTGGACAGCGGAGCCTGGCTGGCAAGATGTTCCGCGCCCGACACCAGCCGGGTGCTCTGATACGGCGCCGACGATTGCACCAACTCGTCAATGTTCAATCTGGCCGCCGCCATCTTGAGCTCTGCCTCAGGATCGCTCACCAGGTGGATTTCTTCGCCGTTCGGCAGGCTAATGTGAACATGACCGGTCTGCCCAAAGCGCGCGGTTAGCAAGGGGCGGATCAACACATCCTGGTTGAGCGTCGTACGCAGGACGCCAACAACATCGCCCTGGTCAGGCGTCGACACACTTACCGCGATGATGAGACCAAAGGTTTGGCTGCTTTCGTCGAACTCCGGCTGGCCGACGTAAACGCCGCCCCGTCCATTGTTATAGGCCGCCTGCCACCATGCTTCGTCTGCCTGGTAATAATCCGAAGTGCGATTGGTGGCCGCCAGGTTGACGCCCGACCGGTCGGTGAGGAAGAGTTCGGCGTGCTCGGGAAAGGCGGCCTGAAATTCGCGCAGTTCATCAGCCATCTCGTTGTTGAGCACCTGCGCCACCAGCGAGTCCGCGTTGGCGGCGTCGTCGGCGGCCCGCCATTGTTGATCCCGTGCTTCGATCTCCGCCTGGCTGAGCGCCCCGGCCACGTTCGCCGCTCCCACGGTGTCCTGCACAAACTTATTCAGAGATAGCGTCCTCAGCAGGTCAATTTCCTTGTCAAGAACATCAACGATTTCCCCGGCTTTGCTGTCCGCAAGCGAGACGAGGGATTGGCCCGCCTGTTGAGTCAACTCGGCGCGCACAATTTGTTGGTTGATAAATTCCACCGTGGCCACTGACAGCGTCACCACTGCCAGGAAAGCCGTTATCAATTTGGTGCGCAGCGAGTAGTTGCGGAACTGCCGCGCGGCAAAGGCGGCATACACCAGAGCCAGCATCCCGGCGCAGACTGCGGCCCCAAGCTGAAGCGTTGGCACTTCCAGCCGAAAGGCCCCCTGGCCCAAAAAGTCCAGCGACAACGTGGCCATCGCCACGCCAACGCCGGCAAGGATTACCCGCCCGCCAGACTTTTGAGCCAGCGTTTGACTGGCGATCCCTAAGGTCAGGACCAAGCCGATCAGCGCCATCGTGATCCCCAGACCGATGAACAGAGCTGAAATAACCAATACCGTCACCCAAAGGGAGGCGAGTTGAAGGCCAATGCCCCAACCAAAACGCCCTCGTCGGCTCAATCCAGCACTGATTAACATGGCGGCGCAGAAAACGGCCATTTGAACTGCATGTATCAATAACTGCCAGGCCCCGGATTGAAAAGCGAGGAAGAAGACAAACAGATCGTACGCGGCAGCGGCGGCGAGCATCAGCAGAGCAATCCGAGAAGCAGCCCGCGCCTGAGAAACGGTATCAGTCTGATGAAGTTGCGTCGTCATAGCCTCTCCTGTCCCTCGGCCTGACCATTGCCGTTCCCGGGGCCGCCGACGTTTAACCGCACCCGTGTCTGTTGGGCCTTTAGCGCCCGACCCAATTCGCGCACCGCAATCTGCATCGCGTCCTCAACGTTGCCGGCGCTCTGGATGCGCTGGCCGATCATGTTCACCATCGCTTCCCGTTCGGCTTGCCGCCGGGCCTGTTCGAGCGAACGGGCATTACGCAAGGCAATGGCGATCTGGTTGGCGATGGTCTGCAACAGGTTGGCGTCCTCCTGAGTCAGGTCGCCGCGAACATTGTGTTGCACGTCCAGCACGCCCACCACTTCATCGCCAAAGGCAATAGGCACGGCCACCTCGGCTTTCGTATTGGGTAGAAGCGGGTTGGGCAGCCAGCCCGGATCCTGAGTCGTATCGGGCGCCAGCACTGAGTTGTTAAGTTCGGCGGCGCGCCCGACCAGGCCGCGCCCTTTGACGATTCGGTGCCCGCGGGCCAACATGGCTTTTCCGGCCTCGCCGGTGCCGGCGGCCATGATCAAGTTCTCCCCTCGATCATCCAATAGGTAAATGTGGACGTGATAGTAGTTAAAGGCGGCCTGTATCTGCTCGACGACGTTGGCGACGATTTGTTTTTGCTCCAGCAGGGTGGAGAGGCGGCGGCTGATGTCGGCGCTGGTGGCCAGCGCCCGGTTGCGGGCCGCCAGTTCCCGCTGGCTGGCTTGCAATTGCTCCGCCATTTGATTGAAGGCCTGGCCGGCTTGACCCGCCTCATCCGAGGTGGTCACCGCCACCCGCGTGGCAAGGTCGCCCTCGGCCAGGCGGCGGGTAGCCGCCGTCAACTCGTTCAACGGCCGGCTGATGGAGCGCATCATCAAGATGCCGATGATGAAGGCCGCTAGCGCCGTGACCAGGGCAAAAGCCCCCATAAAAATAAGACGATTGGTCAGTAAGGTGATACGCGCTTGAATACCGCCGGTCAGCGCCGCCGAGGCGCCATCGTAAAGTTTGTCACTGGCCTTCAAAGCCGCCCTGGCCGCGTCCACAACTTCGGAAACTTCCACAACTTCCGGCTCGGCGATCATCCGATTTTCGATCAGGCCGATAAACTGGTTGATGGCCAAGGTGTGTTCGGTGAGCGGATCTTCGAGGAGGGGCCGCATCTCGTCAGAAGCATTGTTGAGCAGGGCCGTACCAATATTGCTGTTCATCGTGGTGAGATTGCTTCTCAACAAACTCGCCAGCGCCGTCAACTCGCTTCTATCTTCGGGTGTTAACTGTCGCTGTTGGGCGACATTTTCACTCACGGCCAGGAGTCGCGCCAGCAGAGTCTGATTCTCAGGGAGCTTGAGCAGGACAGTGTCCATCAGGTAATAGGTGTCGAGATCGGGGTCGAGAATAAGATAGGATTTATCGCCGATCTGATTAATCAGATCGCGGATCGACCTCGTCATCTGGCTATGCTGGTCTTTGCGAGTCTCGGCCGGCAGCCGGAAAGCCGCTTCCTTCAGACCCCGCCAGCGCTCCCTTAGATTGGCCGGAGCGTTAACCGCCAGTCCCAGGTTTGAGGCGGTTCGGTCATGGATTGCTTGAAGGGCCTCAAAGTCTGCGTCGAGTTGCGACTGCAGGGCAATAACCTCATCATCGGTGACTGCCCCGTCGGCGCGCTGGTCGAGCAAGAATTCATGCAGTTGGATATTCTGCAATACTTGTTGCAGCGCCCGTAGATATTCTGCGCCGTACAACTCCTTGTAGCCGTAATTGTCAATTCTGACTCGTTGATCTTCGACCAGCGGATAGAAAGCGATCAGCGGCACGAGGAACATGCCGCTGATGAGGGTAAATTTTCGGGTATAGGTCAGGTTGCCCACCCGTTGATCCAGCAACGAGGCCAAGAGGGCGAAACCCAGGACCATGATCGTCCCGACAACGATGGCTGAAGCGCCCAGCGACGTAATTTCGATTGACCCGGGCGGGCTGGCCGGCAGGCTCGCGTCCGCATGAAACACCGTCCCGAACATACCGGTGTAGTGCATGATGGCAATCGCAAAACCCATCACCACAGCGGCCAATGCTTTCCAGATCTGTTCCAGGCGAGTGGCGGCGGCGCGCAGACGGAACTGCAACCACAATGCGGCCATGGACGCGCCAATAGCTAACACAATGGACAGTGTTACCGGGATGGGTTCCAGGTGTATGATGCCCGCCAGACGGATAGCGGCCGTGCCGATGTAGTGCATGCCGGAAATAGCAGCCCCCATGAGCAGGCCGCCCACCGTCAATTGCCGCCAACTTAACCTGGAATGGCTGACGAGGAACAGCGCCAAGCCGGAGGCCACAGTAGCGGCCAACCACGATACGATTACTAGCATCACGTCGTACCTCACCGGGATTGGCAGTCGGAAAGCCAGCATCGCGACAAAGTGCATGGACCAGATGCCGGTGCCCATCGCTATGGCGCCGCCGATCAACCAAGCCCAGCGCGCCCGGCCCCAGGCCGCTACCCGTCCGGCCAAGTCCAGCGCCGTATAGGAGGCCAGGATGGCAATGAGCACCGAGAGCGTCACCAGCCACGGGTTGTGCGTGTGAGCCAGAATTGGATCTGGATGTCGAGAATGTAGAAAGTTCGCTATGAGTTCAAGCAGAGACTCCAACATAAATTATGCTCCTCATCCGTCGGCGGGTACAAAAGCAGGCTGACTACACCAGACGCTTGTAAGTAGATCAACCTGTTTGTTGATGCTTTAGAGCAACGCGCCTGACAGTGTTTTCATTGACAGATATCCCGTAATCCTGCAGGCGGTCTTTGGAGACAGCACTGAGTTACAAAACACCCATCCTTAAGTGTTGATCCGAAATCATTGTTCATTGATTACTAGTTCATTGCAATCCAACTATGGATTGTCAGCGACAGTTACGACTCCAAATTTCTGACCATGAGCGGCAGGGTGAAGCTGAAGCACGTCCCCTGACCCACTTCGCTTTCTACCTGCACCCGGCCGCCGTGCTGTTCAACCACCGATTTCACAATCGCCAGTCCCAGCCCGTTGCCCTCAATGTCACTAATGGCCTCGGTCTGGGCGCGATAGAACTTCTCGAAGACGTATGGCAGATCGGCCTCAGGGATACCGATCCCGGTGTCTTTGATCTCCACTCGGACGTAAGGCCCTTCGGTGGCCGCGGCCACGGTGATCCCCCCGCCTTCCGGCGTGTACTTCACCGCGTTGCCCACCAGATTCCGCAGCACCTGCTTGAGGCGGTAAACGTCGCCGGACACCTGCGCCTGCCCGTCAAAGGGAGACAGAGTCAGGGTCTGGGCTTTGCGGGAGGCCGGGTGTTTGTATTCTTCGGCAACCCCGGCCAGCAGGTCGCGCAGGTTGCAGGGTTCCGTCTTCAGACCCACGCCCATGTCAATGCGGGCCATCTCCAGCAGGTTCTGCACCAGCTCCTGCATTTGGTTGGCCGCCTTTTCAATCCGGCTCGAATACTCGGCCTGCTCGGCATTGAGCGGCCCCAGCTTGGTCACCAAATGGTTGTAGCCGAAGATGGCGGTGATGGGGCCTTTGAGGTCGTGCGAGGCGCTGGCAATAAATTCATTCTTGACCCGATCCAGATCTTTGAAGTAGGTCACATCGTGCAAGATCACGACCTGCCCGCCTTCTTCAATGGGGGTGGTCATGATGGCAAAGGTGCGCTTGTCGGGCCAGGCGATCTCGCCGCGTTCGGAGTCCTCGCTCTGCCTCGCCTTCTGCGCCATCTGCAGCAATTCATCGTAACCGCCGCCAACGGGAATGGGCTGGCCCACTTTGGTCTCAATATCGGTGAATAACCGGGCCGCGGCCGGGTTGAGCAGTTGCAAGTTCCCAGTCTTGTCCATCACCAGGATGGCATCGGCCGCGCCGTGCAAGACAGCCGACAGACGGCGCTCTTTTTGCTCCACCGACTCAAACAACCGGATGCGTTCCAACGCCGAGGCAATTTGCGAGGCCAGATTCTCCAGCACCACCCGATCACTTTCCTGAAACGCGCCGGGCCGGATGCTGTGAATCGCCAGCACTCCGCTCACCTGGGCGTCCCAAAATAGGGGCACAGCGATGGCCGACTGGGTGGGCGGATGGCCCGTCTGGTTGCGGGGGAAGGCGCGTTCTTCCACCGCCCCGGAGAAGTGAGCCGGCTGCCCCGTCGTCGCCACTTGATGTGGGGCCAGAGCCAGAATGGAAGGCCGCAATCCGGTTTCAGCCCCGGCCACACTGCACAGCCGCGGCGCGCCCGCTTCGTTCAGCCAGAGCGAGACGACGGGGTAACTCAGCGTCTCGCGAATCATTTCCGGCGCGCGCTCGAACAAATCTCTGGAGTGGGTGAAGAGGCTAATGTCGCGCGTTAACTGATTGAGGGCCACCAATTCCTTGACTCGTTTCTGTTCAATGGCATAGAACTGGGCGTTCTCAATGGCGATAGCGGCCTGGCCGGCGATGGCCTGCAACAGCGTCAGGTGGTCTTCATTGAAATAATGCCGTTGCGAGTGATGAAGCACCAGCACCCCAATCACGCCCCGGCGGCTAAGGAGCGGCACGGCAATGGCCGAGCGGGTGGGATCGTTGGCGAGTTTGAGCCAGTTGGTATCGGTGGCGGTGTTTTCA
>Ga0247727_10010919_pt1 | contig 15975 bp, 18 predicted proteins | sample WisWelCaveWW1625_FD_202498 | JGI IMG/M metagenome (GOLD analysis project Ga0247727, IMG submission 202498) | Biofilm microbial communities from Wishing Well Cave, Virginia, United States - WW16-25 | ecosystem: Environmental > Aquatic > Deep subsurface > Groundwater > Cave microbial mat | place...
AATTTTTGGCAGTCAAGTAGCCAGGCACAAAACGTGTGCCTACGGGTTTTCCCGGTGAAGGGCGTGGGCCAAGCTCAAAACGGCACTTTTTTCAAAAAATTTGCCCTATAACTGTCGAAGCCAGGATTCACATACGGCCGCGAAAACGTATAAGCGCTGTTTTCCGCCGGATTGAGGCGAACCAGCCGCTGCGTCCAAAACGCCGGAAACTTCTCGCGAATATAACAGAGTTTCTGATAAAGTTTCTGCACGAGCGCTTTGTCGGGATCGTCGAAATTCACTTTGCCGCGCCGGCCGGTAAATTCATTCAAGCCGTTGCCAAAACCGACTTCCTGGCCGGCGTAAACCAGCGGAATGCCGGGAATCGTGAACAGCGTCGCCGCCAATGGAATCGTTTGCTGAATGCTGCTCGCGAGCAGCGCCAAACGCCATTCGTCGTGATTTTCCAAAAAGCGAAAAAAAGAGCTGTTGGGGCCGGGATAAAAATTGTTGTTGAAAATTTTATTGTGCAGGTTGGTCGCGTTGCTTGTCAACGCGTTGCCGGCGCGAAAGCCGTCGAAGTACAGCGGCCAATCATATCCCGAATCCACGCCACCGCCGCCGTCGGCATAAATGCGCTCCGTGCCGAAACCGACGCCGCTGTCTTCCGCGAGCAGCCAAATATCCGGCTTGATATGTTTGAGCGCTTCGCGTACGGGAACGCCCATTTCATTCTCGCCGCCGTTGCCGTTGTTCGCGCGCCGCGCCGGGCCCCAATACACGTCGAAACGAAAACCGTCCGCGCCCAGGTCGTTGATCCAAAATTTATAAACGTCGGTCATGTACAACCGCGCATCCAGATCGGCCCAATTGTAATTGATAATTTCTTCGCTAAAACCGTCGTAATAAATGAACAGCCCGTTGTTGCTGCGGCGCTCCGGCAAATTAGGGCGATAATTGCCGCTGCTGACCGGCTCGTGCTGGTAAAAATTCCAATACCGCGAATGCTCGCGATATTGGCGAATATCCGCGGCAAACGGATGCGCCTGGCTGGTGTGATTCGGCGTGACATCGAGCACGACGCGAATGCCGAGCTGATGCGCGCGATTCGTGAAGTCGCGAAAATCCGCGTTCGTGCCAAACTCCGGCGCCACGTTGTAGAAATCAACAATGTCATAACCGGCGCCAACGCCGTCAATGCGGAAATTATTATCGAAGATTGGCATGAGCCAAATGACGTTGAAGCCCATCGCTTTGATATAATTCAATCGTGCCGTCGCTGCTTTCAACGTACTCTGCGGCGTAAACGCGTCGACAAAAATTTCATACACCCGCGCCTGTTTCACCCACGACGGATTGCTCTTGATCGTCGCCGGAATCACCTGCCCAGTTGACGTCACCGTGAAAAATTGCCGCGTGCGATCAAAATTGCCATTGGGGTCGCGCGCCGTCAACGTGAAATAATATTCGCCCGGCGTTCGCGGTTTGGTCACGGTGAGCAACGAATCGGCCGCACCAGTCACGCCGAGCAATTGCGGATTCGTCGCGTCTTCCTGCCAACTGAACGCCAGCGCTTGCCCGTCCGGATCCGTGCTCCGCGAAGCGCGCAGTTTGATTTGCGCGGCCGCTGTGTCAAATGCAATGACGGCATTGGGGTTGTGATTGACTTTGCGTTTGATCTGCACAACGCCGGAAATTTGCAGCACGCCGCCGACTCTTGCCTGCACGGAAAAAAGATTGTCGCCTTCAAGCACCGCCAGCGTCGTATCGAATTTGCCGTTGCGCAGCGTCACCGGAAAAACGGCCGCGCCGCGCAAAATCGTTGCCGCACGCAACGTGCTGTCCGGCGTGCCGTTGGCTTTCAAAATTTCGCCGCGTATCGGCCAACTTGTTTTCCAGGTTTCCGCGGCTTGCGTGAGAATTTGCACCGCATCGGCTTGCACATTAAAACGCGTGGTATCGGAATTGATCGTCCCTGCCAAAGTGCGTGCAATGAGGATAAGCTGATGCGCGCCATTCGTCAACGGCGCCGTGGGGATGAACGTAAACTTTTTTGTCGTCTCGTTATACCCGCTGCCGATGCGGCTGTATTCGACATTGTCGATTTTAACCACGACCGCCGCCGTGTCAATACGCGTCCGCGTTGCCGGGAACAAATACGCTTCGATTACCGGCTGGCGTGTTTTAACCGTCGGCGAGAGAGAGTTGGGGAACAAATAATGAATCGTCGGATTGCGCACATACAAATAGGAGTTGTCGTTGTCGCGGGCATTTTTACGCGGGTTCAACGGATCAGATCGCCAGCCGGTATTGGCGCCGTTCTCGTTGATTTTGTATTGATACGCACCGGCAATGCCGCCGTTGGGTTGGCCGCCGACGCGCAGGCGCACGGCTTTAATCCATTGCCCGTTCGCCGCGTCAAAATTCATGCGGGAGGGCGCGTTGGCCGCAATGACGCCGCCGTTGTTCGGACCCCAGTTATTAAACTCGCCCGGCAGAAACACGGCAGCGGGCGTTCCGGTTGATTTATAATAAAAGGTGACCTCGACGCTGTCGGTTTGCGCAAAGAGCGTTGGCGGAATCAAAATCGATGCAAACAGAAAAATCAACCAATCAAAATTTCGGCTTCTCATTTTCTTTCTCGACAAAGGTAAAAAAGTGATGTTGCTTTTGAAAGCATAATTTATTATATTCATTACACACTAAAATTTAACAAGTGCATTATGCAAACCAAGCCAAAGCCGTTTGTTTATCAGGAACTGGTCGATCTGATTGCCGACTCTGATCCCAATCGCGTTCTTGCTTTTCGTCTCTCCTCCAAAGCGGCCCGGAGAGTTGAAACACTGGTCAGGCACGAGAAGGAAGATAACATTACTTCAGCGGAACAGGATGAGCTTAACACATATATGCACTTAAGCCGTATTCTCATGCTTGCCCAGGCCCAGGCCCAGGCCCATAAGATTCTGCATGGGACACATACCCCTCAAAATTCGTAACACCGTTCGGCGACGTGCTGCTTCGCGATGTGAATATTGCCTCGTTCCCGAGCAACATCATCCATTTCCCCACTTTCATATTGAACATATTTTTAGTAAGAAACACGGGGGATTGACTGTGCTGTCTAATCTTGCATTGGCCTGTCCTGAATGCAACCGCAAGAAAGGCACGGTGATCGGTAGCCGCAAATATTCTCGGGGAAAGTTTATTCGTCTGTTTAATCCCCGCGATGATATCTGGCAAAAACATTTTGAGTTCAACTGGGCGATTGTTCGACCAAAAACTGAAATTGGCGAAATAACCTGTAAAATATTGGGGTTCAACGATGATTTTCGCATCACCTTTCGTGAATATCTGATGTTGATCGGAGTCTATCCATAACTTCCAATCAGAGCGGAATGAAACCAGCCCAAACTTTCTTTCATACCGTCGCGGCACGCCTCAAAAAAATTCCGCGCGGCAAAGTGGCGACGTACGGCCAGATCGCGGCGCTGGCCGGCAATCCGCGCGCGGCGCGGCAAGTCGCGTGGGTTTTACATTCGGCGTCGGATAAAGAAAAATTGCCGTGGCAGCGCGTGATCAACAGTCAGGGCGGCATCTCGCTGCCGCGCTACGGTGGCTATGAATTGCAGCGCGCTTTGCTGGTCAAAGAAGGCGTCAAATTCGACGCGGCCGACCGGATCGACCTGGTGCGTTTTCAATGGAAACCGAAAGAAATAAAAAAAGATAAAAAGATAAAAAGATAAAAGGATCAGCGACAAGTAATCACTTCATCTTCCGTCACGATCATATCGACGCGCTGGTCATGCGGCGCGGTGGGGACCGGCTCGACAATTTGAAACGCAAACGCGAGCGCGATTTTGGGCGCCTTCATTCCGGCGAGAAAACGATCGTAATAGCCCTTGCCCGCGCCGAGGCGATTTCCCGTGCGATCAAACGCCAGTCCGGGCACGAGCACGAGGTCGAATGTTTCCGTCGCCGCGCGCAACAGGCGGCGAATCAACGCGTGGGTGTCAACTTCCTGCGGCAACGAAACGTAGGTTTGCACGCAATGGGCGCGCTGTAAAATCGGCAAACTTTCGAGACGAAAATCGATGGCCCGATTCGCGCGATCACGCGCCGCCGGATCAAACTCGCGGCGACGCCGGCGAATTTGCGCGCGCAGCCGTGCTTTTTCCGCCGGCAGGGTCACGGTTGCACTTTCGCCCAAATCCCGGCGGCGAAGTTTTTATCGGCAACGGCAATGACGCCGACTTGCTGGCGGCCAAAATGTTTTCCCCATTCCGCCATCGTGCCGGCTTGCAAAACCTGCGGCGGTTTCACGGCAGCGGCGAGGAGTTTGCCTTTGGTGGCCGCGGAAAAATCTTCGGCAAAGATCAGCAGAATTTCGCGCGGCCGCCGCAATTCACTTTCGACGGCAGTCGTGCCGAAGACGATTTTGCCGGCGCGCTGCGCGAGGCCAAGCAGGCCCATGATTTCATTCGGTAGCATGTTCACGCAAAAACGTAATTACCGTGTCGTAAATTTCCCTTGCCACCGGCTGGCGAAAACCGTGATGCAAGCCTTTTTTCTTTTTCAACAATTCTCCGCACGCCGGCGCGTGGCAAACATACGCCCCGCGGCCCGGCAGTTGCTGGCGCGCGTCAATCGCGATCGCGCCGTTTGCCGCACGCGCCAGGCGCAACAAATTCTTTTTAGCGGTTTTCCGCCCGCAAGCCAGGCAGGTGCGCTCCGGAATATGATTCATCATTCTGCCGCGAAATTTTCACGCCGCATGACTTTGTGAGATTGCCGCGCGGCGTCATTTCTTGCGGGCGCTTTTCATAAACGCGCTAAAACTGGACGCGTGTTGCGCGATGGTTTTTTCCGGTCCGACGAGTTTAAAAAAGTAAGGCCCTTGCGCCGTTTCCAACACCGCGGCCAACATGCGGAAATCCGGTTTGTTGTATCGCTCCGAAGCGCCCGGCATCATCGGCGCGATGTATGTGCCGCCGAGGTCAACCCTCGTCAAATTCATTCCCGCAACCGTGTCGCGCGTGACTTGCGCTTTGTCGACCGAGGCGCTGCTGTCCGGCTGCGCAAACTGCCCGTACCAACGGTCGAGATTGGCTTCGACCGAACCGCCCTGGCCGGGGCCGAAATAGAAAACAATCAACTCGGCGTCTTCCGCATCGCCCGCGGCGCGCGGCAAAGTCAATTGCGCTTTGCGCATGGTTGAATTGGGCGTCGCTGACTGCCAAGCGGCGGGGGCTTGCAATTTGACCACACCGAGATCAAGCGGCTGTGTCTGCGGCGCCGGTGATTGGCACGCCAACATCGCGCCCAACAACAACATGCCGCCGAGAGCTTGTGGGCCACGCTTCCAATTGCTTGCAATGGGCATAGAAAACTCTTTCTCTTATTGAATACAAAAAATTCAAGTTCCTTCGGCTTGTTTCATCTTATAAAAAAGCGCGCAGAATGTCAAGCAAATAAAAAAGGTCTGCCCAATGGGCAGACCTTTTTGAAAATCAAATCGTTTGTTCACAGCCGCGAATAACCGCTCGGTTTTAACGCGCCGCCAGGGCTTCCTGGCGCGGGCGAAAATCAAAAACGCGGCCGCGTTCATCGGCTTTGCCGTTTTCCGGCAGCGCCATCGGCCGGCCATTGTCGTTCATCGCGCAGTTGCCGTCAAACACCGCCCCTTCATCGATCACCAATTTTCCGGTCTTCAGCTCGCCGTGCACGATGGCGTGCGCTTCCAGCACCACTTTGCCGGTCGCCAAAATGCGGTGTTTCACGCGCCCGCCGATAATGGCGTTGCGGACTTTGACCTCGCCTTCAATCTCGCCGTCTTTGCCGACAACCAGCGAGTCCGTTGCCTGCACGTGACCCTGCACCCGGCCATCGACGCGCAAGCTGCTTTGCACTGTGAGCAGTCCGTCGATCACCGTGCCTTTACCGATCACCGTGTTCAGCTCGCCGGAGCGTTCGCTTTCGACGATTTCTTTCTTGCCTAACATCTAATCCTCCATCTCTTGCTAAGAGGGGTTCAAAAAAATAACTGGCGGTTCATTTTTCACGCCGTTTATTTTCCACGGCGTCCAACGAGCCGCCAGTTTCGTAAAATTAAATCAGCAAACGAATATATTTACCGGCGAAAGGCCGGAAGTGAAGAAAGAAAAGTTTTGTTTGCGAGGAAAATTGGTTTGAATTTTATTTTTTGTTGATTATATTTGAAGTTGTCAGGCAGACGTATTTCCCCACTGTTACTCTAAAACATTTGACTTATAGTGCGCATTATGCCATCTAATCAATTTGTCATTACTGTCATGCTGCCCTTTGGGTTAACGAAGCGGCGGAAGCATTATTTGGCCTCCTGTTTGATCTTGGATGTTCATTCGCAAGGTGAGACTTCTGAAAAAGCCAAGTCGAATTTGACGGAGGCGTTGTCGCTGTTTTTAATTTCTTGTTTGGAAAGAAACACGTTGGACGCCGTTTTGAAAGAATGCGGCTTCAAGGTTGCTTCCATTTCGCGCGCCACCAAAACTTCACGCCAGAAAAAATATGTTTGAAAGGCAATCCGGCAGCCATCGCTCTTATGTTAAAGCCGGCGTTCTGCGACCCGTTGTCATTCCCACCTACGCTGAAATTGACAGCGAAATCATTAAAAGCAATATGCGAACCGCGGGTTTGTCGCGTGAAGAGTATTTTAGGCTTTTGCAGGAATGCCGATGAACGAAATCTCCGCTTTAGTCGAGCGCTTTGGCCGCAATCGCGAGGCTTATCTCTCCGGCAATTACAATGAAACCCAGCTTCGTCGCGAGTTCATCGATCCCTTCTTTGCCGCGTTGGGGTGGGACGTTGACAACAAGCAAGGCTATGCCGAAGCTTATAAAGATGTTATTCATGAAGATGCAATAAAAATCGGCGAGCACACCAAAGCGCCGGATTATTGCTTTCGCCTCGGCGGCGTGCGCAAATTCTTTGTCGAGGCGAAAAAGCCGTCGGTTAATTTGAAAGACGACGTCAGCCCGGCGTTTCAATTGCGCCGTTACGCGTGGTCGGCCAAATTGCCGCTCAGCATTCTCACCGATTTCGAGGAGTTTGCGGTGTACGATTGCCGCAACAAACCCTCCAAATCCGACAAGCCCGCGATGGGGCGCATCCTTTATCTCACGTATCAGGACTATGAAACCCGTTGGGCAGAAATCAGCCGGATTTTTTCCAAAGAGGCCATTCCCCAAGGCTCGTTTGATAAATATGTTGAAACCAACAAGGCCAGGAAAGGCACCGCCGAGGTGGACGCGGCTTTTCTCGAGGATATCGAGAACTGGCGCGATTTGCTGGCGCGCAATTTGGCCCTGCGCAATTCCGGCCTCACCCAGCCGGAGTTGAATTTTGCGGTGCAGCGGACGATTGACCGCCTCATCTTTTTGCGCATTTGCGAAGATCGCGGCATTGAAAAGTACGGCACGCTGCAGGCTTTGCTGGAGGGCGAGCGGGTTTACAAGCGCTTGGCCGAAATGTTTCAGCACGCCGATGAAAGATACAATTCCGGCATTTTTCATTTTCAAAAGGAAAAAGATCGCGAGGAAGCGCCGGATGGCTTGACGCTCGGTTTGAAAATTGACGACAAGCCGCTGCAAGAAATCATCCGCAATCTTTATTATCCGGACAGCCCGTATGAATTTTCCGTTTTGCCCGCGGATATTCTCGGCCAGGTTTACGAGCAATTTTTAGGCAAAGTCATTCGCCTCACCGCCGGCCATCGCGCCGTGGTGGAAGACAAGCCCGAAGTGAAAAAAGCCGGCGGGGTTTATTATACGCCGACCTACATTGTCGATTACATCGTGAAAAACACGGTGGGGAAATTATTGGAAAGCAAAACACCGAAGCAGGCCGCAAAATTGCGCCTGCTCGATCCCGCCTGCGGCTCCGGCTCGTTTCTCATCGGGGCGTATCAATATTTGCTTGACTGGCATCGCGATTGGTACGTGAACGACGGGCCGGAAAAACATGCGACCGGCAAGCAGCCGGCGTTATTTCAAGCGGCACAAGGCGATTGGCGGCTGACGACAACGGAACGCAAGCGCATTTTGCTCAACAATATTTTCGGGGTGGATATTGACCCGCAAGCCGTGGAAGTGACCAAGCTCTCGCTGCTGCTGAAGGTGTTGGAAGGCGAGAACGCGCAAACCATTTCGCAACAGCTCAAGTTCTTTCACGAGCGGGCGCTGCCCGATCTCGGCAACAATATCAAATGCGGCAACTCGCTGATTGGGCCGGATTTTTATGAACAACAAATGAATCTACTTGATGACGCAGAACGCCTGCGCATCAATGTCTTCGATTGGCAGACCGAGTTTTCCGAAATCATGAAAGCGGGTGGATTTGATGCGGTGATTGGGAACCCGCCGTATATAAGGATACAAGGATTTCCCAGAGAACAAATTGATTACCTTACAAAAAACTATCGTTCTGCTAAAGGGAACTGTGATGTATATGTTAGTTTTGTTGAACGGGGCTACAATTTAATTAACTCGAAGGGAAGGTTGGGGAAAATACTGCCGAACAAATTTTTTAAAACCGATTACGGAGAGCAATTAAGAGAGTTGCTTGCTGAAAATAAGGCAATTGCTGAAATTGTTGACTTTGAGGCAAATCAAGTTTTTAATGCCACAACCTACACATGTTTGCTGTTCTTGGTTAAGCAATTTAATAGTGAATTCCGCTATGCCGAAGCACGGGCAAATACCGAAGCTTTGGACAATTTGCAATTCAAAAAAATACGGGCTGAAACATTAAGCGGAAATGCGTGGCTCTTCGTCGGTGAAGACATAGAAGCATTGTTGGTCAAACTGTCACAAAACACGTCACGATTGCTTGATCTCCCAACTGAAATGAGTCGAGGAAGCAGCAGTGGAGATGACGACGTTTTTGTACTGCCCAACATATCATTAAATGTCGAAAGAGAAATACTCCGCATTCCAATCTTTGCCACAGACTTTAGCCGTTATCATTTTTCGCCAACTGAAAAATGGCGAATCATTTTTCCATACGTTTTTGAAAATGGCGCTTTTCATCTTTACACAGAAGAAGAGTTAAAAAATAATTTCCCTAAAGCTTATAATTATCTCAAATCTCATCAAACAGCGCTAAAAAAACGCAAACAGTACAAGGAATGGTATGGGTATAGCGCGCCACGTAATTTGGAATTGCATGATCAAGCTCATATATTCGTTCCTTTATTGGCGAATCGTGGCTTGTTTTCTTTAATCCCATCAGATATCGGTAGGAAATTTTGTCCGATGGCGAGCGGAGGATTCACAATTACGATTTCGCCCCAATGTTTGCATAGCCCCAAATATGTACTTGGACTTCTTAATTCGCGGCTTCTTTTTTGGAAGCTTAAAAAGATGAGCAATATTTTTCGAGGCGGTTGGATAACTTGTACAAAACAATATTTTGGCGAACTCCCTATTCATCTCATAAATTTTTCCGACCCCGCCGACAAATCCTGCCACGACCGGATGGTGGAGTTGGTCGAGCGCATGTTGGCCTTGCACCAGCAGTTGGCGGCGGCAAAGATCGCGCACGAGCAAACCGCGCTGCAACGCCAAGTCGAGGCCACCGATCGGCAGATTGATGCGCTGGTGTACGAGCTTTACGGATTGACGGAGGAGGAAATTAAAATCGTGGAAGGGCGGGAATGAAGAGAGCGTTGTTAACTGTGCTTTTACTTTTTCTTCGCCAAGTAGCTGCTCAAAGTTTTCAACAAACGCTTGTGGCGCTTGTTCGCGAGGAGGCCAATTTCGCCCTCGATGAATTTCTTGGGCAGCGCAAACAAGTGACCGAGCCGGATAAGCGAGTCTGAGTGCAAACCCGTTTTGGCAAAGTCAGCATCAGATTGGAAAATAATTTCATCAAAGCCCTTGACCATTTCAGGATTCGGCACCTTGATCTTGTAAGAAGTATACGCCGGCTCGTCGCCAAACGAACGATCAAAAGCTTGGGCGCTAAAATCCAGCCATTCTTCGCGGTCACGATCTACTTTTGGGGCGCGCCGGCGTGTTGGTTTGGGACGTGCACCTTTGCTCTCTGATCCCGCTTGCAGAGGTTTAAGGATGATGTAGCCGTTCACTTCTTGAATGGCGAGCGCATCGCCGACCTTGACGCGGTGCTTGGCCAAAAAGGTTTGCGGCAGTTGGATTTTATACCCAGCACTCACTTTGGTTGTTGGCATGGTGGTTTTCTCTTTGGTTGTAGCCTTATGAAACCAAGATAATATCCAACAGGTTGAGAAGCAAGAGGAATTTACAAGGATGCGGGTTTGCTTGCACATTGGCGGCGGCAAAGATCGCGCACGAGAAAACCGCGCTGCAACGCCAAATCGAGGCCACGGACCGGCAGATCGATGCGCTGGTGTACGAGCTTTACGGGTTGACGGAGGAGGAGATCAAAATCGTGGAAGGGCGGGAATAAGCCGGCGTATTCCTGAACTCGGCATTGAGCTTTTTTTGTTCTTGCTTTGTACACAATTTGTACATACATTATTAGTTAGGAGCTATCAGTGGGATCCGAACAAAGCGGCTCTAAACCTCAAGTCGCACGGCGTTGACTTTGCGGACGCTGTCGGCGTCTTTGAAGATGATTGGGCGCTGACTATCGAGGAGCAAGAGATTGGAGGCGAGCAACGCTTTGTGACCATCGGCATGGACTTTCTGGCGCGCGTGCTCATTGTGGTTTACACGTATCGCGGCGACGACATTCGCTTGATCTCGGCGCGGCCGGCACTTAAAAACGAACGGAAACGTTATGAGCAAAAAAGAAAAAACGTATAATTTCACCAACGCTAAGCGCGGCGCGGTGGTAAAGCCGGCGCTGAACAAGACGCGCATTACGATCCGCGTTGACACCGATGTTTTGAATTGGTTTCGCGAGCGGGTACACAATGCCGGCGGCGGCAACTATCAAACGATTATCAACGAAGCCCTGCGGAAGCACATTCGGCAGCAAGATTTCACGCTGGAGCAAACCCTGCGGCGCGTCATTCGCGAAGAACTGCAACCGCAGACGCTGCCAGAACCGGCCAAAAGAAAATCCGGCATCGAGCGCAGAATGCTGACGTGAAGGTTATGCGCGAAACTTCCCCCTTATTTATTGGCCGGGTTCCCGTTCTTTCGAGATACTGCTTGCAAAATTCGTTCGTAATTTGCAATCTTGTATGGTTGGGCAAAGCCGCCCAATAAAGGAGTTCATATGACGAACGTTCATGAACATTTGCAGCGCCAACGGGAAGAGATTCTGCACATTAGCCGCCAATATGGCGCGCAGAATGTGCGGCTGTTTGGCTCGGTGTTGCGCGGCGAGGATCGGCCCGATAGCGACATCGATCTTCTGGTGGATTTGGAGCCGAGTCGAACGCTCCTCGACCGCATCGGCTTGAAACAGGATTTAGAAGATTTGCTGGGGCGTCGGGTTGACGTGTTAACGGAAAAAGCCCTGCATGCTCACATTCGCGCGCATGTGCTGAAGCAGGCCAAGACGTTATGATCGATGACACGACCTACTTGCTTTCGAACCCACGATAAAACACGCAATTCCCCGCCCGTCGAACGCCCAAAGCTCCTTTTAAATCTTTCTTGCAAATACGCTAAAAGCATATTATATTTCCATAAAGTAAACTTTAAATATGGCGGACAAATATAAAGTATGTTTAACAGAATTATCCAATTTCCCAAGAAAAACAGCTTTTTCCTGTTCGGCGCCCGCGGCACGGGAAAAACGCTGCTGCTGCGCGAACGGTTCAGCTCGCCCAACGCGCTTTATCTCGATTTGCTCGATCCGGAGCTGAATCAAACTTTCGGCTTGCGGCCTCGCACCCTGCTCGAACAGTTGGCAGCGCTTCCCAAGAAAACGGAATGGATTATTATTGACGAAATTCAAAAAATTCCGGCGCTGCTCGACGTGGTGCACCAGCAGATCGAAGCTTCGCGCTTCAAGTTTGCGCTGTCCGGCTCCAGCGCGCGCAAATTGAAACGCGGCGGCGCCAATCTGCTGGCCGGGCGCGCGTTCGTCCATCATCTTTTTCCGCTGACGGCGCGGGAAATCGGCGCGTCTTTTTCTCTCGCGGCCGCGCTGGCATGGGGCACATTGCCGCGCTTGTTTGCGCTGGAAAGCCTCGAGGAGAAACGCGATTTTCTGCGAACTTACACGCACACGTATCTTCAGGAAGAGATCACCGCCGAGCAGGTGGTGCGACGCGTCGAGCCGTTTCGCCGGTTTCTTTTTGTGGCGGCGCAAATGAGCGGGCAGATCGTCAATTTTTCCAAAATCGCGCGGGAGGTCGGAGCCAGCACGCCGACGGTGCAAACTTATTTCCAACGAACGAATAACGGCGGAAGACATTCGTTCCTTGCAATCGCTCGGCAAAGACATCGCGCGCAGCGAGGCGTTTTGTTTATCGCTTGATCGGACCGCGAAAAAAATCGGCAGGGTTTGGTGTTTGCCGTGGCAACGGGGATTGGAAGAAATCGGGTTGTAAAGTCTGGGTTGGCGAACGCTAAAACGCCAACAAGAAAGCGGAGAGAGTGGGATTCGAACCCACGGTAGAACTTGTGGCCCTACACGCGATTTCCAGTCGCGTTCCTTCGGCCGCTCGGACATCTCTCCGGAATTTTTTCAAATCATTCCGTGCCATTTGGGAAGAATTCTTTTGCGATATAAAAATCTTGTTTAGCCTCAAAAAGGATTCCTACGGAATGACATGAAAAATTTGCTCCTGCTAAAGCCGGCTATCAACAAAAAAGGCCATCTATCAATGGCCTTGCCGGCATCTGCAAAAAATCCAAATCAGGACAAAGCCGGCGGAGAGGGGGGGATTCGAACCCCCGATCGAGAGTTTAAGCCCGATAACGGTTTTCGAGACCGCCGCTTTCGACCACTCAGCCACCTCTCCGGGTCGAAAAAGGAATAAATGGATCGGCGGAGTAATGGATTTTTGGAGTGTTGGATTTTTAGAGCCCATAAATCCAATGATCCATTAATCCAATCATCCAACGATCCAGAACTCCAACAATCCATCTTTTTGTGGAGCAGAGCGGGATCGAACCGCCGGCCTCCACGTTGCGAACGTGGCGCTCTCCCAGCTGAGCTACTGCCCCGGAGGGGGAAGAAAAGAGCAAAAAGAAAAAGGCAAACAGCAATTACTTTTGGCGGAGTTTTTTGAAGAACTCTTGCAGCAACGCCTGGCATTCGTTGCGTTTGATGCCAGTCACCATTTGCACGGGCGGGCCAAATGGATTCGTGTCGATGACGTTGCTCGCGGAACCGCAGGCGCCGAAGCGCGCGTCTTCCGCGCCGTAGATCAGCCCGGAAATGCGCGAGAGCAATAGCGCGCCGCTGCACATTGGGCACGGCTCCACGGTGACATACAACGTCGCGCCTTCGAGGCGCCAACTGGTTGCCGTTCCTGCCGCCGCGGTGATCGCCAGCATCTCTGCGTGCGCGGTGGCGTCTTGCAGCGTTTCGACCAGATTGTGGCCGCGGCCGATGAGGCGGTTTTCCATCACCACGACCGCGCCGATCGGGACTTCGCCTTTCGCCAGCGCTTTCTCGGCTTCGGTGAGCGCAAATTGCATCCAATGTTCATGCGTCATTTCGAAGCCTCGCGCTGCTGATGCCGTATTAAACAAAAAGAAGGGCGAATGTTTGCAAACTCCGCCCTTCGGTGGTACGCCCGGAAGGATTTGAACCCTCAGCCTCTTGGTCCGTAGCCAAGCGCTCTATCCAGTTGAGCTACGGGCGCATGTCGTAACGCAGACCGCCGGTCTGCACAATCAACCCGGAAAACTCCGGTGCCGTGTCGCTTTCCGTTCTATTCTAAAATAGAAAATTTTTCTGAAAAAGTCAAATGTTAATTTTGCGTTCGCACAAAACTTAAAATTCCGCAGATTGAAAATTGAGTATGGAAGGCCGAAACCTATTTTTGTCGCGTTCTTCTATTATCAATCATCACTCTTCGTTCTTGCCATCGTGACGCATACGGGAGTCGAACCCGTGTTACCGGCGTGAGAGGCCAGCGTCCTAACCACTAGACGAATGCGCCAAAATTCTTTTTCGTTTTTTTTCTTTTTATCTGTTTTACAAGCTGGGGCGCCAGGATTCGAACCTAGATAGCCAGATCCAGAGTCTGGAGTCCTGCCATTGGACGACGCCCCAGGGTGAAGAGCAAAAGGCAAACTGCAAAAAACAAATCAATTCGCCTTCAGCATTTTAATGGCTTTCTGCAACCGCGCGACCACTCGCTTCTTTCCCAGCACCGCCATCGTTTCAAACAGGCTCGGGCTGACGCCCACGCCGGTGAGCGCGAGCCGCATGGGGTGAATCAATTTGGCAGCGGCGACACTCAAGGCTTCTGCCAGGCGCCGGATCGTCTCTTCGGTGGTTGCCGCTGAAAATTCCGACAACGCTTCCAGGTGCGTAGCGGCTTGCTCGAGATATTCGGCGGTGCGCGGCTCTTTCCAATGTTTGGCGCGCGCGGCTTCTTCGTACTGCTCCGGCTCGCGGAAAAAATAGCGGCTCTGCGCCGCAAACTCCGTCACGAGCTTGACTTTTGACTTGAGCAACTCAATCACGCGCCGCAGATAGTCGGGGTCACTTTGCAGCTCAACGGCCGCGGCAACGCCGGCATCGAGCAAAACTTTTTCAACGAGCGGCTCAAGGCGCTCGGCCGGGGCCGCGCTGAGATACTGGCCGTTCATCCATTCAAGCTTTTTCTCGTCAAACACGGCGCCGCTTTTGGAAATGCCGGCGAGGTCGAAAAGCTGAATCAACTCATCGCGGCTGAAAATTTCGCGATCATCGCCGGAGGACCAGCCAAGGCGCGCGAGAAAATTAAACAGCGCTTCCGGCAGAAAACCTTTCGTCTCATATTCACCGACCGCCGTGGCGCCATGGCGCTTGCTGAGGCGGGATTTATCGGGGCCGAGAATCAGCGGCACGTGCGCAAAAACCGGCAGCGGCCAGCCAAAGGCGTTATACAAGAGCACTTGCTTCGGCGTGTTGGAAATGTGATCTTCGCCGCGAAGGATGTGAGTGATGCCCATCTCATGATCATCCACCACCACCGCGAGATGATACGTCGGCACGCCGTCCGACCGCAGAATCACAAAATCATCGATGGTCTCATTGGCAAAACTGACTTCGTCGCGCACTTCGTCTTTGAAGGCCGTAGCGCCATCGGGTTGCACCGCGAAACGAATCGCGAAGGATTTGCCGGCAGCAAGATTTTGTTGAATCTCCTGCGAACTTAGATGGCGGCAGCGACCGTCGTATTTGAAGGTTTGCTTCTCGGCTTTGGCGCGCTCGCGCGCCGCGGCGATCTCCTCCGGCGCGCAGAAACAGCGGTAAGCTTTGCCGAACTTGATCAACAACAGCGCATATTCTTGATAGATAAAGAAGCGCTGCGATTGATAAACCGGCTCGCCTTCCCAATCCAGCCCGAGCCACGTCAAGCTTTCGAGAATGGCGCGCGTCATTTCCTCGCCGGAGCGTTGCAAATCGGTGTCTTCGATGCGCAGGAAAAACTTGCCGCCGTGTTCTTTTGCAAAGAGCCAATTGAAAATTGCCGTGCGTGCGCCGCCGATGTGCAGATAACCGGTCGGGCTGGGCGCAAAACGAACTGAGATCATTTCTTGTTTCAAGCTTGACAGACTGCCCGTCCGTGCTACGAACGAGCGGAGAGGCAGGGATTCGAACCCTGGGTAGCGCTTTTGGCACTACAACCGCTTAGCAGGCGGCTCCTATCGGCCACTCAGGCACCTCTCCGGATTTTTAATCATAAATTTTAAATTGAAAACTTTCAATTTAAAATTTGCAGCACGGCGGAGAGCGGGAGACTCGAACTCCCAAGGGTTATAAGCCCAGCGGTTTTCAAGACCGCCGCCTTACCAATTAGGTCTAGCTCTCCGAGAAATTACGATGAACAAACGGCAGTGTAACGCACCCGCCGAGCCT
>Ga0247727_10010920_pt1 | contig 15972 bp, 15 predicted proteins | sample WisWelCaveWW1625_FD_202498 | JGI IMG/M metagenome (GOLD analysis project Ga0247727, IMG submission 202498) | Biofilm microbial communities from Wishing Well Cave, Virginia, United States - WW16-25 | ecosystem: Environmental > Aquatic > Deep subsurface > Groundwater > Cave microbial mat | place...
AAGTCGATGCGCTGGAGCGCATGGCCACGACCGAACGATCCGAAATCGACGCCCAACACCTGGCGACGGGAAAACAAGAAGAGGCTTTGCAATGAAATAGTTCTTGACTGCCGCCCTCTCATACAAGTCGTCCTTCAGGCCTTCGAGGTTGGCTCTGCTTTCTTGCAAGGTTACCAAGAGCTGGTCTCGACCCATGTCGGTAGGAACTGTGACATTCAGGCTCTTATCGATGTACCATGCGTCTCGCTGGGCATTCTGTTCTGTCGAAGCGTTCGTCATATTCGGTTACTTGGAGCGATGTTGACTTAGGTCCAGGTAGTGCGCGTCTCGACCAGGGTTCTGGACGACTTTCGGGCCGGGTCGGTTAGCCGCTTCGAGCAGGTTCTGCCGCTCGATGTTGAGGTTGCGCGCCTCCAGGAGCTTGTTGCGAATTCGCAGGCATACCGCAATGAAGCCTCCCATTCCGGCTGCAATAGCCAACGCTTGAAGAAGGTAGTCCATCGAGCGGGATTCCCAGGGAAGCCGGGTGGTGGTTGCGCCATCACAAGGCCAGCACCGATCAGACAACGTCTTGATTGCCCATTGTGGTGGATGCATGGCAACCACTGTCTGCTCGCGCAGGTGCCGGATCATTGGTCCGCCGTCTGCTGCAAAGATTCACGCGGCTTGCGGAGCGACGCGTGGCTGAATGGCGCGCAGGCGCCGGCGCCGCTGCAGCAGGAACAGCACGACCGCGACGTTGAGCAGGTTCCAGAGCAGGCCGTTGGCGAAGGCCTGCCAGTAGGAGTCGGTGAGGTCGAAGATGGCGCCCGACATCCAGCCCCCGAGCGCCATGCCCAGGATGGTCGACATGATCACCAGCCCAACCAGGGTGCCGGCCTGGCGCGGGGGGAAGTACTCGCGCACGACGATGGCATACATCGGCACGATGCCGCCCTGGAACAGCCCAAACAGCGCCGAGATGACGTAGAGCGGCGTCAGCCCGTCGAACAGGAGATACAGGAACAGCGCCACGCCCTGCAGCAAGGAGCCGGCGAGCAGCGTGGCGAGCCCGCCGATGCGGTCGGCGATGAAGCCCGAGGCGATGCGGCTGACGATGCCGAAGCCCATCATCAAGGACAGCATCTCGGCGCCGCGGGCGACGCCGTAGCCGAGGTCGCCGCAGTAGGCGACGATGTGCACCTGCGGCATCGACATGGCCACGCAGCAGGAGACGCCGGCCAGGCACAACAGCGCGAACAACACCGCTGGATGCAGACCGAGCGAGGCGTTGGCGCTATTTGCAGCCGTGGCGCCGGCCTCGAACCCGCCATTGGCGAGGCGGCGCTTCAGCGCCAGCGCCAGCGGCAGCATGACGGCGAGGCAGATGAGGCCGATGGCGATCTGGCTCTGCCGCCAGCCCAGCGTCTCGATCAGCCGCTGCACGATCGGCGGCCAGACCGCGCCGCCGAAGTAGTTGCCCGAGGCGCACACCGCCACGGCGATGCCGCGCCGGCGCGTGAACCAGTGCGAGATGTCGGCGATCAGCGGAGCGAAGGCGCCGGAGCTGCCGACGCCGATCAGCAGGTTGGCCAGGGCGAAGATCGTGATATCGGGTGCGAGCCCCGAGGCGATGAAGCCGAGGCTCAGCATGAGAGCAGAGGCGATCAACGGGGCAACGATGCCGAAGCGGTCGACCAGCTGGCCGATGACGACGGCGCCGAAGCCGAAACCGATCATGGCCAGCGTATAGGGCAGCGAGGCGTCGGCGCGCGCGACGCCGAAGTCGGCCTGCACCGCGGGCAGCGCCACGACGTACGCCCACATGCCGACGCTGCCGACGGTGCCGATCAGCACCGAAGTGGCCAGGCGCAGCCAGGCGTAGGCGGAGTCCGCCTGGCTCGCTGGGCTGCCTACAGTTTGAGCAGAAATCGTCATGGGGGCGGCACATTCGGTGGTTCCGCGACCCCGGTCAAGGCTTTGCTGCCTCAACAATGCGCAGGAGGCATGCGCGTATCACGGCACTGTCCTCCGCGCTCAGATGGCGATCGAAAAGCTCCTCGATTGCGGCGTTGGCGCCCATCGCTAGGGCGAGCCCCGGCGCACCGCGCCGGGGCTCGTTCAGTGTCACGACCGATTCCGCTCAGCCGAAGATGAAGTCCTGTGCCGTCAGCTGAGCCATCGTCACGTTGAGCAGGAGGACGCTGCCCGCAGGGCCAAGGTCGATCACCGTGGCGATCTCTCCGGTTGCGGCGGTCGCCTGCCACGAGTTGGCCAGCACATCCTGGAGGGAGTCGTAGCCGGTGCCAGCGTTCGTCAGGTCGATTGCGTCCTCGCTGCCGCCGGCGACGAAATCGCCGATGCCCTCGATTTCAAAGCCGACAATGCTGTTGTTGTGGGCGGGGTCGGACTGGTCGAAGACGAAGGTGTCGTTGCCCGCACCGCCCCACAGCTCATCAGTGCCGGCGCGGCCCTGGATGACATCGTCGCCGCCGCCGCCCTTGATGACATTGTTGCCGTAGCTGCCCTTGAGCACATCGCCGTGGCTGCTACCTTCGAGGTGCTCGATGCTGGTCAGCGTGTCGCCGTGGGCATGGCCGCCCTCGGCAATCGCATTGGCGAGATCGATGAATACGCCGGCGTTGGAGCCCGCGTACGAGGCGGTATCCTTCCCCAGCCCACCATTGATCGCATCGCCTCCGGCGCCCCCGTTCAGGATGTCGTCCTGCCCGTCGCCGTGGAGCTCGTCGGCTCCGGCGCCGCCGAGCAAGGTGTCGGCTCCATCTCTGCCGTACAGCTCGTCATCGCCGCCGCCGCCATCGATGACGTTGGCGTCGTTGCTGCCTTCGATCATGTCGCCGAAGGCGCTGCCCGTCACATTCTCGATCTGGGAGAGCGTGTCGACGAAATCCGCCTGACTGAAGGAGCCGTCACCGTTGGCATCGTCCGCCGCGTCGAGATCGCCATCGCCGTTGACGTCATCGGCGCTGATCCCTGCGAGGAGGCTGATGACGACACCAACGCCCGAGTCCGCGTAGCTCGCGGTATCGACGCCGCCGCCGCCGATGAGCGTGTCGCGGCCGGCGCCGCCCCGCAGGAAGTCGTCGCCTTCCCCGCCGTCGAGGACGTTGTCGCCGGCGTCGCCGAGAAGCGTGTCGGCATGCCGGCTGCCGGTGAGGTTCTCGATGTTGACCAGCCGGTCGCCATCGGCGTGCCCGCCGCGTGCGCGGCCGCTGGCGAGGTCCACCCCGACGCCGGCAGCGGACGATTCGTAGCTTGCCGTATCGGTGCCTTCGCCGCCGTCGATCGCGTCGGCGTCGGCGCCACCCTCGATGAGGTCGTTGCCTTTGTCGCCAGAGATCTTGTCGCGGCCGCTGCCACCGTGCAGCCTGTCGTCGTAGATGCTGCCCGTGATGGTGTCATCGCCGGCTTCGCCATAGATCCAGCCGGTAGAGGAGCCGGCCGACAGCTTGTCGTTGCCTCTGGTACCGTAGGTCGGGGTCAAGTTGCCCATCTTCCATCTCCATGCGCTGACAGGGCTCTGCGGAGCCGCTTCTCATCCAGTTTCTCGTGCTTGCGCGAGCGCCAAGCATCATGTCAGTTGTGGCGACGCCCGGCGGCTGGCCGTGCTCCACATCACAGGTGCGGGATCGTGCGCGAGGTCGGCGGGCGCAACCAGTTGAGCTCGAGCCGATGGTTGGGTGCGCGGCGAACGGCTGCGCATCCCGTCTATCGGGGGCTCGTCGGTCGCGGTTGGTGAAGCGGCGCTCTACGATTCACCGCCGCGGCCGCCAGAGCACGATCGCGGCCGACACGAGATTGAGGACGATGCACACGGTGAGCGGGGCGGAGTAGCTGCCGCTGGCGTCGCGGACCAAGCCGAGCAGCACCGGTCCGAAGGCGCAGACGAACAGGATGATGCCGGTGGAGAGCCCAGTCAGCATGCCGAATGAGGCCGCCTCGAACTCGCGCTGGACGATGAGGGCGGGAAAGGTGATGACGTTGCCGACCGAGAAGCCGTAGACGGCGCAGGCGGCGAGCAGCGTCGTGGCGTCTGCGGTCTGGGTCAGGAGCGCCAGCGCCGCCGTCTGGGTAGCAAGCGACAGGGCAGCGGCGAGGCGCTGGTCGAGCCAAGCGGCCATGGCGCCGAGCGTCAGGCGGCCGACGATGGCCATGGCCGTTGTGATCGCGACCGCCACGCCCGCCGCCGGGCGCCCGATGGCCGGCTCCAGCAAGGCGATCTGGTGCACCAGGAAGCCTGCCTGCGAGGTGATGGCGAGCGCAAACGGTGCCGTTACGCTCCAGAAGGCGAGGCTGCCGAGCGCGGAAGCCCGCGTCCATGCAGCCGACGTAGCTGCCGTCGTAGCCGCTTCGGATTGTGGCGTGGGCGCATTGGCCGTTGGAGGCGCCATGCCGAGGACGGCGAAGGACAGCGGCAGCATGACGAGGAGGGTGAACACCGCCCCGGCCAGCATTGCCGCCGTGAAACCCGCAACTCCGGCGACCAACACCAGGGCCGGCACGATGACGATGCCGCTGAAGCTGGCGCCGTTGAGTGCCAGACTGATGGCAAGCCCCCGGCGGCTCACGAACCACAGCCCCAAGATGACGTTGATGGCGCCAAGACCCATCGCCGCCCAGGCGAACGACATGGCGAGATAGGCCGCCAGCAACTGCCAGGGCTCGACCACGAAGGGCAGGGCCGCAGTCGAGCCGGCGAGCGTGACGGCGCCTGTCAGCACGCACGTGCGCACGCCGACGCGGCGGATGGCATCGTCGACGAAGACCACCAACAACGCGCCGAAGAGATAGGAGATGGTGGTGGCGCCCGAGATCAGCGACGTCGGCCAGCCGTGCAGACGCTGCAACTCGGCGAGGTAGAAGCCGTGCCCATAGAAGCCGAAGCCCCACACCAGCATCGCCATGACGAAGCACACGCCCACCACGCGCCAGCCGGGATAGCTGAGCGAGGATTCGTCGGCAGCGTCGGGCGCTGGCGCGGTTGGCATCGGACTTTCGGGGTTGGTGATCGGCGATCTGCAGGCGCAGCTTGGACAATGCCGCGCCCATCGGCCGGCAGGCAAGCAAAGGCGGCAGCGCTCGCACACGCTGCTGACACGGGTGAGCGAATCTGGCAGGGAGGTCGCGGGCTCCTCCCGATCGGGGCCCCAATGATAAGATTGCCCCAACTGACCACTGGCCTGCATGGGAAACTGGCGGGCCATTTTCTTTTGTGCGCAACGGCTGGGCGCCGGAGCTGCCGCCGCCCTAGCCCATCACCACCTCGTCCGTCACCACCTTGAAGGCGGCGAGCCTGGTCTGCCCAAAGCTGGTCGAGAGCGCCACGTCCGTGGCATCGCGCCCGCGCGCCATCAGGATGCGGCCGATGCGCGGCGCGTTGTGGCGCGCATCGAACGTGAACCAGCGCCCGCCCAGGTAGGCCTCGAACCAGGCGCTGAAGTCCATCGGCTCGGGCGCCGGCGGGATGCCGATGTCGCCCAGATAGCCCGTGCAGTAGCGCGCCGGGATGTTCATGCAGCGACACAAGGTGATGGCAAGGTGGGCAAAGTCGCGGCACACGCCGCGCTGCTCGCGAAAGCCGTCCCAGGCGGTGCGGGTCGCCGAGGCGTGCTGGTAGCCGAAGTTCAGCCGCGTGTTGACATAGTCGCAGATCGCCTGCACGCGCGCCCAGCCCGGTGGCCCGTTGCCGAACCGCGACCACGCCTCGTTGGAGAGGTGCTCGGTGTCGCAGTAGCGGCTGCCCAGGAGGTGGACCATGACGTCGTCGGGCAGGCTTTCGACGGCCAGCTGCTCGGCATCGGGCTCGACGATGTCGGGGGTACCGGGGTCGTTGATGAGGAACTCGGTGGCGACCGTGAACCGGCCGGCTGGAGCGACGACGCGCGTGCAGATGTTGCCGAAGAGATCGCGGTAGTCGCGGGCCTCGACGGCGGGCGCAAAGCGCATCGCTTGCGGCGTTGCCAGATCCGGCAGGCGCGTGGGGTGCACGCCCAGCATCAGCAGCATCGGCGTCGGCCGCGGGCAGTCGTAGGCGATCTCGTAGCCGGCGCGAATCTGCATCCCCGTCTCCAGAGCTGGCGCTTGCCCGGGTTTGACCGAGAAATAAGCAAGTTCAATGCCACGCTTCCGGGGCGCGCGCAGGCGCGTGGGAATGGCAGGCCCGGCGGCGCTTTCGCGCTCACGCGGTAAGCGCGGCCGGCTGCGCATCGTCCCAGGCTGCGGCCGAGCGCACGTTCACCTCCACCGACATGCCGAGGCAGTCCGTGGCATCCCCGTAGTAGGTGCCCGACAGCGGCACCGCCTGGCTCGGGTGGCGCGCAACGGCGACGCGGATGAGGTCGCGATTGCCGATGATGGCGTTGGTGGGGTCGAACTCCAGCCAGCCGGCGCCCGGCAGGTAGACCTGGCACCAGGCGTGCGTCGAGCCGCCGCCGCGGTACTGCAGGCCGTCGCGGCTCGGGACGTAGAGATAGCCCGAGACGAACCGCGCCGCCAATCCGAGCGAGCGCAGCGCCTCGATCATGAGGAGCGCCAGGTCGCGGCAGCTGCCGCGCCCGAGCTCGAGCGTCAGCGCCGGCGAGCGGGTGCCGGTCTCGGAGCGGCGCTCGTAGGTGAAACTCTCCTTGAGGGCATGAGTGAACGTGGTCAGCAGCGTGGCCATGTCGGTGTGCCGGCCCTGGCGCAGGAAGCGGCGCACCCAACGATGGATGGCCTGGCCCGGATCGGCGTATTGCGGCGTGATGACCGGCAGAAGATCCGGCATCTCGTCGGGGGCGTAGGCGAAGGGATAGGTGCGCGCGTAGTCTTCCAGCTGGCAGTCGGACGAGCCAGAGGGCGAGTGGTCGAGGCAGATGCTGCTCTCGAAGCACAGCTCGCGGGCTTGCGTGTCGGCGAAATCGGCGAACGTCACGCAGTTGCCGAAGGCGTCGTGGACCCAGCGCAGGCTCGCTGGCTGCGGGGTTATCGCCAGCCGCGAGTCGAGCAGCTTCTGGTCGTGGCTGTCGCGCGGGCGAAACATCAGCCGATGCTCGCCGAACGACACCGGCTGGGTGTAGCGGTAGGTGGTGACGTGGCGGACGGTGAAGAGAGGCATTACCAGGGGCGGCTCGATTCGGGCCGGCCCAGTATAGCGCGCGGCCACCCCGCAAAACCGCAGCGCAATGCCTCGCGGCGCGATGAGCGGCCGACCGTGGCTGGCCTGCCGCAGCCGCGCCCCGCACCTGCGGGCCCAGTGCCTAGTGTCCTGATCGCGAAATTCGTCGCAGTGTGCTGCGTACTCGGAACGAATTTCGCGATCTGAAGGACACTAGCAAATTGATGGTTCTAGTGTGATTCAGATCGAGAAGTCCGCTCACCAACCTAGCCGAGAGGATGTAGCGGACTTCTCGATCATCACACTAGGCCCGCGCGCCGGAGAACGGCCAGCCGCCAACCCCGCTGGCGTTGACGTTGCCCGAGATGGCGTCGCCGGCGACCTTGCCGCTGAACTCCAGCGTCAGCGGCATCGGGCTCTTGATGGCTGCCTTGAAGCTGACGGCATCGCCGGCCGCCTTGCCGTCGAAGATGTCGGTGGAGTTGCCCTCCTCGGAGGTCAGCTTGCCCGTCAAAGTCGCGCCGGCCGAGGTCAGCACGAGCGTCGACTTGCGCTCGCCAATCGGCGTATTCATGGTCAGTTTCCAGGTTCCGTCGGCCGACATGGGCTCCTCCTCTGCCTGCGTTCGTATGGGGCCGCACCTTGCTGGAGCGGTCCCGCCAAGGCAACCGGTTTTTGGTGCTGGAACGGTAGGTGCAATAAGCGGTAGCGCATTGCACCGCTGCTTCCGCTCCGCAAACGGCGCAATGCGGGTGGCGAAGAAAGATCGGTGCAATGCGGCCATCGCCTTATTGCACCATACGCTCATAGCATCCTGCGGACCTTCAGCTGTCCCGCACGCTCACGCCGCCGAGCGAAGGCCCAGCCCGGCTGCCCGCGCAAACAGCATCCGGCGCTCGAAATAGGTCGACCGGAAGAAGGCATAGCGCTGCGGCACGCGCTCGCGCGAGAGCTGGTAGTCGAGCCCCATCAGCGAGATCGGCTTCATCAGCGAGGGATAGTGCCGCGGCTCGCAGATCAGCCGGTGCCCGAACACGCGCCGGTAGAAGGCCTGGTGCTCGGCCCGCACAGTGGCGAGGAGCAGGTTGGCGCCGAAGAACTCCGACGCCATCCAGGCGAGCCGCGTCGTTACGTAGGGCAGCTCCGGGTGGCGGCGGGAAGCACCGCGGTCGGCCACGAAGCGGGTGGGATCGACGATGACCCTGCCGGCAGCGATCTCCGGCGAGAGCAGGTCGGCGAACACGTTGAGCGCCGGCAGGTCCGAGCACTGCCGGGTGGCGACGTGCAGCCGGATCGAGCTTGCCAGCGCGCCGTCGACATAGACGCCAAAGATGTGGGCGTTGGCGGTGTCGTCGAGGCTGTCGCTGAAGCGCTCGCCGGGGCTCGCGGGAATGGCGCCCTCCCGGAGGTAGGCCGCGTAGCGCAGCTTGAATATGTCGTCCCGCTCCTGCGGGGTCTCGGCATGGCGATAATCCACGCGCTCGAGCAGCCGCATGACCCGGTCGGCGAGGGAGGGGCCGGGCTCCGATGGCGGGGTTTGATTGGGTATGGGCGTCAATGCAACCATTACACACTCCCACGCTGCCTTAACAAGAGTAAGGTTAACACGCTGTTAAGACGTGTAAATGACAAATGAGTAGAGGCCGGATGAAAGGAAAAACACGGTTAAGGATTAGTTAAACCGTGCCTCGAGCTGGAACGATCGGTTATGCCTTGCCATATGCATTTAGTCGCTAGGCCGCCCTATATTGGCTATGCATCCAATCGCAACGCCTTGTTTCTTCAGGTTGCATGACGCAAGAGCGCGTCAGCGTCCCATTTCGGCACACCAGGTTATCGGGCGTTTGCCACGAGGGCCCGGCTGCGACGATGGCACTCGGTGGTATTGAGCTAAAATTCACCGGAATGGCTCAACCTGCTGTTCATGCAACGCGCGCCTTCGGGGGAGAGCATGGGATTCCGGCAACGCCTGATGGCGCCGCGCGGCGGACAGCCGTTGCCAGCCGAGATCTACATCTCGCTGGTGGACGCGCTGTTCAAGGACTTCCCGACCCTGCTGGTGGGCTCGCTGGCGGCCTCGGCGACGGCCCTCATCACCGCCTGGAAGACCGGCGAGCAGAGCCTCTACATCTGCTCGCTGGCGATCGCGCTGGTGGCCGGCGCGCGCGCCATCGACGTCAGCGCCTTCAACAGACGGCGGCCGCAGCTCAAGTGCAGCGAGGAAGCGCGCACGTGGGAATTGCGCTACGTCATGGGCGCGGCTGCGCACGTGGCGCTGATGGGCGTCTGGTGCCTGCTGGCGTTCGCCAAGACGTCCGATCCGTTCGTGCAGATATTCAGTTTCTCTCTCACCCTCGCCTATATGATCGGCATTTCGGGGAGAAACTTCGCCAGCAATCTGCTGGTCAATGCCCAGATCGTGTGCGCCGGCATCCCGATGACGCTGGCGCTGGTTTCGGTCGGCGGCGCCTACTACTTGATATTCGCGTTCGTGCTGGTGCCTTTCTTCGCCACCTTGAAGCTCATTTCCGACCGGCTGCGCCGCGTGCTGCTCGACGCGGTGATCGCCAGCCGCGACGTCAGCCTGTTGGCCGGCCGGTTCGACACGGCGCTCAACAACATGCCGCACGGGCTGTGTATGCTCGATGCCCAGGGTCAGGTGGTCGTCACCAACCGGCGCCTGGGCGAGCTGCTCGATGTGGCGGCGACCGTCGCCGGCAGCGGCACCACCGCACGCGACCTCATCTTGCGCTGCGTCGGCGCCGGCGCGCTGTCGGCCGCCACCGCCGACCGCTTGGCGCTCGATCTCGAGAGCAAGCTCGAAGCGCAAGTCGAGGGCGAGCTCTTCGTCGACACCGAGCGCGGGCGCACGCTCGCGCTCACCGTCCAGCCTATGGCCGACGGCGGCGCGGTGGTGCTGTTTGAGGACATCACCGACCGCAAGATCGCCGAGGCCAAGATCAACCAGCTCGCGCGCTACGATGCGCTGTGTGGTCTGCCCAACCGCGCCTTTTTCCGCGACCAGATGGACGTCTGGGTGGCCGGCCTGCGCCGGCGCGGGCCGTTCGCCATCCATTTCGTCGATCTCGACGAGTTCAAGCAGGTCAACGATACGCTGGGGCACCCTTGCGGCGACGAGCTCCTGTGCGTGGTCGCCGACCGCCTGCGTGCGGCCGTGCGCGGCAGCGACCTCGTTGCCCGCTTCGGCGGCGACGAGTTCGTGGTGCTGCAGTATCCCCTGAGCAACCAGAAGGAAGCCGCCAGCCTGGCCGAACGCATCGTCGCCGTGCTGGCCGAGCCCTACAAGATCAGCGGCCACGCGGTCGTGATCGGCGCCAGCGTCGGCATCGCGCTGGCCCCGCGCGACGGCAGCGACGCCGATCAGCTCCTCAAGAATGCCGACATGGCCCTCTACCGCGCCAAGTCGGACGGGCGCCGCGCCTGGCGCTTCTTCGAGCAAGGCATGGACGTGATGGCGCAGGCGCGCCGCAACCTCCAGCTCGACTTGCGCAGCGCGGTCGCCACCAACGCGCTGAAGGTGTACTACCAGCCCATCTACAACCTGCACACCCGCTCCATCAGGACCTGCGAGGCGCTCCTGCGCTGGCCGCACCCCCTGCGCGGCATGGTCTCGCCGGCGGAGTTCATTCCCGTCGCCGAGGAGATGGGCCTCATCACCGAGATCGGCAACATGGTGCTGCGCACGGCCTGCCTGGAGTGCACGAAATGGCCGAGCGACGTGTGCGTTGCCGTCAACCTCTCCGCCATCCAGTTCCGCCGCGGCAACGTCGCCGAAGTCATCCGCGAGGCGCTCGCCGCCTCCGGCCTGGAGCCGCACCGGCTCGAGATCGAGATCACGGAATCCGTGTTCCTCAACGACACCGAGTTGACCCGGGCCTGGCTGGATCAGCTGCAGGAGATGGGCGTGCGCATATCGCTCGACGATTTCGGCACCGGCTACTCGAGCCTGAGCTATCTGCACAGCTACCCGCTCAGCAAGGTCAAGATCGACCGCTCGTTCCTGCTGGGGCTCGGCAAGAGCCAACGGCCGCTCAAGCTGTTGCACGGCGTGGCGCGCCTGTGCGCCGATCTCGGCATGTCGATCGTCGTCGAGGGGGTGGAGACCGCCGACCAGCTTGCCCTCGTCGCTCGCGAGCGCAGCGTCGAGGAGGTGCAGGGCTTCCTGTTCGGCGCGGCCATGCCGGAGGTCGAGATCCGGCGCCTGCTGAACTCCCCGCCCGGCGAGCTGAGCAGGGTCGCCTGAACGCGCAGGAGTGAGCCGGTCATCCGGGGGCCGTGTCGGCCAGACCCGGACGCCGGCTCATGGTTGCGTCATCCCCAGTTGTGGTCGTAGCGGCGCACCCGCTCGCCCGAGCGGCTGTAGACGACCGAGTCGATCTCACTGCGGCCCACACCGATGTCGCGCAGCGTTTGATCGTCGAGCGCACTCAGCATCACAACCGTCAAGCGTTGGGCCCGGCGCTCCCAGTACGCGCGCCATTGCTGCCTGACGAAGGCCGCCAGCCCATGCGCGCGGCCCTCCGCTTGGGAGGATACCGTCGGCGCGGAGAGTGCTTGTGTCGTGCAATTCATGATTGCCTCCTATGTGTTCTATGTCCTGTGCCCTGGGACCGGCGTCCGCTGGGCGCTGCTGGCTACACGCAGGCGCCGGTTGCGATTGCCGTCTGGGGTTGGTGCTCCTCGTCCGTCTTGCGCCCCCGGGGGCGGAGCCTGGCGAACAGCTCGCGGATGGCCTGCGCACGCTCGGTTTCGGCCCGGCGCCGCAGCTCGTGCAGCTCTTGCGAAGTGGGCAGCTGGTAGGCGAAGGTGGGGTGCGTTCTCATTTGAGTATTCCTCAAGGCGTGCTTCTGTCTGGGCGATTGATATGTTGATTTTATCTGCCCAACAAACGATAATATCTCGCTTCATAGATGAGAGAAACTCACCGATGCGCCGCCCGCTCCCACCCCTCAACGCCCTCAGGGCGTTCGAAGCCACCGCCCGCCATCTGAGCTTTTCCAAGGCCGCGGCCGAGTTGCACGTGACGCCGGCGGCGCTGAGCCACCAGATCCGCGGGCTCGAGGACCTGCTGGGCCTCAAGCTGTTTCATCGGCGCGCGCGCACCATCGAGCTGACCGAGCCGGCGCGCCTGATCTACCCCGGCATCCAAACCGGCTTCGAAAGCTTGCGCACGGCTCTCGACCAGCTCGATCGCGCCCGGCAGGACCGCATTCTCGTCGTCAGCGCCACGCCTGGGCTTACCGCCAAGTGGCTGGCGCCGCGGCTCTATCGCTTCCTGGCCAAGCATCCCGAGATCGACACGCGTATCTCCGCGGCCGTCGGCTATGCCAACTTCACCAGCGACGGCGTCGACGTCGGCATCCGGCTGAGCGCCGGCGCGCATCCCGAGCTCTACGTCGAGAAGCTGTCGGACGAGTGGCTGGTGCCGGTGTGCAGCCCACAGCTGCTGCAGGGCCCTGCGCCCCTGGCCTCGCCCCAGGATCTGTCGCGCTTCACGCTGATCCAGGTCGACCTGCCGGGGCTGGTGCCGACCTGGGATGACTGGTTGCGCATGGTCGGCGTCGAGGGTATCGACACCTCGCGCGGGCTGCGTCTCAACGTTGCCGACCACGCGCTCGACGCCGCCACCGAGGGAGCCGGCGTGGTGCTCGCCTACAAGCTCGTCGCCTCGCGCTACATCGGGCTCGGCCAGCTCGTGGTCCCGTTCGGGCCGGAGTTGCCCCTGCCCGGCCGGGCGTACTACTTCGTGTGCGCCAAGGGTCAGGAGAAGCGCGGCTCCATCAAGGCCTTCCGGGACTGGCTGTTCGCCGAGATCGAGGAGACCTCCGCCACCCTGCGGCGCATCCCGATCGGGCCGGACAAGCCCGCGCGAGCCGCACCGGCCAAGAGAGCCTCAGCATAGGATCAGGAGAATAAGCGTGCGCACATTTCGCATTGCCGCCATACCCGGCGACGGCATCGGCTCGGAGGTGATCGCTGCCGGTGTCGAGGTGCTCGAGGCCTGCGCCCGGCGCGACGGCGGCTTTGCACTCGTCTTCGACCATTTCGACTGGGGTTCGGAGCGCTACAAGCGGACCGGCGCTTTCCTGCCCGACAACGGCCGCGACTTGATCAAGGGCCACGATGCCATTCTGTTCGGCTCGGCCGGCGTCCCCGACGTGCCCGACCACATCACGCTGTGGGGGCTCAGGCTCGCCATCTGCCAGCCCTTCGACCAGTACGCCAACGTGCGCCCGACCCGCATCCTGCCCGGCATCACCAGCCCGCTGCGTCACGTGTCGGGGCCTGAGCTCGACTGGGTGATCGTGCGCGAGAACACGGAAGGGGAGTATGCCGGCGTCGGCGGGCGGGTGCACCGCGGCCTGCCGGAGGAAACGGCGACCGACGTCTCCATCTTCACCCGCGCCGGCGTGACGCGCATCATGCGCTTTGCCTTCGAGCTGGCCCGCGCGCGCCCGCGCAAGCAGCTGACCGTCGTCACCAAGTCGAACGCGCAGCGGCACGGCATGGTGATGTGGGACGAGATCGCCGCCGAGGTCGCCGCCGGCTACCCGGAGGTGCGTTGGGACAAGATGCTGGTCGACGCCATGACCATGCGCATGACGCTCAGGCCCGGGACGCTCGACACCATCGTTGCGACCAACCTGCACGCCGACATCCTGTCGGACCTGGCCGCGGCGCTGGCGGGCTCGCTCGGCATCGCGCCGACGGCCAACCTCAACCCGGAGCGCAAATTCCCATCCATGTTCGAGCCGATCCACGGCTCGGCGTTCGACATCATGGGGCGCGGCATCGCCAACCCGATCGGCACGTTCTGGTCCGGCGTCATGATGCTGGAGCATCTGGGCGAAGGGGCCGCCGCCGCGCGGCTCATGCGCGCCATCGAGCGCGTCACCGCCGATCCCTCGCTGCACACCCCCGATCTCGGCGGCAAGGCGACGACCAAGCAGGTCACGGCCGCGGTCTGCGAGGCGCTCCTTGGCGACAATCGATAGCGCGGCTTGCGCTCGCCGAAGCGGCCTTCCGAGCCCGGTCAAATTCAAGCATCGCCCTTAAGCTCGGGTTCATCTCTGGGCGTCTATGACTCTGGTCCACCGGGAATGGCAATGCGCGAGCGTGGCCGCAGGCGGGGGCGTTCTCTTCACGCCCTTACAGCGCTGAAACAGGAGCGCCACATTGCAGACAAGCTATTGCGGCCAAAAGGAAAACGAGGGAAGCGCAGCCCACCTTCACAGTGAGGAGGCCAACGTGTTGTCGAAGCGGCGTTGCCCCCATACGGGGATCGTGAACTACTACACCGAGGCCGACCCGTTCATGGCCGTGGGCTCCGTCGCCCACACGCACGGGGCGCCCCACTACGCCTGGCGGTGCTATCTCCATGAAGAGGCCGGCGGCACCGCCTCCGACCTTGCCCTGGCGGAGGCTCTCCTGCGGCGCGCCATTGCCGGCGGCCGCGCGGCCCCTGTCGCACATTGAGGTCGCGCGCGGGTTGACATCGCCAGCTCGTCAGCCTCTCTGAGGAGGCTCGAACGCGACGGCCACACGTCGCGACGGGACCACCGACGGGGAGGACGACACGTGCCTGCCATCCGCGCAACGCTGCTGCTCTTGGGGATGCTCTGCGCCTGGACCGCCACGGCTGCAGCGCAGAGCTATCCAGACCGCACCATCAAGATCATCGTGCCGCAGCCACCGGGCGGCGGCTTCGACACGGTGGCGCGCATCCTCGCCGATCGGCTGGGACCCCTGCTCGGCCAGGCCATCATCGTCGAGAACCGCACCGGCGCCGGCACGCTGGTCGGCACCGAGGCCGCGGCCAGGGCACCGGCGGACGGCTACACGCTGCTCCTGGGCGCGCTCTCGAATATCGCGCTCAATCCGGGGCTCTACCCGCGCCTCGCCTACGACCCGGTGAAGGACTTCACGCCGATCGGGCTCGCGGTCACCTGGTCCTACACGCTGGTGGCGCGCAAGGACCTGCCCTACAAGGACTTGAAGGAGCTGATCGCCTTCGCCCGCGCCAACCCGGAGACGATCACGTTCGCTTCCGCCGGCAAGGGCTCAGGCCAGCACATCGCGCTGGCCGTGACGGCGCAGCTCGCCGGCGTCAAGCTCACGCACGTGCCCTATCGCGGCGCGCAGGCCGCCTACCAGGACATCCTGGGAGGGCGCGTCGATCTGTTCTTCGACATCTCTTCGACCGCGCGCTCGCAGGTCGACAGCGGCACGGTGCGGGCGCTGGCCGTCTCCTCCAAGGCGCGCCAGCCGATGCACCCCGATGTGCCGAGCGTGGCGGAGACGGGCGTGGCCCCGCTCGAGATGGAGAGCTGGTTTGGCCTGTTCGCCCCGGCCGCGACGCCTCAGCCCGTGCTCGAGCGCTTGCGGGTTGAGTTCGCCAAGGTGGTGGCCATGCCGGAGGTGGGCGAGCTGTTCGCCAAGACCGGCGGCCGGGTCATGAAGCTATCGCAGGCCGAGACCGAGGCCCTGATCCGCCGCGAGATCGAGCGCTGGACCAAGCTCATCACCGAAGCCGGCATCAGCGCGGGGCAGTAGGCCGTAGGTGCAATAAGGCGAGGCCGCATTGCACCGATCAGCGCCAACCGTAGTGCGCCGGGGCCGGAGCAGCGGTGCAATGCGCTGCCGCTTGTTGCACCCTACGTGGCTTTCTATCTGCGGAGGAAGGTGCGGGGGGCTTGAGCGGGGTTGCGGCCTGTCGCTTCGACGGCAGGATTGGAAACGACCCGCGCCAGTCCAACGGGCGTCATCCCGGCGCCGCTCGCATGCGAAAGCTTGCGAGCGGGACCAGGCCGGGACCCAAGCCACGTCGCCGCTTGCTGACGGGGCGGGGCAACTCGCAA